>Ga0209579_10000383_pt1 | contig 48388 bp, 46 predicted proteins | sample Coa_R1_2_FD_187152 | JGI IMG/M metagenome (GOLD analysis project Ga0209579, IMG submission 187152) | Surface soil microbial communities from Centralia Pennsylvania, which are recovering from an underground coalmine fire - Coalmine... | ecosystem: Environmental > Terrestrial > Soil >...
AGCCGAGGTCGCGTGCTTCCAGTACAGCCACCGCGCTGTCGAGCGGCACAACCTCCTCTATCTCAGGGCCACCGCCACGGAGACACGGGCGTGCTACCTGGTCAAGGAGACGATCGCGCGGGACCTCATCGAGGTCTGGGAGGAGGGCGCGGCGGGGCTGGCCTCCGGCGGTGATCGGCACACCTTCTCTGGTGATCGGATCTGGAGACGGCTGCAGCAGGACCGCGTCTTCGTGATCCCGATCGTTCGGGCGGGCCGTCAGATGCCGGGTTACTCGGATTTGTGGCAGCGTCACGTCGAGCCGATCTACTGAAGGGCAGCGGTCGTGACTCCGGCGATCTCGCCGGGCCGGCACGGCACCGGCCCGGCGAGCATCGTCCTATTGATGGAGGTTCACCGGGAACGAGACGAGCCGGCGGGCGGAGATGCCGCCGAGCACGTTCTCGCCCGGTTTGCGCGCGCGGACGAACACGGCGAGCAGCTGCTGGTGCCGTGAGGCGGGATACCGCGCGTCCTGGTGCATGACCTCGGTGACCCAGCCGTCGGCGCCGGTCGCGGCTTCGGCCGGGATCGAGAATTGCGCGAAGGGCACGGCAGTCACGTAGACGAGCGCACCCGCGACCGACCTGCCGCCGCAGGCCGAAACGTGAAAGCGCACCGTCACGTCGCCGGGGTTGCGTCCGATCGTGGCCGGGCTCGATTGCAGCCCGTCGATGGAGAGCTGCGCCGGCAGTGACACCTGCGAGACAGCGAGCGGACCGCTGCCGGCGGGGCAGCCGGTCGCCGGGGCCGCCTTGGCGATGAGCGGCGTCGCCCCGGAGGTGCCGGTCGACGAGCCGGCGCTGTTCCTCGCGACCACGCGCACGCGGATGGTGTGGCCGACGTCGGTCGCGGTGAGCGTGAAGGTCTGCGACGTGGCTCCGCGGATGTCGCCGCAGTTGCCTCCCCGTGCGTTGCAACGGCGCCACTGGTAGCTGAACGTGATCGGGGAGCTACCACTCCAGCTACCGGGGCTCGCGGTGAGTGTCCCGCCTTCGGACGGGGATCCGCCGATCGAGGGCGGCGTGGACCCGAGCGCCGGACGTGTCGCGACCGCGACGACGACCGACGTCGCCGGGGATGTATCGGAGGCCGAGCCCGAACTGTTTCTCGCACTGACATGGACACGGATCGTGTGACCGACGTCGTCGGAGACGAGGTTGTACGACCTCCCCGTCGCGCCGCCGATGTCACCGCAGGCGTTCCCACCCGAGTCGCAGCGCCGCCACTGGTAGCCGAAGCTGATCGAGCTCGTCCCGATCCAGGTGCCGGGGTTGGCGGTGAGGGTCCTTCCTTGCTGCGCCGAGCCACTGATCGACGGCGCTGCTTTCTCACCGGGGTCCGAGAGCACGAGGCTCGTGTTGGCGGATATGTCCGAAGCCGACCCGGAGCTGTTCATGGCGGTGACGTGGACCCGGATCGTGTGACCCACATCGGAATCGGCGAGCTTGTAGGTCTTCGCAACGGCGTTCGTGATGTCGCCGCAGCTGTTGCCGCTCGAGTCACAGCGTTGCCACTGGTAGGCGAACGTGATCGGCGTGGTGCCGTTCCAGGAACCAGGGTTGGCGGTGAGCGTCCGGTTCTGCTGCGCTACGCCGCTGATGTTCGGCGGCGCCTGCTCGCTCGGCGCTGCGGCTGTTGCAGCGACGCCGGTTCTCGCGGAGCCGAGCAGCGCGCCGATAGCGAGCGCGGCGACGGCCAGGCCTGCTGCGGCCGCTACTCGCCGCAACGTCCGGCTTCTGTGATCGTTCATGGGCTTCTCCCCCAGATCGCGATGCTGGTGTGTTCGCTTTTTCCCGTGTCGACGTCGGAAGAAGTAAGCGCGGTGTCAGCTTCTCGTAAAACCTCGGCGGCGCGATCACCAGGAGGCCCGGCGCCGCGCCGGGCCCGACGGGCCGCAGGTGAACCAGGAGCCCCGCCCGCATCCGCTGACCGAGCGCGGGCGGGGCCTGTGTGCGAGCCGCATCGGGCGCTGACGGTCGCCGCCCGACAACCGGGACGTTGCTCCCGCCGTCCGCCCTCCGCATCCGTAGGAACCCGTCGCGTTCACGTCCGTCTCGGCGGGGCTCGACCATGTCGCAAATTGCGGTTTTTCGGACGGGCGATCGGGGGATTGACGGCACGTGGCTGAGGTGTCCACGTCGACCGGCCCCGCGCAGCACGTCCATCGGTACGACCTGCTCGACGAGGACGGCCGCCGGTTCGGCGGGCTCGTCTCCACGCAGGCGAGCTGGTCGCCAGGCGCCACCCTCACGCTCTCGCGCGGAGAGATGGAGGTCGTTCAGTTCATCCCGGCGGCACACCGGTCACCCGACGACGGCGGCTCGCTCGTGCTCAGACTCGTGAGCGCGCCGTAACCTGCTCTGGTGCAGCGTGCGATCGTCGGTTACCACCGCGACCAGGACGGCGATTGGGTTGCGGAGCTCGCCTGCGGGCACGCGCGGCACGTCCGCCACCGTCCGCCGTTCGAGGTTCGCCCCTGGGTCGTCGAAGAGAAGGGGCGGCGCGAGCACCTCGGAGCACTGATCCACTGCGGCCTGTGCGAGCGAGAACGGCGCGTCTGAGGGCGAAGGCTCGACCTCGACGTCCTCCAGAGGCAGAAAGAGAGCCTCGCGGCCGTCACCGGCGAGTGCGGCCGACGAACGGCAACGAGCGCCGCGACCTGATCCGGATAGGAATACGGGAAAGGTGGGCAGTTGCAGTGCATGGAGCGATCCGAGGCGACGTCGGCAGTCGTGCACGTGGCGGCGGCGAGCGCCGTTCTGCTCGAGCTGCTCAAGCAGCCGGAGACAGCCCACCTCGCGACCGGCAGCCTGACGGACGAGCTTCGGGCGCTCAAAGAGCGCGCCGAGGCTTCGGCCAGACTCAGCGCCGAGGGTCTGTAGCCTCGGCGAGGTCGCGCGGCGTTCCCGTGCGCTTGCGAACGATCACGTGGTCGCTGCGCGTGTCGACCACCTGCTCGACCTCCGGGTCTTCGTGGCCGGGCACGACCACGAAGCACGCAGGATCGGAGCGCAGCCGCTGGTACGCATCGACCGTCAGCAGCACCTCGTCGGTACACGCCAGCCGGTCGCACTCGCAGACGAGGTGCAGCGGCTCCTCGGTGAGGAGCGAGTACGAGTGCTGCATCTCCTCGATGCGCTCGTTCACCTCGCGGAACACGGCCTCGTTCGCCGCCTTCCGCTCACCCTTCGGCCCCATCGAGCATCACCCTAGCCGGTGGGCGGGTTGTTCGCGCAGCGACGCCCGGGAATCCCGACCGGCGCGGGCCGCGACCTGAAGCGAGATCACCCTCGAGCGGCCGGCAGGCGTCCTCTGGGCGTCATCCCTGGCGTTCGGGGAGCCAGTAAGCGTTCGTCTTGAACACGAGCGTGGTGCCGTCGACGACGTGTGCGGGGACGGTGACGAAACGGCCGGGATGCGTTCGAGCCTGTCGCCACTCGGTGAGCGTCAGCAGCAGGATCTCAGCGCAGGCTGGGTCGCTGCATTCGCAGACGACCGGAACGCCGTGGGTGACGCCTTGCTCGACGGCCCCCATCGCAACGCGTCTGTTGGCCTCGCGGACCCTCGTCGGCTTGTCCTCGAATGCTTCGTCTCGTGCGGCCACACCGATGTGTAACGGAATACGATGGACTTCCGCCTCGGAGCCTAGCAGATCGCGACCGCGGCGGGCGAGCCTTACGACCCGTGTCGCACAGAGCACCGATCGTCGCGAGCGGCTAGCGTACCCAGAGCTGGTCGAGGCACGCGCCGGTCAGGCCGCTCGTCGCCGAGAGCCAGCAGTACCTGTAGTCGCCGACTCGTCGGGAGACGAGGTCGGTCGAGACGAAGACCTTCATGGGCACCCAGGGCGCGTCGTCAGTGAGCATGCGGTCGATCCGGTGCCAGACACCAGCCGCCGCGGCGGGATTGGTCGTCTCGAGTGCACGCGCACGCGCGACCTGCGCATCGATGCGGCGGTCGCAGAGCTCCGCGAAGTTCGAATTCGTCCTCGGGTTGTTCGTGTAGGAACTGCAGACGAACCCGGAGAGGATGTCGCCAGGCGACGGGAGGTTGCCGCCCCAGCCTTGGATGCCGGCTTGGCGGCCGGGTAGCCACGTGAAGACACCGGGATTGTGCGGAACCAGCTCGAGCCTCGCGTCGTAGCCGAGGCTATGCAGCACCGAGACGAAGTAGCGACCGTTGCGGAGGCCGATTTGCGGAGTGTGCTTTGGGAACTTGAAGGACCAGACCGTCACCGGCTGACCCTTCGTGCCCGACTCGCGGACGAGCCTCCGGGCTTTCGCCAGGTCGGGGCCGTTGTAGGGGCAGTAGGCCCTGTAGCCGTCGACGCCCGGGGGCAGGAACTGGCATGCAACCTCCCCGGCGTTGATCTGGGCGAGGCGGTTGCGGTTCACGGCGAGGTTGAGCGCTCGCCGGACGCGGATGTCGTCGAACGGTGCGAGCCTCGTGTTCAGCCAGAGCCCGAGGATCGTGAGCTGCGGTTCTGGGTAGAGCTGGCTCGAGTAGCGTGTCTGGAGCGAGGCTGCGAGTTCGGGGGGCCATCTCTGGTCGAGGCCGTCGGTCGTGATGTCGGCTGTGCCGCGCTCGACCGCGTGGATCGCCTGCGCGCCGGTGTAGCGGTAGCGCTCGACGATCTTGTCGGGGTAGCCGTCCGGCTGCGCCTCGGTCGACCAGACCTGGAAGCGCGGGTTGCGCACGAGGACGACCACGCCCTTCGGCCGCCAGCCTGCGATCTCGTACGGGCCGGTCGCGGGTAGCGGGAGGCGTGCACGGAGCGGCGTCGAGGCCGGGACCGCGTCGTAATCGGGTAGCGCGAGCTGCAGGAGAAAGTCGGGGTCGGGCCGGCTGAGATGGAAGGTGACCGTGCTCGATCCAGGGCTGGTCGTGATGCCGCGTGTGAGATCGCAGCGCGTGCCGGTCAGACACTCGGCGGCGCCGTCGATCACGGCCAGGTAGGCGCCCAGGCCCTGGCCCTTGCTGTCCAGCAGTGCGCGTTCGATCCCGCGGCGGATGTCCGCAGGCTGGACGACGCCGCCGGTCGAGTAGTGGATCCCTTTGCGCAGCTGGAACGTGTACGTGAGGCCGCCGTCGCTGGGCGTCGGTACGCCGGTGGCCAGGTCGGCGACGACCTTGTAGCTGTCGGCGCCCCCGGCCTGGCTGTAGCCGAGGAGGCCGTCGTTCGTGAGCGTGAGCAGCTCCCATGCCGATAAGCCCGAATAACCGCAAGAAGTCTTCGCCGGCTTCGGCGGCGTCGAGCACGGCCCGGCGGGATCGAGCTCCTCGGGGATGGGCAGCGCGTACTGGCCGGGGTTGTTTGCGATGGCGAGCGTAAGCGTGCCGCCGCGGTGCGCGCCGGGCGGCACCTGCGCCGCGACGTACGCCGTGTCGCCCTCGAGCACGATGCTGCCCGGAACGGCGCCGGTGTGAACGGTCCTGGTCTTCCGGCCCGTCGCGGGGTCGAGCTCGGTCAGGATCGCCGAGCGGGCGCTGGCAACCCAGACGTGGCCGTCTGCTGCGACGGCGATTCCGCTCGGCTGCCCACCGACCGGGAAGGCCGCCTCCAGGTCTCCGTTCGACGGGTCGATCTTGGACACCGTCCCGTTCGCTCCGTTCGCGATCCACACCGCGTCGGGTCCGATCGCGACGGCTGTCGGGTCGTCGACGGGCGTCGTGCCGACAACTGTTCGCGCCGACGGGTCGATCCGTGAGAGAACGCCGTTCGACCGGCCGATTACCCAGACGCTGCGGTCGCCCACGGCGACGTCGTCCGCCCCGTCTTCGACGGAGATCGGCGGGCCTGCGGTTCCGTTCACGGGGTTGATCCGGGTGACGGTGCGGTCGACCGAGTTTGCGACCCAGACGGCGTCGAGCCCGTAGGCGATCCCCGTCGGGTCGTTCCCGACGTGGATCGGGTTGCCGACGAGCCGGCCGCCGTTGGCCCGCGGGTCGATCCGGGAGACGGTGTTGGCGAACGTGTCGGCGACCCAGATGAACCCGCCGCCGGACGTGAGGGACGAGGGCCCACCTGGGCCGGGTGTCCGGATCGTCTGCTGCACCGCGTTCGTCGTCGTGTCGATCCGCGAGACGATCCCGCGGTCGGGCATCGCCGCCCAGATCGATCCGTCGCCCGCCGTGATTGCATCGGGCAAGCCCGCCAGCGGGGCCGAGGCGAGGATGTGGCCCGTCGAGGCCGAGACGGCACCGACGTCGTTGCCGCCGAGCGTGGGCTCTGGCGTGCGCGACCCGCGGCTCGAGAGCCCGACCAGCGGCACCAAGACGGCGACCGCGATCACGCCCGTGAGCGCCGCGCCGAGCACGGTCCGGCGGCGCACCGCCCGGGACCGCTCGGGCTTGATCCCTCTCGGGGGCGCGGACGCTGACGGAACGCCCACGACCCGAGCGGCGCTCTCCGGGCGGTCGGCGTCTTTCAGGCGTTCGGCGTCGCCCGTCACCGCTCCGTTGCCGGGCGCCGGCGTGGCCAGAAGCTCACGGTAGATCGATTCGGTCTCAGGCGACGGGTAGGCCCCGAGCTCGTCAGCCAGAAGCCGGCGGCACTGGTCGTACACACGCAACGCTTCGGCCCGGTCGCCGGCGGCGGCGTGTGCCTCCATCAGGCGGCGGTATCCAGCCTCGCGAAACGGCGAGAGCGCGATCAGTTCCTCGGCCCACTTTGCCGCCTCCCGCGCGGCGCCCGAACGCAGGCATGCATCGGCAAGGACGCTCAACGCGCGCTCGCGGATGTCGGCGAGGTCGCGTCGCTTCTGCTCGACCCAGGTTCCGTCTTCACCGGGCAGGAACGGTCGGCGTGCCAGTGACTGCGCCGACTCGGCCGCCGTCCGTGCTTGATCGAGGTCGCCTGCGGCGAGCGCCGCTTCCGCGCTCTGGGCGCTGCTCGCGGCTGCGAACAGGTCGACCCACGTTCCCTCGGGCAGGTCGAGCCGGTAGCAGCCGAAGGCGGCTGTCAACAGTTCCCGTCCGTCGAGTCCGGCGTCCGCGAGTGCAGCGCGCAGCCTGCTGGCGATCACGGTCAGTGCCTTGTCCCTCGTGACGGGCGGCGTCTCGCCCCAGAGCGCCTCGGCGAGCTCGTCTCGCGGCACGGGTCGGCTCCGCTCGGCGACGAGGTACGCAAACACGAGCCGCGCCTGGCGGCCGCCGAGCTGCGCTTCTTCGATCACGCCGCCGTCTGTCTCGACCGCGACGCGACCGGTGACGAAGACCTTCGGCTGCAGTGCCTTAGCCATTCCGTTGCCTGAATTCTGCCTCGTTCTAGTCACGCTTTCCTAGCTTCGCCGCGATGCGAGTGAGAGCGGTGATCACGTGCGAGTGCGGGTTCGAGGCCCTCGCCGCGGACGAGCAAGGCCTCGTCGCGGAGGTCAGGCGGCATGCCGCGGAGACCCACGGCATGCCGCTCTCGCACGAAGACGCGCTGCTGCTCCTCTTCCGCGCCGAACTGGCAGCGCAGCCCACCACCCCCCGCGAGACCACCGAGCGTTCAGAAGAGGAGGAGAAGTGAAGCGACGCCTGTTCCCGCTCGCGACCCTCGCGCTTGTCGGCGCCGCGTCCGTGTTCAACCCGAGCTCGACCGCGACCTCTGCGACCACGTCACCGGCTTCGGCACCACCGAAGCCTGGCCACCAGATGCATTGGTTTCGCTCGGGAACAGCCGCATGCCCCTTCGAGCGGGAAGCCGCCCGCTTCGGCTCCACAGCGATCATCGGCCTCCGGTCGATGCGCGACCTTGCCTCGCTGAGACGGTCCTACGGATTCGAGTCCTTGCAGGCGATGCCGGCTCTGCGCGCTGCGCGTGTGCATGTCGACGCCTCCCAACTGCATGCGCTCCTCGCGCACGCGACCGCCGATCGACGCATGCGCTACGTCTCTCCACTCGGGCCGCCGCGCCATGTAGCGGACTTGCCGACCGGTCCGCTCGTGCGGAACGTCGATCCGAGGACGAAGCTTCCGTACGAATGGCAGTTCGCGTCGACGAACCTCGCCGGCGCCCTCGCCCTCACGTCAGGCGACCCCCGGATCCAGGTCGGGATCATCGACACCGGCGTCGACGCCGTGCCCGATCTCACAGGAAAGATCGACGGACTCTACGACGTCACTGCGCACGGAACGGATCTCCCGCCCTCGACGTCCGGCAACGACGACTACGGCCATGGCACCGCCGTCGCCTCGCTGATCGCGGCGAACGGCTTCGGCATGGCCGGTTTCGGCGGAGCCGCCCACGTGATCGGCATCCACGCGGACGACGAGGGCCGCTTCTATGACGCCGATGTCGCACAGGCAATCGCAAAGCTCGACGCGCTGGGCGTGCGGATCGTCAACCTCAGTATCGGTGGCCCGGAACCCTCGTCGCCGATCCTCGTGGATGCAATCGACAAGGCGGCTTCCGACGGAATCCTGATCGTTGCCGCCTCCGGAAACGAAGGCGGACAGGTCGACTGGCCGGCAGCGCTTCTCCAGCCCGGCGGAGGCGGCGAGAGCTACGGCCTCGCGGTCGGCGCAACGAACGTGAACGGCAGCCATGCGTCGTTCTCCAACTTCGGGGAGCACCTCTCGCTCGTTGCACCCGGGACCTTGACGGGCGACTGCTCCGGCGTGCTCGTCGCACTCCCACGGCAGAACCAGCTTCGGTCGGACACCTGCTATCCCCAGTGGACGGGATCCGACGGCGCGGAGTACGGCTACGTCTCCGGGACGTCGTTCGCGTCTCCCGAAGTGGCCGGTGTCGCCGCGCTCGTCTGGGCCGTTCGCCCCGAGCTGAAGAACTACCAGGTCGCCGACATCGTCAAGGCCTCCGCAGACCGCGGTGCCGACGTCGGCTGGACGCCGACCATGGGCTGCGGGCGCCTCGACGCCGCCGCGGCCGTCGCGCTCGCGCTCAGCCGCACCGCCGCCGAGTGGGCGTCGGGTGCGCCGTCGGCAGCGGACGACCCCTGCTCCGCCGAAAGCGTAGCCCCGCCCGCCTTGCCCCTCACCCAGTCGATCACGTTCAAGCCGATCCCGGACCGAACGACCGCGGACGGCGACTTCAACCCGAACGCACGCGCCTCCTCCGGCCTTCCGGTCGCGTACACCGCCTACGGCGGCTGCACCATGCGGAACGGCATGGTCCACGTGTTCGCCGCCGGCCTCTGCTGGATCACCGCACACCAGAACGGCAACGACCACGTCTACCCCGCTCGACCGGTGCTGCAAGTCGTTGCGATCACCGACGCCGTGATGCCGGTCGCTTTGCCGGCCAAGGGCAATGCCGGTGGGCTCGTAACCCTACGCTACCGCTCGACGACACTCGGAATCGTCGCGACGGACATCGTGGTCGACAAAAACGGAAAACCGATCGCCCGCATGCACAAGAACGCTTCCGTCCTCGACCAGGGCGACCTCTACTCGGTCGTGTGGCACGCACCGCCCGCAGTGGCGCACGGATCACTGCGCTTCTGCGTCACGCTCCAGAACCGCACACCCGGCGCACCCGCGCGCAGCTACACGAGTTGCGCGCACATCCGACTCGTCGCCTCGCGCTTCCGGTAGAAGAACAGGACTCGCCGATGGTGCCGCGTCGACCGAGAGCGGCGAGCCGGCTGCCTGGGGTTGCGGAGCCATCAACGATGACGGACAGTGCATCGTCCCGACGCGGGCCCCCAAACCGTGGTCGCGATCGCCCGCGGCACCGCCTTATCTCCTAACCCAGGTTGCCGCTTACCGCGCCGTAACCCCCCTCTGAGACACTTCCGGCTGTGAAGATCCTCGCCGTCGCCTCGGCAGTCGACCTCGACTTCCGGTACGGCTGCACGCCCGCCTGGTGGCAGCTCTGGAAGGCCCTCAACGAGGAAGGGGTCGACCTCGTCGTCACGCCGTACCGGGGGCGGCCCGTCGAGTCGCCCTGGTGGCGGACGGCGCCGAACCCGACCTACGTCGAGGGCGAGTCGTTCGCCCGCGCCCGCGACCTCGCAGCGCGACTCAGGGGCGACTCGCTCCTCCGCCGCGCCGAGGAGAACCCCGAGGACGGCCTCGGTGACCGCGTCACCCGGGAGGTGATCTGGCGCTGGGTGACGCCGCGCTGGCGCCGGCATCTCGACAGGCTCTGCGAGCGCGAGCGACCCGACGCCGTGATCGTGTTCACGGTGCCGATGGCGCACCTGCGCGGGATCGCGTCGCACCTGCGTTCGAGGTTCGACGTCCCGGTCGTCTTCTACGACGGCGACGCGCCGATGAGCCTGCCCGAGTTCGGCGGGATGGACACCGGCTTCAACTGGTACCACGACGCCGACCCGTCCGAGTACGACCTCCTCGTCTCGAACTCGGAGGGCGCGCTGCCGCGGTTGCTCGAGCTCGGCGCGCGACGCGCCGAAGCAGTGTTCTGGGGCGCCGACCCCGAGCTCTTCGCGCCTCAGGGCGTCGAGAAAGAGATGGACGTCTTCTTCTACGGCTACGGCGACAAGTTTCGCCGCGAGTGGATGCAGGCGATGGTCGGCGAACCTTCGCGCAGGCTTCCGGATGTCGACTTCGCGCTCGGCGGCCGCGACTTTCAGGGCGACGTCGGCAGCGCCCGCGCCATCGGCGACGTGCCTTTCAATGCCTTTGCGCGCGCGATCTCCGCGGCGCACATCAACCTCTGCATCACGCGCCGCTCGCACGCGACCGTCCATGCGTCGTCGACGTCGCGGCCGTTCGAGCTCGCGTCTGCGGGCGCGGCGATCGTGTCGAACCCGTACGAGGGAATCGACCGCTGGTTCGAGCCCGGCTCGGAGCTGCTCGTCGTTCACGATGCAGACGAGGCCGAGGCTGCGTACGGCGAGTTGCTGGCGGATCCCGCGCAGGCGGAGGAGATGGGGCGCCGTGCGCGTGAACGGATCCTCGACGAGCACACCTATCGGCACCGCGCGCGCCGGCTCCTCGAGCTGGCCGGCCTGCGCGAGGCGGCACGTGTCGGCTGACGACGTCCCCGCGCGGCGGATCGCGATCGTCCCCGCGCTCAACGAGGAGGGCAGCATCGGCGGCGTGATCGACGAGCTGCACGCATTCGATTCGGGTTTCGACGTCGTCGTCGTGTCGGACGGCTCTGTCGACCGCACCGCGGAGGTCGCTGCGGCGCACGGCGCGCACGTCGTCCGGCTGCCGTTCAACCTCGGCATCGGCGGGGCGGTGCAGACCGGCTTCCGCTACGCGTGGGAGAACGGCTACGAGCTCGCCGTCCGCTGCGACGGCGACGGGCAGCACGACCCCGGCGAGCTGCCGAAGGTGCTGGCCCCGGTTCTCGCCGGCGATGCCGACATCGTCGTCGGCACGCGCTTCGGCGGTGACGAGAGCTACCGCTCCTCCGCCGCCCGGCGCGCCGGCATCAGGCTCCTCGCGGCAATCGTCTCGGCGATCGCACGGCAGCGCGTCACCGACACGACTTCGGGCTTCCAGGCCCTCAACCGAAAGGCGCTCGCGCTCTTCGCCGCCGACTATCCCCACGACTATCCGGAGGTCGAAGGCATGGTGATGACGATCAAGCATCGGTTGCGCCTGCAAGAAGTGCCGGTGCGGATGCGCGAGCGCGAGCACGGCCGCTCGTCGATCACCGCATTCCGCTCGATCTACTACATGGCGAAGGTGCTCCTGGCGCTCTTCGTCGGGCTCTTCCGCCGCAGCGTCGTTCCCGCCGAGGACGCCTGATGCTCATCGCAGCGCAGACGCCGCTCAAGGTGTCGATCGCGGCGACGCTCGCCTCCCTGGTGCTGGTGCTCGTCGTGTTCGAGCTGATCCGGTCGCGCCGGCTACGTGAACGCTACGCGCTGCTCTGGCTTCTGACCGGCACCGTGCTCGTCGTGCTCTCCGCCTGGCGGGGCGGGCTCAACACGATCGCCGGCTGGCTCGGTGTCCGCGGATACCCGCCCGCCGTGCTGTTCGCCGTCGGCCTGCTGTTCGTGATCCTCGTGCTGCTGCACTACTCGACGGTGATCTCGCGACTGTCCGACCAGAACGTGATCCTCGCGCAACGCCTCGCGCTACTCGAAGCCGAGCTTCGCGGGCGCGCCGACAACTAGCGACTTGAGCGCGTTCGTCACCGGCGAGGGCCTCGCCGCCTGCTGCCGGCACGTCTTCGACGGAACGTTGACCGCACAGCCGGAGGCGACCGAGGACTGGTGGTTCTGCAAGCTCGACCACCTGGAGGAGTTCGTGGACGGCTCCGCCCCGCGGCGGCCGTTCGTCCTCGTCACGCACAACAGCGACTACCCCGTCGACCTCCGCTACCGGCGTCTGCTTCGGAGCCGCAGAATTCGCACGTGGTTCGCCGCCAACGTTGCGCTCGAACACCGCAAGCTGGTGCCGCTGCCACTCGGGATCGCAAACCCGCACTGGGCGCACGGCAACCCCGCATCGCTCCGGGCCGCCCAGGTGGCAAGCCGCCGAAAGTCGATCCTCGTCGACGTCTCGTTCTCGCTCGCCACAAACTCGGGCGGCCGCCAGTACTGCCTCGAGCAGACCGGTCTCGAGCTCGCCCCGCGGCTCGCGCACCCCGACTATCTGCAGCGCCTGGCATCCAGCTACTTCTGCGTCTCGCCGAGCGGCCACGGAATCGACACCCATCGCACATGGGAGGCGTTGTACGTTCGCACGGTCCCGATCGTGACACGCAGCCGGCTGACCGACGAGTACGGCGATCTTCCCTGGATCGTGCTCGAGGACTGGTCACAGTTCCGGTCGCTCGAGCTCTCTCCCGTACTCTACGGACGACTCATGAGCGGCTGGGACCCGGCGGCGATGAGCCTCGAGGCGCTCGTCGACAGAATGCGACGTCGCCTGGGATGAGACGCCTCCTGCCGCAACGTTGGCGACTGCGGCTCTGGCTCACGTGGCAGCACCTCACGCCCGGCGCCTTCAGGCTGCGGCGCGCGCAGGCTTCCCTCCGTCGACGGATTCTTGCGCGCCTCGAGCTTCGCCGCCGGCTGGCGATCGGCACCCGCGGCGGGGTACGGCGTCTCTCCGGAGTCCGCCTCATCAACCTTCGGTCGCGGCCCGATCGCCTCGCGGCCTCCCTTTCGGCATTACGGGAGATCGGGATCGAGGAGGTCGAGGTGTTCGACGCGATCGCCCGTGACGACGGACTGCTCGGTGCCGGTCTCTCCCACCGCGGCTGTCTACAAGAGATGCTCGAGAGAAATTGGGAGTCGATGCTCGTCTGCGAGGACGACGTCGAGTTTCTGGTCGACGGGCCGCGACTCGATCTCCTCGTCGACGAGTTCCTCGACGACGACTCCGCGGACATCGCATGTCTCGGCTTCTTCACGTGGAAGAGCCGTCCCCACAGCCGCCTCTACCTCCGAGGGCTGTCCGTCCAGACCGCGTCTTGCTACATCGTGAAGAAACGCATTGCCTGCGAGCTCCTCCAGGTCTGGATGAAAGCCAACGACGAGCTCGCCCGCGGAGGCGATCGTGGCCGTTACGCCCATGACCGCGTCTGGACGGTACTTCAGGAGACGCACGTCTTTCTCATCCCGATCCTGCGCGCGGCACGGCAGCGCCAGAGCTACTCGGACATTCAGCGGCGCGTCGTCAAGTACGGACATTGAGCCGTGGGCGTGGTCGTCACTCGCCTCTACGGCGGACTCGGCAACCAGATGTTCCAGTTCGCAGCGGGCTTGGCCGTCGCGAGGCGATTGCAGAGCCGGCTCTATGCCGACACGCTTTGGTTCGATCCGCGTGTCCATCCAGCCGAGGCTCCGCCGATCCGGCGTTACGGGCTCGGCGTCTTCGGCATCTCACCGGGTGTCCCGTTGGGAGTGCGCCTGAGGCTGAAGCTCACCCGGCCGACGGTGATCGGCGACCAGGGCGTTCACTACCAGCCGGAGCTGCAGCGGGTCGAGGGTGACGTCGTCCTCGACGGCTACTGGCACAACTATCGGTACCTCACGGCAGTCGAGGACGACGTTCGCGAGGTTTTCTCGCTCCCGACCGAGCTGTCCGACGCCGCCGGCTCCTACCTCGACGAGATCCGCAGGGGAAACGCCGTGGCGCTCCACGTCAGGCGCGGCGACTACGTCTCCAATCCAAAGCATCGAAGGCTGTTCGGAGAGCTGACGCCGGAGTACTACAGGGTGGCAGCCGCCGAGTTGCAACGGCGTCGGGGACGAGCACTGGCGCTCTTCGTCTTCTCGGACGAGCCGGAGTGGTGTCGCGGCAATCTCACCTTCGACGACCCGCGCAGCGTGACGTTCGTGTCGGGTACGGCAGATCACGAGGACCTCTCGCTGATGGCGTCGTGCCGCGACCTCGTGATCGCCAACAGCTCGTTCAGCTGGTGGGGCGCGTGGCTGGCGAACGACCCCGACAAGATCGTCGTCGCACCTGCTCGCTGGCCGGGCGACCCGATCTTCGACAACCCCGACCGCGTGCCCCCCGGCTGGCTACGACTCTGATCGCCAGCCGCCCGTCGCGCCGCGGTACGTGCCCCGGAGGAGCGCCAGCGGTGTGCGGGCGAGTATCGCCAGGTCGACGCGCGGTGAGCGGTGCTCGACGTACCACACGTCGAGCTCGATCCGCTCCGGCCACGGCAGCGTCGCACGGCCGTGGACCTGCGCCCAGCCTGTGAGCCCGGGCTTGACGTCGAGCCGGCGCCGCTGGCGTTCCGTGTACCGATCGACCTGGTAGCGAAGCGTTGGTCGCGGTCCGATGACCGACATGTCTCCGCGCAGCACGTTCCAGAGCTGCGGCAGCTCGTCGAGCGACAGCCGGCGCAGGACCCGGCCGGTGCGCGTGATGCGCGCATCGCCGCGATCCACCGCGAACCCGGCTCCCCGCGCCTCCGCACCGACGACCATCGTCCGCAGCTTGAGAAGCTCGAAATCTCCGCCGTGCACACCGACGCGCACCTGCCGATAGAGAACGGGCCCGTCGCTCTCGAGCTTGATCGCCAGTGCCGCGAGGCCGAGCAACGGCGCCGAGATGAGGAGACCGGCGGCCGCCAAACCGACGTCCGTCACCCGATTCACCGCGTACCCTCGGGCGGGGTCCACGTCGCAGGCACGCCCCTCCGCAGGTAGTTCACCAGTGCAACGACCGTAGCGGCGGTCACCAGCACGTAGTAGCGCGCGACCGCGACGCCGGCGGCCGCCGCGACGAGCAGCGCCAGCTGCCCTGCCAACACCACGTCGTACACGATCCCCTTTCCGACGAGCGCAAGCGACGTGGCCAGCAGCACGACGTGCATGAGCCCGCTGCCGTACCGCAGCAGACGGTGCGAGAACGTCGCGAGCCAGTACAGAGGCGGTAGCCGGCGAAGCAGCGAGCCGCGGAGCGTGATCAGCCAGCAATGCTCGAACATGCGCACCTTGCGGCGGTACTCGGCCTCGTTCGTCGGCGTCGGCTTCTCGAACGCAACTGCATCCCCGTCGTACACCGCCCGGCGCCCGCGTTGCACCATGCGGTACGGAAGCGCGAGGTCGTGACCGAACCGTGGGTCGACCTCGACGTAGTCGGCACGCCGTAGCGCATAGATCGAGCCGTAACCGCCCGTTACGGAGCCGAGCTTCGACTCTTGCGCGCGCAGCCACGTCTCGTAGCGCCAGTAGAGGCCCTCCTTGTTGTTGCCCGCCGCGTCGAGGAGCTGAAGTCTTCCCATGACGTACGCCACGTCCGGATCCGCGAAGCTGCGCACGAGCTTTCGCAGGGCGTCGGGAGCCCAGGTCGCATTGGCGTCCGTGAACGCGACGATCTCGCCGTTCGTCTGCCGTACCGCGTGGTTTTGAGCTGCCACCTTTCCGCCGCGAGGGTTCGGAACCACCCGCACGCCCGGATAGGAGAGCGCGACCTCCTCTGTACGGTCGGTGGAGCCGTCGGAAGTCACCACGACCCGATAGCTCTCGCGCGGGTAGTCGAGGTCGAGCAGGTTCTCGATCCGGCGCGCGATGACCGCCTCCTCGTCGTGGGCGGCCACGATCACCGTGGTCGACGGCTCGATGTCACGGCGTCCGACCGGGCGCTCCGCGAGACGGCCGAGCGCCACCGCAACGAGCGGATATCCGACGTGCGTCCAGACCAGCCCTCCGAGCGAGAGCCAGAAGAGAACGACGACCGCGATCACGTGGCACCCATCTTCCGGAGTAGCCGGTCGACCTCGGCACGGTCGATCCGCACGGTCGAAGCCGACGGATCGAAACGGAGCGACCAGATCCGCCGGTCGAAGTTACGGCGGTCGATCGCTTCCACGACCCGACCCTCGTGGTCGACGCAGAGCTCGAGCGCGAACTCGTTCGATCGGCGACGGTAGGTGAGGCAATCGAACGCGGGGAACACCCGATATCCCGACAGGCTGGGAGAATCGAGCGGCCCGACGAGACGTTCGACGATGCGGAAGCCGTTCATCTCCCTCCGCGCCTCGCTGCGTCCTTCCGAGCGCCCGATCGCCACGAGCACGATCGCGCCGACGACGATCACGGCGACCGCAGGGCTAAGCCGACGCCAGCTCACCGAGCATGCTCCGGTAGCGCGCGAAGGCGACGCTGCGATCCGCCTCGCAGACGACGAACTCGCGTCCCCGACGTCCCATACCTGCCAGGTCGAGTTCACCATCGTGAGCGGCACGCATCGCGCCCGCCAGCAGCTCCGGGCGGTCAGGGGGCACGACGACGCCGCACTCGACCTCGAGCACGACACGCGCGGTCTCGCTCTCGGCATCCGCGGCGACGATCACGGGGCGGCCTGCCGCGAGGATCCCGTAGAGGCGGCTCGGAACCACGTAGCCTGCGAGGCCGCCCGCAAGGCCGACGACGTGGATGTCGGCACTCGAGAGCGACAAGGGAAGCAGCTCCCGCGGCTGGTAGCCGAAGAAGCGCACCGCGTCGGCGTCGAGCCGGTCCGCGAGCTCGACGAGCTCTGCGTGCCGCGCACCCCCGCCGATGATCGCCACGGTCAAGTCGTCCAGATCGCGCAAGAAGGTCGTCGCGCGAACGAGGGCATCGAGGTTCTGAGCGTGCCCGACGTTCCCGGAGTGCATGACGACGAATCGGGTGTCCAGCCCGTGCTCGCGCGACCACTCGTTGTCCTTCGGTGCCGGGTGGATCGACTGCGTGTCGACCCAGTTCGGAATCACCGCGATCCGCTCCGCGGGAGCACCCTTCTCCTGCAGACGCAGCCGCATCGTCTCACCGATCGCGACCACGCGATCTGCCCGGCGGAGGTAATACCCGATCAAGGCACGCAATGCCTCCACCACGGGTTTGCTCTCCAGGCGCTTGAGCTCGACGGCGATCTCGGGGAACACGTCCTGGCTGACCACGACCAGCGGCGCTCTGAAACGCCGCGCGATCACCAGAGCGACATTCGCGATCACGGGCGGATCGGTCATGCAGAGGACGACGTCCGGCGTCTCGGCGCGCAACCCCGCCTGCAACGACGAGAGCAAATACGTGAGGTAGTTGAGCGCACGCAGCAAAAGGTTGCTCCGGTCGAATGCGGTCGACGGCACACGGACGATCTCGACGCCCTCGTGGCGCGTCCTGCCCGGCCTGGCCGGCGGTATGGACACGCGGCCCGTGATCACCGTCACGTCGAAATCGGCGGCGAGCGCCGCGCACAGCTGTGACAGCAGGTAGGCGGTCGCCTCGAACCCGGGCCAGTAGTACTGGTTGAGGACGAGCAGCCGCGGGCGGCGCCCCGAATGCTCACTCATCCGGCCGAACCGCCCCGAGCAGGAACGCCGGGATCCAGAACGCCGCCGCGGCGATGTTCCCGACCGAGTAGAAGTAGGACTGGAACAGCCCGGCCGCCAGGCCGGCGGCGAGCACGCCCAGACAGGCGGCGCCGACCGCTCGGAGCGGCCCACGCAGCCCGCGCAGGCCCGCGCGGCCGAGCACGACCACGAGGGCCGCAAGCGCGGCGAGACCGGCGACGCCCAACTGAAGCGCCAGCCCGATGTACGAGTTCTCCGGCAGTCCCCCGACGAAGTAGTAGTAACGGTCGACGAAGACGTCCTGCTCGGTGCCGAAGCCGTGTCCGGCGACAGGTCGGCGCGCGACTTCGTGCAGCGCGCCCCGCCACGCCGAGACGCGACCGCTCGTGCTGAAGAAGCTGCGGTGCAGCGCCGGCTGCCCGCCGCCGGGCAACGGCCCACCGACGTCTGCGTCGAGCGGATACTGCGCATTCGCGTCGGCGTACCGCGGCCGCTGTTTCGGGCTCGACTTCGCCGTCCCCGTCGACGACGGGACCGGAGGCGACAACGCCCGAGCCTTCGGGAGCGTCTGCACCACCGCGCCCACCGCGGTCGCCGCCACGATTACCGCAAGCCCGGCCACGATGCGCGCGCGACGACGCACGGACAGGAGCACGACGAGCGCGCAACCGATCGCACCGGATGCGAGACCGCCGCGGGAGCCGGACGCGACGAGCGTGCCGGCGAGGAGCACGAGCGCAACGGCACCCGCCACCCGCCGGCGCGGCGCGAGGACGGTCCAGGCGGCGAGCGGCACCACGACGCCGGCCAGCAGCGCGACCGTGTTCGGGTCCTGGCCGAAGCCGCGGAAACGTGCGGGTGCCTCGTACGATGCCGCCTGGACGGCGGCCGAGTGGTCCACGGCCAGGAGGAGCAGGCCCAGCAGTCCCACTGCGACCGCGCCGCCGAGCACTCCGAGCAGGAGCGGCGCGGCGCGTTCCGGGTGTGCACGGACTCCGGCGGCCAAGAGGACGCCGGTGCAGAAGAGAAGCCCGAGGGAGACGGCACGCTCGAACGTGAGCCGAGGCTCGACCGACCAGAAGGTCGAGAGCAAGGCGATCCCGGCGAGCGACGCGGCGCCGATCGCGGGTCCTGCGGTGAGCCGCGGCCGCGGCGAGGACCAGAGGGCGGCTGCAACGAGGAGCGCGGCGAGCGCGACCCAGCGGAGCGAATGGCCGATCGAGGTGACCCGCGTGACCGAGCTCGACCCGGCGGCGAACGCGAGCACGGTCACGCCGGCGAGGAGCGGGACGAATCGGTCGAGGATGCCTTGACGGGGAGCGGGCGGCAAGACCCGTGCAAGGATAGTCGTCGCCTTGAGCCACCCTGAGCGCATCGTGCCGGACGAGACCGAGCCCGGCGTCGTGGCCCTCCACCTCAAGCGATACGTGTTCGCGCTGCCGTGGTGCGAGGAGCGCGAGGTGCTCGACGTCGCATGCGGAGTGGGCTACGGCACGGCCCTCCTCGCGGGTACCGCTGCACACGTCGTCGGAGGCGATCTCGACGAAGAGGCAATCTCCTACGCGCGACGGCGGTACGCGCGGGAGAACGCCGAGTATCGCGTCCTCGACGCCGCCTCGCTGCCTTTTCCAGACGATTCGTTCGACACCGTGTGCTCCTTCGAGACCATCGAGCATCTCGCCAGGCCGGAGGCGCTGGTGCTCGAGGCCGCGCGCGTTCTGCGCCGGGACGGGACCTTCGTCGTCTCGACTCCACGTGCGGAGCGGACGACGCACGAGCCGACCAACCCGCACCACCGGGTGGAGTTCGCACGTGAGGACTTCGAAACGCTCCTTCTTGGCGCCTTCACCGAGGTTTCCCTCTTCGGACAGCGTCGGCGGGAGACGCGCCGCCACGCGCTGCTGCGTCGCGCCGACGTCCTGGGCCTTCGCCGCCGCTCGAGACTCCTGCGCCGGGCGTCCGTGCTGACCGGCACCCCGGCGACGGAGCATGCAACGCTCGACGACGTCGTCATCTCGCAGGACGACCTCGTCGACGCGGCCGAGCTCGTCGCAGTCTGTGCGCGACCGCGCGTGTGAGGATCGCCCACGTCGTCATCGGCGGTGAGGTCGCGGGCGGGCAGATGGTCGCCCGGCGCCTTGCCCGGGCCGCGCTCGACGCGGGACACGACGTCTCGTTTGTGTCCCCGACCGACGGTCCCTTTCTCGACCTCGTGCGTGCGGCGGGCATGTGCGCCGACGTCGTTCCGATCAGCGGCGCACTCGACCTCGCTGCGGTCCTGCGCTTGAGCCGAACGTTCCGCAAGCGCCGGGTGGAGCTGGTTCACACGCACGGACAGTTCGGCGTCAACGTCGCGGCCCGCACGGCAGGCCGTCTCGTTGGTGCTGCGGTGCTCTCTCATATCCACATCGAGAACACTTTTCGGGCCGGAGCAGGCCGCGGCATGCAGATCGCGCTCGACAATGCGACCGCGCGGTTGTGCTTCGCGATCGTCGCGGTGTCCGACGCGACGCGGGAAAGCGTCGTCCGCCAGGGCTACCCCGCGCGCGTGGTCACCGTCCGCAACGGAATCGATCCGGTACCACCGGTCGCGCCGGTGCGCCTGTTCGACGGCCGCACGGTCCTCGAGGTCGCACGACTCGCGCGGGTGAAGGGCCAAGGCACGCTCCTCGGCGCTCTTCGCAGCGTCGAGGCCGGCGCGGTGCTCGTCGGGCGCGACCTCGAGGAAGGCGGCGCCTACCGGCGCCTCCTCGAATCCGAAGCGCTCCGGTTGGGTGTCGCGGAGCGCGTCGTCTTCGCCGGCTACCGGGAGGACGTCGCGGCGCTGATCGCCGGCTGCGACGTCTTCTGCCTGCCGTCCTTTGCCGAAGGGCTCCCGCTGGTGCTGCTCGAAGCAATGGCACACGGCAAGCCGGTGGTCGCGACGCCGGTCGGGGGGACTCCCGAGCTCGTCGTCGACGGCGTGACCGGCCTGCTCGTCCCGCCCGGCGACGAGGCGGCACTCGCGGAGGCACTCGGGCGCGTGCTCTCCGACGACGGCCTCGCGCGCCGGTTGGGCGAGGCGGGAAGGGCGCGAGTCGAGCGCGAGTTCTCCGCAGAGCGGGCCGTGCAGAGGGTGCTGAGCCTCTACGGGCGCCGCTCCTGACCCTCCTACAATGGCCGCGATGCCGCGCCACACACAGACCGACGTTCGCCGCTGGTGGACCGACAACCCGATGACCTACGACTGGCGCGGCGAGATCCGGCATCCGCCGGGAAGCCCCGAGCACCTCGCCGATGTCGAGCAGCGGTTCCTGCGAGAGGCGTGGTTCGCCCAGCCCCGGGGCGCGCCGCCGTTCTCCGGTCTGATCCCGTTCGACGAGCTCTCCGGCCGCGACGTGCTCGAGATCGGCTGCGGAACCGGAGTCCATGCACGGCTGCTCGCCGAAGCCGGCGCACGACTGTCGGCGATCGACCTGACTCCGACTGCGGTCGAGCTGACGCGACAGCGGCTGCAGCTCGCCGGGATCGCCGCCGACGTTCGCGAAGCCGACGCCGAGTCGCTCCCGTACCCGGACGGATCGTTCGACTACGTCTGGTCGTGGGGCGTGGTGCACCATTCGGAGAGCACCCAGGCGGTGCTCGCGGAGATCGCGCGCGTGTTACGCCCCGGGGGACGGGTCGGGCTGATGGTCTATCACCGTAACTCGATCACGTTCTGGGGGAACTACGTCCTCTATCGCGGTGTCATCCGCGGCGGGCTCCTGCGGGAAGGACCGGACGACCTGGCGAATCGCTGGTCGGACGGTGTCATCGCTCGGCATTACACGAGAAGCGGCCTGCGTGAAGCCCTGGCGCCCTGGTTCGAAGACATCCGAACCCAGGTCATGGGTCAACTCGGTGAGGCCGTCCCGCTGCCTGCGGCGCTGCGCCGGCCCGTCGAACGCTTCCTTCCGGCATCCGCACGGCGCGCGCTGTTGCGACGCTACGGGTGGTTTCTCTTCGCGACCGCCCGCCGCAGGCCGTGACGCGCACGGTGCTGCTGACGGAGATCCCGGCGCCGTACCGGATCCCGCTCTTCAACGCGCTCGCGCGCCGCGTCGACCTCGAGGTCCTCTTCCTGCAGGAGCGCAATCCAGAGCGCCCCTATGCCTTGCACGCGGACGAGTTGCTGTTCTCGCACACGATCGTGCCGGGGATCGACTTCGCCGCTGCCGGAAGATGGGTCGTGCTGAGCCGCAGCGTCGTTCGACACCTCCGGACGGCGGAGGTGGTCGTCCTCGGCGGCTGGAACCAGCCCGCCTTCTGGCAGGCATTCCTCTGGTGCAGGCTCCGGCGCCGGCCTGCGGTCTTCTGGGTCGAGAGCACGGCCCGCGACCGAAGGTCGGGACGCCTGGAACGGGCGAAGTCGCTGCTGCTCGGGGCAGCGGCCGCATTCATCGTCCCGGGCGTCGCATCTCGCGAATACCTCCTCGCGCTCGGCATTCCCGGCGACCGGATCATGGTCGCACCGAACGCGGTCGACCCGTCGATCTTCGGCGGGGCACGCCGGACTCCGAACGGCGGGCTCTGCAGGCTGATCGCGGTCGGGCGCCTCGCCCCGGAGAAGGGCCTCGACATCCTTCTTCGCGCCGTGGACGGACTTCCGGTGGAGGTCGTGCTCGCCGGCACCGGCCCCGAGGAGTCGCGCCTCCGGCGCATCGCCGGCCCGAACGTGACGTTCCTCGGCCACGTCGAGCGCGACGCGTTGCCCGGACTCTACGCCGATGCAGATGTCGCGGTCATGCCCTCGCGCTCGGACCCGTGGGGCATGGTCCTCAACGAGGCGGCGCTCGCCGGGCTGCCCCTTGTCTCCACGACCGCGGCCGGGGCGGCCCACGAGCTGATCGAAGACGGTGTGAACGGATTTCGCGTTCCGCCGGACGACCCCGCCGCGCTGCGCACAGCGATCGAGCGGCTGGTCGAGAACGCGGAATTCAGGCGCACGGCCGGTGCGCGTTCGCAAGAGCTGGCCGCACGTTTCACACCGGAGGCCTGGGCGGAGTCGGTCGCAGCGGTTGTCGAGCGGGTTGCCGGTTGAGCGACGTCCTCGTCACTGCCGCTGACAAGCACTACGGCTACCACGCGCTGAACCTCATCGGCTCCGTCAAACGGAACTCCGACGTCTTCGAGCGGATCGAAGTCTTCGACCTCGGCCTCGAGCACCGGCAGCGCGAGCTGCTCGCGGCGGTGCCCGGCGTCGTCGTCCGCACCGTGCCCGCCTTCGTCCCCCACTGGTCCCAGTGCTTCACCTGGAAGCCGTGGACATGGCAACAGGTCGACGCGGACCGGGTCTTCTACGTCGACGCGGGTGCGACCGTGCTCCGGAGCCTCGCGCCCGCCCTCGCGCAGGTGGACGAGCTCGGCTACTTCTTCGTCTCCCAGGGCAACCGGCTCGACGACATCGTCCCGGCCGATTACTTCGAGTTGTACGGACTGCAGACCACGCTCGCCGCTCGACCCTACGTCGCCGCGGGCATCCTCGGCTTCGACCCACGGAGCCGGGCATTCGACCGGGTGTTCGCGCCGACCTACGCCGACTGCCTGGAGGGGCGAAATCTCGGCTACTCGCCGGCAGAGGTCATGGTGAAGAACCGTGGGCTCGGCTTCATGCAGGATCCACCGCTGCGCAACTGCCCACAGTTCCGCTGGGACCAGACGGTCCTCAACATCCACCTCGCCCTCGAGCTGCCCGACGCCCGAATCGGCGATCTCGACGAGTACGGCGGCTGGCGAAGTCGCCGCGATCATCCAAACCAGGTGATCTGGAATCACCGGCGCCGCGGCGATCTGTTGTACCTGCCTCGGGTTCCGTACCGTGGTCGCACGCGTGTGTCCGGAACGATCTTCGGTGCCTTTTACGCGCTGCGATGGTGGTTCAAGCTCCGCGAGCGTTTCCGTCGCAAGGAGACCTACATCCTGAAGGCCCGGTCGCTCGTCCGCCGAAGCGCGGCACCGCCGATCACGTGAACGGCGACCACGTCTCGGCGCATCTCGAAGCGTTCGAGGGCGTCTGGGAGGGCGGGTTCTATGCCGGTGATCCGCTCGACCCGACGCAATCGCCGTTCGGCCCACTCGGATACGTCGGCGTCCCGTACGCGATCGTCCTCCGCTGCATCCGGCCGTACGTCGGTGCGGAGACCGTGGCGCTGGAGATCGGCCCCGGAAGAGGTGCGTACACACGAGCCCTTCTGCCCGCGCGCGAACTCTGGTGCCTCGACGCGCTGTCGGCCGAGCACAACCGGTTCTGGGAGTACGTCGGGCAGCGACCCCACGTCCACTACGTCCACGTGACGGATTTCAGCTGTCGGACGCTGCCCGACAGGGGCATCGACTATGTCTTCTCCTACGACGCGCTCTGTCACGTCCCCTTCGAGGGGATCACTGCCTACGCGACCTCACTGCGGTCGAAGCTGCGCCCGGGTGCGCATGCGTTCTGGATGGTCGCCGACTTCGGGAAGTACAGGCGCTTCCTCGACAGCCCTACGAGTGTCGCCGACGCGCTCGTCGCGGAGATCGGTCGCCCGTGGGTCCGGCGGCTCGTCGAGCGGGTCGCGCGACACGTCGAGGCCCGACGGCTCGAGCGCTACCGCCGGCACATCGAGCTGCCGCAAGGCCCTGCCGGGAGCTGGTGGTACGACGCGGGCGCCGAACGCACGGCGGAGATGCTCGAGGCCTTGGGATACCTCGTCCTGGAGACCGACGTCGCGGTCGATCCACGCTCGCCGATCATCCATTTCCAGGCGGCGGGGTAGATTCCGCCGATGCCCGCGAGAGCCTGGCTCGTCACCGGCGGTGCCGGGTTCATCGGTGCGAATGCCGTGCGCCGACTCACCGAACAAGGAGATCGCGCGGTCGTCCTCGACAACCTCTCACGCGCCACGGCGGAGCTGAACGTCGAATGGCTCTCCGCCGCGACCACGCTCGATCTCGTTCGGGCCGACGTGCGGGACGCCGAGGCGGTCGACCGGGTATTCCGCGAGCACGGGCCGTTCGACGTCGTACTGCACCTCGCAGGCCAGGTGGCCGTCACCACCTCCGTCGCCGACCCCCGGAACGACCTCGAGGCGAACATCGTCGGCTCCTTCAACGTCCTCGACGCGACGCGGAGACTTGCGCCGCAAGCGACGTTCATCAATGCGTCGACGAACAAGGTGTACGGCGGTCTGGCACATCACCGCATAGAGGAAGAGGCAACGCGCTACGTCGACGCCACGTCGCCGAACGGCATCGACGAGAGCGAACCGCTGGATCCACATTCACCCTATGGCTGTTCGAAGTGCGCTGCGGACACGTACACGCTCGACTACGCGCGGATCTATGGACTGCACGCCGTCTCGCTCCGGCAATCCTGCATCTACGGACCGCGACAGTTCGGCATCGAGGACCAGGGCTGGGTCGCGTGGTTCGCCATGGCCGCGCGGCTCGGAAGGCCGCTGACGATCTTCGGGAACGGGAAGCAGGTTCGAGACTTGCTGCACGTCGACGATCTCATCGATCTCTACCTCCGGGTCGCCGAGCGGCCGGAGATCTGTGCCGGGCGGGCGTACAACGTCGGTGGAGGGCCCGCGAACGCGCTCTCGCTCGTGGAGCTCCTGGAGAGATTGGGGAGCCGACGCGGATCCGCGTTGGACGTGCGACACGCGCACGCCCGTAGCGGGGATCAGCGCGTCTTCATCGCCGATGCGACGCGCATCCGACACGACCTCGACTGGGAGGCGCGGATCTCCGTCGAGCAAGGCGTCGAGGACCTGCTCACGTTCGTGGACGGGCACGCCGAGCGAGCCGAGGCGCTGCTGCAACTCGCATGAGAGTGGGCTTCGACGCAACGTCGCTGACACATCAGGGAAAAGGCGTGGCGCGGTTCCAGCGCGAGTTCCTGCAGGCCGCGGACGAATACGCGCTCATCGAGGAGCTGGACGTCTTCGTGCCCCCCGAACCGGACGAGGAGGCATTGCCGCAGCGATCTTCGTGGCGGTACCACCGGGTACGGAACGCGCCGATGGTGGTGTGGGAGCAGATACGGCGACCCGCCCTCGCACGTCGCCTCGGGCTCGACGCGGTGATAAGCGCGAGCGAGCGCGCGGCACTCTGGGGTCCGCCCGAGATCGTGTACGTCTTCGAGCACCCGAAGCACCGGACCAGACGAAGTCGCGAGGTCGGAATCTCGCCGCGCCAGCGACTGGTCGACGCCTCGACACTCGCACTGTTCGCGATCGCCCGGCGGCGCGCCACGGTCGTCGCGGCCTCGCAGGCGACGGCACGCGACATCGGAGCGGACGCGGTCGTCTACTCCGGTGTCTCGACCGAGTTCACCCCGGGCACGGGAGACCGGACGTTCTTCCTCCACCTCGCGTCCGATGATCCCCGCGACAACTCCGAGGTCGTCATCGATGCGTACGCCGCGTACGGACGGGGGGCTCCGCCGCTGATCGTCGCAGGGCCGATACGAAACCGTCTGGCCGCACTTCGCGAGCGCGCACAGCACGCCGGTGTCGCGGTCGAGTGGCGGGGCTTCCAGCAGGGGAAGAAACTCGTGGATCTCTATCGCGGAGCGATCGCGTACGTCGATCCTTCGCTGTACGAGGGCTTCGGACTGCAGGCCGCCGAAGCGCTCGCGTGCGGCACCCCGGTGATCTCCTCGAATCGGATGTCGCTTCCGGAGGTCGTAGGCGATGCCGGCATCCTGCTCGAACCGAACGACGTCGAGGGCTTCGCACACGCGATGCGAAAGGTCGCGGAGGACACCACGTTCGCGGCGGCACTGAGCCGAGATGCGCTCGTTCAGGCGTCCCGGTTCACCTGGGAGGCAACCGTCAAGGGGCTGCTCGACGCGTGCGCGGACGCCCTCGCGAGGCGACGCGAATAGCACGCCGAACACTGTCTGAGGGTCCCGAGAGCCGCTCGAGAGCCTTGCGACGAAACCGGAGCGCGGCGCTGCCTCCCGGCAGTGCTCTGATCACGCGGCCGACCGCCAATCTCGCCTTGAGAAGAGGGCTCAACGTTGCACGCCATCGCGCGTACGCGATGCTGCTGCCGTACACACCTGTGAACGATCCCTGCGTGACGAGCGGTGGATGGAGCCAGTAGACGACGAGATCGTGGAGCTTGAGATGGAAGTTCAGCTCCCAGTCGAAGGGGAACGTGAACGGGACGATCGACTCGAGGATCGCCGCCGCGGCCGTCGCGCGAATCACGTACGAATCGGTGCATTTCGACGCAGGATGGTCCTTTCGATAGAAGTGCCGCCCCGGTTCGGGGTCGCGAACTCGAAAGCCGTATGCGTCACCGAGGAAGACGACATCGGCGTCGGCAGGCATGTCCTCGAAGTAGCGGTCGAAGCGGCCCGCGAACTCCGGCTCGATCAGCGCGTCGTCCTCGAGGACAAGGCCCCAGCCCGGCTCCGACCGGACGATCTTCCCGAGGATTCCGATATGGCTGATCGTCGCCGCGATCTCAGCGGGTGTCAGCTCGCGAAAGGGCGTCGACGGCTTCGGCGTTTCCCGGGCCCGCTCGGCCCATGCACGGCGGCTCTTGGAGTAGAAGCGCCGCCGCAGGTCGTCGGTGAGGTCCGACGCGTCCGGTTCGGACACCCATTCGGCCGCGATCCGCTGCGCTTCGAGCGCCGCCGACAGATACCGACGGCGATCGACCAGACGGCTCCCGTGCACGACGTAGACAGGGAGATCCGCGACGCGCATGCCCGGATCGTAGAGGCGACCCACCGGTCGTCTCGCCGCGTGAGCACGGGCGCGACGTCGCCGCCGAACCCGAAGCATGTCGCCGACGAGGCGACCATGAAGGATCCGTAAGCCCGACGGGGGCCGCGGCTAGCATCCGGCTGTGTCGCACCCGATCCCCGTTCTCTTCGTCCACCACCGCTCGGAGCTCGGCGGCGCGCCGGAATCGCTGTCCTATCTGATCCGCGAGCTCGACCGCGGGCAGTTCGAACCGCACGTCTACTGTCCGCCCGGCCCTGCGGCGGAGCTCTTTCGCGAGGCGGGCGCGGTCGTGCACACGGGGGCCGTCGCCGGCTTCACACACATCTGGGCGTCCACGTATCGCGGCCGCCGGTGGCTCCTCCTCGCGCGTGAGCTGGTTCGGTTGCCGAGTCACGCCCATCAGTTCCGTCGCACCTTGCACAGTCAGCGCTTCGAACTCGTCCACTTCAACGACTCCCCGCTGATCCCGGCGGCAGTCCTGGCGCGCCGCGCCGGGCTTCCGGTCGTCTGGCACCTTCGCTCCGCACTCCCCGAGCAGGGGCGCGACCGCCGGTCCGCGCTCATCCGCCGCGCCATCCGCCGCCTCGCCACGACGTCGATCGCGATCAACCGAGATGTCGCGGAGGTGTTCGACGTCGGATCGACGGTCGTCCCGAACTCCGTCGATCTGCACCGTTTCCGCCCGGGCGATCGCGAGGCTGCGCGGGTCGCGCTCGGGTTGCCGTCCAATGTCCCCGTCGTCTCGTTCTTCGGCTTCATCTATCCGTCGAAAGGCTTTCGCGAATTCATCGAGGTCGCGGCAAGGCTGCGAGAGCGTGGCGTCGCGGCGAGCTACCTCGTCGTCGGCGGAGCCGTCCGCGGCCAGGAGTTCTTCCGCACCGTGGTCGGCCGCTCGCTCCAGGCCGTCGACCTCACCCGCGACTACGAATCGGAGGCGAAACAGCTCGTCCGCGAGCTGGAGCTCGGAGACGTCGTGCGCTTCGTCCCGTTCACGCAGGACACGACGAACCTGTATCAGGCATCCGACGTCGTCGTTGCGCCATCCCAGGGGCCGGAGCTGGGGCGGCCGGTGATCGAAGCCGCCGCGAGCGGAGTGCCGGTGGTCGCCTCCGGCTCGCGAACGGGAGGCGGTGTCGTGGTGCCGGAACGCACCGGCGTGCTCGTCGCCGACTACGGGGTCGACTCGATCGCGACCGCGGTCGCCGAGCTCCTGAAGGACGCCGAGCGGCGCCGAACGCTCGGCCGCACAGCCCGCGCACACGCCGAAGAGAACTTCGACCCCGCGCGCAACGCGAGGCGAATCGAATCGATCTACCGCAGGATCCTCCCGGCGCAGCTCCGGATTCCGATCCTGTACGTGCATCACCGGCCTCAGCTCGGCGGCGCGCCTTCATCGCTGGCCCAGCTGATCCGCCACCTCGATCCACGTTTCGAGCCGCACGTGTTCTGCCCGGAGGGTCCGGCGGCCGAGCTGTTCGCAGAGGCCGGCGCCGTTGTCCACACGGGACCGGTCTCGATCTTCGCGCACGCCTGGGACTCGCCGTACGAAGGGCTACGCTGGCTCGTCCTCGGCCGGGAAGTCTCGTCGCTTCAGCCTCACGTGCGCCAGCTTTCTCGTCTGATGCGCGAGCACAGGTTCCCGCTCGTGCACCTGAACGACTCGCCCTTGCTGGCGGCTGCCTGGGTCGCCCGCAACCACGGTGCGAAGGTGGTCTGGCACCTTCGCTCGGCGCTCGCCGGCGACGGGCGCGACCGGCGCTCGCGCATGATCGCCGCTTTCATGGAGGAGTTCGGGGACGCCGCAATCGCCATCGACCGCGACGTCGCGGCCCGCTTTCCGATCCGTCTGCGGCTCGAGATCGTGCACAACTCCGTTCGTCCGCCCTCTCCTGCAGGAGTGGGCGGCAAGGCGGCGCTCGGCCTTCCCGAGGACAGGGTCGCCGTCGGGTTCGCCGGGTTCGTGCGACGGCAGAAAGGGTGGCAGGAGCTCGTGTCGGCGGCGGAGATCCTCGTCGACCAGAACGCCCCCGCGCACTTCGTGATCATGGGCGGCGGCGTTCGTCCGCCCGAGTACTTCCGGACGATCCGGGGCCGCGCACTCGCGCTGACCAACCTGCTGACCGACGAGGAGTCCGCGATCAAGGATCTCGTCGCGGCCAAGGGACTCGACGAGCATTTCTCGTTCCTGCCCTTCACCGCGGAGACCGGTGAGATCTACAGCGCGCTCGACATCGTCACCTTTCCGAACCAGGGAGTCGGGCTCGGACGGCCGGTGTTGGAGGCCGCGACGTACGGCAAACCCGTCGTCGCCTCGGGCTCCGCCACCGGTGCCGGAGTCCTTCTGCCGGGCCGCACCGGGCTCCTGTTGCAGGACGCGAATCCGGAGCAGCTGGCTGCCGCCCTGAAGCTGCTGATCGACGACCCCGACCTCCGCCGCCGCCTCGGCGAGGCCGCCGCCGAGCACGCCCGCGGACGATTCGATCCCGCCGCGAACGCCCGCGCCGTGGAGCGAGTTTACGACGACCTCCTCGGCCGTCCCGCGGAGGTCGAGGAGTCGAGGATCGCCGTCGCCGTATGACGCTGGTGTCGATCGTCACGCCGTCGCTGAACCAGGCGCGCTACCTGCGCGACGCGCTCGACAGCGTTCGCGCGCAGACTCATGCACCGATCGAGCACATCGTCGTCGACGGAGGCTCCACCGACCAGACGCTGAGCATCCTGGCCGAGTGCGACACGGTGAGGTGGATCTCCGAGCCCGACCGGGGACAGGCGCACGCGGTCAACAAGGGGATCGCGCTCACCTCCGGGACGGTCGTGGGCTGGCTGAACGCCGACGACGCCTACGAGCCCGGTGCCGTCGAGCAGGCCGTCGCGGCACTGGACGGAATCGGCCTCGTATACGCGGACGTGACGCGCATCAACGACGACGGGGTCAACCCGCGCCGCATCCGCTCACGTCGGAGCTGGGACATCTGGACCGAGCTGAACGAAGGAAACGGCGTGTATTCACCAGCTGTCTTCTTCACGCGCGCGGCTTTCGATGCGGTCGGTGCGCTCGACGAATCCTTGCACCTCGCGATGGACTACGACCTCTGGCTGCGAATCGGCAAGCGCTTCGGCGCACGGCATGTCGACGCCGTCTGGGGGATACAGCGGATCCACGACGAGGCGAAGACTGTCCGACGGTTCGACGACTTCTGGCCCGAGCGCCTGTCGGTCAGCCGCCGCCACGGCGGCCGTCTTCTCTCACCGCTGCTCATCCGCCGCTACGTCCGCTCCCTGCACGGACAGCGCGTCGCCTTGCGCGCAGCGGCGGCGGCATACGCACTTGCCGGAAAGCGTCCGCGCTGATGTGCGGCCTCGCGGGCGTCGTCGAGCTCGATCGTCCGGCCGAGACCCGGACCGTCGAACAGTGGCTCGACGACCTGGCGCACCGCGGACCCGACGGCCGGGGTGTGTTCGCCGCCGACGGCGTCTGCCTCGGCCACCTCCGACTCGCCATCCTCGATCTCTCCGAAGCGGGCCTCCAACCGATGCCGTCGGGGGAGCTGCAGCTGTTGCACAACGGCGAGATCTACAACTATCTCGAGCTGCGAGACGAGCTGCGTGGGTACGGGCACGAGTTTCGAACCGGCACCGACAGCGAGGTGATCCTCGCTGCCTATCGTCAATGGGGCGAGCGCTGTGTCGAACACTTCAACGGTATGTGGGCGTTCGTCATCTGGGACGAACGGCATCGACGGCTCTTCTGCTCTCGCGACCGCTTCGGCGTCAAGCCGTTCTACTACCGGCTCGACGGAGGCCGACTGGCCTTCGCGAGCGAGCCGTGGCCGCTGCGCGGACGAGACGCAAACCTCGGCGCGATACGCGATTACCTCGAGCAGGGATACCTCGACCAGGGCGAGGAGACCTTCTTCGCCGGGGTCCTCCGGCTGCCGCCCGCGCACTCGTTGACATTCGACGAGCACGGCCTCCGCCTGCGCCGGTACTGGGCGCTCGAGCCGGGAGATCCTCCTGCCGATCCCGTCGCGGGTGTCCGAGAGACCTTTCTCGACGCGGTGCGTCTGCAGTTGCGGAGCGACGTGCCCGTCGGGACTTGCCTTTCAGGAGGCGTCGACTCGTCGGCGATCGCCGTGGCGGTCGCGTACCACGGTCACGAACACCAGAAGACGGTCACGGCATTCTTCGACGACACAGGGTTCGACGAGCGCCCGTACGCACGCGCGGTCGTGGACCGCATCTCGGCGGATGCGCGTTGGGTGACCTTCGGCGCCGAGGAACTGGTCGACGACCTGCCGCAGATCGTGGAGGCGCAGGGCGAGCCGTTCGGCTCCACGTCGATCTGTGCCGGCTGGTACGTGATGCGCGAGGCGCGTCGCACGGGGCTGACGGTCATGCTCGACGGCCAGGGAGGGGACGAGATCCTCGCCGGGTACCGTGCGTTCTTCGGCTACCGGCTGGCCGACCTCCTCCATTCCGGAAGACTTGCCGAAGCATCCGTCGAGCTCCGAGCCTTCGCAGCGGTCAACGGCCCGCGCTGGGCGGCGGTCGCCCTCGCGAGCCCCCACGTCTCGGAGCGGTTCCGGCTCGCAGCCCGTTCACGACTGAGGGGGGCGACCGGCTTGGTCTCGTCCGACCTGCCGCGCCGGTTTCAGACGACGCAGAACGGCACGCCGTTTCACGACCGGCTGCGCCGTGAGCTTCAGGTGGTCCTCAGCTGCCGGGGACTTCCCGAGCTGCTCCGCTACGAAGATCGCAATTCGATGGCTCATTCGCTGGAGGCGCGCGTCCCCTTTCTCGATCACCGACTCGTCGAGCTCGTGTTCTCGCTGGCCGGCGACGACCTGATCCGTCGGGGCGAGACGAAGTCGGTGCTCCGGCGAGCTCTCGCGGATCTCCTGCCGCCCGAGGTGCTCCGACGGCGCGACAAGCTCGGCTTCGTGACCCCCGAGGCGCGATTCTTGCGCGGTCGCCTGGGTGAGCTCGCCGCGGACGTCTTCGCCTCCCGGTCATTCCGCGAGCGGGGGTTCGTCCACCCGTCGGCGGCGCAGAAGCGCCTCGACCGACACAGGCGGGGCCGGCTGACGGCGGGCATGGAACTCTGGCGCGCGCTCAACCTCGAGCTCTGGGCCCAGCGGTTCCTCGACGCGTGAAGGTCCTCTTCCTCACCGCGAGCTACCCGACACCGGAGGAGCCGTTGCTCGGCGTGTTCGTGAAGGAGCACGCACGCGCGGCCGGCGACCACGCCGACGTCGCGGTCGTCCATCTCGACCGCGCATCGGTCCGGGCTCTCCACATCGACCGGGCGAAGGACGAGGAGTTCCCGACCTGGCGGGTGCGCTATCCCCGCTCGCCGACCGCGGCGACGTACCCCGGCAATGCCCTGGCCGCTGCCGTCGGTTACGCCTGCGCGCGACGCGCAGGATTCGAGCCGGACGTCCTCCACGCGCACTTCTTCCTCGCCGCAGCGCCGGCAGTGGCCATCGGCAAGGCGCTGCGCAAGCCGGTTGTCGTGACCGAGCAGTGGAGTGTCTTCCTTCCGGAGGATCCGCTGAGCCTGACCCCCCTGCTCGAGCGCGTCGCACGGTTCGCCTTCTCGAATGCGGACCTCGTCATGCCGGTCAGCGTCGCGCTCGCGGACGGCATCCGTGCGCTCGGCGTCGATACCGAGATCCGCGTCGTGCCCAACGTCGTCGATACCACCCTGTTCCACGAGGGCGCATCGGCTCGCAACGGCTCGCGCCCCCAGCTCGTCGGGGTCGGCGCGCTCTACGACGCAAAGGGATGGGACGACCTGCTCGAGGCGATCTCGCTCGTGACGGCGGGCGGTCGTGCCGTGCACCTCTCGCTGATCGGCGACGGCCCTCTGCGGAGCGAGCTCGAGGCACGCACAGCCGCTCTGCGGCTTGGTGATTCGGTGACGTTCGAGGGCTGGCTCGCCAAGGAGGACGTCGCGGAGCGTGTGCGCAGTGCCGACCTGTTCGTGCTCGCGAGCCGCTACGACAGCAACCCCTGCGCGCTGATCGAGGCGCTCGCAAGCGGGCTTCCTGTCGTTGCCACAGCGGTCGGCGGGATACCGGACATGGTCGGCGACTCCATGGGGCTGCTCGCACGGCCGGGTGACCCGTCGGATTTCGCAGCGCGGATCGGCGAGGCACTCGAGCGCGACACGTGGAACCGCGCGCGCATCGCCGCGAGCGCGCACGACCGATATGGACGCGAGACCGTCGGCCGGGCCTTCGCCGCCGCCTACGAGGAGGTCGTCGCACGTCGGCGATGACCTTCGACTCGGCCGCCCTGAGGGCCCATCTCGCCACGACGGTCAGGGCGTGGCTCGGCTCATCCGCGACGGAGGACGTGCCCGAGCTTCCGGACGCACTCGCTCGGCGGCTGTTGCGGGTCGAGGAGTACGAACGCTCGCACCGCGACAGGTGGGGCAACTGGGAGTTCGCCTACTGCGACTCGCTCCGTGAGGGGCGACTTTGGGAGGCGGATGTCGACAGATGGGTCGCGGATCGCCGCCGGGAGCTCGGGCTGCGAAGCGGCGACCTGTGGCCCGAAGCCAGGCCCTTCGCGGTCTGCCTGACCCATGACGTCGACCTGGTCTCGGAGGCGGTCACACCACAGCAGGCGCTCCGGTCGATGAGAACCTCCCTGAACGGAGGCGGCGCCTCGCGACACGAGACTCTCGTACGCCTCGCGCGACCGGGGGTGCGTGCGGCGCGAGCCCTGTACCACGGAATCCGCCGTGCCCCCGCCGCCGACATGCTCGAGCTGTGCGTCGAGCTCGAGCACGGCTGGGGCGTGACGGCGTCGTACTTCTTCACCGTCAATCGCGGGGCCTCCGGCCACCGCTACGACTGCGTCTACGACTTCGCGGACGCCTGCACGTTTCGGGGTCGGCGCATGACGGTCGGCGACGTCGCACGTGCGTTGGACACCGAGGGCTTCGACATCGGTCTCCACGGGAGCTATGCGTCGGCCGTCGAGCCGGGCGTCCTCCTGTTCGAGAAGAAGGCGCTCGAACGGGAACTCGGCAGCCGCGTCACGACCACACGTCAGCACTTCGTGCACTGGAACGTCCGAAGCACCCCCAACCTGCAGGAGAGCGCAGGCTTCGCAGCCGACTCGACGCTCGGCTTCAATCGCAATCTCGGCGCCCGCGCCGGCACGTCTCTCCCATTCAGATGGTTCGACGTCGAGGCGGATCGCCCGCTGGATCTCACCCAGGTGCCGTTTCTCGTCCAGGACGGCGCCCTGTTCCGCGAGGATGCGCTCGAGCTCGACGACGAGCTCGCCGAGGCCGTGATCGGGGACGCCATCGTCCGGACGGCGGCCACGGGCGGGCTGCTGAACCTCGTGCTCCACCCGAACAACCTCGCCGACCCGCGCTACCTGAAGCTGTTCCGATACACGGTCGAGCGTGCGCTCGCCGAGGGTGCTTGGTTCGGTTCGATCGCCGACGTGAACGAACTGTGGCGGCGACGCGAGGCGGCCGCGGGCGGATGAGCGTCGAGATCCTCCCGTTGCGCGGTCCGCTCGACGACGAACGGCTGCGCTGGATCACGGCCCTCTACGGCGTGGTCGACTCGAAGTACTCCTCGCTGGAATTCGTGCGTCACCAGTTCGTGTCGAATCCGTTCGGCTGGACCGCCCACGTATTCGTGCTCGACGACGGGCGGGCCGTGGGGCATTGCTGCGCGGTGCCCTTCACGGCCCGTCGCGGCGACGAGACCCTCGTCGCGGGGAAGATCGAAGCCGTGGTCGTCGATGCCGAGCACCGCGGACGGCGATCCGACGGCAGGAGCCTCGCCACCGAGATGCTCGCAACGCTGTACCCGTTCGGCCTCGACAGCGGGATGGACGTCCTGTTCGGACTCGCCCCACCGCACGTCGCCAGGGTCCACGTGCGGGCCGGATGCCACCAGATACCGCCGGACGCGCCCGCCTACACGATGGTGGTCGACGCCGGGGCGTTCGGCCGCGTCGGCGGCTCGCAGAAGCGGCGCACCGCCGCGCGTGCGCTCGCCGCCGGCCAGGGCTTGGCGGTGGCCGGAGCGAGCACGGTCGCCCGCGTCCTCGTACGACCGGGCGGGGTGCAGCTGAGGAGCCCGACACCGGCCGACGCAGAGCTGGGACAGACCGACAACCCGGACGACCGGTGGACGATCTCCGGAGCCGACTCGTGGGACTGGTTCGTGGGCAGCGGCACACTCGAGGCGTTGGAGATCCCCGGCCGGAACGGCTGCCGGGCGCTCATACGCTTCCCAAGCTCGGGCAGCTCGCCGGCACAGATCGTGGCGTGGAAGGCCCGCCGGCCGGGACTGGCGCCCGCCCTGCTCCTCCTCGGCGCGTCGGCGAGGCTCGCGCGGGAGCGGGGCGCCCCGACCCTGCGCTTCCAGCCCTGGGCCGGGCCGGGTGGAGACGGCCGTCTCACGCGGGCCTGCAGCTTGGTCGGCTTCGTCCGGCGGCCCGAGGCTCCCCTCGTCATGTACTCGCGCGACACACGCCTCGACACGCTGCGTCTGACGCCTTTCTTCTACGTCACGTTCTAGCGCCCTCACCCCGCCCGGCAGAGGGTCGCCATCCACCTCGCTACGCTTGCGCAGATGCTCCGTGTCGCCGTCGTCGTTCCGTGCTTCAACGACGGCGAGACTCTTCCCGAGACGCTCAGGTCGTTGGACGGTGAGGAGGCGCACGAGCTGGTGGTCGTCGACGACGGCTCTTCCGAGCCCGAGACGGTTGCAGCCCTCGCCGAGCTGGAGGAGCGCGGCATCCGCGTCGTGCGGCGGCCGAACGGCGGGCTCTCCGCGGCGCGAATGACCGGGGTCGAGGCGACGAAGGCGCCCTACATCCTCCCGCTCGACGCCGACGACGCCGTCGCGCCGGGCGCACTGGCGGCGCTCGCCGACGCACTCGACGCCGCGCCCGAGGCGGCCGTCGCGTGGGGGGATGTGGATATCTGGGGCGAGCAGTCGGCGCGGGTGCTTCCTGCGCGCTCGCTCGATCCCTGGCTCCTGACGTACCTCAACGACGTGCCCGTCGCCTCGCTCGTGCGACGCGAGGCGCTGCTGGCCGTCGGCGGCTGGAGCATGGGATCCGGTTATGAGGACTGGGATCTCTGGCTCGGCCTGGCCGAGCGCGGCTTCCGCGGCGTCCACGTGGACAGGCCCACGTTCCGTTACCGGCGTCGCTCCGGACGGATGCTGGACAATTGCTCGCCCCAGCACGGGGTGCTCTATGCGAAGCTGCGGTCGCGGCACCCCGCCGCGTTCGCGGAGCGGCCTGCACGTCGGCGGCGTTCCACCGCCCCGCTCCGCGCCAGGCTCCTCTACCCGGCGATCGAGGCGCTCCCGCTCGACGCGTTCACACGGCACCGGCTCTACCTGTTGATCAACCGGCCGCGGCAGACGCTCATGCTCCGCCGAATGCGACGCGCGGCCGCAGGCGGATGAGACCGAAGGTGACCGTGCTGCTCGCCGTGAAAGACGGCGAGCCCTACATCCGCGACGCCGTCGCGAGTGTGCTCGAGCAGACCTTCACGAACTTCGAACTGCTGATCGTCGACGATGCGAGCACCGACAGAACGGTCGAGATCGTGCGCTCCTTTGCCGACCGTCGCATCCGCGTCATCCAAAACTCGGAGAACGTCGGTCAAGTGCCGTCGCTGAACCGCGGCTTGCACGAGGCACGCGGCGAATACGTCGCACGGCTCGACGCCGACGATGCCTGCCGCCCGGCGCGGCTGCAGCGCCAGGTCGACCTCCTCGATGCCGAGCCCCGGATCGGGCTCGTCGGTACCTGGATGGAGATCGTCGGCGAGCGCGGACAGCGCCTGGGTTGGCTCCGCAAGTCGATCGAGGACTTCGTCGACTTCGTGTACCACACGCTGATCATGCGCGTCTACGTGAGTCATCCGTCTGCGATGTACCGGCTCGAGCCGGTCCTCGCGGCCGGGGGCTACGACGAGAAAACCGGTCCCGCCGAGGACAAGGATCTCTGGCGCAAGCTCGTGCTGTCGCGATGGGACGCGCGCATCGTGCCCGAACCACTTGTCGTGTACCGACTGCACGACCGGCAGCTCTCGTGGACTCAGGCAGCGCACCAGCGCGAGGTGGACGACGCGAGCCAGGACCGCTTCCTGGCGGAGCTGAGCCCCGCAGCACCTGCAGCCGCAGTTCGAGTGCTGCTCGCCGGAGACACCCGCGGCCGATCGTTCGATCCGCATCAGCAGCTCGCCGGCCTCGAGCTCGTGCTCGCAGGCGCGCACGCGCGCCTACGCCTCGACAGCGACGAGGCGCGACGGCTCGACGAGCGCGTGCTGACGCGGTTGCTCGAGGTTGCCCGCCTGCAGCCGTGGCACTCCTCGAGCCGGACGATCGTGTCCTATGCGCTTGCGCATCTTCCGACGACGCGCCGGCCGTGGGCCCTGACGCAGCACGGCGCAGCCCTCGTCGGCGAGCCCGTGCGGACGGCTGTGCGACGCTCGGGCCGCCGCCTCTCGGACCGAGCGGACGCCGTCCCGGCGCTGCGTGCGCTGCGAGAGCAGGGCCGACAATCGCGCCTGGCGCGAAACCTGTACGGCAAGCTCGTGGGCGGCAGATGAACCTCGACCGCGACGCCGTCCTGCGTGAAAAGGCCGTGGTCGAGGGTCGGCATGGCCCGTGGACGGCACACAACGTCCGGCTTGCTGAAGGCGTGTTCTCCATCGGCGAACGCCCGGCAGGCGACGAGGTGAAGCTCAGGCGCGTGACCCAACTCGCGCTGGACGTCTTCGGCGGCTCGCTCGAAGGTCTGCGGGTGCTCGATCTCGCCTGTCTCGAGGGCATGTACGCACTCGAGTTCGCGCGACGTGGCGCAGAGGTCCTCGCGCTCGAAGGAAGAGAGTCGAACATCACGAAGGCACGCTTCGCGGCGCGCGCCCTCGAGGTCCGAGTCGACTTCATGCTCGAGGACGTGCGGGCACTGAGCCGCGAGCGCCACGGCGAGTTCGACCTCGTGCTCGCGCTCGGGATCCTGTATCACCTCGACGCACCGGATCTGTTCTCCTTCGTGGCGCGGATCGCCGAGGTCTGTCGTCGCGCGCTCGTCGTCGACACCGCGGTCGCGCGTCGCACGATGGAGGCCTTCTCGCACGGGGGCCGCACCTATCGCGGCGAGCGGCTCGTCGAGCATGCGCCCGAGGCGACCGAAGCAGAGCGCCTCCAGGCCGTGTGGAGCTCGCTCGACAATCCGACGGCGGTCGCGTTGACGAGACCCTCGCTCGAGACGCTTCTCGCTGCCCGAGGGTTCACGAGCGTGCTCGAGTGCCATGTGCCGGCGGAGCCCGAGAAGGAGGCGCACCGCGTGACGCTGCTCGCCCTGAAAGGAAAGCACGCGGAGCAATTCGTGGTCCCGTCGCCGCCGTCCGATCCGGCAGCCGTTCCCGAGCGTCCTCCGCTCGGCCGTCGCCTCGAGGGCGGCAGGCTCTGGCGTGTCGGAGGGAGGCTCGTGCCGCCGCCGCTGCGACACCGCATTCGCGGAGCGCTCGGCGGCGAGACACGGAGGCACTGATCCTGGAGCGCTACCTCGTCACCCGCCCGCTCGCGGCGAGCGGTATCGGCTCGAACCTGGTCAGCCTCGCAGGTGCAGTCTGGCTCGCGGGAAGGCTGGGACGGACACTGGTGGTCGACTGGCGTGGGAGCGACTTCCTGCGCGACAAGTCGGTCAATCTCTTCGCGGAGTACTTCGAGACGCCGTCCGAGATTCAGGGAGTCCCGATCGCGTACGCCCCGTCACTCGACGGCGAGCACCTCGACGCGCTCGAACCCGAGGCTTTGACGCTCGAGCTGTGGCAGGCCCGAGCACAGCTCACGAACCCGGCGGACGCGCGGGTGCTTGTGCTTTCCCTCTTCCACGGCTACGACCGGCTCGACCCCACGGGCGACGCGTTCGAGCAGTTCCGCCGTCTGCGTGAGTTCTTTCGAGTCCTCCGGCCGAAACCGTTCGTCCAAGCCGAGGTCGACCGCTTCGCTCACGCGCACCGCTTCGACGACTCGTTCGTCGTCACCGTCAACGTCGCGACCGGGAACGGCATATACGACAAGGGCGGGCCGTTCGAGCGGCGTGTGAACACCCGGATCTTCGCCGACGAGAGACGATTTCTTCGAAAGGCATCCGCGGCCCGGGCGCGGACGCTCCGGCGACTCCCCGAGCACGTTCGGAATGCCGCCGTCACGTTCGTGGCAACCGACTCTGCATTCATGCGCAACCTCCTGTTGCGCCTGCCCAATGCAGTCACTCGTCGCGACCACTTTCCACCGCCCGGATCGGGGCGCGGCTTTGCGGACTACGAGACACCCGGGTACGACGACCGGGCGGCATTCCTCGACATTCTCGTGGATCACTTCCTGCTCGCGCGCTGCAACGCCGCGGTGCGGAACGCAAGCATGTTCGGCACATACGGGCTCGTGACGACCGACTTCTACAACGGGAACTTCGTCGACATCGAATCGCTGTATGCGCGATATTGGCTGCGGGCCGCGCGCCGACGGCTCAGCCGACTCCCGTCGCGCTAAGAGGTCGAACCAGAATGACGTTCGTCGAGCGGGCGCGATAGGCGCGCGCAGCGCAAGGACGCAGGGAGCGCCGATAGTTGCACTATCGGCGCGACCGAGGACGGAGCGATGCGCCCGCACAGCGCGGCCGCGCGGCACAATCGCTCATTCTGGTTCGACCTCTAAGCGTCGGCAGCGGCACGCCGCGGGAGCAGGCGACGTCCCCGAAGCGTCCAGTGCAGCATCACGTACATCTGAGCCTGCACCGCCAACCGCGTGCGGAGCGGCGTGCGTGTGTGCAGGCGGACCACAGCCTCCTCGAGCCACCCCGGCAGCCCATCCGTGTTCCAGTGATGCTGCTCTCCGCCGCGATTTCCGTAGAAGAGCTCTTCCTCCGTCGGCGCGCTCAGGTCGGAGTACCACGGCGTGTGTCGGGCGACGTAGGGCGGGCCCGTCCGTATCGCGGCTGCCGGTCGCGGCTGAGCGTGTGCTCGGTGGAGAGCGAAGGTCGTGTCGATGGCCGAGTAATACGCGCCTTCCTCCACCCGCCAACGCCAGTGCTGGCGCTCCCACAGGACAACGGCGTCCTTGTGAACGTAGTGATCCGGGAGGTCGTCGATTCGGAGCCCGAATCCCGCCTTGTGCGCGCCGGGATACCGCCGTAGCAGCGCGGAGAAGCGCTCGAGTGCGTCGGGCGGGCACTCCTCGCTCGGAACGATGTCCGGATCGCTGTAGACGAACGGGCGCCCGCGTGTGAGCTCGAAGACGCCGGGCGCAACCCACAACGCAAACCGCCCCCAGTTCTTGCCGAGTCGAATCACCGTGTGCGGTGTCTGCTCGTAATACGCGAGGAGGGGCTCGTACACCGAATCGTTGTCGAGCAGGTAGATCTCCTCGCAGCCGGCACGTTCGAGCCATGTCACGAGCTGCGCCAAGGCCGTCACGCGGTCGCGGCAGTTGATGAATATCGGGACGCCCACGCTCACCCGGCGCCGAGCTCCGCGCAAAGCCGCGACAGCGTTCCGGCAAACGCGCCGTAGGTGAGCTCGCGGGCGCGCTCCCGAGCATGTCGCGCGCAGGACTTGCGCAACTCGTCATCGCACAGGAGTCGTGTGATCGCCTCACGAAGGGCGGCGACGTCCCCGGCCTCGACCAGCAAGCCCTCGCGACCGTCGACGATGTAGTCGACGACTCCCGGCGCGCGTGTTGCGACAACGGGCTTGCCGAGCGACAACGCCTGGACAATGGTCGTCTGGCCGAAATCGGAATCGCTCGACTGCAGGGGAACTGCGACGATGCGGGCGGCTGCGAGGCGGGAAAGGAACTGCGGGACCGCCATACGCCAGCGCACCCGGCAGTTTGCGGGCAGATCTCCCTCCCAGCCCAGCGTGTCACTCGAGAACGTGACGATCTCCAGGGCGACGTCGGTGTCTCGCAGCGCCTCGAGGAGCGCCGGAAAGTCGCGCCCTGCGCCCCCTCCCGAGAACACGTCGACGCCGTTCGACGGCGACCGCCTCGCGGCCTCGAAGTCGCCGTCGGCGGGCAACGGGGCGAAGAACCCGCGGCGTCGCGCCTCGGGACGCTGGCGCTCGATCCATGCGCGCGAATAGACGATGTTGCGGTCGACCTGCTCGAGCTGCCGGTCGTCGAGGTGCAGCTGATTCGTCACGACCAGCTTCGCGCCTCCGAGCAGCCCGAGACGTCTTGCGCGAATGAACCACGGCACCGTCCGCTCCACCGATCCGAGCACCACGATTCGAGGAGGCCGCAGCACGATCGCGAGCAGCGCCCGCGCGAACACGACGGCGGAGTTGAGGAGATTCGTGCTGTGGCCGAAGAAGACACGAGCGTTGATCCGCCGCGGAAACGCCTCGGCCTCGGGAGAGGCCCAGAAGCTCTTCCGCACGGTGACGACGAGCACGCCGTCGAGCGGGCTCGTCATCCCGTGTGAGCCGCGGTGACCCGATCGCGTGCTTCCGTCCGCCATCGCAGGGGAGGCCGGACGTACGCGCCGGCCCGCATGTTTCCGCCGAGGCCTGCGAAGCGGACGTCGATCTCGACGACTCCCGAGTATTCGAGGACGTGGTGGACCTCCGACACGAGCGCCACGTCGAGATCCAGGCGTGCGTCGCCCAGCAGGTCACGCGGAAACGTCACGACCGACCTGTACGTCCCGGGCGCCACCGGCATCGCGCCGCCCGGCGCATCGTCGGCGCTCTCGGTCCGGAGGACGGGCGTCTGGTCCTCGTCGCTGAGCGTGAGGACGATTCTCAACGCCGGAACCGGCCGTAGCACGGTGTAGTCGACGGCGATCGAGATCTCCTCGTTCGACCGGAAGGACGTGGTCGGCGTCTCCCCCTCGTCGAGGACCTCCACGCGCTCACACCGAAGCGCCGGGGTGTCGCCGTAGATCTCCGAACGGGTCAATCGCAGGGCGAGCTCGCGCTCCTCGACAACTGCGTCGGAACGGTCGCCCCCGTGCCCCAGGTAGTGGTGGATCGCGTCGTCGGGATCCCCTTCGAACGCGAGCGTTCCCTTCTCGAGAACGAGTGCGCGGGAGCAGAGGCTGCGAACTGCGGGCAGCCGGTGGCTGACGAACACCACCGTGCGCCCCTCGCGGGTGACGTCCTTCATCTTGCCGAGGCACTTCTGCTGGAACTCCGCGTCGCCCACCGCCAGCACCTCGTCGACCAGGAGGATCTCCGGCTGGAGGTGTGCGGCGACCGCGAACGCCAGCCGGACCTGCATGCCGCTCGAGTACCTCTTCACGGGCGTGTCGAGGAACGTCTCCATGCCGGAGAACTCGACGATGTCGTCGAAACGGCGCTCGATCTCGACTCGCCGCATGCCGAGGATCGTGCCGTTGAGGTAGATGTTCTCGCGCCCGGTGAGCTCGGGATGGAAACCCGTGCCGACTTCGAGCAGCGAGCCGACCCGGCCGCTCAGCAGAGCGCGTCCCTCCGTCGGCTCGGTGATCCGCGACAGGATCTTCAGCAGGGTGCTCTTGCCGGCCCCGTTTGCGCCGATCAGCCCGAGGACCTCGCCGCGGCGGACGTCGAACGAGACGTCGCGGAGGGCCCAGATGCGTTCCGGCTCCGCGCGACGCCGCGAGGAACCGCCGCGCCCGAGGCGGATGATCGAACCGACGCCGTCGGTGAGCACGTCGCGCAGAGCCCTGTACGGCTCGTGTTCCCCGATGCGGTAGCGCTTCGAGAGGTGCTCGGCTCGGATGACGAGCGGCTCAGACGACATCGGCGAAGCTTCTCTCGACGCGGCGGAAGTACTCGATCCCGCCCGCGAGCAGCAGGACCACGACGCCGAACGACAGAAGCTCGAGGTGGGCGATCCTCGCCGCCTGGTGTCCGAAGAGCGACCAGCGGAAGCCCTGCACGACGCCCGCCATCGGATTGACACCGAGCCACTGCCGCCAGACGATCGGGAACACGAGCCACGAGTACGCAACGGGTGTCGCGAAGAACCACGCCTGCACGAGGAACGGCACGGTGTACTGCACGTCGCGGTATTTCACGTTGAGCGCCGAGAGCCAGATCGTGATCGCGACCGCACTCGTGATCAGGAACAGGATCCAGAAGGGATAGGTAAGCACCTGCCACGGCGGCACGATGCGGTACCACGCCATGAGGCCTACGAGAATCACCGACCCGACGGCGAAGTCGACGAGCCCCGCCAGGACCGGCGCGACCGGGATCATGATCCGCGGCACGTACACCTTCGTCACCAGCGCCTGGTTCTCCACGATGCTCTTCGTCGACGACGCCAGCGCGTTCGCGAACAGCAGCCAGGGCAGCATCGCGGAGTAGGTCAGCACGAGGTACGGCACGCCGTTCGTCGGACCGTGCATGAAATGACCGAAGACGACGGTGAAGATCGCCGCGGCGAGAAGCGGCTGCAGGATGACCCAGGCCGCGCCGATCGCGGTCTGCTTGTAGCGGATCTTCACGTCACGCCAGACGAGGAAGTACAGGAGCTCGCGGTAGTCCCACAGCTCGCGCAGGTCGAGCGGCGTCCAGCCGCGACGGCGCTGCACGACCGTCAGCCGGTCGGAGTCGAAGTGGCTGTCGTGTGAACCTGCGGCGGTGGTGCTCACGAGGGCCCCAGGATAGCCGGGTGACTTGCGTGAACTAGCGCTGCAGGAGCTCCTCGAAGACCTCGACGTGCCGGGCGACCCACCCCGACGCGTCGAAGCGCTCCACGGCACGCCGTCGTGCTGCCTCTCCCAGCTCCGGAAGCCGCTCCGCCGCGGCGAGTACGGCCACCGCGAGCTCCTCCGGCGAAGGTGGATGATCGCGCTCCCAGTCGAGCGGTGCCTCGACGCCGATACCCGCGTCGCCGACGAGCTCGGGGACGCCGCCGCTCGCCGAATAGACGACCGGCAAGCCGCAGGCCATCGCCTCGAGCACCGCCGTGGGACAGGGATCGTTGTACTTCGTGTGCAGGAGAAGGTCTGCCCGGTGGAGGAGCCGCGGAGCCTCCGCCTGCGTGTACGGACCCACGAGCTCGACCGCGTCGCGGAGCGCGAGGCGATCGATCAGCGCGGCCACCACGGCCGGCGCATCAGGGGCAAACGTCAGGGCCCCGGCGACCAGCAGCCGCGCGTCCGGCACGCTGCGTCTGACGTGGGCGAGCGTCGTGAGCGCCGCCTCGACGCGATAGCGCTGGTATTGGCTGCCCGCGAGCAGCATCGTCAGCGGCCGCGGCGGCGCGTTCGCGGGAGTGAAGCGCGCCGTGTCGACCGGGTTCGGAAGGATCTCCCAGCGGCCCGTAGGTGCTCCGTAGAAGAGATCGGCACCCAGCTTGCAGAACGCCGTCTGATAGAAGACGACGTCCGCCTGGCGGAGCAGACGCGCGCGCGGCCGGTTCACGAGCTGCCACCCTTCGCCGTACCAGCCGCGGTAGGCGACGCCGTCTTGGTTCCAGGCGAAGACGGCACCGCGACGGCGCGCGAGGCGCACCAGCGTGCGCGCCTCGATCGGCATGCTGCTCGAGCCGAGGTAGAGGACGTTGAAGTCGCGCGGCGCGTTCGGGAGGCGCTGGTCGAGGAGCGAGAACTTGACGGCTCCCCCGTACACGACGGCGTCGGAAGGGGGCATACGCTCGACGCCGTACGAGAGCGCAAGCCCTCCGGTGCGCGGGGTGGTTGCGAGCGTCGAGCGCCAGCGAGGCAGCTGCGTCACGGTCGTGCGCGCTGCAGCAATCGCGTTGCGTACCTGGCGAACGGGCGACCGCAGTGCCCACGGCGCTCTCACGGCACGGTCACCAGGCCGGCAAGGAAGTCCCGCCACAGCGGAAGCTGCGCGTCGTAGCTGTTGGCGCGTGCCGTCTCCAGGCCCGCGGCCACCACCGAATGGAGTCCGGCGGGCTGCGACGCGACGTGTTCGAGGTGACGTGCGAGATCCTCCGCGTCGCCGACGTCGACGAGCCAGCCGTTCACACCGTGTCGGACCAGCTCGGCTGCCTGTCCGACGCGGGTGGTGACGACCGGTACGCCGCTCGCCATCGCCTCGAGAACACCTTTCGGGCCGCCCTCCTGCCTTGAGGGGACGACATATGCGTCGAGAGCGGCGTAGACGCGCCCGATCTCCGCGTAGCGCCGGAGAAGTCGATGGCGGTAGGGAATGCCCAGCCGTTCGAGCCCCGCGCGCACGTAACCCCGCGCCGGCCCTGTCAGCACGACGTGCAACTCCGGCACGTCATGCCGAAGGCGCTCGAGGGCCGAGAGCAGGACGTCCGGGCCCTTGATCGACTTCGGCTCGTCTCCGTCACCGAAGCCGACACCGTCCTTCTGGAACGATCCGACCACGAATGCGCTCTCGGGGAGAGCGAGCTCGGCGCGCGCCGCGGCGCGGGAAGGTCCCGTCGCCGGCTCGAACACCGTGAGGTCTACCCCGATCGGTATGCGCACCACCTTGGTCCGGTCGATGCCGGTCGAGAGGACGACATCTTCCATCTCTGCATGCGTGACCTGCACGCGTGCGATCTCCTCGTGTCGCTCGCGGAGGAGCCGGTAGCACTCGTCGAACTCGGGGTACCCGAAGGTGCCCGGACGGCCGTGGAAGTACGCCGTCGCGAGCCGGTGCGGCGATGGGCGCCAGGGCTCGCGGAGCAGGGTGAACTGACTGCCGAAGAAAGCAGCCTGGTCACTGGAAGCGGACAACAGAGGTCGTGGGGCGACCTTCACGCCGATCCTGTTTGCAACCCTCTCCAGCTCCTGCAGGTCGTGATCGACCGACCAGCCGACGCCTTCGCCGACGAGAAACAGCCTCGACCCGGGCCGCCAGCGGCGGGTGACCGTCGCGGCGAGCCTCAACCCGCCCCGTCGCGCGAACTCAGGGGCGGGCACCGACGAACGAGTCGAGTCCGAGCAATGCGAGGTAGCCGTCCGTGACCTCGGCCAGCGTGGGGAGCGAGATCGCAGCCTGCCGATCCTCGTACTCGTCGACCAGCCGCTCGACCAACGCGGGCACCTCCTCACGATCCTGGAACCCGAAGCCGGCGTCCTTCACCGCCTCACGGCTGCCGCCGCTGTCCAGGTAGACGGCCGGAAGGCCGCACGAGAGCGCTTCGACGAGAGCGTTCGAGTACGCGTCGTTCGCGGTCGCCGTCACGAAGATGTCGTGCGAGCGCAGCACATCCGCGAGCTCCGCCGAGGGAAGCGGCGGAACATGCCGGATCCTCTCGAACTGCGAGAGCGAGTTCCCGACGAAGGTGTACTCGTAGCGATCCCAGTCGAGGTGATCCTCCAGCCAGCGGTACAGCGGAGCTCCCTTGTTCGGGTTGTCGGACCAGGACGTCGAGACCAGTCTGATGCGACGATCGCGGCTGAAGTCGATCCGTCCGACTGGATTGAAAATTCGATCGTCGCACCCGTTATGGATCACATGGGGATCGACGAGCCCGATGCCGATCTCGGCGTACATGTCGATCGTCGCCTGGGAGATCGCGAGCGTGGCGTCGGCGAGCTCGCTGTTGATCTCGGCGACGCGCCTGTCCGTGCCGTCGTCGAACCCTCGATAGAGCGTCGTGACCGCACCGACCCGATGCACCATCCGAACGCGGTCGCGGCGCGCTGCGAGCAGCCGGAGGCGCGCGAAATCGAAGTTGAACGAGTTGAACAGGACCGCCCGCGCGCTGGGTGAGATCGTCTGGAGCTCCACCTGGACTCCTCGCCGTGTCATCTCCCCGACGACCGCACGCAGAGACTGGTTGCCGCCGCCCGCCGGGTCCGGCCGAAACTCGTGGAAGACGGACAGGTCGGCGGCGCGACGACGCGCACGGAAGGCGTCGCGCTCGAGGTCGAGACGCCACGCCGCGTGCTTCAGCGGGCGGGTCACAGGTCGCAGCGCGCGACGGATCGGGTCGACGACCGGCTCCGCAGGCGGAGCGGTCATCTGGAGACGGATGCCGGCTCCGGGAAAGCGTCCTCGTCGAGGCTCGGTTCGACCGCCGTCCACTCGAGCGGCGGGAGGATGATGCCGGCGCGGGCCTGCGCGTTCAGGAAGATCGACTCTCCGTGATCGAACACCACGTCGAACTGCAGCACGCCCTCCTCGAGTGCGATGAAGCGGCGATTGTGCAGCGACACGCGCAGGTTGAGCATGTAGCGGCCGCCGTTGACCAGACCGGGCGGAATCGTGCAGCGAAAAGCGTTCCGGCCGAGGGAGAACGGCGGTAGAGCATCGTCGGTGACATCGCGGTGATACGACGTGAACACCAGGACACCGTCACCCGTGAGCAGGTCGATTCCGACCGTGAAGGCCGGATCGAGGACCGCGAGATCGAACTCGACCGTGACATGGATGGGGCGGCTGCTGAAGAACGAGCCGCTCGGCTCGTCGGTGTCGTCTGTCACACGAATCTCGACGATCTCTGCGATCTCGTTGCCGGGACGATTGTGGGGTGACCACCGGCGCCGGCCGTCGTCGGCCGAGTCGATGCTCGAGAGGTAGTGCTGCGTCACGGAGGCAACGTCGCCCTCCTTCACCAGCCGGCCGTTCTCGAGCAGCATCGCGCGCTCGCACAGACGCCGGATCGCCTGCATGTTGTGGCTGACGAACAGCACGGTCCGTCCCTCGTGTGCCACGTCGTTCATGCGTTTCAAGCACCGCTTCTGAAACTCCGCGTCCCCGACCGCGAGCACTTCGTCGACGATCAGGATCTCCGGCTCGAGATGCGCCGCAACCGCGAAGCCGAGCCGGATGTACATGCCGCTCGAGTACCACTTCACCGGCTTGTCGAGATGATCCTCGACACCCGAGAAAGCGACGATCTCCTCCAGCTTGCGGTCGATCTCGGGCTTGCGCATCCCGAGAATCGCTCCGTTGAAGTAGATGTTCTCTCTTCCCGTGAGCTCTGGATGGAATCCCGTACCCACCTCCAGCAGCGCG
>Ga0209579_10000389_pt1 | contig 47328 bp, 54 predicted proteins | sample Coa_R1_2_FD_187152 | JGI IMG/M metagenome (GOLD analysis project Ga0209579, IMG submission 187152) | Surface soil microbial communities from Centralia Pennsylvania, which are recovering from an underground coalmine fire - Coalmine... | ecosystem: Environmental > Terrestrial > Soil >...
CGCGATGGACGACGCGGGCATGGACACCATCTGGCTCGCGGAGGCGTACCCGTGGTGGCGCAAGCACGGCATGGAGGCGCGCTCGTCCACCGGCGTCGCCGCGCTCATGGGCCGCGAGACGACGAGGTTGACCATCGGCTGGGGGATCATCGCCGCGTCGACGCGGCACCCGGTGCAGGCGGCGATGGACGCGCGTGTCGTGCAGGAGGCGGCCGGCCCGGGGCGGTTCATCCTCGGGTTCGGGACGTCGAAGATCTTCCTGAACAACACGAAGACGCAGACGACGAAGACGCTCGGCCCGATGCGTGACGCCGTGACGATCGCGCGCGGCGTCCTCGGCGGCGAGCGCTTCGACTACGACGGCGACACGTGGAGCGCCGACGTGCCGGCGATGGCGCCCGACGCGCACGCGCCGCGCGAGGTCCCGCCCGTGTACGTGGCCGCGACGGCGCCCAAGATGCAGCAGCTCGCGGGCGAGATCGCCGACGGCTGCCTGACGCCGTCGATCACGACGCCGCCGTTCGTCCGCTACACGCGCGAGAACGTCGGTCCCGACATCGACGTCGGCTGCACGGTAGTCGCCTCCATCCACGCGACCGACCGCGAGGCGGGCCGCGACGGCGCCCGCGAGATCGCCGGCATGTACCTCGCCAACAAGGTGCAGAACATCCAGGGGTCGGCGGACACGCTCCTCGACCTGGCCGGCATCGAGCAGGACGAGATCCGCCCCGTCGCCGAGGCGATGGAGCAGGGCGGCCGCCTCGCGGCGAAGGCCCAGGTCTCCGACGCGCTCCTCGACAAGTGCCGGCCGATCGCCGGCACGCCGAGCGACTGCATCGAGGCGATCGAGGAATATCGTGACGCCGGATGCACGCACGTGATGCTGGAGCTATGGGGCGCGAACCGATACGAGCAGATCAAGCTGTTCGGCGAGAAGGTCCTGCCGCAATTCCGGCGCGGATAGACGACGTGCTCGCGCAGGCTCGGTCGCGGATCAGGCGGTACACGCCGGACGAGGCGAGAGCCGACGCCGACCTCCTGCTCGTCGACACCCGCTCGGCGGACGAGCGCGAACGCGACGGTGTCATCGACGGCGCGAGGCACGTGCCGCTCTCCGTGCTCCCGTGGCGCGCCGACGACCTGGCCGGGCACCGTGTCTGCCTCGTGTGCGCGCACGGGTATTCGTCGTCGCTCGCGGCCGCGCTCCTCGTCGAGCTCGGCGTCGACGCCGGCGACCTGATCGGCGGGTACGAGGCATGGTGAACATCGACCGCGACCGGATGGTTGAGTGGGCGAGCCGCGCCATCGGCACGCCGAGCTTCACCGGCGACGAGCAGGCGATGGCCGAGCTGATGGCGCAGACGCTCGACGCGATGGGGCTGCACGTGCAGTGGCAGCAGGTCGAGGACGGCCGCGCGAACGTCCTCGCCACGCGTGCCGGAAGCGGCGGCGGCAAGAGCCTCATGTTCAACGGTCACATGGACACGTCATATTCGGGGCGCGAGCCGTGGCTTCGTTCCGTTCCCGGGTTCCAGCCGAACGCGTTCGAGCGCGACGGGCGCCTGTACGGGCTCGGCATCTCCAACATGAAAGGCGCGCTCGCCTGCTACGTCGAGGCGCTGCGCGCGCTCGCGGATGCCGGCGTGCAGCTCAAGGGCGACGTCCTCGTCGCCGCCGTGTGCGGCGAGATCGAGAAGGCGCAGCAGGGCGACGCGCAGGGCGCGCAGTACCGCGGGTACGCGGCGGGCAGCCGCTACCTCGCCACGCACGGCGGCGTCGCCGACATGTGCCTGCTCGGCGAGCCGACGGAGGGAAAGGTCGTGCTCGGCCACTTCGGCGCGCTCTGGGTTCGTCTGCGCGTGCACGGCGGCTTCATCCACACGGCGTTCAGCGAGGGCAAGCGCGGCGAGAACTCGATCCTGCGCATGCACGAAGTGCTCGCCGCCGTGCAGGAGTGGATCCCGGGCTGGGAGGAGGACCCGTCGAACGCGTACCGCGGCGCGAAGGCGGTCGTCAACGTCGGCGCCATCGCGGGCGGGTTCGGATGGCGCGTGTCGCGGACACCGCATCACACCGATCTCTTCCTCGACGTTCGCGTGCCGCCGACGAAGCCGATGTCGGTTGCGCGCGCGGAGGTGCTGGAGATGGCGCGCGCGCTTCCGCACGACGTCGAGGCGGAGATCTACGTCACCGCGCCGGGCGCCGAGATCGAGGAGGGGCATGAGCTCGTCCGCGCCGTCGACGTCGCGCACGACGCCGTGTTCGGCGGGAAGCCCGAGCGCGACGTCACGCGCTGGTTCAGCGACGCGTCCGCCCTGACGCGTTACGGCATCCCGACGCTCAACTACGGGACGTCGACGGGGCTCATGGACGTCGAGCTGGGCGAGAACCTCGACATCGACGGCCTCGTGAAGACCGCGGATGTCTACGCGCGGGTGGCGATGGAGGTCTGCGGTGTCGCATGACGTCTACTCGCTGCCCGCGAACCTGCCCGTCCCGGAGGACGACGGCGGCGCCGACCACCTGACCGGCCTCGAGCTGCCCGACCTCGTGCTCGAGTCGTCGATGGGGCCGGTGAATGTCCTCGACTTCGACGTCATCTACGTCTATCCGCGCAGCGGCAGGCCGGGCGTGCCGCTTCTCCCCGGCTGGGACGAGACGCCGGGCGCCCGCGGGTGCACGCCGCAGTCGTGCGCGTTCCGCGACCTCTATCCCGAGCTCGGCGTACCCGTCGCCGGCCTCTCCGTGCAGCCACTCGAGGACCAGGTCGAGTTCGCGACGCGGAACTCCATGCCCTTCCCCGTGATCTCCGACCCGGAGCGGAAGCTCGGCGCAGCCCTCGGCCTGCCCACGTTCGAGATCGCCGGGTTCACTCTTTACAGGCGCATCACGCTCGTCGCGCAGGATGCGCGGATCGTGAAGGTCTTCTACCCCGTGTTCCCGCCCGACGCGAACGCGGCCGACGTTCTCGCCTGGCTGCAGTCGCGATGAAGCTCGTCACCTACGACGCCGGCAAGGTCGGCCGCATCGAGGGCGACGAGATCGTCCGCCTCGACGTGCCGACGATGCGCGAGTACTTCGAGCGCGGCGGCGCCGGCGAGACCGGCGAGCGCACGCCGCTCGCGGACGCGCGGCTGCGCGCGCCGATCATCCCGAAGAAGTTCTTCCACACGTCCGGCAACTTCCGCGAGCATGAGACGGAGTCGAAGCGTGTCGACTGGTCGCACGAGATCGCGCCCTGGATCGTCTTCTTCCAGAACGTCGACGCGATCGTCGGGCCGGACGAGCCGGTCATCTACCCCGAGCAGCTGACGAACGAGCTCGACTACGAGCTCGAGCTCGCCGTCATCATCGGCAAGGAAGCGAAGTGGTTCGGGCCGGAGGAGGCGATGGATCTCGTCGCCGGCTACACGATCTTCAACGACATCACCGCGCGCGACATCCAGCGCGAGGAGATGCGAAGCGGCGTGTTCTCGTTCTGCAAGGCGATCGACACGTTCTGCCCGCTCGGCCCCTGGATCGTCACGCCGGACGAGGTCGGCGACCCGCACGAGCTCGGCATGGAGCTGCGCGTCAACGGCGAGGCGCGGCAAGTCTCGAACATGAGCCACATGACGCCGACCGTGCCGGAGGTGCTCGCGCACTATTCGGCGCTCGGGTTCTCCGCAGGCGACGTCCTCTCGCTCGGTACGGTGAGCGGCGTGGCGGGATTCAGCGAGGACGCGGCGTCCCTCTATCTGCGACCGGGCGACGTGATCGAGGCGGAGATCGAGCGCATCGGCGTGCTGCGAAACCCGGTGATCTCGTGGGCAGAAGGCCACCCCGGTGGCTAGGAAGGCGTTCATCACCGGCATCACCGGCCAGGACGGGTCGTACCTCGCCGAGATCCTGCTCGAGAAGGGCTACCAGGTCTTCGGGATGATCCGGCGGTCGAGCTCGTTCAACACCGCGCGCGTCGACCACATCTTCGGCGACATCGAGCTCGTGTTCGGCGACCTCACCGACGGCTCGTCGCTCAACCAGCTGATGCGGACGATCCGCCCGGACGAGGTCTACAACCTCGGCGCGCAGAGCCACGTGCGGGTGAGCTTCGACGTCCCGGAGTACACCGCCGACACGGATGCGATGGGAACGCTGCGCCTGCTCGACGCCATCCGCGAGGAGGACGTCAAGTGCCGCTTCTACCAGGCGTCGTCGAGCGAGATGTTCGGCCAGGTGCGCGAGACGCCCCAGACCGAGGACACGCCCTTCCATCCGCGCAGCCCGTACGGCGTGAGCAAGGTGTTCAGTTACTGGATCGCGCGCAACTACCGCGAGGCGTATGGCATGTATGCCGTCAACGGGATCCTCTTCAACCACGAGTCGCCGCGACGCGGCCCAACGTTCGTGACGCGGAAGATCACGCGCGCCGTCGGCGCGATCATGCGCGGCGAGCAGGACGAGCTGCGGCTCGGCAACCTGGAAGCGCGCCGCGACTGGGGCTACGCGCGCGACTACATGGAAGGCGCGTGGCGCATGCTGCAGGCCGACGAGCCGGAGGACTTCGTCCTCGCCACCGGCGAAACGCACTCGGTCCGTGAGTTCCTCGACGAGGCGTTCGGCTACGCGGGGCTCGAGTGGTCCGACTACGTCAAGATCGATGAGCGCTACTTCCGCCCGGCCGAGGTCGATCTGCTCATGGGCGACTACTCCAAGGCGCACGAGAAGCTCGGCTGGGAGCCGACGGTGCGTTTCGCCGAGCTCGTCCGGATGATGGTCGACCACGACCGCGAGCGCGAGCGGCTGGAGGAGCACTACATCTGAGCTGGTCGCTGGACGCTCCGAAGCTCGAACGCGTGCGCGCGCTCATGGACGAGGAGGGTCTCGACGCGCTCGTGGTCCGCGCGCCCGACAACGTCATCTACCTGACGAACTTCTGGGGGATGAAGGGCTACGACGCGTGCGTGTTCCCGCGCGAGGGCGACCCGGTGCTCATTTGCCTCGAAGCCTCGGCCGAGGATGCGGAACGCACGGCATGGACATCGCGCGTCCGCTTCGTCCGCGGGTACGACGAGACCGATCCGCGGCCGCCGCTCGCACGCACGCTCGACGCGGTGGTCGACGCCGCGCGCGGCTTTCGCCGCGTCGGCCTCGAGCTCTCGCTGGGCACGCAGGCCTCCGACCGGATGGTCGGCGAGCCGACGACGTTCACGCGCGCGTGGTTCGACGCGTTCCCGGACGCCGTCGACGCGACGCGGCTCCTCGCCGATGCGCGCGCGATCAAGACGGCGCAGGAGGTCGCCCGCGTCCGCATCGCGAACGAGATCGCCGCCGACGCGATGGAGCACGTTCGATCGCGTCTCGAGCCCGGCATGAAGGAGTCGGAGGCGGCGGCGATCTGGCAGGGATTCGTGCACGGCCGGGGGACCGCGCGCGCCGACGTCGAGCTGGCGCTGCCGTTCTCGCTCGTGTGGGCGGGCAAGGGGATCAAGACGTTCACCGCCACCTCCGACCTGCCGGTCGTCGAAGCCGAGCCGGTGCTGTTCGAGATCTGGGTCTGCGCCGACGGCTACTGGGCCGACCACACGAAGAACCTCGTCGTCGGCGACCTGAAGCCCGAGTACGCCGAGCTGGAGGAGCGGCTCATGGGCGTGTACGACGCCGCGCTCCAGTTCATCCGCCCGGGCGCGTCCATGCCCGCGCTCGACGTGCTCGTCCGCGACCGGCTCGCCTTCGAGCCGACGCATCCCATCTGCCACGGCGTCGGCGCCCGCGCGCACGAGCCGCCGTATCCGCACCAGGCGGGGGGCGGCGAGTTCGCCGAGGGGATGGTCCTCGCCGTCGAGCCCGGGATCTACTGGGAGGGCGGCGGCGGCCTCCGCGTCGAGGACAACTTCCTCGTCACCGCCGACGGTGTCGAGAAACTGTCCACCTTCCCCGATGGAGTCGTGCGCTGTTGACGGATTACATATGGACAGGGGGCCTCAACGACGGCCATGTCATCGGCGGCCGTGTCGGCCTGTACGACACGACGCTCCGCGACGGCGAGCAGACCGTCGGCGTCGTGCTCGACGCCGAGCAGAAGCTCGAGATCGCGCGCCTCCTCGACGAGCTCGGCGTCGACCGCATCGAGGCCGGCTTCCCGCGCGTCTCGCAGGACGACTGGAACGCGGTCAAGCTCGTCGCCGACGCCGGCCTGCGCGCCCAGGTCTGGGGCTTCTCGCGCGCCGTCCCCGCCGACCTGGAGGCGCTCGTCGAGCTCGGCGTTCCGGCCTCGGTGATCGAGTCGCCGATCTCCGACCTGAAGCTCGACGCCATCGGCGTCGACCGCGACACGATGCTCGGCCGCATCACCAACGCGATGCGCTTCGCCGCCGAGCACGGGATCCACGCCGCCTTCTTCGGCGTCGACTCGACGCGCGCGCAGCCCGACTTCTACGACCGCGTCTACGCGGCCGCCGTCGAGGCCGGCGCGCGCGAGGTCGTCGTCGTCGACACACTCGGCATCGCCTCCCCGGAAGCTGTCGCCGATCTCGTCGGCCGCACGGTCGAGCTCGTGGGCGACGTGCCGGTGCACTTCCACGGTCACAACGACTTCGGCCTCGCCACTGCGTCCGCAGTCGCGGCGGTCCGCGCCGGAGCGACGTGGGTGCACGGGACGATCAACGGCATGGGCGAGCGCGCCGGGAACGCGAACCTCGGCGAGGTCGCCCTCACGCTGCGCGCGCTGTACGGCGTCGAGTCGAATCTCCGCCTCGACCGCGTGCGCGAGGTGTCCGCCCGCGTGCAGGAGCTTTCGGGCTACGCGCTCGAGCCGTGGAAGCCGGTCACTGGCGAGACGCTCTTCCGCCGCGAGTCGGGCGCGGTCGCCTCGCAGTTCCACGACCCTCCTTCTATCGAGCCGTACTCGTCGGCGCTCGTCGGCGCCGAGCGCGGCCTCGTCCTCGGCAAGAAGAGCGGCCTCGACTCCATCCGCATCAAGGCGGAGGAGCTCGGGTTGGACATACCGGACGAACGGCGTGCGGACGTGCTCGCGAAAGTGAAGGATCTCGGCATGCGCAAACGCGGTCTCGTGACCGACGACGAGTTCCGGATGCTCGCGGAGGAGGCCGGATGAGGAACCGGACGATGCCGCCGAGCACGGTCATCCCCGTGCTCGTGTATCCCGAGGTCCGGCCGGCCGTCGACTGGCTGTGCAACGCGTTCGGCTTCGTCGAACGGTGGGAGGCGAAGGGACACCGTGCACAGCTTCTCGTCGGCGCGGGCGCCGTCGTCGTCGTCGACGGCGAGGCCTCCGGCGGGTGCGGCGCGCATTCGATGATGGTCCGCGTCGCGAACGTCGACGCGCATCACGGCCGCGCCCTGCTCTGGGGCGCGCGCATCCTCAGCCCGCCTGCGGACTATCCGTACGGCGAGCGCCAGTACACGGCCGAGGACCCGGGCGGTCACCGCTGGACGTTCTCGCAGTCGATCGCCGACCTCGCGCCGGAAGCGTGGGGCGGGGTCTCCGGCCCCGGGATGTAGTGGCCGACTACGACGCCGTCATCGTCGGCAGCGGCGTCAACTCGCTTGCCTGCGGCGCACTTCTCGCGCGCGGTGGCTGGCGTGTGTGCGTCCTCGAGCGAAACGACTGGCTCGGCGGCGCCATCCGCACGGCGGAGCTGACGAAGCCCGGCTATCTCCACGATGTCTTCAGCGCGTGGCACCCGCTCTGGGTCGGCGGCGCAGCGCACGCGGAGCTCGGCGACGAGCTCGCCGCGCGCGGGCTCGAGTACCTGAACACCGACCTCCCGACGGCGACTGCCTTTCCCGACGGCTCGTCCGCCTTCCTGCTGCGCGACGCGGTCGGGAACGCGAGGGAGCTCGGCCCGGAATGGCCGGGCGTGCTCGAACGGTTCTTCCCGAACGCCGACCTCGCGTTCGGTCTCCTCGGCACCGAGCTGTGGAGCACGTCCGGACTGGCGCTCGCGGCGAAGGCATTCCGTCGCCTCGGCAAGGCCGGCGTCGCCGAGTTCACCGGCGACATGCTGCAGTCGAGCCGTGACTGGCTCCAGCAGACGTTCGCGTCCGAGCGCGCGCATGGCGTGCTCGCACCGTGGGTGCTGCATACCGGGCTCGGGCCGGACGCGGCGTCGTCCGGCTTCATGACGCAGGTGATCGCCGTCGCCGTCCAGGAAGGCGGCATGCCGATCCCGCGCGGCGGCGGCGCGAAGCTCGCCGACGCGCTCGTGCAGCTCATCCGCGACAGCGGCGGCGTGTGCGAGACGGGACAGGACGTCGAGCGGATCGTCGTCCGTTCCGGGCGCGCCGTCGGCGTCCGGGTGGGTGGCGACGTCGTCGAGGCGGAACGTGCGGTGATCGCGAACGTGACGCCGACGCAGCTCTACGAACGCCTGCTCGACGGCGATGCGCCGGCCGGCGCCCGCCGCTTCCGCTACGGGCGCGCGGAGATGCAGATCCACTACGCGCTGTCGGTGCCGGCGCGGTGGGACGGCGACGAGCGCCTGAACGGGACCGCGATCGTGCACGTGACGCCCGGGCTCGACGGCGTCTCGCGCGCGGTGAACGAGGCCGAGCGCGGGCTGCTGCCGGAGGAGGGGACGATCGTGGTCGGGCAGCCGCTGACGATGGATCCCTCGCGCGCGCCCGACGGCAAGGGGCTGCTGTGGATCCAGCTGCAGGAGCTGCCGTCGCGCGTCGAGTGGAACGACGATCTCCGCGAGCGCTACGCCGATCGCATCCAGGCGCGGCTGGCGCGGCACATCCCGAATCTCGAGTCCTCGATCGTCGAGCGCGTCGCGCTCGGCCCTCACGACCTCGAACGGATGAACGTCAACCTGCACCGCGGCGATCCGTACGGCGGCGCGCTGTCGCTCGACCAGAACTTCCTGTGGCGGCCGTTCCCGGGCAGCACCGGGCACACGACGACGGTCGAGCGCCTATGGCACATCGGCGCGAGCACGTGGCCCGGCCCCGGGCTCGGCGCCGGCTCGGGCACGCTCGTCGCGAAGAAGCTGCTGACGCCGCCGCTCGCCGAGCGCGCGCTTCAGAAGGCGAAGATGCTGCGGCCCTTCAGCTCGACGCCGTAGATCTCGCTCGCGAGCTCGAGGTGCGCGCGGAACGCTGCGGCCGCCCGCTCGGCGTCGTGCCCGGCGCACGCCTCGAGCAGCTCCACGTCCAGCTCCTCGTGCCGGTCCTGCAGCGTGCCGCGCTCCGCGAGGAGGACGGGCCGGTAGCGCTCGCAGCTGTCCCAGCACGGACGGATGAGCCGCAGGAGCCAGCCGGACCGCGCCGCCTCGTACAACGTGAAGTGGAACGCCGTGTGCTCGCGCACCGCCGCCCGCGTGTCGGCCCGGTGCCGGGCCTGGTCGTAGGCGGCCAGATGGTCTCGCGCCTGCTTCTCGTCGGCCGCCTCGAAGAGCTCCGCCGCGCGCCGCACGGCCATCGTCTCGATCGCCAGCCGGATCGAGAACAGCTCGCGCAGCTCCTCGACGTCGAGGCTCATCACCTTGGCGCCGTGGTGCGGCACGTGCTCGGCGAGGCCCAGCGCCTCGAGCTGGCGCACCGCCTCGCGGATGGGCGAGATGCTCATCCCGAGGCGGTTGGCGAGATCCTCGAGCCGGAGCGGCGCCCCCGGCGTGAGCTCGCCCAGGATGATCGACTCGCGAAGGCGCTCGAGTGCGGCCTCCGCCATCGTCCGGTGCCGGACCGCGCTCACGGGGCCGAGCGTGAACCACACTTGATCAGATGTCAAACGCTGTGACACGATCCCTCTCGGCGTGTCGAGGGAACCCGAGGGCCAGCCGCGGATCTCCGTGTCGCAGGTGAGCACGCTCGCCTCGAGCTTCGCCGACGACCTCCGGATCTACGCCGGCGCCGGGCTGGACGGCATCGGCATCTGGGAGATGAAGCTCGGCGACGGCCCCGACGACGAGGCCCTTGTTGCCTTCCGCGCGAGCGGGCTCGGCTCGGCCACCGCCGTGCCGGCCGTCCCGTCGATCACGCCGCTCCCTTTGCTCCCCGGCCCCGACGACCCCCGCGAACGGACCGGCGCGATCCTGCGCTCGCTCGACCGCCTCGCTAGCTTCGAGCCGGCGGCCGTCCTGTGCTTTACCGGCCCCGGCGACCGGGACACCGCGATCGGCGGCCTCCGCGAGGTCGCGCGCGAGGCCGAGCGCCTCGGCCTGCGTATCGCCATCGAGCCATTCCAGGCCGAGGGCATCGAGCAGTGGTCGACGCTGAACACACTGGGCGACGCGGCCTCCCTCATCGACGAGGTCGGCTCGCCCGCGCTCGGCATCCAGTTCGACGTCTGGCATCTCTGGAACACGCCCGAGCTGTTCGACGAGATCGAGCGATACGCACCGCTCATCGCCGGCGTGCACGTGAACGACTGGCGCGAATCGACGCGCGGCTGGGCGGATCGCGTCCTTCCCGGAGACGGCGTCGCAGGCGTTCCGGCCATCCTCGCCGCGCTCGACCGGGCCGGCTGGGACGGCTTCTACGACATCGAGGTGTTCTCCGACAACGGCACGTTCGGCGCCGCGTATCCCGACTCGCTGTGGGACGAGGACGCCGAGACGGTCGTTCGTCGCGGCAGGCAGCAACTGGTGCAGTGCTGGGAGGAACGGAGGGTGGCGGCATGACCGCTCCCGGAGAGGAGTACAGGTGAGAAGGATCGGACTTCTGGGCGTCGTCGCGGCGGCGCTCGTTGTCGCGGCGACGGCGGCAGCTCGCACGTCGGCCGGCTCGCCGATCGTGATCGGCTGGGCGCACGACTCGACCGGCCCGATGGCGCCGTTCGACGGGCCCGCGTTGGCAGCGGCGCAGATTCGCGTCGCGCAGATCAATGCAAAGGGCGGCGTCGACGGACATCCGCTCGTGATCAAGACCTGCGACACGCAGGGCGACAAAGCAGCCGTCTCGAAGAGCTGCGCCGACAAGCTGATCTCCGAGGGTGCGAACGTCATCTTCACGACGTGTGACGTCGACCTCGCGGCACCGGCCGTGCAGGAGTCGCTCAACAAGGGCCTGCTCACGATCGCGCCGTGCATCGGCACCGATCAGATGGGGCCGAAGCGCTTCGGCGCGAAGGGCAACCTCGCCTTCAGCTTCGGCAACGTCGCGCAGGACGAGGGCTCGGCGATGGCGCAGTTCGCGTGGGCGAAGGGCTGGCGCACCGCTGATCTCGCCACGGACACGGTCATCGTCTACTTCAAGAACGTCGTCCAGGCGTTCGCCGCTCGGTGGAAGCAGCTCGGCGGCAAGATCGTCGACCAGGAGAGCTACCAGGATCCGGCGTTCCACGGAAACAACGTCCAGAACGCGGTCAGCCGGATCAATTCGCATCCGGCCAACGTGATCGTCACGGCGACCGCGGGCGCATACGGCGCTCTCGCTCCGATGATCACGGGGCTGCGCACGCTCGGGAACAACACGCCGGTGTTGAACTCGTGGGCCGGTGACGGGACGTACTGGCTGCCGAAGAGCCCGAAGGTGACGAACTACTACTTCGTCACGTACGCGGACGCATTCGGCGGCGATCCGAACCCGGCCATCAACGCGCTCGCGAAGAAGATCCACGCTGCGACCGGCGGCTTCGTCACCGGCCCGGCGGCGATCGACGGCCTCGCCACCGCGATCCGCGAAGCGGGTGGGTCGACGAACGGGGCGCTGCTCGCGTCGAAGATGGTGAAGTTCCACGACGTGCCGACGCTGTCCGGCCTGGTGAGCTTCTCGCCGCAGTTGCACAGCGTGTTCCACCGGCAGTACCGCGTCATCGAGATCCAGAACAACGTTCCGAAGCTCGTCGCGGAGGTCGTCGCGAAGGTCGTTCCCAAGATCTAGTGGGAACGGCGGAGGTCGAGCTGGACGGGAGGCCCGGGGCTTCGCTCCGGGCCTCCTCGGTCTCACGGTCCTTTCAGGGGGTCCAGGCGCTGCGCGACGTGTCGCTCGAGCTACGACGCGGCGAAGTGCTCGGCCTCATCGGGCCGAACGGCGCCGGCAAGTCCACGCTCGTCAACGTCCTGAGCGGGTTCGACCGGCCGTCGCACGGCCGCGTCCATCTCGGCGACCGCGACGTCACGGGCTGGCGCGCGAGCCGGCGCGGGCGCAACGGCCTGGCACGGACGTTTCAGCACAGTCACGCGTTCCGCGGCCTGTCCGTGCGCGAGAACGTCGCGGTCTCGGCGCTTGGGAACGGCGCCTCTCCGCGCGATGCATCGCGGCGCGCCGAGGAGTTGCTCGAGCTCCTCGGCCTCGACGCCTACGCGGACGTGCCGGCCGCCGCCCTCGCGCACGGCGACGAGCGCCGGCTCGGCGTCGCCCGCGCGCTCGCGACCGAGCCGCAGTACGTGCTGCTCGACGAGCCCGCCGCCGGGCTGCCGGAGGCGGAGGTCCCCGACTTCGCCGCGGTCGTGCGCTCCGTGCGCGACGAGCATCGCGCGGGCGTACTCCTCATCGACCACAACATGACGCTGATCATGGACGTCTGCGATCGCATTCAGGTGCTCGACCAGGGTCAGACCCTCGCCGTCGGAACGCCGGACGAGATCCGCGCGAACCTCGACGTCGCCGCCGCCTATCTCGGCGAGAGCGCGGTGACGGAAGAGTGACGACGCTCGCGCTCGACGGCGTGTGCGTCCGCTACGGCGCGGTCGACGCGGTCCGCGGCCTCTCGCTCGAGGTGCAGCCCGGCGAGATCGTCGGGCTCATCGGCCCGAACGGCGCGGGAAAGTCGTCGACGCTCAACGCGATCATGGGCGGCGCGCCGGTCGTGGACGGGGAGATCCGCCTCGACGGCGCGTCGCTGCGCGGCCGCCGCCCCGAAGACGTCGCACGCGCCGGGATCGCGCTCGTGCCCGAGGGGCGCCGCATCTTCGCGGAGCTGACGGTGGAGGAGAACCTGCGCCTCGGGCTCGCCGCACGGCGAACGCCGGGCGACGTCGAAAGCGTGATCGACTTCTTCCCGGTCGTCGGCGAGTTTCGCCGCCGCCAGGCGGGCGCGCTCTCCGGCGGCCAGCAGCAGCAGCTCGCGATCGCGCGCGCGCTCGTCGCGGAGCCCGACGTCCTCTTGCTCGACGAGCCGTCGCTCGGCCTGGCGCCGCGTCTCGTCGACGTCGTCTTTGACGCGCTCACGGCCATCCGCGACCGAGGCGTCGCCGTGCTGCTCGTCGAGCAGCGCGCGCAACGGACGGTCGCGCTCGCGAATCGCACGCACGTCATCTCCAACGGAGAGCTCCGCCTGACGCTCGGCCCGGAGGACGCGGACGACACGGAGAAGCTCGTGGCGGCGTACTTCGCATGACGGTCACCTGGCAGACGCTTGCCGACGCGCTGTCGCTGGGCGGGATCTATGCGCTCATGGCGGTCGGCATAGGCCTCGTCTTTGGCGTGCTGCGGCTCGTCAACTTCGCGTACGGCCAGCTGATCATGGCGGGCGCGTACGCGATCGCCTATGCGTCGGTCTGGGGCTGGCCGTCGTGGGCCGGCATCCTCCTCTGCTTCGGCGTCGTGCTCGCGCTGACCGTGCTGCTCGACCGGCTCGTGTTCCGGCCGCTACGGACGCACTCGCCGGCGGTGATGCTCGTCGCCACGTTCGCGATCGCGTTCCTGCTCCAGAGCATCGCCGTCATCTCGTTCGGGCAGCTCGGCACGGTGGCGTCGTCGGTCGGGTCGCTCAACCAGCCGTGGGACATCGGCGGCGTCGAGGTGCGGAAGATCGCGGTCGTCTCGATCGTCATCGCCGCCGTCTGCCTGGCGCTGCTGCAGCTCCTGCTCACGCGCACGTCGGTCGGCCTGCACATGCGCGCGGCGTCGATGGACTTCCGGACCGCACGCATGCTCGGCGTGCGCGCGAACCGCGTGATCGGCGGCGCGGTCCTCATCTCCGGCGTGCTCGCGGCGATCTCGGCGTTCATGCTCACCGCGCGCAACCCGCAGGTGACGCCGATCTTCGGGCTCGACGACACGATCATCGTGCTCGCCGGCGTCGTGCTCGGCGGGTTGAACCGGCCGATCCCGGCGACGCTCGGAGGGTTCACCATCGGGTTCGCGAGCGGAATCCTCGGCGGCGGCCTGCCGACGAACCAGAGCCAATACCTGCCGACGTTCCTCTTCGGCGCCGTCATCCTCGTCCTGCTCGTGCGGCCGAACGGGTTGTTCGCCCGCGCCGGCTCGGAGGAGCGGCTGTGAGGCGCGTCGTCGAGGTCGCCGCGCCTTTGGCGCTCGTGCTCGCCACCGCGCTGCTCGGCCTCGCGGTGTCGACGGCATTGCAGACGTACTTCCTCGACACGCTCGTGAAGGTCGCGATCGTCGTCGCGCTCTACGTCTTCATCGGCAACTCGGGCGTGCTCTCGTTCGGGCACATCTCGTTCGTCGCGCTCGGCGTCTGGACGGCGGGCATCCTCACGGTTCCCGAGAGCCAGAAGAACGCGATCATGCCGGGGATCGCGCACGTCCTGTTGCACTCGAACACGGGCAACGTGCCGTCGCTCGCCCTCGCAGCCGTCGTCGGCCTCGTGTTCGCGTTCGCCGTCGGGCTGCCGCTCATGCGCCTCTCCGGGCTCGCCGCCGGCATCGCCACGTTCGGCGTGCTCGAGATCGTGAACAACGTTCTTCGTTACGACAACCGGATCGGCCCCGGGCTGAACGCGTTCTCGTCGGTGCCGGAGACGACCGGCATCTGGCAGGCGGCGATCGGCGCCCTCATCTGCGTCGCCGTCGCGTACGCGTACCAGCGCAGCCGGTACGGCAGGCAGCTGCGCGCGACGCGCGAGGATCCCGCCGCCGCGTCCGCCGCCGGCATCTCGATCTACCGCCAGCGGCTGCTCGCGTTCGCCGTCTCCGGCGGGCTCGCCGGCCTCGCCGGCGGCCTGTACGTCCACCTGCTCCCGATCGAGATCGACTCGCTCTATCTCGACCTGACGTTCATCACGCTCGCGATGCTCGTCGTCGGCGGCTCCGGCAGCCTGCTCGGCGCCGTCGTCGGGGCGCTCGCGGTCGGCGGCCTGGACTCGTTCCTGTCCGCCGCCGAGAACGGGGTCGACATCTTCGGCTGGCATCTCGACCTTCCGACCGACACGTCCGCGCTCACGGTCGGCGCATTGATGGCGCTCGTGCTCGTCTACCGCCCGAGTGGGCTCACCGGCGGTCGCGAGCTGTCGTTCGCACTCCCACGCTTCCGAAAGGACGGAGACGGATGAGATTCAGCATCTACTCGGAGCTCCAGAGCTGGCCCGGCAAGTCGTACGACCGGCTGTACGGCGAGGTCCTCGAGCAGATCGAGAACGCGGACCGGCTCGGCTATGACGCGTACGCCGCGATCGAGCACCTCTTCTTCCCGAAGTTCTCCGCGTCGGCGAACGTCTTCGGACTCTTCGGGATGGCCGCCGCGCGCACGCGGAACATCAAGTTCCGCACGATGCTGCACATCCTCCCGTACCACAACCCGCTCGTCCTCGCGGCGATGATCCACGAGTTCTCGCTGCTCACCGACGGGCGGTACGAGTTCGGCGTCGGCCGCGGGCACGGCTGGATCCCGCTCGCCGCCGGCACGCCGCTCGACGAGACCTCGCGGCCGCGCTACGAGGAGGCGCTCGACCTCTTCATCGAGGCGCTGCACAACGACTCCGTGTCGTTCCACGGCGAGTACTGGAACGTCGCCGACAGCCACGTCGTCCCGTTCAGCGGCCACCGCTTCCGCGTCGTGCTCGGCGGGACCTCCGACCGCACGTACGACCTGGCGGCGAAGCACGGCTGGGCGGTCGCGGTGCCGCCACTCCTGCCGTACGCGGCGCTCAAGGACCAGCTCGACCTCTACCGTGCGAAATGCGCCGTGTACGGCACCACCCCGGACATCATCTGGATCCACGCGTGTTACATCGACGACGACCGCGACCTCGCGAAACGTGAGGCCGAGAAGCACATGCGCGGGTTCCTCGAGGGCAACGCGTCGCCGCTGACCGAGCATCCGCCGCCGCCCGCCGACGCACTGAACGCCGCCGGCTACGGCTTCTACGCATCCGGGATCATGGAGAAGCTCGCGGCGACGCCGTATGACGACATGATCGCCGGCGACATCGTGTGGGTGGGAACGCCCGACGACGTGAAGCAGCGGATCCGCGAGACGATCGACGTCTGCGAGGGCCTGACCGAGATCGCGATCACCGCCAACCCCGGCGGCGTCGAGCACTGGAAGGCGATCAAGGCGCAGGAGCTCTTCGCCGAGCACGTCATCCCGGAGTTCCGCGACGCGTGACCCAGGTCGTCGTCGCAGGCGCCGGCACCATCGGCGGGCTCTTCGCCGCGCACCTGGCGCGCGTGGTCGACGTCGGCGTGCTCACGCGCCGGGTCGACCACGCGCGCACGCTCTCGGAGCGAGGGCTGCGCGTGAGCGGGCGCGGCGACTTCACGTCGCGTGTGACCGCGTCCACTGATCCGGGCGAGCTCGGCGATCCGGACCTCGTCATCGTCGCGAGCAAGGGCGGCGACCTGGAGGCGCTGGCGACACGCCTCGAGGGACGCTTCCCCAACGCCACCGTGATGACCGTTCTGAACGGGCTCGGCGCCGAGGAGGTGGTGGCCGCGCACGGCGACTGGCCCATCCTCTCGGCGGTGACGTTCATGAGCGGCACGCGCCACGACGACGCGCACGTCGAGTACGTCCTCGACACGGCGACGTGGATCGGGCCCTTCCGCGGGACGACGGGCGCAGACGCGTCGGCGGCGGCAGAGCTGATCCGCCTCTCCGGCCTCGAGGCGGAGGCGTTCGCCGACCTGCTCCCGGCGCAGTGGTCGAAGCTGATCTTCAACGCGACCGTGAACGCGGTCGCCGCACTCACGGGTCTTCCCCACGATCGCCGTTTCGCCGAGGGGATGCTCGGCGACCTCGTCCGAGCTCTCGTCGACGAGGGCAAGGCGGTCGCGGCCGCGGTCGGCGTCGATCTGCGCGAGGACCCCTGGGAGATGAACGTGCACGCGACGCAGCGCGGACACGCGCACTATCCGTCCATGCTCGAGGACGTCGTCGCGCACCGGCCGACGGAGATCGAGCTCATCACCGGGTCGCTCGTGCGCGCCGCGGATCGCGCCGGCGTCGCCGTCCCGCTTCACACCGCGCTCTACGCGCTCGTCAAGGCAAAGGAGGCTTCCTACTCGTGAAAGTCTGCATCGTCGGCTGCGGGGCAGTCGGCTCGCTGTTCGCCGCCAATCTCGCGCAGCTCGACGACGTCGAGGTCTGGGCGTTCGACACGTCGCAGCCGCACGTCGACGCCATCAACGCGCACGGGCTGCGCCTGTCCGGCGCCGGCGACGTCGTCGGCAACGTGCGGGCGACCACAGACGCGTCAGCCCTCCCCGCGTGCGACTTCGGCATCGTCGCGACGAAGGCGATGCACACGCGCTCGGCCATCGCTGCGACGGCGCACGCGTTCAAGGAGGGGAGCGTCGCCACCGTGCAGAACGGGCTCGGCAACGAGGAGGCGCTCGCCGAGTACGTCGGCAACGTCATCCGCGGAACGACGTTCCCCGCCGGCCGCATCGTCGAGCCGGGCCACGTGCAGTGGGACGTCAAGGGCGACACGACCCTCGGGCCGTTCGAGCCCCGCCCGGCGACGGCGGCCGACATCGAGCGGCTCGCCGATGCGTGCACTCGTGGGGGCATGCCGACGAAGGCGGTCGCGGACGCGCGCGGGCCGCAGTGGCGCAAGGTCATCTTCAACGCGTCCACGAACCCGATCGGCGCGCTCACAGGTCTCACGCATGGCCGCGTCGTCGAGCGGCCGGACCTGCGGACGCTCGTCACCGGCCTCGTCGACGAGGGCAAGGCGGTCGCCGCCGCGCAGGGGATCGTGCTCGACGCCGATCCCGAGGAGCTGATCGACCACGCCGCGAAGCCCGAGGTCGCGTATGACCACAAGGCGTCGATGCTCCAGGACGTCGAGGCGCGACGGTCGACCGAGGTGGACTATCTCAACGGCGGTATCGTCCGGTTCGGGCGCGAGCACGGGGTGCCGACGCCGCTCAACCAGGCGATCTGGGCACTCGTGAAAGGGGTGGAGGATTCGTGGACGATCTGAGCCGGCGCCATGCCAACGTGCGCGCGGCGCTCGAGCGCGACGGGCTCGACGCCGCGCTCGTGTGCGGATCCGAGTACTCGGGATTCGAAGGCGCCGTCACGTATCTCTCCGGGTTCACGATCGTGCACCGGTACGCATACGTGCTCCTTCCCCTGGAGGGCGACCCGACCATCGTGTTCCCGAGCGAGGCCCGCTACGTCGGCGAGCACGGCGACTCGAAGATCGCCGACCAGCAGTTCGTCGACCGGCCCGGCGAGTGGCTCGCGGACCGTCTGCGCGGTCAGCGCGTCGGGGTGTATGGCCTCGACTACGCGATGACGGTCCGCGACTTCAGCGCGCTGCAGGACGCCGCCGAGCTCGTGTCGTGGGACGTGCAGTTCGACCTCGCGCGCGCGGTCAAGTCCGACGCCGAGCTCGAGTCGGTGCGCGACAGCGTGCGCATCAACGTCGACGGCTTCCACACGTTCCGCGAGGCGTACGAGCCGGGGCGGTCCGCCGCCGAGGTGATGGCGCCCGCCGAGGAGCTGTTCGTCGAGCGCGGCTGCGGCCGGCTCACGATGAACATGGTGCTCGTCGGCGCCGAGTTCGCGCTCGCGCGCTCGGACACGACGCTCGGCTCGTTCTGCATCCCGTCGCTCGAGATCGCGGGGCCCGGCGGCCACTGGGTCGAGGTGTCGCGCGCGCTCGGCGCGCCGAGCGCCGAGGTCCTGCGCATGCTCGAGGCATACGAGGAGTACTTCATCGTCGCGAAGGACGCGCTTCGGCCCGGCGCGACCGCGCACGACGTCCACCGCGCCGTGTCGTCGGGCTTCACGCAGCGCGGCTACCACCTCGGCCACGTCACCGGCCACTCGATCGGCATGACGATGATCGAGCACCCGAAGATCGGCGAGGGCGTCGACACCGAGCTGGCGGCGAACATGGTCTTCTCCATGCACCCGCACGCCATCTCCGGCGACGGCCGAGAATGTCTCTACATGCAGGACACGTGGCTCGTCACCGACGGCGGCGGCGTCCCGCTCGCCGGGCTGGAGATGAGGCTCTGGTGAGCGACGAGTTCGCACCCATCCTCCCGGGCGCCGGCGGAAGCGACTACGAGCGCTACCTCCGCACCGACGAGCTCCTCTCGCTGCAGAAGACGGAGGACGAGTGGGTGCACCGCGACGAGCTCCTCTTCCAGACGGTGCACCAGTCGTCGGAGCTGTGGCTGAAGCACGCCTGGAACGACGTCGAGGAGGCGACGCGGCTCATCGGGGCCGGCGACCTCGCCGGCGCGCAGCGCCTGCTGCGCCGCGCGAACGCGTCCATCCGCTACGTCGTCGGCTTTCTCGAGCACCTCGAGCAGATGTCGCCGTGGGAGTACCAGGACATCCGGCGCGTGCTCGGGCACGGCTCCGGGTTCGACTCGCCCGGCTTCCGCGAGGTGCGGCGCGTGTCGCCGCCGCTGTACGCGGCCTTCGAGTCGGCGCGCAACGACCGCGGCCTCTCGCTCATCGAGGTGTACACGCGCGGCCGCGAGCACGAGGACCTCTACCAGCTCGCCGAGCTGCTCACCGACTGGGACGAGCAAGTCGGCATCTGGCGCTTCCGCCACGTGAAGATGGTCGGACGGGTCATCGGCGAGGACGTCGTCGGCACGCAGGGCACGCCGGTCGAGCTGCTCGCCGGGCTGATCAAGCACAAGATGTTCCCCGACCTGTGGCGCGTGCGCACCGAGCTCACCGAGCTCGCGAAACAGAGCGATTGATCCCGCTCGACGAGATCCGCCGCGCGCGCGAGCGCGTCGGCGACGACGTGCTGCGGACGCCGCTCGTCCGGCTCGACGACCGCATCTGGCTGAAGCTCGAGAACCTCCAGCCGATCGGGTCGTTCAAGCTGCGCGGCGCGCTGTCGGCCGTTCGCGCCGCCTCGCGCGACGAGATCGCCGGCGGCGTCGTCACCGCCAGCGCGGGGAACATGGCGCAGGGCGTGGCGTGGGCGGCGCGCGAGGCCGGCGTGCGCGCGCGGGTGATCGCGCCCGAGGACGCGCCGCGGGCGAAGCTCGACGCCGTCGAGCGCCTCGGCGGCGAGATCATCCCCGTCTCGCACGAGGAGTGGTGGCAGGCGATGGTCGACCGCGGGCGGCCCGGCGTGGACGGGTTGTTCGTCCACCCGGTCGAGGACGAGGCGGTGATGGCCGGCAACGGCACCATCGGCCTCGAGCTCGTCGAGGACCTCGGCGCGTTCGACACGGTGCTCGTGCCGTGGGGCGGCGGCGGGCTCACGACCGGCATCGCCAGCGCGGTGAAGGCGCTGCGGCCGAACGTCCGCGTGGTCGCGTGCGAGCCGGAAACGGCGGCGCCGATGACGGCGGCGCTGCGTGCAGGCGGACCGACCGAGATCGACTTCAGCCCGTCGTTCGTCGACGGCGCCGGCGGCCGCGCGCTCCTGCCGACGATGTGGGACCGCGCGAGCGGCCTCGTCGACGAGGCCGTCGCCGTCCCGCTCGACGACGTCGCCGACGCGATGCGCCTGCTGGCCTCGCGTGCCCACGTCGTCGCCGAGGGCGCCGGAGCGCTCGCGCTCGCCGCCGCGCGCACGCGCGACGACCGGTGTGTCTGCATCGTGAGCGGCGGCAACATCGATGCCGCCGTCCTCGCGCGCGTTCTAGCGGGCGAGACTCCCTAGCTCGGCGAGAAAGCCGTCGATCTCTTCCACGGTGTTGTAGTGGATGAGGCCGACGCGCACCGCGTCCTCCGGGTACGGAAGCTTCTCGCGCAGGCCGAGCGAGTACCAGCTGTCGTGCGCCCACACGCCGTAGCCGCGCGCGGCCATCGTCTCCGCGATCGTCGCGGCGGGAACGCCCTCGAGGTTGAAGAGGAACGTCGGCAGGCGGCCTTCCATCGTCTGCTCGCCGTAGACCGTCGCCGATTCGGGGAGCCCGTCGAGGAACCGCTCCCCGAGGTCGTGCTCGTACGCGCGCAGGACCTCCATGCCGCCGATCGACTCGAGGTACGCGATCGTCGCCGAGAAGCCGGCGAAGAGCTCGTACGGCGCCGTGCCCGGCTCGAAGCGCCTGCCGACCGGTGAGCTCGACGCCGGGCGCGCCTTGTACGGGCGCCACGACTCGAGCAGCTCGTGCCGGCCGTAGGCGACGCCGAGATGCGGACCGCAGAACTTGTAGGCCGACGCGATGAAAACGTCGCAGTCGAGCGCCTGCACGTCGACCGGCTCGTGCGCGGCGTACTGCACCGCGTCGAACCAGGAGATCGCGCCGACGGAATGGGCGAGATCGCTGACGCGCTTCATGTCGACGATCGTCCCGATCGAGTTCGCCGACGCAACGGTGGCGACGACACGCGTCCGCTCGTCGAGCTTGCGCTCGAGGTCGTCGTAGTCGAGCCGGAGGTCGTCGGTGACGTCGATCCACTCGAGCTCGAAGCCGCGGTCGGCGGCGAGCTCCAGCCACGGCGCAACGCCGCCGTCGTGGTCGAGGCGCGAGACGAGGATGCGGTCGCCCTCCTTCCAGTCGCGCGACGCCGTCCGAGACAGGGTGAAGTCGAGCACCGTCATGTTCGTCCCGAAGATCACGTCGTCGGGCGAGCAGCCGAGGAAACGGCCGGCGTCGGCACGGACCCGGTCGACGATCTCCTCCACCCGGCGCCCGGTCTCGTACGGCGCGCCGAGGTTGCCGCTCGCGTCGCGAAGCGCCTCTGCGATCGCGCGCCCCACCTCGTCCGGGACCTGCGACCCGCCGGGGGCGTCGAGGAAGACGAAGCCGTTGCAGAGGGACGAGAACCGCTCGCGGACGGCACCGACGTCGAGTACGGTCGCGCTCATGGAACGAGCCTACCTGGGCGGCGTGGAGGTCTCGCGGGTCATCCTCGGCTGCGGCGGATTCGGCGGCATCGGCTCCGCGCCGGCGTTCTTCGGGAAAGGCGAATCGGTCGATCAGGCCTTCGCGATCATGGACGCCGCGTGGGAGGCGGGCATCACCACGTTCGACACCGCCGACGCCTACGGCGGCGGGCGGAGCGAGACGTTCATCGGCGAGTGGATCCGCTCCCGGCGGCCGGACGGGCTCGTCATCGAGACGAAGACGTTCAACCCGATGGACGAGGGCGAGGACCACGGGCTCGCGCCGGCGCGCATCAAGCGCCAGCTCGACAGCAGCCTCGCCCGGCTCGGCGTCGAGCGGGTCGACCTGTATCTGACGCACGCGTGGGACGAGGACGTGCCGATCGTCGAGACCACGGGCGCCCTCGACGAGCTCGTCGCCGCGGGGAAGATCGGCGCCTACGGGCTCTCCAATGTCGACGGGCCCAACCTGCGCGAAGGGCTCGCCGCCGGGAGCCCCCGCTGGGTGCAGAACTCGTACTCGCTGCTCGACCGTTGGGTCGAGGACGAGGTGCTGCCGATCTGTCTCGAGCACGGCCTCGGCTTCACGCCGTTCAGCCCGCTCGCCGGCGGCTGGCTCACCGGCAAGTACCGCCGCAGCGAGGCGGTGCCCCCCGGTTCGCGCATGACGATGCGGCCGGAGCCGTACGCGTCGCTGCAAACCGACGAGACCTACGACCGGCTCGAGCGCCTCGCCGAGCTCGGCGATCCCGCGACGCTGGCGCTCGGCTGGCTGCTCGCGCAGCCGGCGGTGACGGCGATCGTCGTCGGCCCGCGACGGCCGGACCAGCTCACGCCCGCGCTCGCGGCGCGCCCGCTCGGCGACGCCCTGCGCGACGAGCTGTCGGCGCTCTTCAGCTAGCGGCGGGCAGCGTGAAGGACACGCGGGCGCCGCCGCTCTCCCGCGGCTCGGCCCAGATGCGGCCGCCCTGCGCCTCGATGAGCCCGCGCGCGATCGCGAGCCCGAGGCCCGCGCCGCGCCCGTCCGCGCTGCGAGCGGAGTCGCCGCGCCAGAAGCGGTCGAACATCCGGTGCGCTGTCTCCACGGTGATGCCCTCGCCGGTGTCCTCGACCGACACGCGCACCTCGTCCTCCTCGCTGCCGAGCACGACGGCGACGGTGCCGTCGGCAGGCGTGTGCCGGAGCGCGTTCGTGAGCAGGTTGAGGAGCACGCGCTCCACCTGCTCCGGAGCGCACAGCGCACGCGCTTCCTCGAAGCGGCGCTCCAGCGTCACGTTCCGCGCGCGAGCCTCCGCCTCGAACCCGAGCACGCACGACTCGACGAGCGGCTCCAGCGAGATCTCGTACAACTCGTGCGCGAGCGAGCCGGCGTCGATGCGCGCGAGCTCGAAGAGATCCTCGACGAGCGCGCCGAGGCGCCGCGCCTGATCCTGGAGCGGACGGATGTACTCGGAGCCGTCCGCGAGGCCGTCCTCGATCGCTTCCAGCATCGCGGTGATCGACGCGATCGGCGTCCGCAGGTCGTGGCTCGCCGCCGCGACGAGCTCGCGCCGCGCGTCGAAGAGGCTTTCGATCGAGGACGCCATCTCGTTGAACGCGCGTCCCAGGTCGGCGAGCTCGCGCGGGCCGTCCTCCGGAGCGCGCGCCGTCAGGTCGCCCGAGGCGAGGCGCGACGACGCCGCGCGCAGCCGTTCGATGCGGCGCGCGATCGACGTCCCGATGACGAGCGCCGCGACGACGGCGGCCGAGGCGGCGCCGCTCGCGACGGCGAGGATCTTCACGTCGTCGCCCATGTGGAACATCGCCCAGCCGGAGAAGAAGACGATCCAGATGGGGAGGAGCACGGCGAGCAGGGCGAACGCGGTCAGCTGCAGCCGAGCGGTCGGGAGCCTGGTGAGCGCGAATGTCGCGACGACTCCGATCGCGATCGTGATGGCGGCGACGGCGATCGCGAACCCGGTCATGGCACGAACCGGTAGCCGACGCCCCAGATCGTCTCGAGGTGCCGGGGATGCTGCGGGTCGCGCTCGAGCTTCGCGCGCAGGCGCCGGATGTGCACGGTCACCGTGCCGGTGTCGACCGCCGAGGCGTACCCCCACACCCTGCCCATGAGCTGGTCACGCGAGAACACCTGGCGCGGGTGCGAGGCGAGGAAGAAGAGCAAATCGAACTCCTTCGCCGTCAGCCGGAGCAGCTCGCCGTCGCGCTCCACCTCGCGCGAGCGCGGATCGATGCTGAGCCCCTCGAACTCGAGGCGCTCGGCCGTGGTCGACGTGTTGCTGCTGCGCCGGAGCACCGTCTGCACGCGCACCGCCAGCTCGCGCGGCGAGAACGGCTTCGTCACGTAGTCGTCGGCGCCGAGCTCGAGCCCCACGATCCGGTCCGCCTCTTCGCCGCGGGCGGTGAGCATGATGACGGGCAGGTCGCCGCGCGAGCGGATCCACTTGCACAGCGCGAGCCCGTCGGTCCCGGGAAGCATCACGTCGAGCACGACGAGTTGCGGCGGCGTGTCCTCGATGAGCGTGCGGGCCGTGTCGCCGTCGCCGGCGACGAGCGTGTCGAAGCCGTCCCGCTGGAGGTAGCGCACGACCACGTCCCGGACGATGGGCTCGTCGTCGACCACGAGAACGGTGGGCATGCGAGCATTGTCGCCCAGGCCCACGATCCCCCGGAGGATTTTCATGGACCGTTCAGATTCGATCGCCGCGCTCCTCAACGAAGCGTCGGAGACCCATCACATCGTCTTTCGCATCGTCGACGGCGACGACCCCGACTGGGCGTCGTGGTATGCCGACTGGCTGCTCGACCACTCGGAGCTGCCGGACGAGCTCGCCGGCCCGCCCGTTCGCAGCCATCTCGTGCACGCGCTGGTCGACCTCGACGCGGCGTACGTCGCCGAACAGCCGACCGAGCCCTGGGAGGACTACTACGCGCGTGCGCTCGTCGAGCGCTTCGGTCAGTAGCCGCCGCCCTTGCCGCCGCAGGCGGTGACGAACAGCAGCAGGGCGAGGACGACGAGGAACGCCGGGAGATATCGGTGAAGTCTCATGCCGTTCAGTACGGGAGAGACGACGAGACGGTTCGCTAGTTCGTCAGTGAGTTCGGCGCCGGCACGGCAGCGACCCATGCGAAGAGCTCGAGGTTCGACGCTTCCTCGCCGAGGCCGTCGGCGAGAACCGTGCCGTCCCACTTGTTGAGGTAGTAGCCGCTCTCGTTCACCGACGCCAGCGCGCGCTGGGCGTTGTGCACGGCGAGGTTGTAGAACCGCGCGTCGCCGCTCTGCTGGTAGTACTCGAGCATCCACTGGAGATAGACGACGTCGTACATCGGCGCCCAGTTCAGGTTCTGCGGGAACGCCTGCAGCGACGCGTTGGCGACCTGCTTCGCCTTCGTGCACATCGCGGTCTGTTTCAGCGCCTTGCAGAGCTCATACTGCGCGGTGACCATCAGGCCCTGGACGTAGTCCATGACGGTGCTGTCGGTGGCGCTCCGTTGATAGACGCCGCGCGCCTTGTTGAAGGAGTGTGCGTTCGCCCAGGCGATCATCTTCTTCGCCCAGCCGAGCGCCCACGTGTCGTGATCGATCTCGTAGAGACGCGTGCCGATCATGACGCCGGCCGCGAGGGGCTCGATCGTCTTATGCAGGTGGGAGGTGTCCCACCACGTGCCGCCGTTCTTCGTGTCCCATCCGGAGCCGACGATGAACTGCATGGCGCGCTTCGCGTCCGTCAGGTACGCCTTGTTGTGGGTGACGCCGTACGCGTCGATGAACGCCAGGCCGAACCAACCGGAATCGTCGTAGTAGATGTTCTCCGTGGCGCTGTGCGTGTTCGGATACCAGGCGTATCCGCCGTACGGCTTCACGTTCCCGTCCCAGTAGAGCTGCGCCGCCGCGTTCGCGAACTTCGTCACCGCCGCCGTGTTCGCGGCGTTCGGCTGCGCCTTGGCGACGCCGATGTACGTCTCGAAGAGCGGGTATGCGCTCCACAGGCGCGCGAGCGGCATGCTCGGCGGTTGCGCGTTGTACGTGTCGTTGTACCAACTGGCGTTGTCGTTCCACCAATGCGTCTGCACCGCGGTAAGGCCCTGCTGCGCGGTGGCGAGCCAGTCGACCGTGCGCGGGCTCGCCTGCGCGCCCGGGAGGGCGACTGCAAGCGCAGCGAGCGGCACGGCCAGGGCGGGGAGCCAGCGCACGGCGTATTCAGTACCTGCTCGGCGACCGGCGAATCCTTCCAGGAGGTAAAGACTCGGTAAGAAATAGTTTCCGCGGCGCCAGGAATGACCACACTTACGGCGCGTGGCAACGCTCGAGCACGCCGGGCCAGGGCCAATCGAGCTGTCGCGGGCCCGGACGGGTGCGCGACGGCTGCGCCTGCTTGCCTGGATCGGCGCCTGGTGGCTCGGCGGACGGGCGGTCGTCGTCGCCACCGCCGTCGCCGTCCACTACCTCGGGCCAGCGGGGTGGATCCGCCACGTCTCGCACGCGACGCTCCTCGGGCCACTCGACGCATGGGACGGCCGCTGGTATCGCATCGTCGCGGGCGGCGGCTACCTCCTCGTTCCCGGGCGGCAGAGCGACCCGGCGTTCTTCCCGCTTTTCCCGGTGCTCCTGCGGGCGCTGCACGCGACCGGCATCGGCCTCGGGACGGCCGGCATCGTCGTCGCCAACGTCGGCTTCCTCGCTGCCCTCATCGTCTTCTATCTGTTGTCGCGCGAGCTCTTCGACGAGGGGATGGCGCGCCGCGCGACGGTGTACCTCGCGATCTTCCCGTTCGGATACACGTTCTCGATGGTGTACCCGGAGAGCATCGTGCTGGCACTCATCGCCGGCGCGGCGCTCACCGGCATGCGGGGCCGGTGGGGCATCGCCGCCGCCGCTGCCGCTGCCGCCGCACTCGCCCGCCCGGAAGGGCTGTTCGTCGCCCTGCCACTCGCGGTCCTCGCCTGGCAGCAACGGCGTGTCCTGACGCCGGCGCGCCGCGGGCTCGCCGTCGGCGCGGTGCTTGCGCCGCTCGCCGCCATCGGCTCGTTCTCGCTCTATCTGGGCCAGGTGCTCGGCGACCCGATGGCGTGGTCGCAGGCGCAGAAGGCCTGGGGGCGGCAGTTCTCGCTCTTTGGCGTCTTCCACGCCGTCGGCCATCTCGGTCGCGCCGTGTCGCTCGACGCCTGGGTCATCCGCGACGTTGTCGCCGTCGTCCTCTATCTCGCGCTGCTGTTCGTCGCTGCGCGCGCCCGCGTTCCGTGGCCGTGGCTGCTCGCAGGGCTCGCCATCGTCGCGCTCCCGCTCTTCAGCGGCTCTTTCGATTCGGTCAGTCGTTTCGGCCTGCTCGCGCCCCCGATCTTCTGGGGCCTGGCCGCGCTCGGCCAGGACCCGCGGCTGAACCGCGCGATCGTCGCCGTCTCCATCCCGCTCCTCGCCGGCGCGATGGTGGCGCTGCCGCTCCAGTTCCCATGAGGCGCGGCGGCTGGATCACGGCGGGCGTCGCTGCGACCGTGGTGGCCGCGGTGCTCGGCGCGGGGTTCGTCGTCCAGCGCAGCGTCCTGCCCATGCCGAAGGAGGAGAGCCTCGTCGCGCTTCGGGCCGCGACGTGGCTCCAGCGCCACCGGCTGGTGGAGAGCAGCTTCACCGTGAACGGCGGCGCGACCGTGACGAGCTCCTGCCTGCAGGACTGGTTCGTCGTCGACGGGAAACGCAGCCGCGGCGCGCTGCTCCGCGCCGACGACGGCTACGTCCTCTTCGCGGTGCCGCCGCACACGCTCCTCGCGCGCGGCGCGCAGGGGGTCGAGAGCTCGTCGCCGCTCGTGCTGCTCGAGCTCGCAGGCTGCCCGCGGGTGCTCGTCCGCCGCCTCGACACGCTCGCGCAGGAGCGACAGGGCTTGACGCTCGCGAACGGCCGTCTCGGCTTCGTGCTGAAAGGCACGCACATCACGCTCACGCTCGACACATCGAGCGGCGCGCCGACGGCCGTCGCCGTCACGAGCGCGAAGGCGAGCGGACGCGCGCGGATTCGGTTCGTGTCCCTCACGCCCGCGGTGCAGCGGAAGCTTTCGACCGGTTTGAGTGGCTTACACGCCCTTAACGGTGTTTCTGGCCCGTAGTCAGTGGGGAATACATCGGATTGCGCGGCGCGGCGTCGCGCTCTCACGGTCACCAGATAGGAGGGACTTATGCGTTCGTCCAGCCCGGGTCGGCGGAGCATCCGGCTCGTACCGATCGCCGCGGTCGCGGCGGCCGTCCTCATCTTGTCCGCGTGCGGCGGCGGCAGCAGCAATAGCAGTGGCGCGGCCTCGGGCGGGGGAACCACGACGAGCGCCGTCAAGAGCGGCGGCTCGCTCACGTTCGCCCTCGACGAGGACATCGCCGGCTTCAACGTCCTCAACGCCTCGCAGGCGGAGTTCGTCACCGCAGAGATCCTCGACCAGGTCTGGCCGAGCGTCTTCATCGTGCAGCCGAGCCTCAAGCCGGTGCTCGACACCGACATCGTCACGAGCGCGAAGCTGACGAAGAAGAGCCCGCAGACCGTCGTCTACACGATCAACCCGAAGGCGAAGTGGTCGGATGGCACGCCGATCAACGCCGACGACTTCATCTACAACTGGCAGTCGCAGTCCGGCAGCTCGAAGTTCACCGACCTCGGCGGCAAGCCGTACGAGCCGGCGTCCACGTCGGGCTACAACCAGATCCAGTCCGTCACCGGCTCGAACGGCGGAAAGACCGTGACCGTCGTCTTCTCGAAGCCGTTCGGCGACTGGAAGGCCCTGTTCAGCCCGATGATCCCGGCCCACATCTCGAAGAAGGTCGGCTTCAACGGCGGCTGGTCGACGTTCAACGCGGCCGCGAAGGTTTCAGGCGGCCCGTACGAGATCAAGAGCTACGCGAAGGGCTCGGACCTCGTCGAGGTCCCGAACCCGACGTGGTGGGGCGCGAAGCCGAAGCTGTCGAAGATCATCTTCAGGTTCATCCTCGACGACAGCCAGCAGGCGCCGGCCGTGCAGAACGGCGAGGTCAACATGGTCAATCCAGCGCTGCCGGGCCTGGACTTCTACGACTCGGTGAACACCATCGGCGGCTTCAAGGTGTCGGTGCAACCGGGCCTCGAGTTCCAGCACATCGACTTCAACGAGGCGAACCCGTACCTCGCGAAGGTGCAGATCCGCCGCGCGATCGCGTGGGGCACCGACCGCGCGACGATCGCCGCCCGCACCGGCGGTGAGATCTCGAAGGGCCTCGGCCCGCTGCAGAACCGGCTGTTCATGACGACGCAGCCGCAGTTCAAGGACGTCAGCGGCGTGTACGGGAAGTTCGACCCGTCACGCGCCAAGACGACCCTGCAGCAGGCCGGCATGACCATGGGCTCGGACGGCTACTTCCATCCGAACTTCGGCCCGCAGAAGGGCAAGGACTTCACGCTGAACATCTCGACCACGACGGGCGTGCCGGTGCGTTCCGACATCGAGCAGCTCTTCAAGTCGGAGATGAAGACCATCGGCGTGAAGATCAACATCAAGAACTACACCGCCGACAAGCTGTTCGGCACGATCGGCCCGAAGGGCGAGTTCGACCTGATCGAGTTCGCCTGGGTCTCGACGCCGTTCGCGTCCGGGAACCAGCCGATCTACTGCTCGTACACGAACGCCTCGGTGTGCGGCGAGAACTGGGACCACTACGCCGACCCGCAGGTCGACAAGCTGTTCGACCAGGCGCTCCAGTCGCTCAGCCCGGAGCAGGCGACGTCGATGTACAACCAGATCGATGCGCTCCTCTGGAAGGACATGGCGACGCTGCCGCTCTTCCAGCAGCCGCAGCTGTACGGGTGGTCGACCAAGTACGTGAACATCGTCCCGAACACGAGCTCGATCGGCATCCCGTGGAACGCGAACCAGTGGGGCGTCAAGGCCTCCTAGGCGTCGTTCCGCGCGTGAATCCCTCACCTGACACCGCGAGCCGCCCGCCCCGTGCGGGCGGCTCGCGCAGACGGCGGCGCGCATGAGCGCGTACATTATCCGGCGCATCGGGGCGGGGATCGTCGTCCTGTTCGTCGCCAGCTTCCTCACGTATCTCCTCGTCGCCGAGTCCGGCGACCCGCTTGCGTCGCTCCGCGCGAACCCGCACGTGACGCAGGCGACGATCGCGGCAGCGAGGGCGCGGCTCGGGCTCGACCACTCGCTGCTCGACCGCTACTGGATCTGGCTCTCGCATTTCGTGCGCGGCGACTTCGGAAAGAGCACTGGAGGCCAGGCGGTCGAGCCGGAGCTCTGGCAGCGGCTCGGCGTGACCATGAAGATGGTCATCCCCGCGACGCTCATCGCCGCGGTCGTGGCCATCGCGCTCGGCATCCTCGGCGCCGTCCGCCAATACAAGGTGGACGACAACGTCTCGACGGCGCTCGCGTACATCTTCTACGCGACGCCGGTGTTCGTCCTCGGCATCCTCCTCAAGGACTTCTTCGCCATCAAGGTGAACAACGCCGCCGGCCACACGATCCTGTACACGGTCGGCGACAACACCCCGGACTTCACCGGCAGCACGGGCGCACGCCTGCTCGACGACGTGCAGCACGCCATCCTGCCCGTGCTCACACTCGTCCTCGTCACGTACGCCGCATGGAGCCGCTACCAGCGCGCCTCGCTCCTCGACGTGCTCAACAGCGACTACGTGCGCTTCGCGCGCGCGAAGGGGCTGTCGTGGAGGCGCGTCCTCCTGCGCCACGCGCTTCGCAACGCGCTCATCCCGATCACGACGGTGATCGCGCTCGACTTCGCGACCATCATCGGCGGCGCCGTCATCACCGAGATCGTCTTCGGCTGGGAGGGGATGGGGCAGTTCCTGCTCGGTGGGCTGCAGGGTCCGCTCACCCCCGACGTGAACACGGTGCAGGCGTGGCTCGTGATCACGGCGGCCATCGTCGTGCTCTTCAACCTGATCGCCGACATCCTGTACGCCGTCCTCGATCCGAGGATCCGGTATGGCTAAGGCGCCGGAGCGCGACATCGGCGTCCAGCTCGGGACCGCCGGCATCGACGAGGCCGCCGACCGCGCGACCGCGCCGCCCGGCTCGCCCCCACCCGAGCCTGAGATCGCGGGCCGCGGTCAGTTCCAGCTGGCGTTCGGACGCTTCGTCCGTCACCGGATGGCGTTGATCGGCCTCGGGGTCTTCGTCTTCTTCGTTCTCGTCTCGTTCATCGGGCCGCACCTGTGGAAGTGGAACTACGCGCAGATCACGCCGCAGTTCGCGACCGGCCCGACAGCCTCGCATCCGTTCGGCACGGACACCATCGGTCACGACCTGTTCGCGCAGGTGCTCGTCGCGACGCAGACCTCGCTGAAGACCGCGTTCATCGTCACGGTGCTCGCGACGGTGGTCGGTAGCGTCGTCGGCGCCGTCGCCGGCTACTACGGCGGCCTCGCCGACGCGGCGCTCATGCGCTTCACCGACCTCGTCCTCACCGTGCCGTTGCTCGCGATCCTGCTCGTGCTCGCCAACACGCTTTCGAACGGCAACTACTTCTGGATCGCGATCGTCATCGGCGGGGTGCTGTGGACGTATCTCGCGCGACTCGTGCGCGGCACGTTCCTGTCGCTGCGCGAGAGCGACTACATCACCGCGTCGCGGGCGATCGGCATGACGGACGCGCGCATCATCGCGCGCCACATGATCCCGAACGCGTTCGGGCCGATCGTCGTCAACGCGACGCTCACGGTCGCGAACGCGATTCTCATCGAGTCGGCGCTGTCGTTCCTCGGGCTTGGCATCCAGCCGCCGGAGGTCTCGCTCGGTTCGCTCATCAACGATGGGCAGGGGGCGGCGACGACGGAGTGGTGGCTGTTCGCGTTCCCATCCGCCGTCCTCGTGATCATCATCCTCGCCGTCAACTTCATCGGTGACGGGCTGCGCGACGCGCTCGACCCGCGGCAGAGGCGCGTGCGCGCATGAGCGAGCCCGTCCTCGAGGTCGAGAACCTCACCGTCTCCTTCCCGACCGACGAGGGCACGGTGCAGGCGGTACGCGGCGTGAGCTTCTCGCTCGAGCCCGGGCGAGTCCTCGGCATTGCCGGCGAATCGGGGTCCGGCAAGTCGGTGACGTCGCTCGCCATCATGGGGTTGCTGCCTCGCAACGCGCGCGTCGCGGGCTCCGTCCGCTTCCGCGGCCAGGAGCTGGTCGGCAAGCCGGACCGCGAGCTCGCGAAGATCCGCGGCAGCCACATCTCGATCATCTTCCAGGACCCGACGAGCTCGCTGAACCCGGTGTACACCGTGGGCTGGCAGGTGGCGGAGGTCATCTCCGAGCACCGCGACGTGACGAAGGAGCAGGCGTGGAACCGTGCGGTCGAGCTGCTCGAGCTCGTCGGCATCCCGCGCGCCGCCGAGCGTGCGAAGAGCTATCCGCACGAGTTCTCGGGCGGCATGCAGCAGCGTGTCGTCATCGCGACGGCGATGGCGAACGACCCCGACGTGATCATCGCCGACGAGGCGACGACGGCACTCGATGTGACCGTCCAGGCGCAAGTGCTCGAGGCGCTGAAGGCCGCGCAGAACGAGACGCAGGCGGCGATGGTCTTCATTACCCACGACCTCGGCGTGATGGCCGGCTTCGCCGACGAGATCATGGTGATGTACGCCGGCAAGCCGGTCGAGTTCGCAACGGTGGACGACATCTTCTATGCGCCGCGGATGCCGTACACGGTCGGGCTGCTCGCATCGCTGCCGCGGCTCGATACCGACGCGTCGGAGCCGCTCCGGCCGATCCCGGGCTCGCCGCCGTCGCTCGTGCACCTGCCGCCCGGCTGTCCGTTCACGCCGCGCTGCCCGCTCGCGCAGGCGATCTGCTCGCAGGAGGAACCGGGGCTGCGCCGCGTGGGCGGCGAGGGCCATCTCTCCGCGTGCCATTTCGCCGAGGAGCTCGAAGGACGCGGCGAGGAGATCTTCGCCGTCACCGCCGCCGACGCGGAGCTGCACGGCTGATGGCGGTCGTCGAGCCCGTGCGCACCGGCGAAGTGCTCCTCGAGGTCGAGGATCTCGTCAAGCACTACCCCGTCTACGGCGGAAAGGTCCTGCGGCAGAAGACCGGCGAGGTGCACGCGGTGAGCGGCGTCTCGTTCACGCTGAAGGCGGGGGAGACACTCGGCATCGTCGGCGAGTCCGGGTGCGGCAAGACGACGCTCGGCCGCACGATCCTGCAGCTCGTGCGCGCCACCTCCGGGTCGGTGCGCTTCCGCGGCGAGGAGCTGACGACGAAGCGCGGGGCGACGCTCCGCCATCTGCGCAGCGACCTGCAGGTCGTCTTCCAGGATCCCTACGCGTCGCTCGACCCACGCATGCCGGTCGGCGACATCGTCGCCGAGCCGCTGCGCGTCCACGGCCGGTGGGACCGCAACGGGCACCAGCGCGTCGCCGAGCTGTTCCGCCTCGTCGGTCTCAACCCCGAGCATCGCAACCGGTATCCGCACGAGTTCTCCGGCGGGCAGCGCCAGCGCGTCGGCATCGCGCGCGCGCTCTCGCTCTCGCCGAAGACGCTCGTTCTCGACGAGCCGGTGTCGGCGCTCGACGTCTCGATCCAGGCGGGGATCGTCAACCTGCTCGAGTCGCTGCAGCACGACTTCGGGATCTCGTTCCTCTTCATCGCGCACGACCTGTCGGTCATCCGGCACATCTCCGACCGCGTCGCCGTCATGTACCTCGGGAAGATCGTTGAGATCGGGACACGCGCCGACGTGTACGACACGCCGTCCCATCCGTACACGCAGGCGCTTCTGTCGGCGGCGCCGATCCCGGACCCGAAGCGCGAGCGGGCGCGGCAGCGCATCGTGCTCGAGGGCGACGTGCCGAACCCGACGGAGCCGCCGTCCGGCTGTCGGTTCCGAACGCGTTGCTGGAAGGCGCAGCAGATCTGTGCGGACGAGGAGCCGGCTCTCGTCGACCGCGGCCAGGGGCATCCGGTCGCCTGCCACTTCGCAGAGCCCGCCGAAGTGATCTAGGAATCGATGCAGTAACCGTTCGGTTGCGGGGTGGTGTCGATGCCCTCAAAACGGCTGTCGCCGTCCGCAACCTGCACTACAAGCGGAAGCAGTGAGTCGTTGCGATCTGCACGTCCACTCGGTCTACTCGACGGACAGCGGGAACTACGCGCTCCGTCGCGCGCGCCTCGGCGAGTCGTATACGCAGCCCGAGCGCGTTTACCGGGTGTGCAAGCAGCGCGGGATGACGCATGTCACCATCAGCGACCACAACACGCTCGAGGGCGCGCTGACCATCGCGCATCTCCCCGGCACGTTCGTCTCCGTGGAGGTGACGACGCGCTTCCCCGAGGACGAGGTGCCACTGCACGTTCTCGTCTGGAACCTGACCGAGCAGGATCACCGCGACCTGCAGCCGTACCGCCCCTCGGTGTACGAGTTCGTCGCGTTCCTGCGCGAACGCCGCCTTGCGCATGCGCTCGCCCATCCGCTCTATCGCATGGGGCGGCCGCTCACGGCGAACCACGTCGAGCAGATGATGCTGCTCTTCGGTGTGTGGGAGGGAAGAAACGGCGCGCGCTCGCGCGAGTCGAACGAGCTCGCATGCCGGCTCGCCGCCGCGGTGAAGCCGGACTTCCTCGCGACGCTTGCGGAGAAGCATGGGATCGAGCCGGCGCACGACGGCCGTATCTCGCTCACCGGAGGGTCGGACGACCACGGTGCGCTCGACATCGCCACCACGTGGACGGACGCGCCCGGAGACGATGTCGGCGACTTTCTCGCAGCCGTCGGGCGCGGCGAGGGCTCGGTCGCCGGCGCGCACGGCTCGACGGCGAAGCTCGCGCACGCGGTCGCGGCGCTGTTCGTGAACGCGTACCGCATCTCCGGCGCCGATCTTCCGGACACGATTCGCGCGCAGGTCGAGGCGTTGTTCGACGACGATGCAGCCGACGCGGAGGAGCGGCATCGCGAGATCGCGGACCAGAGCTCGCGCTTCGTCCGACTGCTCGGCGAGCGGGCGCGCGCCGGCGGCGTATCGCTCGCGGAGCTGCCCGGTGCCGGCCGCCGCCTCGGCGCGCTCGCGTTCGCCGCCGGACTGCAGCTTCCGTATCTCGCCACCGCGCGCCATCACGCCGAGTCGCGCAGCTGTCTCTCCGAGATCGCGCACGCGTTCTTCGGCAAGCGCGGGACGCGGCCTCGCGCTCCGCGCGCGCTGCTCTTCACCGACACGTTCTCGGAGGTGAACGGCGTCGCCGGCACGATGCGCCGCCTCGCGGCGGCAGCAGCGGAAGGCACGTACCCCGGCGCCGTCGTCGTCGCGGCGCACGAGGAGCCCGCGCCGGGCACGATCGCGCTGCCGCCCGACTGGTCGCTTCCGCTGCCGAGCTACGAATCGCTCGACCTGCGCTTCCCGCTCCCGACCGACGTGCTCGCGTGCATCGAGGAGCGGAATCCCGACGTCATCCACGTCGCCACGCCCGGCCCGGTCGGCTTCTGCGGGCTCGCCGTCGCGCGGCTGCTCGGCGTCCCTGTGGTCGGGTCGTACCACACCGAGCTCGGCCCGTATGCGCTCCACCTCACGCGCGACCTCATCGTCGCCGAGGCGACCGAGGTGTACGTCGACTGGTTCTACGGCCGCTGCTCGACGGTGCTCGCGCCGACGCACGGCGTCGCCGACGCGCTCGTCGCGCGCGGCCTGAAGGACGTCGGCATCTGGGGACGCGGCGTCGACACCGATCTCTTCTCGCCGGAGCGGCGCGACGAGGCGCTGTGCGAGCAGCTGCTGGACGGCGGCGGCCTCGTCGTCCTCTACGTCGGCCGGCTCTCGCACGAGAAGCGCATCGGCGTCCTCCTCGACGCGTTCGCCCGCGTCTCGTGCGCGCGCTCCGAGGCGCGGCTCGTCGTCGTCGGCGAGGGGCCGGCGCGGCGCGAGTTCGAGCGGACGGCTCCTGCCGGGACGGTGTTCGTCGGCGAGGCGCGCGGCCGCGACCTCGCCGCGCTGTACGCGAGCGCCGACGTCTTCTGCTTCCCGAGCACGACCGACACGTTCGGCCAGGTACTGCTCGAAGCGGGCGCGTCCGGCCTTCCCGTCGTCGCCGCCGCCGCCGGCGGCGCGACCGAGCTCGTCGTCCACGGACAGAACGGGCTCCTCGTCCCGCCGGAGGATCCGGGCCTGCTGGCCGCGGCGCTGCTCGAGCTGGCCGAGAGCCCGGCGCGGCGCGCGGCGTACGGCGCCGCGGGCCTCGCCGCCGCCCGCGCCCGCACCTGGGACGCGGCAATCGCCTCGCTCGGCGACACGTACCGCCAGGTTCTCGGGCTGAATCGGACGCGGACGCTGGTCGCGGCTTGAGCCGGGCACTACGATGCGCGGATGCAATCGCCCGCGCTCTTCCTGCCCGGATGGGGTGCACCCGCCACGTTGTACGAGCCCGGTCTTCCGCCGGAGTGGCGTGCGCTCGAGCCGCCGAGCTTCGCCGCGTCGGGCGGATCGCTCGCGGCGTACAGCCGCTGGCTCGACGTCGAGCTGCACCGCCGCGGCCGCTCGCGGCTCGGCGGGCACTCGATGGGCGCCGCGCTCGCCATCCTCGCTGCGGCCGAGTGCCCGGAGCTCGTCGAACGACTCGTCCTCGTTGCTCCGGCGGGGCTGCCGCTGCAGAAGCCGATTGCGGCGAGCATCGTCGACTTTCTCCGGCAGGTGGCCCGGGGGATCTATCCGCGCGACGCGGCCGCCCGCGCCTTCGCAGCCGTGGCGCGGGCACCGCGTGCCGCTTGGGCGCTCGCCGATCAGGTCCGTGCGCTCGATCTTCGCCGTGAATGCGCGCGCATCCGCGAGGCCGGCATCCCCGTGCTCGTGGTCGGCTGCTCCAGCGACACGCTCGTCACCCGGCGTCACTCCCGTGCGCTCGCCGACGCGCTCGGTGCCGATTACCGCGAGCTGACCACGGCCGGCGGCCACATGTGGATGCTCGGCGAGCACGATGCGCTCGCTCGCGTCCTCGCGTGACCAAGGTCTACGTCGTTCGCCACGCGATCGCCGAGGAGCGTGATCCCGACCGCTGGCCCGATGACGCCGGCCGCCCGTTGACGAAGGACGGCGAGGAGCGCTTCCGCGCCGCCGCGCGCGGCTTGCGCACGCTCGTGCCGTCGGTCGACGTCGTGCTGTCGAGCCCGTACGTGCGTGCGTGGCGGACCGCCGAGATCCTGCACGAGGAAGCCGGCTGGCCGGCGCCGTCGCGTGCGGCGGAGCTGGAGGCATGGCGCGCGCCGAAAGACGCGATCCCACTCGTACGCGGCGACTCGGTCGCGCTCGTCGGTCACGAGCCGATGCTGTCGCGCGTCCTGTCGCTCCTGCTCGCCGGCGATGACGACACCGTGCACACGGAGCTGAAGAAGGGCGGCGTCGTCCACGTCGAGCACGGCGTGCTGCGGTGGTACGCGACGCCGAAGCTCCTGCGCGGCCTCAGCCTCCGCTGATCGCCGCGATCACGTCGACACGCGACCGTTCGTCGAGCGGCGTCGCCAGGGTCGCTCGTTCCCGGTCGACGTAGACGTGGATGTGCGTGCGCAGGCTCGGCCCGGGCTCGCACAACCGGTCGCGCAGCCCGGGCCAGGTGTGCTCGAGCTGCGCGATCGCGTCGTTCACCGTCGCCGCCTCGATGTCGAGGCGGCGCGGCAAGCCGCTGAAGAGCGGCATGAGCGTGCTGGGGAGATGGACGTCCGCCATCAGTCGACGATCGCGACCTCGACGGACGAGATCGGCGGCAGGTAGCTGGCGATCTCGCTCCAGCTCTCGCCTTCGTCGTTCGACGCGAAGAGCTGGCCCGTGCTGGTCCCGAAGTAGAGGCCGGGCGTGTCGTACGCGTCGATCGTCATCGCCGACCGGAGCACGCCAATGTGCGCGTCCTCCTGCGGCAGGCCCTTGCGGAGCGCGCGCCAGCTCGAGCCCGCGTCGCGCGTCTGCCAGACGGTCGCGCGGCCGTCGGGCATCGTGCGCCCGTGCCCGGGATCGAGCGGGACGACGTAGAACGTGTCGCGGTCGTGCGGGTGCGCTGCCGCGGCGAAGCCGAACTCGGTCGGCAGGCCTTCCGTGATCTCCGTCCACGTGTGGCCGTCGTCGTCGCTGCGATGCATGCCGACGTGGTTCTGCTGATACAGCCGCGTGTCGTCGGAACGAACGAGCCGGTGCACGCAGAAGCCGACCTCCTCGTCCTCCCGCGGCCAGTCGGCGCGCAGCCCACGATTGCGCGGCGTCCACGTGGCGCCGTCGTCGGTCGTCTCGAACGCGCCGACGCCCTGGACGATCGCCCAGAAGCGCGAGTCGTTCTTCGCGTCGAACGTGAGGGAGGAGATGCCGAGATGACCCGGCGGCTGGTTCTCGGGCTTGTCCCAGCCTTCGCTCCCCGGCTGGCCGGCGAGGGTCGTCAGGAGCGAGAACGTCTCGCCGCCGTCCGTGCTCTCGAAGATTCCCGGCGCCTCGACGCCCACGAGCACGCGCCCGTTCCTGGCGGCGAGCGACGAGGCCTTCGAGATCTTCCGGCCGGCCGACTCGTCGTAGGCGATGCCCTCGCTGGAGAGCGCCCACGTCTCGCCGAGATCGCTGCTCCGCCAGACGGCGGTGCCGTGCCACTCGCTCGCGGCCGCGGCGTAGATCGTGCCCCCGCCGGCGTCGTACACGGCGTGGTACACGGGCCAGCCCTCGCAAAACGGCCCGCGCACGGCCCACTTGCGGCGGTCGGCGTCGCTTTCCAGCAGGAAACAGCCCTTGCGGGTCCCCACGATCACCAGCGTCTTCGACATTCGTCCTCCTCGCGGTTCGCTCCTCGGAGTCTTGCATTCAGACTCTCCGGCTCAGCAAGATTCATCGGTCATGGCACCGGAATATCGCTTCCTCGACCGCTGGGTCGTTCCGCATCCGATCGGCGAGGTCTACGACGCCGTCGGCGAGCCGCTTCGCTACCCGGAGTGGTGGCACGACGTCTTTCTCGAGGCGGACGGGGACGGGGGCCCGCCCGAGCCGGGGAAGCGCATCACCGTGCTCGCCCGCGGCTACCTGCCCTACCGGCTGCGCTTCACGCTCGAGTGCCTCGAGGCGGAGCGGCCCGCGCGCATCCGCTCGCGCCTCGTCGGCGACTTCGAGGGAACCGGCGAGTGGCGTCTCCGCGAGAAGGACGGCATCACCTACGCCGAGCTCGACTGGCGCCCGCAGGTGAACAAGCCGCTCGTGCGCACGCTGACGCCCGTCCTACGCCCGCTCTTCCGCACGAATCACGCGTGGACGATGAGGCGCGGCCAGGAGCGGATCCTGGAACGGCTCTCAACGACGAGCGCGCCCGCGTAGATCGCCGACGCGGCCGCGATCACCATCGTGCTCGGCGGAAGCGTCGGGAAGACGTAGGCGAGCGTCAGCCCGATCCACACCGACGCGAGCGCGAATCCGGCCGAGAGCAGCATGCCGTGGAAGGGGCGCGTCGTCAGCCGATGCGCGGCCCCGGCCGGCGCTGCGAGAAGGCCGAGCAGGAGGAGTGCGCCGATCGCCTGCGTCGCCTCCGCCGCGACGAGGCCGACGAGCCCGAGGAAGACGAGCCCGAGCACGCGCACGGGAACGCGCTGCGCCGCCGCGACGGCGGCGTCGAGCGAGGCGAAGAGCAGCGGCCGCGCGATCGCGGCCAGAATGGCGACGGTGAAGACGGCGATCGCGACGGCGGTCCAGACGTCGGTGGTGCTCAGTCCGAGGATCGACCCGAACAGGACGCGCACGCCGGCGGTCCCGTTCCCGCCGCTCGAGTCGGTGGTGAAGATGGTGAGGAAGAGCACGCCGAGCCCGAGCGACCACGCGAAGAACGTGCCGATGACGACGTCGTCGGCGCGTGCGCGGTCGCCGAGCGCGCCGACCGCCATCCCGCTGAGGACCGTGGCCGCGAACAGGCCCACACGGATGTCGACGCCGAGCGCTGCGGCGGCGAGCGCGCCCGTGAACGCGACATGGCTGAGCGCGTCGCCGGCGAAGACCTGCGCGCGCAAAACGACGAACCAGCCGACGAGGCCGCACGCGAGGCCGACGGCGCTCCCGGCGACGAGCGCGTGCTGCATGAACTGCTGCGCGAACATCAGGCGATCACCCGCACGACGACGTAGAGCGCGAACGACAGCGACGTGATGTAGAAGCCGACGGGATAGATCGAGAAGTACGCCAGGGCGAGCCCGAGCCACGTGACGACGAGCGCGAGCGCGATCGACAGCGCGACGCTGACGAGCGGGCGGGAGGTCAGCAGCTGCGCCGTCGCCGCCGGCGTCACGAGCAGGGCGAACACGAGCAGCGCGCCGGTGATCTGGCTCGTCTCCGCCACCGACATGCCGAGCACGATGAGGAAGCCGAGGCCGAGCAGGCGCACCGGCAGGCCGCGCGCGACGGCGACGTCCGGGTCGACGGACGCGAAGAGCAGCGGCCGGGCGCCGACGCCGACCGCGGCGATGGAGACGACCGCGACGACGAGGAGGACGAGCACCTGCGAGCTCGTGATCCCGAGGAACGTCCCGAACAGGAGCGAGTCGAGACCGGTGAGGATGCCGTGGTAGAGGCTGACGAAGAGGAACCCGAGACCGAGCGCGAGCGCCTGCACTGTCCCGATCGCGGACGACTCGAAGGCGCGTCCGCGACGCGCGTCCGCCGTGCCGGCGAGCGTGACCGCCGCGAGGCCGCACACGACGAAGTAGCCGAGCGCGAGCGGCGCGCCCGCGAGCGCCGCCGCCGATGCCCCCGTGAACGACGTCAGCGAGAGCGTGTGCCCGGCGAACGTCTGCCGCCGCAGCACCATGAACCACCCGATCACGCCGGCCATCACTGCGACGATCGTCCCTGCGGCGAGGGCGTGAACCATGAACGGATCCGTGAACAGCCGGTGGACGTCGGTCGCCGGGCTCCACGACAGCCCGGTGAAGACCGACTCAGTGGGCATGGTGGCCGTGCAGGTCCGGCGCGCCGACGACGACGAGTCGATCGTCGGACGTGCGCAGCACTTCGATCGGTACGCCGTACAGCTCGGTCAGCGTCCCCGTCGCGATCACGTCCTCGGGTGCGCCTTCCACCGCGGTGCCCCCGGCGATGTAGATGACTGCGTCGAGGTAGGCGATGATCGGATTGACGTCGTGCGCAACGAGCAGGACGGCGACGTCCTCCTCCTTGCAGATGCGCTCCACGAGCGCGGCGACGCCGGCCTGGTTCGGGAGATCGAGGCTATCGAGCGGCTCATCGAGGAGGAGCAGCTCCGGGCCGCGAACGAGCGCCTGCGCGATGAGGAGGCGCTGCTGCTCCCCGCCGGAGAGCTCGCCGATCGGCCGGCGCGCGTACGCAGTCGCGCCGACGAGCTCGATGACGCGCTCGACGCGAGCCGCCGCGGCGCGGTTGCGCCGGCCCGGGAGCGGGACGCCCCAGCGGGCGCCGTCGAGACCCAGCCGGACGAGGTCGATGCCGCGGATGCGCGTCGTCGCGTCGAATGCGTGCCGCTGCGGCAGGTAGCCGATCCGGTCGTTCGCCGTGCCCGGACTTCCACCGAGCACCGTCGCACGTCCCGCCGACAGCGGCTGAAGCCCGAGCATGGCGCGCACGAGCGTCGACTTGCCCGAGCCGTTCGGCCCGAGCACGGCGACGAACTCGCCGCGCTCCACGTGCACGGTCACGTCGCGCCAGACGACGTGACCGCCGATGCGGGCCTCGGCGCCCTCGAGCGAGACGGCGCTCACTACTTCCCGGTCGCCTCGTGCAACGCCGCCTCGAGCGCGCGCAGCTGCGCCGACTGCCACTGTTCGAAGGTGGCCGACGCGGGGGAGAGCGTCTCGGTGATGGTCGTCACCGGGATTCCCTGCTTGCGCGCGGCCGACGTGAAGCGCGCGACGTCGGGCGTGCTGTTCTGGCTGTTGTAGACCCAGACCGCGATCTGCTTCTTCGCGATCTGCCGGTCGATGGTGGTCTTGTCGGCGGCGGTCGGCTCGGTCCCTTCGCTGATCGCCTTGAGGAACGAGTACGGCGTGATCAGGTCGAGCCCGAGCGCCTGTGCGAGGGGCGCGAAGATGCTCTCCGACGCGCCGACGCGCACGCCGTGGTACTTGCGCCTGATGGTCGCGATCAGGTCTTTGTACTGCGCGAGGCCCTTCGACTCGAACGCACGTTTCTGCGCACGAAAGTAGGCCGCGTCCTTCGGGTCGAGCTTCGAGTAGTCGGCGACGATCGCGGAGATGACCTGCTGGACGTTCGTCGGCGAGTACCAGCGGTGCGGGTTGTCTCCCGCCTTCAAGTGGACGAGATCGCCGACGGTGAGGACGACGCGCCCCTGCACCGGGTTGGCCGCGATGAGCTTGGGCGCCCAGGGGTCGTAGCCGACCCCGTTGACGATGACCATCTGGGCGCCGGCGATCGTGCGCGCGTCGACCGAGGTCGGCTCGTAGTCGTGGGGGTCGGTGGCGGGGTTCGTGATCACGCTCGTGACCTGCACGCGGCTGCCCCCGAGCTGGGAGGCGATGCTCCCCCAGAAGTTCTCGGCGGCGACGACGTGGATCTGGGTGGCGGCGAGGACCGCGACGATGGCATGCATGGTGGCGGAGTGTATCGATAATCGTTATCATTTCGCCAGTGGCAGACTGGACAACGACGACGCTCGCCGGCCTGGAGCAGCGCGGCCATCGCCGGAGCGCCGCCCGGACGGCGGTGATCGAGCTCCTCGGCCGCCAGTCCTGCTGCGTCACCGCCCAGGAGATCTTCGACGAGCTGCGCGACAAGGGCCGGCCGGTCGGTATCGCGAGCGTCTACCGGACGCTCGAGCAGCTCACGCGCGACGGCTACCTCCAGCGCGTCGACCTCGGCGCCCCGACCGCGCGCTACGAGCCGGTGCAGCCGGACGGCGACCACCACCACCATCTCGTCTGCGCCGACTGTGGCAAGGTCGAGGCGTTCGCCGACCCCGAGCTCGAGCGTGCGCTCCACAAGGTGGAGGGGAAGACGGGATACGCCGTCGCCCACGACGTCGTCCTGCGCGGCATGTGCGACGACTGCTCGGGCTAGCTCTCTCGGACGATCTCCGCGAGCGACGCTCGCACCGAGACGAGCGCCTCTTCACGTTCGGCGAGAGGACGGCCGCGGACGCCACGCGCCCGCAACCGCTCCAGCTCGCCGACATGGTCGCGGATCTGCCCGAGGAGACGCTCGACGTGGAACTGTCTCTCGGTCCTGGTCATGCGGAGAGTGTCTCCGCGCCGGATGAGAACGCGGTGAGGTGGGCGTAAGAGTGCTCTGGGAGCGCTACTCCCTCGGCGGCTCGACCGTGATCACGCGCGACCCGCGCCCGTGCGTGACGAAGCTCACGCTCCACCGGATGAGCACGAGGACGCGGTTCTGGAAACCGATGAGATAGAAGAGGTGGACGAAGAGCCACGTCAGCCAGGCGACGAATCCGCTGAGCTTGATGCCGCGGAGGTCGGCGACGGCGGAGGCGCGGCCAATGGTGGCGAGGTTCCCCTTGTCGTGGTAGCGGAAGGCGGGAGTGTCCCGTCCGCGGAGTCGGTCACGCACGACGCGCGCTGCGTAGCGTCCCTGCTGCATCGCCACCGGCGCGACGCCCGGAAGCACTCCCTCGTGCAGGCGCACCATGTCACCGAGCGCGAACACCTCGGGATGGTCGGGAAGCGTCAGGTCCGGCTCGACGGTGATGCGGCCGGCGCGGTCGCGCTCGGCGCCGGTGAGCTCGGCGAGGCGCCCGGCGAGGCCGGACGCGGTCACGCCTGCGGCCCACACCACCGTGCGCGACGGGATACGCTCGTCGTCGATGGTGACGCCGTCGGCGTCGACGCCGGTCACGGTGCGCTCGGTGAGCACCGTCACGCCGAGCTTCTCGAGCGACCGTTGCGCCTTCGCCGACAGCGACGGCGGGAACGTCGTCAGCACGCGGTCGGCCGCCTCGACGAGCAGGATGCGCGACGCACGCGGGTCGATGGCGCGGAAGTCGTGGCGAAGCGTGTCGCCGGCGAGCTCGGCGATCTGTCCCGCCATCTCCACGCCGGTCGGCCCGGCGCCGACGACGACGAACGTCATCCACGCCGCGCGTCTCGCCTCGTCCGTCTCCTCCTCGGCCGCCTCGAAGGCACTGAGAAGATGGCTGCGCACGAGGAGCGCGCTCTCGAGCGACTTCACCTCTGCGGCATGCTCACGCCATTCCTCGTGGCCGAAGTACGAGTACTGCGAACCACCCGCGATGATGAGCGTGTCGTACGGAAGCGTCGGCGGCGCGGGCACGGAGCCGACGGAACGCAGGTGCAGCTCGCGCGCCTCGAGATCGAGGTCGGCGACCTCCGCGAGCATGACGCGTACGTTCTCGTCGTGCTTGAAGATGGCGCGCAGCGGATAGGCGATCTCGCCCTCCGACAGTGCGCCGGTGGCGAGCTGATACATGAGCGGCTGGAAAAGGTGGAAGTTGCGACGGTCGACGAGCGTCAGCTCGACTTCGGCCTTGCGCAGGTGCAGCGCCGCCTGAAGCCCGCCGAAGCCGCCGCCGACGACGACGACGCGGTGCACTACTCCATCTCGAGCGCGGCGATGCCGCGCATGTCGACGCACGTGACGTCGTGAATCGTCACCAGCACGATGTGCAGCTCATGGCACGTGCGGCACCGTGCGACCGTTCCCGGGCCGCGCATGTACACGACCACTTCCGCGACGGGAGCTCGCGCGCCGCACCACGTGCACACGCCCATCACGCCGGTCACGTCCATGCCGAAGACGTCGTACAGCTCGCCGCCGATCGCGTTGCCGTCGAGCTCGATCATTCGAGAACGAACGCGACCTCGTCGACGTAGCACCAGCTCCAGTCCTCGCCGGGCTCGGCCGACTTGACGATCGGATGCGTCGACTCGTGGAAGTGCTTCGTCGCGTGCTTGTTCGGCGAGTCGTCGCAGCAGCGGATGGTGCCGCACTCCGTGCACATGCGCAGGTGCACCCACCAGTCGCCGGTCTTGAGACATTCCTCGCAGCCCTTGATCGGGTCGGGCAGCTGCTCGAACTTGATGGTGTCGAGATGCGAACACACTGGGCTGCTCATGACGGGCCGAACCTCTCAGTCCTGATGCGGTTTGGCGCGTGACCGATCGCCACGAGCGCGTCGGCCACACCTTCCACGAATCCTGTCGGACCACACACGTACACGAGCGGATGGTCTGCGAGCGGCCACGCCACTTCGTCGAGCAGGTCGCGCCCGACGCGACCGGTGTGGCCGGACCATTGCTCTCTCGTGAGCGTGATCACCGTGTCAAAGCTTTCCAGTTCGTCGCGGTAGAGCAGATCCGCCTGCGTGCGCGCGGAGTACACGAGACGCACGGGAACGTCGCTCTTCGCGGCGCGATGATGCCGGAGGATCGCGCGGAGCGGAACGACGCCCGAGCCGCCGGCGATGAGCAGCACCGGTCCGCCGAGCGCTTCGCGCCACACGAAGTACCCGCCGATCGGCCCGCGGAGCTCGAGCTCGTCGCCCGGATGCAGCTCGTCGCTGAGATACGGAGAGACCTCGCCGTCGTCGATCTTCTCGATCGTCAGCTGCAGATGGTCGTCCTCCGGCGCCGACGCGATCGAGTAGCTGCGCTGCGCCTGGTACCCGTCGTCGGCGGTGAGCCGCACGTCCACGTGCTGGCCGGCGAGGTGGCCGGGCCAGTCGGGTGGATCGAGCAGCAGCGATTTCGCGCGCGCCGTCTCGGTGACCACGTCGACGACGCGCGCCACCTGCCAGTTCAGTCTCCCGCGTACCGCTGCTCTTTCCACGGATCCCCGTAATTGTTGTACCCGTACATCTCCCAGAAGCCGGGTTCGTCCTGGGCGCGCAGCTCGATGCCGCGGACCCACTTGGCGCTCTTCCAGAAGTAGAGATGCGGGACGAGCAGGCGCGCCGGGCCGCCGTGCTCCGGCTCGAGCGGCTCGTCGCCGAATTCGTACGCGACCCACGCCTTGCCGGCGCGGACTTCGGCGAGCGGGAGATTGGTCGTGTAGCCGCCGTCGCTGAAGGCGAGGACGTACTCGGCGCTCGTGTCGACGCCGTCGAGGAGCGTGTCGAGCGAGACCCCGCGCCAGACCGTGTCGAGCTTCGTCCACTTGGTCACGCAGTGGATGTCCACCGTGACGTGGTCGGTCGGCAGCGCCGTGAACTCCTCCCAGGTCCACGACTTCGGCTGGTCGACCTCGCCCCGGATTTGGAAGGTCCAGCTCTCGAGCGGCGTGTGCGGCGTCGGCCCGGCCGAGAGGACGGGGAAGTCGTGGGTGACGTACTGGCCCGGCGGAACGCGGTTGCGCTCGGCCTCGTCGGTGCGGCGGCCGTGGAACCCGTGCGAAATCGGCGACATGGCTAGGCGAACCTCCTCACGAATGGAAGCGCGGTGTCTGCGACGTCGCGCCACCCGCTGTCGATCGTGAGCGAGTGCCCGCGGCCGGGCATCTTCACGATCTCGGTGTCGTCGGGATTGTTCAGCTGCTTCTTGTACGAGGCGTTGGCGATGGCCCATGGGACGGTGTGGTCCGAGTCGGCGGAGATGACGAGCATCGGGCCGCGCTTCGGGTTCCGCGTGTCCACGCGCGCCTGCGAGCGCGGGTTGAAGTTGGCCGACGCCGCCTGGAACAGCGGCCGACCCGGGCCGGGCACCGAGTACCGGTCGTACAGCTGCTTTGCCTCGTCCTCGGTCACCTTGTTGGCGAAGCCATACCGGAACTCGTCGTAGCTGAGCGGCACCGCCTTGTTCCAGTTGGCTGGGTTGCGCAGCGCGACGCCGGCGACGCGCAGTGCCGAGAATGGCAGCGGCAGGACGCCGCGGAACGGCGCGGGGCTGATGGCGACCGACGCGACGGCGAGGCCGCGGCCGGCGAGGATCTCGGTCAGGAGGCCGCCGAACGAGTGGCCGATGACGACCGGCCTCCGTTCGAGCTTGCGGATGACCGTTTCCATGTGATCGGCGATCTCGCCGATCCCCTTGCGCGCGAACACATCGGGGTGCAGGCGCGCGTCGGCGACCGTCTCGGGATCGTCGGGCCAGCCCGGCGTGAGCGCGACGAAGCCGTTCTCCTCGACGTAGGCAACCCAGGCGTCCCAGCTGGAGGGAAGCAGCCACAAGCCGTGCACGAAGACGATGGGCGTGCTCGCCGACGCGTTCGCGCGGTCGACTTGCTGCAGCTCTCGGTCGGTCAACGCTCCCATACGATGCCTCCATGGATTCGCCCCAGAGCGGGATCTTCGCACTCGGGACCGCCTCGCACGCATACCTCGAGTTCGACGGGCGCGACCGGGCCGCCCTTGTCACCGCCATCGCATCGCTGCGCGAGCCGCGGACGACGATGGGCGGCGTCAACCTCGTCGCCGGCTTCCGGCCGGAGCTGTGGCGCGAGGTCGCGCCCGACGACGCCCCGCGGAACGTGGAGGGCTTCAACGCCGACATCGTCGGGGTGGACGGGTTCGTCATG
>Ga0209579_10000391_pt1 | contig 47232 bp, 41 predicted proteins | sample Coa_R1_2_FD_187152 | JGI IMG/M metagenome (GOLD analysis project Ga0209579, IMG submission 187152) | Surface soil microbial communities from Centralia Pennsylvania, which are recovering from an underground coalmine fire - Coalmine... | ecosystem: Environmental > Terrestrial > Soil >...
CCATCACCATGCGACTGGGGTTCGTGTCGACAAGCATGGCCGCGATCTGCGAGGCCGTCCCCGGGGTGAAGCGCGTCGGGTCGCGCGATGTCGAATACACCTCCAGCGACTATCTCGAGGTCTTCGGCGTGCTCCAGGTCCTGCTGGTGCTCGGCGACTCGGTCGTACGGCCGAACTGATCGGCTTCGCCGCTCACAGGCGACTCGGCCACCTGCCAGACCGGCCTCGGTCGGTCCTACCCGCCCTCCTTGCGGGCGAGCTCGACGAGCTGGTCCATCGTCTCTCGGAACGACCTCAGCGGGTGGTAGCCGAGGCGGTCGTGGATCTTCCCGACCCGGCAGATGCTGCGTTCCGGCGCCCGGTCTGGAGTGACGACCTCCACGCCGAGCGCGTCCGCGATCCGCACGAGGTAGTCGTGGTTCTCGATGTTCTCGTCGACTCCCAAGAAGATCTCGCCGGCGGCATCGGGATGCTGCGCCGCCAGCACCGACATCGCGGCCAGGTTGTCCGTGTGCACCCACGGGATGACGTCGTCGGGATGGAAGGAGGCGGGCCAACCCCGCGCCCGGACGCGCTCGACCATCTCGTTGCCCCACTGCGACCGCTCAGCCGAGCAGATCGCGCCAGGCCGGATCACAACCGTCTCGAGCCCCTTCGAGCGGACTTCGGCGAGCGCGAGCTCGCCCCGCGCCTTCGAGCCGATGTAGGGGATCTCCTTGCAGTCGGGGGCGAGCGGGCTGTCCTCGGTCAGCCCGTCGGGCTGGGGGTCACCGTGGACGGAGATCGTGGAGATGTGCACGAACCGGCGGACACCGGCTTCGAGGGCGGTTTCGGCGAGCGCGCGCGTTCCGTCGACGTTGACCGCCACCGCCGTGTCCCAGTCCTGGCCGGAGTAGACGGCGCCGTGCACGACGACGTCGGAGCCTTTGACCGCGGCGGCGAGCGTCGCAGGGCTCGCCACGTCGCCGAGCACGGGATCGTGGCCCTCCGCTGCGAGAGCCGGGAACTGCTCCTGGCTCCGCGCCAAGGTCCTCGTCGTATAGCCCGCCCGCCGCAGCTCCTTGGCGGTGGCCCAGAGGGCATGTCCGGTCGCTCCGGTGACGAGTGCGGTCTCCTGTTCCACGTGGGTCCTTTCGCTCGGGTCGTCGGACGGCTCGGTGGCCGCTTCGCGTGGCTGACCCTCAGTCCGCTTCCTGTCGGGCGGTACGAAGTATGCGGGAGAACGGCTCGGAACGCTGGCGGTCCTCGGACCGCACGGTGGACTCACCGACGCGAGCGACGAGGGCTCACGCCGGTCCGTCGCGGTACGGGTAGCGTCCGACCACCGCAGCGGCGAGGAGGCGACTCCGGTCCCGGAACGCCCGGGCCGCAGCGCCGAGGTCGACGGGCGTGAAGCGGATGGTGTCCCCGCCGCGGCACTGCCCGAGGACCCACAGGTCGGTTCGGACGATGACGGCCACGACGGGGTAGCCACCGAGCGTTGCGTGGTCGGGGCCGAGCGCGATGGGCCTCCCGTCGGGCGGCACCTGCACGGCGCCGGTCACCATCCCCTGCGACTCGACCTCGCCGGGGCGCCGCGCCAACGGCGAGCCGTGGGGCTCGAGACGGATCCCGGTGCGATCGCTCGTCGCGCTGACGGTGAACGGGACCCGGCAGAGGCTCGCCAGCCCGGCTTCGAGCCAGGCCGCATGGGGGCCCTCGACGACGCGGACGGTCCACGCGGTGGACCCCGTCGACGTCGTCGTCGCGTGCGCGCGCACGAGGGCGCCGGCGAGGAGCGCCGAGACCTCCGCCGAGAGGTGGTCCCCGAGGCGCGCTTCGCCGCTGTCGCCCACTTCGAGTTCGTCCCCGGCCTTGAGCGGACCGGGTCCGAGCCAGGTGAGCGTGTCGGTGGAGCGGCTGCCGAGCACCGCGGGCGCCAGAACCCCGCCGGCGACGGCGAGGTACGTGCGGAACCCACCTTCTAGGGATCCCACCTCCAGTCGCTGTCCTCGCGAAACCGGAACGACATGGGAATGGCCGACTTCTCGGCCGTCGACCTTGACGAGCGGACCGGCACCAACGACGGCAGCGAAGACGTCACGGAGGGCCCGGATCGCCGGTCCCCGCGCCACGATCTCGACGGCGGCGGCGTCAGGGGCGTTGCCGAGGAGCCGGTTCGCGAGCCCGTGCGCGAGCGGGTCCGCCGGCCCGGCGTCCGGAACCCCGAGGTGCGCGAGACCTCGCCGTCCCCCGTCCTGGACGACGGAGAGGACCCCGGGCTGCTCGACGAGCAGCGCCGGTCGGCTCCCCGGTCGCGGGCGGAGCGGTGCTCTCGCCTCTGGCCGGGACCGGACGGATATGACCGCGGAGACCGGCGCCGCTTCCTCGGTGATGGGCTCGGTGCCACGACGGCTGCCCGTGCGAGCCTCGGTGTCGCGGGCGAAGCGAACGCGGTCACCCGGCTGCAGCAACGCATACGGTGGCGCGGAGGGGTCGAAGAGACGCAGCGCGGACCGGCCGATCAGCTGCCAGCCGCCGGGGGTCGCCTGCGGGTAGACGGCGGCGTACCCGGCGGCGAGCGCGACCGAACCGGCGGGAACGACCGGTCGTGGACGCGGTTTGCGCGGAACCGAGTCGAGCGGCGGGGGCAGGCCTTCGAGGTACGCGAATCCGGGCGAGAACCCCACCGTTGCGACCGTGAGGTCGGCGGACGTGAGCAACGCTTCCAGCTCCTCTGGTTCGATTCCCGCCACGCTGCACACCTCGTCGGTGTCGGGGCCACCGAACGCGACGGGGACCACGATCTGGCGCGACCCGTCGCGCGCGGTCAACGTGTCTGCCGACGAGGTGCCCGGGTCGCGCCATGCGTCGGGGAGGCCGAGCCAGGCGAGAGCATCGTCGAGCGGGAGCACATGGGGGTCGAGGACGACGAGCACCGATCCCAGCCCTCCGACGACGTCGAGAACGCCGCGGTGACCGGCGCGGCGGAGCGCGGCCGCGACGGCACGGACGTCGGCGCGTCCGAGCCGCGAAACGAGGACCGCGGTGTCGCCGAACGGTTCGACCGTCCCGGTGGCAGATTCGGCGCCCATGTCGGGGCCTCCGTCAGGCAGGCGATCCGGGTTGGCCGCCGTCCACTGCGCCCGCCGCGCCAACAAACGACGCGATGCCGACGCCGTGCGCCTCGAGCACCTCCCGGACCCGGCGGGCGATCGCCGGTGCGCCCGGGGTGTCCCCGTGGACGCAGAGGCTCTCGCACCTGACCTGGACCGTCGATCCGTCGACGGCCCGTGCCCGTCCGTCGAGCGCGATGGTGAGCGCCTGACTGGCGGCGTCCGCCGGGATCGTGAGGAGGGCTCCCGGCTCGGCCCGCGAGACGAGCGAGCCGTCGGGACGGTAGGCGCGGTCGCAGAATCCTTCGGCCACCGTCGCAATCCCCGCCGCGTGAAAGGCGTCGCCGGTCTCGCTGTTCGCCGGAACCACCATCACGAGGTCCCGGCCGATGCGCCCGATCGCGTCGGCGACGACTTCTGCAGTTTCCTCGTCGGTCGCAAGACGGTGGTACAGGGCCCCGTGGGGCTTCACGGATCGGACCGTCGTGCCCTCCGCCCTGGCGACCTCTGAGAGCGTCGCCACCTGGTCGAGCACGAGCGCGGCCACCTCCTGTGCGTCGAGAGCCATGGGCGCACGCCCGAAATGCTCGCGGTCGGGATAGGCGGGGTGCGCGCCGACCACGACACCTGCGGCGACAGCGGCCGCGACCGTCCGGTGCATCGAGTCCCGACCGCCTGCATGCGCCCCGCACGCGACGTGGGCGGTCGTGACGTAGTGGAGCAGCTCGCGCTCGGTCTCGGGCAGCTCGGCGCCGCTCCACTCCCCCATGTCGGCGTTCAGGTCCACCGCCGCAGAGCGCCGCTCGCGAGGCGCTGGTCTAGGCGGGCGAACCGGCGGGGACCCCTCCGGCGGCTGCGCTGGTCGTCGAGCTCCACCACTCCGTCGCTTCGCACGGGCCTCCGGGGCGCACCCGGAGCCCGCAGGCATCGAGGTCGAAGGAGACGGTCGCCAGCGTCGCGTATCGCTCGCCGATCCCGGCCCCCGGTTCGGGATGCGAGCAGACGGCGCCGCTGCCCCCGAAGTGGCTCGCCATCGCGAGCGCCACCGACTGTTCGTCCCAGTGCTCCAGCGACGCGACGGCGCGCGACAGCACGTCGAGCCGCATGTAGGAGTCGGGGCCGGACGCCCACTCGCGGTCACCCGCCGACAGCGCCGGATCGAGGAAGTGGTTCGTCCGCACCAGTCGCCCCGAGGCGTCGGGGCGGACGTACCTCGGTCCGAGCGGACTCACTTCGGCCGAGAGCACAGCGGACTCCCGGCCGTCGTAGCCGACGAGGGTGAGCGCCGAGGACGCGGAGCAGGGTGCCGACGAAATGAGCGTCAGCGCGTCGGTGAAGCTGCCTGGGCACTCGAGGACGGCACGTGCGAGCACGTGCACCGGCAGCCCCACGCGCTCGCCGTCGCGCTCGTGATGGAGGATGTTCACGTGCAGGCCGCGGTGGTCGCTGTTGACCCCGATCTTGCCGACGATCCCGTACTCGGTGAGCGTGTGCACCACCCGGCCGTCGGGATACTGGATCGTCCAGATCAACCACGAGTCCGCGAGGTCCGCGTGCCAGTCCCAGGTCTGTACGGACACGGGGCTCGCGCCGCCAGCGCGCAGGAGCACGACCGTCGAGCACTCGCCCGGGGTCGCCGCACCGCACGCGGCGAGCATCTCGGTCCTCGCGTTGAGCGCAGCGAGCTTGCCGACGGGGACGCGAGCGCCCTCGGCCATCGCCTCGATCTCGGTCGCGAGCGACGGGGAGAACGTCGAGGTCGCGGCGAACGCCGCCTCCCCCACCTCTTCCATCGGGACGGCTCTCAGCGCGACCGCAGCGAAGATCTGCTCGTAGGTCTTGACGGTCTTCTGGATCTCGGCGCGGTGCCACGTGCCGAACGCGTGCCCACGGGAACCCGGGTCGGACGGCTGCGAGACGAAGTGGCGCATCAGCGGCGGCCTGACGAGGTGGAGGGGGCGAACGGGCTCATGCGGAAGTCGAGTTCGCTCGAGATGCTAGCCCCGGGGCCGCGGCCGGGGACCTTCCCGGTCGGCCGAGGAGCCAGCGGCCGCAGAATCCGACCCTGGTCCGCCGGGGCGCCAGCCCGTAGATTGCTTCGACGGGCGTCGTCGGGGCGCCGAGCGAAGAGAGCTGGGAGGAATCATGATCGCGGTGTACTACTCCCCCGAATCGATGACCGAGGCGCAGTACCGGGAGGTCAGCGGGCGCGTCCAGGGGCTCGGCATCGAGTTCAACGGGTTCGAGCACCACTCGTGCTTCGGTGAGGGCGACCAGCTCGCCGTGTACGAGATCTGGAGAAGCAGAGAGGACTGGGACGAGTTCGCGCGCCACCTGATGCCCATCGTCGACGACGTCGGCGTCAAGATGCGCCGCCCGCCAGACGTGATGCCGGTCGTCGCCATGGGACCCGAATAACCAGGTTCGCGCCTCGCGCTCACGGCGCCCTCGCGAGCCTCGCCACTCGTCGGCGGACTTACAGCTTCACGTCGTAGGAGGCAGAGGCGTCGATCAGGTTGAAGATCGAGGCCGCGAATGTCCCGGTCTCGGACGCGAGCGCCGATGTCTCGGCCTGCGTGGCGGTGAGCCCGGTGGCGCTGTAGAGCTCGCCGGTGGTCGCGTTGCCGACGTCGGCCGCCGGGACATCGATCGTGATCGTCCCCGGCGAGCCTGCCGTGTAGGAGCCGGTCACCGCGTCCTCCGGCGGGTACGTGAGCATGAAGGCGACTTCTGTCGGCGCCTTCAGCGACTTCGTCTCGCCCGCGTAGAAGGTCGGCGTTCCGCCGTTGTCCGACTCCATCGCAGCGTAGAAGACGTGGCCCTGGTCGGAGAAGCTTGGGGTCGACGTCGGAAGCTCCCAGCGGGTGAGCCAGAGGGCATCGGGACCTCCCTCGGTCGCCGGCACCGACAACGTGCCGAGGTTGGACACCTTCATCGTGACGACGTAGTCGCCGGCCGTGTTCGGGCCCGTGACGCACGACGACACGATCTGCATGTTGGGCGTGTCTGCAGTCTCGAGCCCGTTGGCCGCGTAGTAGCCCGCCTGCGAGCCTGAGCCGCAACCCGTGGCCGGCGCGGTCCCGCTGACTGCGGTCCCGTCGAGCCCGGGGCCGGCGACCTGGTGGGCGAAGTCGATGGTCGCAGACGAGGTTCCGCCGTTGCCGTCGGTGTTGGCCGAGTCCGCCCAGACGACGTCGGCCGCACCGGTCGGGTCCGCCTGCACCTGGATGAAGTCGAGGAGCCCACGGTCGCCACCCGTCGAGCAACCGATCCCCATCGTGCAGATGGCGCCGTAGTGGTTCGGATACTCGGTCACCCTCGTCGCCTGGAAGGTGGGGGTGGCGTTGGGGGAGCCGCTCTTCGTGACGGTGTTCACGCTCTGCGCGAGGTAGACGTTCCAGCTGCCTGTGACGTGACTCGAGCCGCACCCTGTCGCAGATGAGCAGTCGCCGAGCGCGGAGGTGCCGTACCACGCGACGTCGACGCCGCCGTCACCGGCCGCAGCGACCCAGGGGAAGACGTTCGTCTGCAACGTGGGCTCGGTCTTCGAGACGTCGACGGGAGCCGTCCAGGTCTTTCCGCCGTTCGTCGACCAGGAGAGCTCGATCGACGTCGGGCCGTCGATCGAACCGGTTGTGGGGTTGACCGGCGACTGCGCCCACACGGTGTAGAGGTCGCCGTGGCCGTCGATCGCGACCGGGGCGAAGTCCTGTCCGACCGTGACCTCACTGTTCCCGCTGGCCGCACGCGGACCCGAGTAGACGGTCTCCGCGGTGCACGGCCCCGTCGGGTTGTACGGCTTGCAGAGCGAGATGCTGCCGGCGGGGATGGGAGTCGGCGTCGTCTGTGCGTAGCCCTTCGGGAAGACATCGACGACGACCGAGTTCGAGTTTGTGTGCGCGTCGGCGCCACCTGCGAGCTGGCCCGACGCGCTCGTGAGTGCGGTGTGCGAGATGTACAGCGCCCCGGTCGACTGGTTCGCGACGAGGCCGCCGACGATCCCGTCAGGTTCGATCTGCTGGGTCGGCACGGGGTGGAAGACCTGCGCCGCCGCTGTCGCCCCCGAAGCCTCCGTGAGGCTGAGCAGGTTCTGCCCGGCCTGTCCGAGCCCGCACTCGTAGGTGCACGACTCGATGTTGTCGACGGCCATGTACTCACGCCCGCTCGTGAGCGGGTCGCCGTACGTGGTGATCCATGGCCGGTCGACGCCGGCCATGTTGTCCTGGTTGCACGTGAAGGCGAAGGTTCGGCCGCCGTCCGTGGACACGGCGCCCGACACGTCGGTCAGACCCTGGAGGTCGGTGAAGTAGAGGTTCCCGGCGGTGTCGTTCACGATCCCGCTGTCACCGCCGCCGACGCAGGTGTCCGGCTTGCCGAGCGGAGGCTGCTGGCCGGCGACGAGGTGGAAGCTCTGTCCCCCGTCCTCTGACTTCCAGATGAAGCTTGCCGTCGTGAGGAAGCCGAAGGGAGTGCTCACGTAGATGTTGTGGAGGCCTGCCGAGTTGAGCGTCGGTGTGATCGAGAGGCTCGGTTCGCCCGTGATCCGCTGCGCGTCGACCACGGTCGCGTGGCTGAAGGTGATGGTGCTCGAGGGTCTTGTCTTCGTCGTCGCGGCCTTCCCGACCGGGGCCGAGGCGGGCTGCGCCACCGGCGACGGCTTCAACGAGTGCCCGGTGCCGGCGGAAGCGACCGGGGACCCCGTGAGCAAGATCGGCGCGGCGGCGACCACCGCCGCGAACGCGATCGGGTGCAGGCGACGAGCCCTCGGGCGGACCACCTGAGCCATCGACACCCTCCTCGTTGAGCGTGTGCACTGACGTGGCGCGCCGGCGGGCTGCGTCTGCGTTCGCCTCGCCCGTCGTGCGCGCGTGCAACGTGCATGCCACCGGCGGCCGTTCGGTACCCAAATGTCTGAAGGGTGAAACGAGCGGGACCGGCGGACCTTCCGCTGGTCCGGTCAGTCCTTCCGGCCGGTGAACGCGACGCCGACGCCGACGGCCACGATCGCGAGGCCGCCCGCGCCGCCCACCAGCTCCAGCCGGCGTGGCGACCGGGCGAACCACGAACGGAACGCGTGCGCGCCGAGGGCCCACACGCTGTCGGACACGAGGGCGATCGATGAGAACACCAGTCCGAGCATCAGGATCTGGAGGGGGACGTCACCGGCTGACCGGTTCACGAACTGCGGAAGGATGGCTGCGAGGAACACGACCGTCTTCGGGTTCGTGAGGCCGACGATCCCACCGCGAAGGGCCGGCCAGCGGTCGACGACCGTCGATGTCGCCTCGAGAAGCGCCGGGAGCGATCGCCGGTCCCCGAACGTCTTGATCCCGAGGTAGACGAGGTAGGCCGCCCCGGCGAATTTCACCGCCGTGAAGGCCGTCACCGACTGCTCGACGAGCGCACCGATTCCGAAGGCGACCGCGAGGACCTGGCAGTACTCGCCGACCGTGTTGCCGAGCACGGTGAGGAGGGCGGCACGTCGCCCGGTCGAGAGCGCCCGGCCCACGATGAAGAGCACGCTCGGCCCCGGGATCGCGATGACCACAAACGCGGTCAATGCGAAGGTCAGCAACCGGTCCCCCGTCGGCACCTCGCCATCGTAGGCCCGGGCCCGCGCCGGCCCCGCCGTGCCCCCGGCGGATCGCCGGGAACTGCACCACCACCGCGTCCGCGCCTTTGTCGTGCAGCCAGCGGAACCCCTGACCGTTCCTGCCAACGTCCAGTCGCAACTTCACGGTTCCTCGTCGCCGGATGGCGGATCGCGCTCCTGCAGATCGCGCTCGGCGTCAACTTCTTCGTGAGGATCGGCGGGGTCGGGTTCGGGATCGCGTCGTTCCCGATGGCGGTGTCCGCTCTCGTGCCGTTCGGAACGACCGTCGTCCCGGAGGGTCAGGTGCCGCCCGGCTCGATCGTGGTCATCGGGCCCGTGCGCCGGCACCCACCCAGACACCGAGCCGCGACCTCCGGGCGTCCGTCGGATTCGAGCTCACACTTCTTCGGGGAGCTCGTACCAAGCGACGCGCTCGCCGACCCGTGCACGGAGCTTCCACTTCGCGGACTTGGGCGCGCGCTCCATCTCTGCGCGAAGCGCCTCGACTGCGCGACGGACGCCGCCCGCGCCCTGCGCGCCGATGGCCGCCTCCGCGTAGGCGTCGACCCGTTCGAGGTTGCGCTCGACGGTATGGAAGAAGCCCCAGTCCGCGGCGAGGGGGTGCGTGAAGCGCCGCGGACTCATGGCGTCGGGGTCCTCGCCGACCGGCACGTCGGCCAGGAGCGCGACGCTGTCGCGGAGGTCCTTCTCCTCGATCTCGACGATCTGGAGCTTCGTGAGCAGCAGGTCGGCCGGATGGATCGTGAGACCCGACTCGGGAAGGTCCGACCCGAGCTCCAGGCGGTGGCACATCTGGAAGGTGCCGACGAGCACGTCGACGTCGAACCCCGACGTGGAGGAGAAGATCAGGCGCTGGGCGCCGTGCAGGGCGTTGAAGTGCGGATCCTCGCGATAGCCGAGCGCGCGGAAGACCTTCGCCGCCACCGAGCCCTCACGGGGGGGGACCACCACGTCGTAGTCGTGGTACGTGCGGGCCAGCGGCTCTCGCCGCGACGACTCCGCCAGGTGGTGCACGGCGATCCCGCCCAGAAGTCGCATGCGCGTGCCCAGCTCTTGGGCTGCGCCGATCGCCTGGCGTGCCGCTTCGAGGAGCTCCGCCGCGATCGGCCCGCGGCCGGCATTCGGGTGATCAGCCGCCTCCACCGGCGGAAAGGTTCGCACATCTCCTGAGGGATGCAACGCCGCCTACTCGACCGGCAGCTCCCGGTACGTGGCAGACAGGTCGATACCTCGCCGTGACCGCACGAACCTCGCAACCCAATAGACGCCCCAGCCGAGCAGCCAGATGAAGATGTTCAGGATGAACATGAAGAACGTCTGATGCCCGAAGATGCCGCCTGTGTTGTGCGGAACCGCGCTCAGGCCCGACAGCGGGTCGTTCAGATAGACCCACGCCATGTAGCCGCATGCGGCGAAACTGAGCGCGCCGACGATCGAGACCACGGGTACCCTTCCGAGCCGCCAACGGACTGGCGAGGACTCGAAGACCTGCCGCTGTCGGTAGGGGAAGACCACGGCGGCGAGGGAGACCATGAGGAAGCTCAGGATGAAGCCGAAGATCCCGGTCAGGGTCTTGAACGGGCTTGTGGGTCGCGTGTACCAGAAAAGCGCGCCGATCGAACCCAGTCCCATCACGATGAGCGCGTTGACCGGGGTGTGACGCTTCTCGCTCACCTTCCCGAACCAGGCGGGGAACACGCCGTCGATGCCGTACGCCAGGAGGTTGCGCGAGGAGTTCAGGATCTGACCCGGCAGCCACGAGTACGACCAGAAGAGGAAGGTGAACGTCACAATGAAGCCGAGCACGACGTTGCTCGACGCAAGCCCGACGAGCTCCGTGTAGACGGGAGCCGACGAGAAGCCCATCGCCGACCCTGACGTATAGCTCGCGGCCCCGAGGAAGGCGCTCCCCACCACGTGGGCGATGAGCCATGCGATGAGCATCGCCACGCCGGTCGTGAAGACCGCCGCGAACGGCATCGACCAGAGCTGCACCTTGCCGGGCCGTTTCACCTCTCCGCCGATGTAGGCGGAGGACTGGTTGAAGACGAGCTCGAGGTAGATCCACGTCATCGGGATCAACGTCCAGTACAAGCTGAACGGCGCCGTCGTGAAACCGCCCTTCTTCGCGGCAGCGAGGACATGGCCGTACGCGTTGTGCCGTCCCGTCAGCCTGCCGATGTAGTGATCGAACGACGAAACGAATCCCGCGTGCGAGCTCGTCGCGAGGATGCCGATCGTAAAGGCGAGCCCGAGCAGCGCGATGATGAAGAGCGCGTTCTGGATCCGGAAGTAGAAGTTCAGCCCGATCGCGAAGATCGCCACGAGGACGACGATCAGGATGGTGCCGACCACGAAGGCTCCCGTCGGCGTCGAGAGGTCGTTGCCATAGCGGATGAGCGTGGCTGTGTTCTCGAGCACACCGAGGCCCCGGAGGAGCGGCGTCAGCCCGTAGTACGCGAGGAACGCGGAGGGCACCCCGCCGTAGAGGACCCACCAGATCGTGTTGTTGAGGCTCGACATCATCCCCCACGAAGGCCCGAGGATGCGGCTCACGTACACGTAGTCGCCGCCCGATCTCGGCATCGCTGCGGCGAGGAACGCGTACGTGAACGAAGTCGGGATCACGACGATGAATGCCCCGATGAACGTTCCTTCGACATTCCCGCCCGGATAGAACGCCGGCTCGAGCAGGAGCGCGAACACGAGCATCAGCCCGATGCTCACGAAGTTGATGTTGTAGATGAGGACGCTCCAGGCGCTCCCTTCACGCACGAGACCGGTCGCCTTGCGCGCGAACATTCCCGGCCGTGCGACGTCAGTGGCTTCGACTGCCATTCAGTCCCCCCTCGTGCGTGACTGGTGGTGCCAGTCCGTGGTCGATGACTGCTCGTGCTGCTGCAACACCTGTCCGAGCGACATGATCTCGGCGTCCGTCTCCGCCCGCGCCCGTTCGACCAGGCGTTCCAGCGCTGCAGCCCTGGCGGGTCGTCCGGAGATGAAGGGGTGCATGGTGAGAACGGCGGTGCCGCCCACTGACGCGAGGCCTTGGATCTCTTCCAACCATGCGTCGACGACGGCGCTCGGACGGTCGATGCGGCCGTCGCCCGTGACGTCGGGCCAGAAGGCGTACCGCTCCCAGTCGTCGAGCGCCCAGACGACGGGGATCTCGAGGAGCCGGCCGTGGGACGTTTCGACCCAGTACGGCGCGTCCGCGTCGAAGAAGCTCGAGTCGTAGCGAAGGCCGTACTCCGCCAGCAGGGAGCGCGTCCGCACCGTCGCCTCCCACCAGGGCGCCCGGTACCCGAGCGGCCGCACGTCGCCGACGCGCTCGAGGGCATCCAGTCCGAGCTCGAGGTACTTGCGCTCGGTCGACTCGTCGACCCCGACGAGCGATTCGTGGAGGTACCCGTGGTGGCCAACCTCGTGGCCGGCCTCGAGGATGGCCGCGAGGGCGTCCGGGTGACGGTCGGCGGTCGCACCGGGGACGAAGAACGTCGCTCGCACGGCCAGGCGTTCGAGGACCGCGAGGAGTCGCGGGACGCCCACGTCGGGGCCATACGCCTGGTGGCTCATGAGCGACACCCGTTGTTCATTCAGGGGGTCGGCCGCGAGCATGACCGATTCGGCGTCGACGTCGAAGGTCAGGCAGAGGACCGCGCGTGGGGCACGCGCCCGAGCGGCAGCACCGTCAGCCGGTGACAAACTTGAAGCCCTTCACCTTGTCGCCGTCCAGCGTGACGATGACACCCTGCAGCGTGCCGTCGGGGTACAGCGACCCGGGATTGCACACCTTCGTGCGACCGATCGAGGTCATCGCCCGCGACTCGTGGATGTGGCCGTGCAGTGCGAGGACGGGCTGGACGGTCTCGATGGCGCTGCGGACCGCGTGGCTTCCGACGGGAGTCTTCACCGGCTCTCCGCCGGCGGTCTGGATCCTCATGTCATCGGTGAGCTTGAAGGCGAGGTCGGTGCCAGAATCCGCCGGAGGGTTGTGGACGTTGAAGATGACGGGTCTTCCCGGCTGGATCTGTTCGATGAGCTTGCCGAGCCGTTCCCCCATCTCGTCGTCGGTGATCTCGCGTGGCGAGTCCCATGGCGTCAGGGTCGAGTAGCCGAGACACAGCACCTGGTACGGGCCGAACTCGACGACGTGGTCCTCGCCTTGGACGACCCACCGCCCCGCCTCGAGGACGTCCTTCACGATCGGGATGTCGTCGTTGCCGGGCATCACAAGGCAGGGCAGCCCTGCTTCCTTGAGCCTGGAGTCGGCGATCTCGACCCAGCGCTCGGTCGAGCGGCGCATGACATCGTCGAAGACAGAGGCGAGGTAGCTCGGGTCGGCAGCCATGCGCTCGTACTCGTCCGGCGTCGTCCGGTACGGATAGAAGCCGAGGGTGCGGATCCGCTTCTCCAGGGCTTCGAGCTCCACGTCGTCCTGCGCGACCTCCTCCTTGCCGAAGAGGTTCGCCTTGTACCTCGACGTGCCCTGCGCGACGAGGGGGACGAGCGCCTTGCCCGTGACGTCGCCGCCGAGGATGACGGCGTCGACGCCGTAGATCTTCCCCGCGTTCAAGAACTTGTAGAAGCAGCGCTCCGAACCGTGTATGTCAGTCGCGAAGTAGATGGAGAATTTCGCCATCACCGCGCTCCTGTCATGCGACGCCCCTTCGCCACGCCCGACTCCACGTTGGAGCGGAGTGTAATGCCTGTCCCCTGGCGTGACGGCGTGACGGCGTGACGGCGTGACCAGACGCGCGCGCCTCTACCCCCTTTTTGGACGAGCGTCGCCTGGCACCGCTCGTCGCCAGGGTTCGCGACGAGGCCTGCCGAGCGAGCTCACGTCGCGCTGAGCGCCTCTGACAACCGATCGATCTGGGCTAGGTCTGGGACCGAAGGGTAGAGCACGAGCTCGCGGACACCGGCGTCCTCATAGGCCGCGACGGCGCGCCGGACGGCGTCGGCGTCGCGCAGGAGGCCTGCGACGATCGTCTCTTCCTCGCTTCCTTGGCCGTACCACGCGTAATAGGCGGACAGGTAGCGCTCGGCTTCCGCCTGCGCGTCGGCTCCAAGCGCGAAGTAACCCAGGGCGACGACTGTCGCCGCGCCCTCGTGACCCGCTTCCCGCCATGCCACTTGAAGACGTGCGGCCAGGGGACCGACCTCGTCGGCACCGAGCCCACCGGCCGTCCAGCCACAGCTGAAGCGGACGGCACGGCGGATGCCGTGGTCGCCGTGGCCGGCGACGAGCAAAGGGACGTGGACCGGCACCGCCACGACCGGTTCCACGGTGCCGCAGGGGGGCTCGCCCGACCATGCCGACCGCAACTCGGAGATGAGGCGGTCCAGGGTGTCTCCACGGCGCGAAAAGGGCATCCGCGCGAGCGCGAAATCGTCGGTCCGGTCGCCGACGCCGAGCCCCAGCACGAACCGGCCCCCGGAGACTGCCTGGAGGGTCGCAGCTTGTTTTGCGAGCTGGACCGGGTTTCTCGTCGGCCCGACGACGACGTTGGCGAGCAACTGGATCCGAGTCGTCACGGCGGCCGCCGAGGCGAGAGCGACCAGGGGATCGTGCGTCGGGTACGCGATGCGGTCGATCGCGGCGACCGACGCAAAGCCACGTTCCTCGGCCCGTCTCGCCCAGGACGTGAGCAGGGACCCCCGGCACCCGGGAATCGAGTTCGGCAGTCCCACGCCGATTCGAATCGGGTGGCGGCGACGCTCGCTCACCTCACACGCCGTTGCGGTGCCGGGCGGCGTAGCTGCGGTAGACGGAGAGGAGGACTTCCTTCTCGTCGTCCGCGAGCAGCGGGTCGGCGCGGATCGCCGCCTCCGTGCGCAGCGAGGCGTCGGCGTTCGCCCCCTCGTCCGTCCTCCTCGGCGCACGATCGGGGTCGCGGCGACGGATCCGCTCGAGCAGCGTCTCCTCGGGGATGTTGAGGGCGTCGGCGATGGCGAGGAGCACCCTGACCGAGGGCTCGTGCAGGCCACGCTCGACCTGGCTCAAGTAGGGGTTCGACACTTGCGCAAGGTCGGCGAGCTCCCTCAGCGAGAGCTGCGCGAAGCGGCGCTGCGCCCGGATGAACTCTCCGAGCGCCTTGCGCTGCTCCTCCCAGAAGTCGCCCGCCGGCACCGCACCAAATCTAGTGACCTCGGTTTGGTAAATGCAACGTATGCTTGATATACTTAGCAACCAACAAGACCAGACGACGATACCGATCGGCAAGGAGGTACGCGATGCCCGCGTCCAACAGAGACAAGACCACCGCTTTCGTGGAGGACCTGACGGCTCAAGGATTCGCCCTCTTCCAGAAGGGCGAGCAGGTGGTGACCAAGGCCGCACGCGCCTTCGCCGAGGAACTCGCCAGCCGCCAGCTCCCGAAGGTGCCGAAGAGCTCCGCCGACCTGAAGAAGGCCGTCGAGGACGGCTACCGCCTGTTCGGGCAGGTGCTCGACTCGCAACGGGCGCTGGCCCGTCAGCTCGTCGACACGCTCGGAACGATCGCATGGCCGGACGAGAAGGCCGGCGAGACGGGCGAGACGTCGACCGACGACCCCTCCCACGGCGCGGGGACCCCTCGCCCAAGGCGGCCCAAGGGCTGAGCCCGGACCGGGGCGGGCGCCCCGTCCGCTTCACACTGTCGCCGCGGCTCGGAGTCAGGCTCCGGCGAGATTCCGCGCATCCGACCGGCACCGGTCGCCGCCATAAGCGATCAGTAGGATGCGCGCCCCGTAGCTCGAGCGCGAGCAAGTGGAGCGCCGGCCTGTCGGCGCGAAGGAGTGTGAGTGGGCGAGGCGGTGATCTTCCGAGGCGGCCCGATCGAAACGTTCGGCCCCGGCCCCAACCCCGACGCCGTCCTCGTCGAGGACGGACGCATCGCCGCTCTCGGAACCTCCTCGGAGTGCCGTGACGCGGCCGCGTCGGCGCCGAGGGTCGTCGACCTCGGAGGCCGGACCCTCGCGCCGGGCTTCGTCGACGCGCATGCGCACCTGCTGCTCCACGGGTGCCGGCTGGACTGGGCCGACCTCACCGGCGCGCGCAGCATCGACGAGATCGTCGATCGGCTCCGCGCCTACGGCGCTGCGCACCCTGACCGCGACTCGCGCTTCGGGTACGGCTACGACCAGACCGTCCTGCGCGAAGCTCGCCACCCCGCCGCGGCGGACCTCGACCGGGTCGACGCCGCCCGCCCGGTCGCGGTCCAGCACATCAGCGGCCACGGCTACGTCGTGAACTCGGCGATCATGCGCGACGCGGGGATCTCGGCCGCGACGCCGACGCCAGCCGGCGGACGCATCGACCGGGACGAGGGCGGTGAGCCGACGGGGCTCTTCTTCGACGCGGCCTGCGACCTGCTCACGGGCGAGGGCGGCGTGAAGATCCGCAACCACGGGCCGAATTTCCATCTCCCCATGCCGCCCGAGGACCTGCACCGGCGGTTCCGGCTCGCCCAGGAGTCCTTCCTCTCCGTCGGCATCACGACGATCTGCGACGCGCAGGTGAGCGAGCTCGAGCTCGCCGCGTACCTCGCCGCGCGCGACCAGGACCGGCTCTTCGTGCGCGCGCAGCTGCTCCTGCTCTCGAGCGGGCTCGAGCACCTGCGCGGCATCGGGCTCTCCTCGCGGATCGGCGACCCGCGCCTCGAGATCTCCGGCGTCAAGTTCTACGCCGACGGGTCGGTGCTCGCGGGGACCGCGTTCTTGGAGGGCGAGTGCTGCGGCCACGACGGCGCGACGGGCGCGGCCCGCGGCTACCTCTACCACGACCCCCACGAGCTCGTGGACCTGCTCGGCTCTGCGCACCGGCTCGGCCTCCCGACCGCGACGCACGCGCAGGGGAGCGTCCCGATCGGCATCGTGGTCGACGCCCTCGAAGCCGCCCGAGCGGAACGCCCGCGGCCGGGCCTCCGGCACCGCATCGAGCACTGCGGGTTCCCGACCGACTCGCAGCTCGCCCGCATGGCGGCGGCCGGCATCGTGCCCGTCTCCCAGCCGGTCCAGCTGCACGAGCATGCCGACGAGATCGTCGAGCTGCTCGGACCGGTCGGCGGCCGCTTCTACCCGTACGGCGCCTTCGCACGCGCGGGGCTGCCGGTCGTGATCAGCTCCGACGCCCCGGTGACCGACCCGAACCCGCTCGAGGCGGCCTGGGCCGCGATCACCCGCCGGAGCGTCTCGGGGAGGGTCGCAGGTGGGGCCGAGCTCCGCATCGACCGGGCTGCCGCGCTCGCGGGCATCTCGACCGCTCCCGCGGACCTGCTCGGGCGCGCCGACGTCGGGAGCCTGGCCGTCGGGAAGGCGGCGGACCTGGTCCTCCTCGACGCCGACCCCGTCACGGCCGATGTCGACGCGCTGCCGTCGATCTCGGTGAGCGAGACGTGGATCGCCGGGGAGCCGGTCTGGTCGGCCGGCTACGGGCTCGTCGGCGCCGAGCGCGCAAGGGCACTGCGTTGACCCGACCGGGCCGCGACGACACGACGTAGGACGAGGACGAGGAGAGGAGCTGCAGATGGTCGACGAATCCACACTGGTCCCCGGCGTCGCCGCGCTCGGGTCACTCCCGTGGCACAAGGAGGCGCCCGGCATCCACAGCCGCTCGACGGTGCTCCACGGCGTGCGGTGGGCGCTCGTCCGCTACGAGCCGGGCGCGGAGCGCCACGAGTGGTGCACCGACGGGCACCGCGGGTACGTGCTCCACGGCGCGATCTCCTACGAGCTCGCCGGCGGCGACCACCTCGACGTGCCGAACGAGTCAGCCTTCTGGCTCCCGCCCGGCAACCGGCACCGCGGCGTGAACGGAGACGCGGAGACGCTGCTGTTCTTGGTGGACGTTCCCGACGAGCAGAGCGAGAGCCAGCCGTGACCGCGCCAAGGCCCGACCCAAGGGCTCACGTGCAGCGGGTGCGACGTGCGGCCGGCTGAGCGCGTCGTCGTGCCGGCGGGCACCGGCCTGGCGGTCCACGTCCGCGACGGCCAGCGCGTGGCCGTCGTCGACGTCGAGGGCCGACAGGTGGGCGACCTCTTCGCGTTCGGCGCGAACGACACGACGGAGTTCGCGAGCGCTCCCCACACCCACCCGGGGATCTCGAAGCTCTTCCCGCGACCGGGCGACGCGATCTACTCGAACCGTCGTCGCCCCATGCTCGAGCTCGAGGAGGACACCTCGCCCGGGCGCCACGACACCTTGTACGCGGCGTGCGATCCGGCGCGCTACGAGATGCTCAGGGTGACCGGCCCGCACCGCTCGTGCGCGACGAACCTCGCCGAGGCGATGGAGCCGTACGGGGGACTACGCGTCCCGGTGCCCCAGCCCTTCAACGTGTTCATGGAGGTCGACGTCTCCCCCGACGGCGGCCTCACGCTTCGGACGGCCACCACGCGCCCCGGGGACCGGCTCGTCTTCCGAGCCGCGATGGACGTCGTCGTGGTTCTGTCGTCGTGTCCGATGGACATCATTCCGATCAGCGGTTCGGTCGTCACGGACCTCGCGCTCGAACTCGACTGACCCTGCGGCGCGGCCGTTCTCCGCAGGGATCACCAGAGCGTGGCCGGCGAGACGCGGCGGAGGAGCTCGACCGGGTGACCCGGCTGGTCCGCCCCGTGCGCGGCCGCCCACCAGGACGCGACCTCGGCGCCGGTCGCGACCCATGCCTCCCCGTCGCGCAACGTCGCGTCGAGGAACCGACGGACGAGATCGATCCGTCCGGGCGTGCCGGTGACCTCGGGATGCAGCTGCAGCACGAGGCAGAGCCCCTCCCGGCGGCAGCCCTCCAACTCGTAGAGCCAGCTCTCCAGCACCTCCTCGTAGGAGGGGATCCTCGAGTGCCCGAGGGGGATCGGCGGCGAGAAGTTCCACGCGAACGCCCGCCGGTCGTCCAGGACGTGCGCGAACGGGACCTCGACCACGGCCCTGCCCTCGCCGGCCGGGAGGAAGAACGGGAGATCGTCGCCCACCCACGAGGACGACCACGTGAACCCAACGTCGAGCAGCTGCGCGCCCAGTCCGGGCGGCCACTCGCCGCCGGGCAGGCGGAAGCCGAAGCTCCCCGGAGGGGCGAGCTCGACGAGCGACGCGTGCGCGGCCCGAAGCACGCGGAGACGCTCGGATTCGGGGAGGGTGTCGAACCGCTCGAGTCGCTCGCCCCTCGCGCCGAGACCGTGCCCGTGGGCGACGACGCGTTCGAGGACTCCGCGGTACTCGCGCACGATCGCGCCGGGGACGAACCAGGTGGCGTGCACGCCGCGATCCGCGAAGACCTCGAGGAACCGGGGCGCCCCGCGCAGGCCGCCGTAGCGGAAGATCGAGAGCGTCTTCTGCAGCGTCGCCGCCGAGGGCTCCGGCCCCGTGATCACGAGCTCGGCATCGAAGTTCACGGTGACGACGACCGCGTAGCGCGCTCCGTCGGGCCAGCGCGGCGGCGTTCCCTCGGGTGACGCGCTCATGCCGGGGTGAGGTTCTCCCACGGCGGTGGCGGGCGATCGAAGGTCGCGGGATGGCCGAGCACCCAACGCGCGATCTCCGAACCGGTCGCGAACCAGCAGTCTCGGGCGGCGCGCATGTGCTCGACGAAGGCCTCGAGCACGAGCGCGCGTCCCGGGGTCGCCGAGACCTTGGGATGGAAGGTCGTCGTGAGACAGCCCCCCACCTGGTGGCTCCCGTCGAACTCGGCGCACCAGTTCGAGAGGGCGGCCCGGTACGGCGCGACGCGGTCGTGCCCCTTTGGGAACGCGGGCTCCTCGGTGAACGCGAAGTACGCGTAGTCGTCGAGCTCGACCGGTGCCGGGATCTCGACGAGGGAGCTCGTGACGCCGCCGATCACGTGCCGGTACGGGCGGTCGTCGTCCCGGAGCGAGCTCGAGTACAGAAAGCCGCGCTCGGCGAGGAGCCGCGGCGTCTCCTCGTGCCAGTCGCCCGTGGGCGTCCGGTACCCGACGGCCGGGGCGCCGAGGACGTCCGCGAAGATCTCCTGCGAGCGGTTGAGGACCGCCTCCTGGGCCTCGACGCTCAGATCGACGTAACGCTCGTGCTTGTACCCGTGATGCGCCACCTCGTGACCCGCCGCCACGACGGCGCGGCAGAGGTCGGGCCAGTGCTCGACCACCCAGGCCGGCACGTAGAAGGTCGCCTTCACGCCGGTCCTCTCCAGGAGGTCGAGGATCCTCGGGACCGCGCGGTAGGGGCCGTACGCGCCCTGGACGAAGTAGCGCGGCATGTGCCAGATGGACCCGTCGACCATGGCCGACCCGGTCGGGCCGTCGACGTCGAAGGCCAGGGAGACGCATGATCGCTGCCCGTGCGGCCACACGCCGCCTGCGCCCGCGCTCACCGCGAGAACCTCGGCCCCCGGTAGCGGGCGACCCACGGGCGGCGGGCTTCGAGTTCCCTCGCGACGTCCACGAGCTGTTCGTCCACCCGCTCGAACGCGGTGGCGCCGAGGCCGCTGCGGCGCTCGATCGCCCCCTCGGGCGTCAGACGCGTGAGCACGTCCGCGGTCAACCTCGGGTCGACGGCGCGCAGCGTCGCCTCGTCGAGGGACGCCAGGTCTCTCCCCTGGTGCTCGAGGCGGCGCACGAGCTTTCCGGTGATCTCGTGTGCCTCGTCGAAGGGGACTCCCTGCTCGCTGAGCCAGTCGGCGATCTCGGTCGCGAGCGTGAAGCGTGCGGTTGCGTCCCGGCGGAGCCGCTCGACGTCGAAGTCGAGCGTCCGCACCAGCCCCGCCATCGCGGGGAGGACGAGCTCGAGCACGCGCACCGCGTCGATGGCGACGCGCTTGTCCTCAGAGAGGTCGCGGTCGTAGGCGAGCGGCAGGCCCTTCATGACCGTGAGGAGCGTCGTCAGGTCGCCGACGAGGCGCGCCGCCTTCCCGCGCGCGAGCTCGGCGACGTCCGGGTTCTTCTTCTGCGGCATGATCGAGCTTCCCGTCGCGTACGCGTCGTCGAGCTGCGCCCACGCGAACTGGTCGGAGACCCACAGCGTCACCTCCTCGGCGAGGCGCGACACGTCGACGCCGGCGACGGCCGCCACGAAGAGAAACTCGGCCACGACGTCCCGGCTCGACACGGCGTCGATCGAGTTCGCGCACACGCCCGCGTACCCGAGCGCTTCGGCCATCTTCTCCGGGTGCAGGACGAGCGGCGAACCGCCGAGCGCCGCCGCGCCGAGGGGGGAGCGCGACGCGCGGACGTCCCAGTCCTCGAGCCGCGAGACGTCACGAAGGAGCGCCTGGCAGTGGGCGAGGAGGTGGTGGCCGAAGGCGACCGGCTGCGCAGGCTGGAGGTGCGTGAAGCCGGGGGCGACGGTGCGGCGGTGGCACCGTGCCTGTTCGAGGAGCGAGGCGACGAGGTCGAGGACGAGGCCGTGGACCCTCCGGGCGTGGTCGCGCAGGTAGAGCCGCAGGTCGTTGGCGGCCTGGTCGTTGCGCGATCGCCCCGCCCGCAGCAGCCCACCCACGGGCCCGACGCGCTCGACGAGGACACGCTCGAGGAACCCGAAGAGGTCCTCGTCCCCGGGTGCTGGGCGGAGCGTGCCGGCCTGGACGTCGGCCGTCATCACCTCGAGCGCGGCTTCGACGGCACGCTGCTGGTCCTCGTCGAGGATGCCCGCGTCCCGAAGCTGGTGCGAGTGCGCCACCGAGGAGACGAGATCGTACGGAGCGAGCTCGAAGGCGTCTGGCTCCGAGCGCGAGAGCGCGATCAGGTCGCGCCCCGGTGCCCCGCCGAAGCGGCCGCCCCACAGGCGGCCTTCGGGGTGCGGGTCGGTGCTGGCGGTCACCGCCGAGCCGGTGCCGCGCCGGCGCCGGTCCACCCCGCGCTTGCGGCGAGGGCGAAGAGGCGCCCGAGCTGCGAGCGCTCGGGGACGCGGAGGATCGGCAACCCCGCTCCCGCCTCGCGGTATCGCTCGACCCTCGCGCGCACCTGCTCTTCGTCGCCCGAGGCGCTGAGCGCCCGGACGAGCGCGTCGGGGATCGCCTCGAGCAGCGCCCGATCGCCGTGCTCGCGGTAGACCGCCCCGAGCCGCGCCGGCGCCTCCGGGTCCACGTGCGGCTCGCCGACCTCGATCTTGCTCAGCGCGGTGATGCCGTAGCGGAACTTGGACGCGACCTCCCAGCGCACCGCGTCGAGCGCCCGCGCTTCGTCGTCGGCGATCGAGACGCTGATGAGTTGCGCGATGGTGAAGCCTTCCATCGGCTTCCCCGCAGCCTCGCGGTACCGGCGCACCAGTGCGACGGCGTTCGCCGTGTACTCCGGTGACGTGCCGCCGTCGAGCAGGACGCCGTCGGCGAGCTCCGCGGCGATCCGAAGACCGAGCCGGCTCGTCGCCGCCGTCCAGATCGGGAGGTCCGGACGGACCGGCGCCCAGTTGAGGGCGACATCGTCGAGGGTGACCGCGTCGCCATGGAAGGTGACCTGCCCGCCCGCGAGCAGCATGCGGATCACCTGGAGGTACTCGCGGAGCGTCGCGGGCGGGGTCGCGGGTGGCACCTGCGCCGGGAGTCCGTTCCTCGCCGAATGGCGCGCGGATGCGGCCCCGAGGACGAGCGTGAACCGGCCGCCGGCGAGCTCGTCGAGCGTGGCCGCGGTCTGCGCCATGAGGAGCGGGCTGCGCAGCCGGACGACCTGGGTCGTCCCGAGCGCCATGTGCGACGTGACGTGTGCGAAGGCCGCGAGCGCCGAGACCGAGTCGCGGTTCGTGAAGAACGTCTCGGAGAACATGCCCATCGCGAAGCCGGCGCGCTCCGCGGAGGCGATCTGCTCCGCCATCTCCGTCACGCTCGCCGCCGGGTCGTACCCCACTGCGAGTCCGACGGGGCCGCCCACGGACGCCTGCGTCACGACGGGACGCCCTTCGAGATGTCGATGCTGATGGTCGTCGGAAGATCGGTGTCGAGTGCCTCGAGGACCCTCGTGCACAGCTCGTCGACACTCGAGACGGCGTGGCCACGGGCGCCGAGCGACTCGGCGAACGCGACGAAGTCGACGTCGGGGCGGTCGACGGCGAGCGGCTCGATGCCGCGCTCCTCCATCCCTTCTCGGATCTCGGCGTAGCCGTGGTTGTCGACGATCACGACCGGGAGCGACAGGCGGCGCTCGACGGCGGTCAGGAGCTCCATCGCCGTGAAGAGGAACCCGCCGTCCCCGACGAGGACCACCGCCGGGGTCTCCGGACACGCGAAGCGCGCGCCCACCGCCGCAGGAAGGCCATACCCGAGCGTCGAGAACCCCGTCGGGTAGAGGAACTGTCGCGGCCCGTCCATCGGCCAGAAGTGCGCGGTGCCGAAGTACGACACCTGGGCGCTGTCCCCGGCGACGATCGTCGAGGGCGAAAGCGCCTCGCTCAGCGCCGTGTTGATGGCTTCGTACGGCTCGCCTTCGACGAGGGCCTCCTCGCGGAGCTTCGACCGCAGGACCTCGGCGGAGCCGGACCACGTGGCCCGGGGTGGGCCGGTCGGGCCGAGCAACCGGAGCAGCTCCTCGAACGCGGCGGCGGCGTCCATGCAGATCGCGACCGTCGACGGCAGGTTCTTGTCGAGTTGATGGGGATCGACGTCGATGCGCACCACCTTGCCCGTGACCTCGATCGGCACGCCCCACAGGTCCGAGTCACCGAGCTCGCTGCCTGCGACGACGACCACGTCCGCCGATTCGAACAGCGGCCGCGTCGCGCGGAGCCGGATCGAGGCACCGAGGGAGAGGGGATGGCGCTCGGGAAGGACGCCCTTGCCGTTGACCGTCGTGACCACGAGAGCGCGGGTGCGCTCGGCGAGACGCCGCGCCGAAACGGCGGCGTGCCGCGTCCCGCCGCCGAGCACAAGGAGCGGGCGCTCCGCCGTCGAGAGGAAGGAGGCAGCCCGGCGCACCCGTTCGTCGACGTCGTCGCCGCCCGGCCCCCGGGGCGGGGCCGTCGCGTCGAAGACGCGCCGCAGCCGCGCGACCTCGGGTGAGAGCGGACTCGGGGTGTGGGCCGTGGCCGGCGGGTGCCACGGTCCCTCGAGGACGTCAACCGGGATCTCGAGGTGCACCGGGCGCGGCCGGGCGCGGCGCCATCCTGCGAAGACCTCGTCGACGACCTCGCCGATCTCCTCCGCGCTCCTCGGGCGGAGGCTCGCGGTCACGAGCGTCTCGAGATGGCCCTGCTGGTCCTTCATCTCGTGCAGCAGGCCGAGGTCGCGTCCCTCGGTCCCGAGCGACGGCCCTGGCGAGCAGACGAGCACCGGGACGGAGTCCGCGTAGGCGGTCCCTGCGGCCGCGCACGCGTTCGTGAGCGCGGGCCCGCTCGTCGTGAGGCAGACGCCCGGGCGCCCGGACGCCCTGGCGTAGCCGTCGGCCGCGTAGCCGGCCCCCTGCTCGTGGCGCACCGCGACGTGCCGGATGCCCGAGCCCCGGAGGTGCCGGTAGATCTCGAGGTTGTGGACGCCGGGGATGCCGAAGACGATGTCGACACCGTTGCGCTCGAGCGCCGTGACGAGCGCCGCACCGCCGTTCGGCTCGCGCTCCGCCGTCACGAGGCCGTCCTTTCGGTTGCCTCGATCTCCTCGAGCGCCCGGGCCGTCTCCCGGCCCGCGCTCTTTGACAGTCGCTCGATCGCCGCGGGCGAGTACCACGCGGCATGCGGGGTGATCACCGTCCGCGGGAAAGAAAGCACGGGGTCGCTCCCGGAAGGCGGCTCGTGGCTGAGGACGTCCAACGCCGCGCCCGCGAGCGTCCCCGAGCGCAACGCGTCGCCGAGCGCCGCCTCTGTGACGACCTCTCCGCGTGACACGTTCACGAGGTAGCTCCCCTTCCGGAAGCGGCCGAGCAGTGCGGCGTCGACCAACCCCTGCGTCGCCCCGGTCAGCGGAACGTGGACGCTGACGACGTCGCTCCCCGCCACGAGCTCCTCGAGCGACGCCACCATCCGCACGCCGCCGCGGCGCTGGTCTTCGCCCGTCGCGGCCTCGTCGACGGAGACGAGGGGGTCGTAGGCCGAGACCGCCATGCCGAGTGCGCGGGCCCGCCACGCCACCGCGGCGCCCACCCGGCCCAGCCCGACGATGCCCAGGCTGGCGCCGCGCACCGGCCGTCCGAGGCGGGCGTCGTCCCAGTCCCCGGCGCGGACCGACGCGTCGAGCCACGTGACGCCGCGAAGAAGCTCGAACACGAGCGCGATGGTGTGCTCGGCCACCTCGTCCACGCAGTACGGCCCGACCCCGGTCACGACGACGCCCCGCGAGCGTGCGGCCGCGGCGTCGACGTGGTCCCACCCCATCGAGGTGACCACCACGACGCGGAGGTCGGGGAGGCCGGCGAGGACCTCGTCGGTCAGGGAGCTTCCGGGCCCGACGAGCAACGCCACGATCCCTGCTCCCGACGGCACCTCACGATCGACGCGAACGCGTCCGTTCCACGGCGCCGCGAGCTGTGCCGCGACGAGCGCCGCGTCGACCACGTCGTCACAGACGACGATCGAGCCGTTCACGCGGGGTGGAGGGCGCACGAGAACACGAGGGCATTAGACGAGGACGTGAGCGAGGAACTCGGCCGTGCGCGTCTCGGTCGGCTTCTCGAGGACCGTACGCGCGGCGCCGATCTCGGTGATACGGCCGTCGAACATGAACGCGGCTCGGTCGGCTGCCTCGCGTGCGAAGCCCACTTCGTGGGTGACGACGATCATGGTCCGCCCCTCGCGCGCGAGCTCGAGCATGACCGCGAGCACGTCGCCGACCACCTCGGGGTCCAGCGCCGACGTCGGCTCGTCGAAGAGGAGCACCTTTGGCTCCATCGCGAGTGCCCGCGCGATGGCCACGCGCTGCTGCTGGCCGCCGGAGAGCCGCGACGGGTACTCCGTCGCCTTCGAACCGAGCCCGACCCGGTCGAGCAACGCCCGCGCCCGCTTCTCGACCTGGCCGCGCGGCTGTTTCTGCAGCTCGACGGGGCCGACCATCACGTTGTCGAGCGCGGTGAAGTGCGGGAAGAGGTTGAAGTGCTGGAACACCATGCCGCAGAGCGCTCGCTGCTGGCGGATGATCCGTTCCGGGAGCTCGTGGAGCTTCCCGCCCTTCAGCTCGTAGCCCATGATCTGGCCCGCGACCTTGATCCACCCGCCGTCGATGCCCTCGAGGTGGTTGATGCACCGGAGCAACGTGCTCTTGCCCGCGCCCGACGGTCCGAGGATGCACAGCACCTCGGACTCGCGCACGCGCAGGTCCACGCCCTTGAGAACCTGGAGGCTGCCGAAGGACTTCGAGACCGCGTGGCACTCGACGACGTCCGGCCTCGTCGCCACGTCCGCCTCAGCCATGGCGCATCCTCACCCACCCGCGGATCACCGCGCGCTCGAACAGCGTCCGACCCCGCCCGTGGAAGCCGCGTCCGAACTTCCGCTCGAGGTAGTACTGCCCGATGCTCAACACCGACGACGCCACGAGGTACCACGCAGCCGCCACGATGAGGAGCTCCATCACATCCGAGTTGGCGTAGTAGATCGTCTCGGCCGACCCGAACAGCTCGTACAGCCCGATGAAGGCGGCGAGCGACGTGAGCTTCAACATCCCGATCGTCTCGTTGCCGATCGTCGGGAGGATGACGCGCAGCGCTTGGGGGAGGACGACCCGCCGCATGTTCCAGGTGTGGGATGCGCCGAGTGACAACGCCGCCTCGGTCTGTCCGGGCGGGACCGACATGAGGCCGCCACGGATGATCTCGCTCATGTAGGCGCCTTCGTTGATCCCGAACCCGAGCACCGCGGCGAGGAAGGGCTTCATCACGTTCACCGTCGTGGCGTGGACGATGCCCGGGATCACGATGTGCGGGAAGATCAGCCCGAGGTTGAACCACAGGAACAGCTGCACGATGAGCGGCACTCCCCGGAAAGCCCACACGTAGAACCAGGCTACGCCCGAAAGGACCGGGTTCTCGGACAACCGCATGACGCCGAAGACCACGCCGAGCACGAGGGCGAGCGCCATCGCGGCGGCCGTCAGTTCGACGGTCCGCAGCAGGCCGTTGAGGATGAAGCTGCTGAGGAGGTAGTGGCGGACCACACCCCAGTACAGGTCGTGGGCGTTGGCGGCCGCGTAGATGAACAGCCCGATGATCGCCACGACGACGACGGCCGCGGCGAGTCGCCACGGGTGCTTGCGGCGGACGACGGCGTATGTCGCGGAGCCGGAGACCGCGTGGGTCTCCGCCGCGACCGGGGCCATGCCCGTGGTCACGGGAGTGCCTCCGGCCGCGGGTCGGTCACGACTTTGTCGGACCCTGTGGCAGCCCCTTGTCGACGGTGGCCTTCGTCAACCCCTGGCGTTGCAGCCCGAACGACTTCAGGATCTTGGCGTACTTGCCGTCCTTGATCAGCTTGTCGATGGCGAGGACGATGACGTGCTCGAGCTTCTTGCCGAAGGCGCTGTTCTTGAACACGACGCCGTAGTCGGTCGGGAAGTAGGTGGGGCCGATCCGCACGAACTTGCCGGGTGTCGTGAGCATCAAGCTGTCGACGATCTCGGGTCCGGCGACCGCGACCTGCGCGCGCCCCTCACTCATCTCGAGCACCCCTGTTGGGGGACCCCGGAGAGTGTCACGAAGCTGAGCCCGGGCCCGCTCCCGCAGATTGTCTTGAACGCTGCGTTCAGGTTTGTCTTGAAGAGGGTCGCCGTCTCACCGGCCACGGTGTGCCCGCAGAGCTGCGAGGGCTTCTTGTACGTGCTCGCCTCGCTCTTCGGGATGAACAACTGCGTGCCCGTCTTGAAGTAGTCCGCGAACGTGAAGTGGCTCCGGCGGGTCGGCGCGTCGAAGATGCCCGACCAGACGAAGTCGGCACGCCCGGAGGTGACCGCCGGGAAGAGCTCGGCGAATGTCTCGACCGAGCTCAGGTCGAGCTTGATCCCGATGACCTTGGCTGCCGCCTTCGCGAGCTCGATGTCGACACCGGTGAGACCGTGGCCTGTCTTGTGGGTCATCTCCATCGGCGGGTACGTCGGCTGCTCGTAGTCGATGAGCTTGCCCGCGCTCTTCACCGATGCGGGAAGCATGTTGTAGAGGGCGGAGTGACCGTGCTTGGTCCCGCTCGCCACCGCTGCGCTCGAGGCCGCGCCCACCACGAAGGTCATGACGAGAAGGACCAGCTGCGGACGCCGAGACCAAGTCCCTTCGCGCACCTGGCCGGGTGAAGCCCCCCTCACCCGCTCTCCGTTTCCTCACCGCGGTCACAACGGACGATCGTGCCTCGGCCCCGTGGCCCTTCGCACGCCGGTACCGGACCATGTCGGCCCCCCTTTGCTCCTTGTCCTGGCTGTGGTTCTCCTCGTGCTGCCTGCGGTACGGCGACCCGTCGGGCGACTCGCCGTCAACCTCGTCGTGCCCCGCCGTCCGGACCTGTGCCCGAGCCGCCCGGACTGCCGTCGGCGAAGGCGGCCTTCCCCGTTGCGCCGACGAGCTCGATCACCTCCCGGACGACGCGATCGTAGGCCTCGAGGCCCAACTTGAGGTGTTCGGGCGGCGTGTCCTCGCGTGTGCTGTGGGAGATCCCGCGGGTCGAGGACGTGAACACCATCCCCGTCGGGACGACGGTCGCGACCTCGGTCGCGTCGTGCAACGCACCTGACGGCACGGTGACCGCCTCGCGCCCGGTGAGCTCCGAGCACACGCGCTGGACGATCGCCACGATCCGGTCGTTGAACGGGCGGGGCTCGATGCAGAAGACCGGTTCCCAACCGACGTGGCAGCCGGTCGTATCGGCAGCTCCGCGGGCGGCCTCGCGCGCTGCCTCGAGCATCGCCGCGAGCGGCTCACGGCGCTGGTGCCGGAGGTCGACGACCAGAGCCGCCTCGCCCGGGACGGCCGTCGGGATTCCCGGACGGAGGCGTGCCACCCCGACGGTGCCCACGCCGCCGTGGCGCACCGCGGCGTCACGGACCGCGAGGGCGAGGGTCGCGCCGGCGACGAAGGCGTCGTGGCGCAGCTCCATCGGCGTCGTGCCGGAGTGGGCCGTCTCGCCGCTGAAGGTGACCCTGTGGCGCTCCACTCCGGCGGTGCCGGTCACCGCCGCGATCGGAACGCCGAGGTGTTCGAGGACGGGACCCTGCTCGATGTGCGCCTCGAGGTAGGCGGCGACCGGTCCGAAGCCGGCCTGAGACGCGTCGAGCGCGTCGAGCTCGACGCCCCAGCGCCCGAGCACGACCTCCAACCGCTCCCCGGCGGCGTCGGTGAGGTTGCGCACCGCCTCGACGTCGAGGTTCCCGGCGACCGCCGCGGAGCCGAAGAGGCTCCGGCCGAAGCGGGCTCCCTCCTCGTCGGCCCAGTCGACGAGCGTGAGGGTGCAGGGGAGCTGCGGGCCGCCGGCCAGCGTGCGGAGCACCTCGAGCGCGCACATCACCCCGTACGCGCCGTCCAGGCGGCCGCCGCCCGGAACCGAGTCGAGGTGCGAGCCGATGAGGACGGTCTCCTCGCGCGCGCCGGCGAGACGCGCCCAGATGTTGGCGGACGCGTCCGTCGTCACCTCGACCGGCAGCCCGTCGAGCTCCGAGCGCAGGATGTCGCGGGCCGCCCGCCAACGGTCGGTCCACGCGACCCGCTGCGCGCCCTCGTCGTCGCCGGTCGCCTCGGCGAGTCGGTCGAGGAGCCGGAGCATCCGGGCGCCGTCGGGCCGGAGCTGGGCGCTCGAGGTCACGGGGCTCACGGACCCGCCCGCCTCAGATCCGCTCGCCGAAGCCGGCGGGCCCCGGCGTGGGCAGCACCCACTCGTGACCGCGGACCGTGTCGACGTACTCCGGCCAGGGAAGGTCGACGGGAGGAGCGAAGTCGCGGGCGAGGAGCGGCGCGACCCACCGCTCGCCGCCGACCCCTCCTCCGGTCCGATCCTCGAACTCGGCCTTCGCCGCCGCGAGGACCGCCGGCTCGGTCAAGAGGTCGAGGAAGGTGTTCGCGACGGTCCGCCCCGCGGTCGTCCACGTCGGGTCGATGGCGGCCGGCAGGCCGTTGAGCGCGTTGTTCGCCCAGTGCGCCCAGCCGGCCGGCTCGCGCAACGACGGCTTCGCGGTGTAGAGCCGCACCGTCGGGGCGTGCCACGTGTACTCGACGTAGTCGTCGGACGTGAAGTTCTTCTGCCACGCCGGGAGCGCCTGGCGGAACCGTTCGTCCTCCTCCTCGGGGTCGGTCACGACCTGTGCCTCGGCGGTGAAGGGATCCTCCATCGCCGCGACGTCGCAGGCCCGTTGGATCTCCCGGGCGAACTCCCGGGCCTCGTCGCCGAAGGCCGGAGGTCCGACCAGTTCGAGGTTTCGGTAGGCGAGCTGCGCCATGACGTGGTTCGTGAGGCCGACCCGCGTCTTCGTCACCCAGCGGACGCGCACCTCGCAGTTCGTGACGGCGGCGACGTGCCGCGCGTTGTTCTCCAGGACGCCGAAGAGCTGCTCCTGGATGCCGAGGTCGGGCGACCGCCACGAGTACTGGATCTGCGAGATGGGGGGCGTCAGGTTGTCCGACGTCGCGAGGCCGCCGACCATCAGGTACTCGTTCATGGTCCAGGTCCCGGTGTGCGGGAACATGTTCTCCTTCGTGAACTTGGTCGTCGTGTACATGAGGCACACGGCGTCGAGCGCGCCGGGCGAGCGCGGGATCGTGTGGACCCTGCCCGGCGTCGCCAGGAGCTCCGGGCGCCCCCACGGCGGGTCGAAGCACTCGAAGGTGAAGACGCAGCTCCAGTACGAACCGCACTGGGTGTCCCAGATCGTCGTGTTCGTGAGCATGGGGTGGTAGCTGATGGCCGCGTCGAGGTGGTCGTAGTACCCCTTCGCCGCGTGCACGGGCTTGGAACCGCAGACCTTCTCGGCGGGCTCGCCGAAGAAGACGAGCGTGCCCGGGATCCGGTGGCGCTCCATCGCGTGCTTGGCGGCGAGGACGCCGCAGAGCGCACCGACCCCGAGCGCGGAGTGCGGGTCGGTGTGCCCGGGCGCCCAGGGGTGGAGCCCGGATCGGGGCGCGCGGTACGGCACGGATCGTTGGGAGTTCCCCGGCACCGCGTCGTACTCCGCATACCCCCCGAGCACCGGTCCACCCGAGCCCCATCGGGCCGCGAACGCGGTGGGCATCTCCCCGGACCCCGCCTCCACGTCGAAGCCCTCGCGCCGCAGCAGCTCGACGTAGTCGGCAGCCGAGCGGTATTCACGCCACGCGCTCTCGGCGTGGCCGAAGATCTGCTGGTGGAAGGCTGAGAGCTCGCCCAGGTGGTCGTCGATCCACGCTTGGGCCGTCGCCTTGGCATCCGTCATGGTGACGGAGACCGGTAGCTCCTCCACCCGCACCTCCTTGGGAACGACCCTCCGTCCCGGCCGGCAACCCGCGCACGCGGCGCGGACCGAACCGGGGTGCCGCAGATCGAGCACTACGCTGCCAAACGATTGGCAAGGTGTCAAGGCCGCTCAGGGCAGGGCGGCCGCCGGGCGGAAGGGACCGGTCGTGGCGGATGCGCCGAAGCGGATGACCATGGTCGAGCTGGCGGACCTCGCCGGCCTCGACGTGTCGACCGTCTCGCGCGCGCTGCGGGGCGACGCCCGCCGGGTCTCGGCGACGACGATAACGAAGGTCCAAGAGCTTGCACGGCGTGTCGGCTATCTGCCCGACGCGAACGCGGCGAGCCTGCGGCGCCGTCACTCCCTCGTCGTCGGCGTGCTCGTCCCGGACCTCACCGACGTGGTGCTCGCGAAGCTGGTCGAAGCGGTCGTGAGGGCTGCGGATGCCGAGGGATACCTCGCGCTCGTCACGTCCACGCACGGCGTACCGGGGCGCAGGCACGCCGCCGTGCAGAGCTACCTGTCGCGCCGAGTAGACGGCGTCATCGTCGCCGACGCGACGCTGCGCCACTCCGTCCCCGATGCACTCGCCTCCTCGAACACCCCGTTCGTCATGGCGCTGCGGACCGGAGGGGCGCACCCGGCGGTCGTCGCGGACGACGTCGAGGGTGGCCGGCTTGCGGCCGAGCACCTCGTCGGCCGCGGCCATCGTGCCATCTGCGTCGTCGCCGGACCGAGGAACGTGAGCACCGCGGAGAACCGGCTCCGCGGGTTCCTCGCACGCTGTGCTCGATCCGGCGTGTCGATCGGCGACGACGCCGTCCGCCACGGCGGCTTCGGCGTGGAGGATGGATACCGGGCGATGCGCGAGCTGTTGGACGCGGGCAACGCCCCGAGCGCGGTCTTCGCGGTGAACGACTACAACGCGGTGGGAGCGGCGCGGGCCATGCAGGAGCGGGGTTCGCTCGTCGGCAGGGACACGGCCCTCGTCGGCTACAACGACATCGCCCTCGGCGCGTTCCTCGAGACGCCCCTCACGACCGTGCGCGTCGACCACGGCGCCATGGGTACCGCCGTCGTCGGGCTGCTCGTGCGACGGATTCGCGGCGAGCCCGTGGAGTCGGTGCGCATCCGGCCCGAACTCGTGGTGCGTGCCTCATCCGATGCGCCGATGGCGCGCCTTGGGGACCCGTGACGGGACGGAGCGGCCCTGCGTGGTCCGGCCTTCCCTGCGCTACCCCGTCGGAGCACGCCTCGCGAGCACACCGAGCAGCTCGTAGACCACGTTCGCCGCGGCGAGCGCGGTGAGCTCGGCGTGGTCGTAGGCGGGGGCCACCTCGACGACGTCCGCGCCCACGACGTTGACGGCGTCGAGGCCCCGCAGGATCAACTGCAGCTCACGGCTCGTCAGTCCGCCGGGCTCGGGCGTGCCGGTCGCCGGCGCGTGCGCGGGATCGAGCACGTCGATGTCGATGCTCACGTAGACGGGCCGGTCGCCGACACGCTCGCGCACCCGCCCGATGGCGTCGTCGACGCCGCGGCGGGCGACGTCGAGCGTCGTCACCGTCGCAAAGCCGAGATCGGCGTCCTCGACGAGGTCCGCCGGCGTGTAGAGCGGCCCGCGGATGCCGACGTGCGCGGAGGCCTCGAGGGCGAGCAGGCCTTCTTCGACCGCCCGACGGAACGGGGTGCCGTGGGTGTAGGGGGCGTCGAAGTACGTGTCCCACGTGTCGAGGTGCGCGTCGAAGTGGACGAGGGCGACCGGCCCGTGGCGCGAGGCGGTCGCGCGGAGCAACGGGAGCGCGATGGTGTGGTCGCCGCCGATCGCCACGAGGTGCTGCGCCGCACCGAGCACCGTGCGCGCGCCCGACTCGACCGAGGCGATCGCCTCGGTGATCGAGAAGGGGTTGGCCGCCACGTCCCCGGCGTCGGCCACCTGGTGGACGTTCCACGGTTGGACCTCGAGCGCCGGGTGGTAGGGCCGGAGGAGCTTCGAGCCGGCCCGGATCGCGGACGGGCCGAAGCGGGCGCCGGGCCGGTAGGAGACGCCGGAGTCGAAGGGGACGCCCAGGATCGAGACCGCCGCGGTCCCCACCTCGTCGAGGCGCGGGAGGCGCGCGAAGGTGTCCGGTCCGGCGAACCGAGGGACCTTGCGCGCGTCCGGCGGCCCCATGGGACCCTCGCTCATGCGGTTCCTCCTGCTCTTGGGGCGCCGTCTTCGGGCTTGCCCGGCGCAAGCTACTACCGGCGTCCTTCTCCCCGGCTGGCTCGGGGAGGCGCGCCTCGGAAAAGGGGGACCCCGGCGAATAGGTAAATTCCTGGCCTGTTCCATCGCCCTGCGCTCGCTGGGCCGGGGAGGTATGCCATGACATCGGCCGTCACCGCCGCCGGCGGCGCAGGCACGTGGACCCCCGTGCGGTCGTGGCGCGTCGCGAGCACCGAGGACGTCGGCGACGCCGGCGAGATCGTCTCGCTTCCCGGCTTCGACGCCTCCGCATGGGTCGCCGGTCCGGCGCGGTCGACCGTCATGGGCGCCCTCGTGGCGGGCGGCGAGCCCGGGCTCGGCGACCTCTTCTTCTCGACGGCGATGCGCGACCGCGTCGAGCGCAACCGCTTCTCGGTCCCGTGGTGGTTCCGCACCCTGTTCACGGCGTCGGACCGGGGCCGGACGCACGTCCGGGTCTGCGGCGTGAACCCGCGCGCGGACCTGTGGCTGAACGGCCAGCTGGTCCTCGACTCACGCACCCTCGCCGGGGCGTACGACGTCGAGACCGTGGACGTGACCGAGGCGGTGCTCTCGGGGCCGAACGCGCTCGCGCTCCTCGTCCATCCCGGCGACCCGATGCAGGACCTCTCGATCGGCTGGGTCGACTGGGCCCAGCCACCCCCCGACCACAACATGGGACCCTGGCGCGACGTCCTCATCGGCCGGACCGGGCCCGTCCAGATCGGCGCCCCGCACGCGACGAGCATGTTCGACCCCGAGGTGGGCGCCCTGCGCGCGCACCTCTCGGTCTCCGTCGACGTGCACAACCGGACGACCGAACGCCTCAGCGTGCTCGTCGCGGGGACGGTCACCGGACCCGACGCCGAGCTGGCCTTCGGTCGCGAGGTGGTCCTCCGTGCAGGGGAGTCGACGGTGGTGCACTTCGGCGCGAACGGCGGCATCGAGCGCCTGACCGTCGAGGATCCCGCGCTGTGGTGGCCCGTCGGTGAGGGCGCACAGCCCCTCTACGACCTGGGCGTCGGCGCCTTCGTGAAGGGTCTGCTCAGCGACCGGGCCGACACGCGCTTCGGCATCCGGACGGTCACGAGCGAGGTGCGGCCCGGCGGCGGCCGCCAGTTCTCGCTCAACGGCCGTTCGGTCCAGATCCTCGGTGCGGGGTGGTCGCCGGACCTCTTGTTGCGCCACGACTACGAGCGGCTCTCCGCGCAGGTCGCGCTCAGCGCGCACATGGGACTGAACGCCATCAGGCCGGAGGGGAAGCTCGAGCACCCCGAGTTCTACGACCTGTGCGACGCGGCGGGGGTCATGGTCCTCCCCGGCTGGGAGTGCTGCAACAAGTGGGAGGCCGCGGCCGGCACCGGGGGCACCCCCTGGGACGTCCACGACGCGGTCGTGGCCGAACGATCGATGGCCTCAGAAGCCGAGCTGCTGCGCAACCACCCCTCGGTCGTCGCCTTCTTCATCGGGAGCGACTTCGCACCGCCCGCGGACGTCGCGACGCGCTACGTGCGCGTGCTCGAGTCGAAGGGCTGGGACCTCCCGGTCGTCGCGTCCGCGACCGCACAGGGCACCGAGGTGACCGGGCCGTCGGGCATGAAGATGACCGGCCCCTACGACTGGGTGCCGCCCGTCTACTGGTACCAGCGCGACGGCGCGCTCGGCGGGGCCGTCGGCTTCAACACCGAGACGAGCGCCGGCCACACGGTGCCACGCATGCGGAGCCTCGAGAAGATGCTGAGCGCCGAGGAGCTCGAGCGACTGTGGCAGCACCCGTCGCTGCCCCAGTACCACTCGGGACCCCAGTCGGTCTTCGACAACCTCGGGCTGTTCGCCGAAGCGCTGACCGCACGCTACGGCGCTCCCACGAGCGCCGTCGACTTCGTCGGCAAGGCGCAGCTCGCCGCGTACGAGGCCGCCCGCGCGCAGTTCGAGGCGTTCACCACGCGGGCGTGCGACGAGGAACCGGCGACGGGCGTCGTCTACTGGATGCTCAATCCGCCGTGGCCGAGCCTCAACTGGCAGCTCTTCGACCACGAGCTCGACACGCCCGGCTCGTACTGGGGCGCGCACAAGGCGCTCGAGCCGCTGCACGTCCTCTACGCCTACGACGCGCAGACCGTCCAGGTCCTCAACCGCACCAGCGCGAAGACCGGGCCGCTCACGGTCATCGTGCGCCGCTTCGGGGTCGACGGCTCGCTCCTCGGCGACGACCGCCACCAGCTCTCCCCGGTCGCGCCCGGGCTCCCCGTCGACGTGGCGGGCGTCACGCCGCGCGAGGTGACGGCTGGCGTGTGGTTCCTCGAGCTCGAGCTCTACGAGCGAGACGGCCGCAGGAGCCGCAACGTCTACTGGCTGTCGACGACCGAAGACGTCCTCGACCGCGCGAGGACGGAATGGTTCGCGACCCTCGTGTCGCAGTACGCGGACTTCCACGCCCTGGGCGAGATGAACGCGCGCGAGGCCCGGCGGCCCCGGGTGCGCGCCGAGGCGACGGCGAGCACGGACGGCGCCGACCGTCTCGTCACCGTGACGCTCCACCACGACGACCCGACCGGTCCGCCCGCCGTGCAGCTCCACGCGTCGGTGCTCCGGGGCGAGTCGATGATCGCCCCGGTCTTCTGGGACGACAACGACGTCACGCTCTTCCGGGGCCAGTCGGTCGTCCTGACGGGCCGGTTCGCCACGACGACGGCCGGGGTTCCCGAGCGCCTGCGCATCGAAGTGGACGGCTTCAACCTCCACCGCCCGCTCCTCTTGCCGGTCACCTTCCCTTGACCCCGTCCGACGGCGCACCCGGCGTGCCCGGCGTGCGCATGGCGGCCGAGATGGCGGAGCAGCCCGAGCGGCTCGCCGGCCTCGTGGCGCGCCGCCCCGAGATCGCCGACGCGGTCGCCCCCCTCCTCGAGGGCATCGCCGGCAGCGTCGTGGTCGCCCGCGGCTCCTCGGACCACGCGGCGACGACCGGCAGGTACCTCCTCGAGATGGCGACCCGCCGCCCGGCGTCCTCGGCCTCGCCGAGCATCGTCAACCTCTACGGGATCGACGTCGACTTCACGGGGCACCTCGTGGTCGGCGTGAGCCAGTCCGGACGGACGGCCGAGATCGCGTCGTACCTCGCGCGCGCGGCGGCCCTCGGTGGCCGCACCGTCGCGCTCACGAACGACCCTGCGAGCCCCTTGGCCCATGCCGCCCACGCGGTGGTCGAGCTCGGCGCCGGCGAGGAGCTCGCGGTGCCCGCGACCAAGACCGTGACGGCCCAGTTCGTCGCTTTCGCGCTGATCGCCTCGAGCGCGTCGGGCGTGTCGGGCTTCGCCGGCGAGGCGGTCTGGGAGCGGCTGCCGGGTCAGGTCGCAGACGTTCTCGCCGATCCGGCGCCGATGCTCGAGCTCGCGGAGTGGCTCGCGGACGCAGAGCGCCTCGTCACGGTCGCGCGCGGCCCGATGGCGGGCGCCTCCGCGGAGACCGCGCTCAAGCTCGAGGAGACGTGCTCCCTCCTCGCCACCGCCATCAGCGCGAACGACCTCCGGCACGGGCCGATCGCGCTCGCGTCGAGTGGCATCCGCGTCCTTGCGTTCGCGCACCCCGGCCCCGCCGCGCCGGACGTGCTCGAGCTGTCCGCGGACCTCTCCGAACGTGGCGCCGACGTCCGACTCGTCGGACCGGTGGAGGGGGCATGCTGCGGCTGGGACCCCCGCGTCCCCGAGATGCTCGCGCCCGTGCTCGCCGTGGTGCGGGGCCAACAGCTCGCGCACGCGCTCGCGCTGCGGATCGGACGCGACCCCGACCATCCCGTCGGATTGACGAAGGTCACGGCGACGTGACCTTCGAGCGGTCGCCGCACCCACCGCTCCTCGGCATCGCCGCGGAGCGGGTCGCCCGACCCGACGGCCGGCTCGACCCCGGCGTCGTCTGGGTCGACACCGAGCTGGGCACGATCGCCGACGTGGTGCGCGGAGAGGGTTGGGGCCCCGCCGGCGCGCGGCCCGAGGACGTCCCGGTCCATCTCGTCGAGCTCGGCGACCGCACCCTCGCCCCGGGCTTCGTCGACGTGCACGTCCACGGCGGCGCGGGCCACCAGACCAACGGCGACACGGCCACAGCGGTGGCCGAGTCGCTCGCCGCCGTCGCGGCGTTTCACGCGCAGCACGGGACGACGTCGCTCCTCGCGACGACCGTGAGCGACTCCCCCGAGCGCCTCGTGGCCGCCGTCTCGGGGGCCGCGATGGCCGCGTCCAGGCCTCCGTCGGGAGGGGCGCGGGTCATCGGTGTCCACGTCGAGGGACCCTTCATCTCGCCGGTGCGCGCCGGTGCACAGGACCCGGCCTGGATCAGGCCGCCCGACCGGACCGAGCTGAGCCGCCTCCTCGAACTTGGTGCGGGGACGGTCCGCATCGTCACGCTGGCACCCGAGCTCGACGGCGCGGGCGAGCTGATCACCCTCTGCCTCGAGGCGGACGCGGTGGTGGCGCTCGGCCACTCCGACGCCGACGTCGACGCCGCGAAGAAGGCGTTCGACGCCGGGGCAACGCACGCCACCCACCTCTTCGACGCCATGGCGCCGTTCCACCACCGGCATCCCGGCCTGGCCACCGCGGCGCTCCTCGACGAGCGGGTGACGATCGAGCTCATCTGCGACCTCCACCACGTGCATCCCGCCGCGATCGAGCTCGTGGCGCGCACCGCTCGGGGCCGGATCGTGCTCGTGACCGACGCGGGGCCGGCGGCGGGCCTGCCGCCAGGTCGCCACGTCCTCGGCGGCCGGGCCGTCGAGCTCGCCGGGACGCTCGTCACGCTCGCGGCGGACGCCTCGGTCCTGGCGGGGAGCGCGCTCACCATGGAACGCGCCGTTCGTCACGCCGTCAACGACGCGCACGTGCCCCTCGTCGACGCGCTCGCCGCCGCGAGCGCGGTTCCCGCGGCCATCGCGCGAGCGTCCGACGCTCCACACGGGGCGAAGGGCGCAGGCAGTCTCGAACCGGGCGCGGCCGCGGACCTCGTGGTCCTCGACGCGACACTCGAGGTGGTCGCGACGCTCGTCGCGGGATCCGTCGTGCACGACCCCGGACGACTGATCGACTGAACGGCACCACCCGGGCGCCGGCGTCACCCCGCGGGCAGCTCCAGCCATCCGGTGCGACGGTGCCAGTGGGCCCCGGAGCGGAGGTGCTCGAGGGCGGCGCGTTCCATGGCCGTCCGCCCCCGACGCGCGTCGAGGTCGAGCTGGACCGGCGATCCAGGTCGATCCGGGTCGGCGGGGGTGGCGCCGAACACGAACTGCACCACGTCCCTGTCGCCTGTCTCGACCCGCGGGACGAGGGTGAACCGGCGCTGGAACGCCAGGATCCGGGAACCGGCCGGCAGGTACTCGGCGAGCTGGGGGTCGAGGAGCCACGACCGACACGTCGCGATGCGCCGCTGACGCGGCGCTGCGAGCGGGAAGTGCCGCGCGAAGAAGCCCCAGGCCATCTCGATGGAGGCGTCGACGAGACCGGGGTCCAACGGCGAGTCGGCGGGGATGTGCACCCCGAGCCCTTCATCGCCAACGGCGAATCCGTCGCCCAGCTCCCTGGCTTCGTCCTCGGCGTACCAGACCGGACCCTCGTCGCTTCCGCCGAGACGGAGCCGGTTGTACTGGAGGCGCCCAAGGGTGAACATCTCGCCCCGGAGACACAGCGCCACCCACCGGCCGACGTCCATTCCGGCCGACCCGTACAGGCGGCGGTGGATCCCGGCGAGCCGGGAGACGTCGGTGAGGGCCGCCCACGCGAGGGGCTCGGGCACGTGGCGGCAGGCGGGCCCGCGGAGGTACTCGAGCGTGAAGGGCGCGACCGCCAGGGCGACGTGGAACAGGTGGCACCGGCGGGCCGAACCGTGGCGCGGACCCTCCCATGCCGGCCAGGTTCCCCGCGGGGCGTCGAAGTCCCCCATGTGCGAGACGAGGCGGCCGACCGCACGCTCGACGCACCACCACCACTCGGGCTCGCGGGCGGGGGACGGGAGGGTCGAGAGCACTTCGGCCGCGTCGTCGTCGCCGAGGCCCAGGCGGCCGCACAGCGCCCGCGCGTCGTCGAGGTCGAAGGGCGGAAGGCGGCCCTCGGGGAACATGGCCGCTTCGAGCGGGATCTCCCCGAGCCACTCGACGTACCCGCGTCCGCGCGTCCCGGGCTCGAGCCCGAGACGGTCAGCGACCTCCTCCGCAGCCATGTCCATCGCGTTCCCGCCGTCCCTCCGCCTGGAAGTTTCCGCAAAAACGCGGACGCCCGCGCTGCCGGCAACCGAAGGAGCGTCCGAATCCTCAGGCGCCATCCTCAGGCACCGTCCTCACGGCGTCCTACTTGGCGATCTCCCAGATGTGGCCGGCCGGGTCCTCGAAGCTCGCCGTGCGGATCCCCCACGGCCGGTCCATCGGTCCGTTCAGGAGCCGGACGCCCTTGGCCGCCAAGCGCTCGCACGTGGCGTCGACGTCCTCCACCTCGAGCGTGAACTGGAAGCGGTGGCCCGACTCCCGCGTCGCCACCTCGCCGGGCTCGATGAGCGACGGTGCCTCGGCGACGGTGAGGAGATTGACGAGAGTGTCTCCGAACTTGAACACCGCCGAGCTCTCGTCCTCGTAGTGGACCGGGAGCTCGAACACGTCCTGATAGAACCGCTTCGACGCCTCCAGGTCCTCGCAAAAGAGCGTGACGGCGGCGACCCCGCTCGTCCACGCAGCCATCATCGACTCCTTTCGATCGCAACCGGCACGTGCACCGACGGACCCTCCGGCCCTCACGCGTCCTGCGCGACGGGACGGAGCTCGAGCACGCAGCGGACCGCGAGGGGGTGCGCAGCCGCGACCTCGATCGCGTCGTCGAGGTTGTCGCACTCGAGCAGGTCGTAGCCGAGCAGCTCCCCGTGCGTGTGCAGGTACGCGCCGGTCTCGACCCGTCGTTGCCCGTCGCGCAGCCGAACGGTGACGGCGTCGACGTCGGACGCGAGCGGGTTCCCGTCGATCCGCTTTCCGCTCGCGTCCATGGTCGCCACCCACTCGTCGATCTTGTCTCCGAGTGGACCGCTCGCTGACGCGACGGGGGCCCGTTCCCTGCAGACCAGCATGAGCACACGCACGAGGACTCCTCTTCCCTGAGCAACGGACACTGACGGCCGTCCCGTGTCGACCCGGGCGGTCGCACGAACCGACGCATGCCCCGACGCAAATTCATCGGTCCATTCCGCTGCGGCCGGGCGCGGCGGACCATTGTTCCCGCGGGAACACGCCGTCACGCTCCGCTCTCGAGAGACGGCTCGTTCGCCGCTCCGGAGGTCGAGCGCCAGGTCCGCGCCTGCCCGGGGGTCGGCCCCTCGAGCGGCCGGTAGTTGACCCCGAGGGCCCCGAGGCGGCGGAGATGACGGGCGAGGCGGGGCTCGAACTCCGCGAAGTGCCGGCCCCCGTCGGCCGGCGGCGGAGGTGACCACACCGTCTCTGCGAACGCGCACAGACGCGGGAAGTACAGGTACTCGGCGTGCGCCGGAGTCTTGACGTACTCGGTCCAGAGCTGGCACTGGGCCCCGAGCACGTGGTGGACGCGGTCGTCCGGGATCCCGGGCGGCACCGGGTCGAAGCGGTAGACCCGCTCGACCGGCGTGGCCCCCCGGATGGCGAGGGGCTCCGCCGGGTCGTCGGAGTAGGCCCAATCGAAGTACAGCCACTCCTCGGGCACCATCACCACGTCATGTCCGAGCGACGCCGCCTCGACCCCGCCCTTCACCCCGCGCCACGACATCACGACCGCGCCCGGCGGCGCGCCGCCCTCGAGGATCTCGTCCCAGCCGACGAGGCGCCGGCCGTGGCGCGCGACGTACGGAGCGATCCGTGCGGTGAACCACCCTTGAAGCTGCCTGGCGCTCGTGAAGCCCTCCGACTCCATGAGTGCGCGGGCCCGGGGGCTGTTCTCCCACTCGCTCGTCGGGCACTCGTCGCCGCCGATGTGGAGGTACGGGCCGGGGAAGACGTCGCAGACCTCGTCGATGACGTCGCCGAAGAACCCCACCGTGCCTTGGTCGAGGTTGACGACCTCGGAATAGATCCCCCAGCCGTCGCCCACCTCGAGCTGCGCGCCCGTGTTGCCGAGCTCGGGATACGCGGCGATCGCCGCGACGGTGTGGCCGGGCATCTCGACCTCGGGAACCACGTTCACGTGCCGCTCGGCCGCGTACGCCACGACCTCGCGGAGGTCGTCCTTCGTGTAGTAGCCGCCGTGGGGCTGGTCGTCGAAGCGGTTCTCGCGCTTGTGCCCCGCTTGGGACCGTCGCCGCCATGCGCCGACCTCGACGAGCCGCGGGTGGGCCTCGACCGGAAACCGCCAACCCTGGTCGTCGGTCAGGTGCAGGTGGAAGCTGTTCAGCTTGTGGAACGCGGCCAAGTCGACGAGCTCGAGCAAGAAGGACTTCGGGAAGAAGTGTCGGCAGACGTCGAGGTGGACGCCGCGCCACCCGAAGCGCGGCCCGTCCTCGACGACGACCGGGTCGACCGGGACCGGTGATGCCACCGGACGAGCGACGCCCTGGCCCGCGCCTCTGCCGACGGGCGCCCGCCGCAGCGTCGCGTCGGGGAGGAGCTGGCGCAGCGTCTGAAGACCGTAGAAGACGCCGGCCTGCTCCTCGCCGCTGACGCTCACGCGGCCGTCGCCGACGACGACCCTGTACCCGCCCGGCCCCGCTCCGACCGTGTGGGCCGGTCCCGGCGACGCGGTGAGCTGCCCCCGTGCGGCGAGCTCGAGCACGACAGCCGCCGGCTCCCCGGGCCTGACGATGTCGATGCGCCACCCCGTCCCCGCCTCGAGGACGTTGCGGAACCACCGCGCCTCGACCCACAGCTCCGCCGGTGCGGCGATCGCGAGGCGGTCCGCCAAGAGGACCGCCGGGCCGGCGCCGGCGCGCACCGAGACGGGTGCCGGGACGATCTGTGGGAGCGATGAGCTCACGGACCGGGGACGGTGAGACTCGAGGGAGCCGCGGTCGGGGACGACCCCTCACGAGCAGCGGCACGCGCCTCGTCAACGGCCACGAAGCACGCGGCCAGCTGTCCGTCGGTCACCTCTTCGAGCAGAGGCGTTTCGCGACGGCACCGCTCGACGGCAACGGGACACCGCGGGGCGAACCGACAGCCCGGAGCGGGGTCCACGACTTGGGGCGGTTCGCCGGCGTCGGTCGGCTCGACCACGTCCGGCGGCGCGTGCGGGTCGGGCACGGCAGAGAGGAGCAGCTTCGTGTAGGGGTGACGGGGGTCGCTCAGCACCTGCTCGGTCGGCCCCTGTTCGACGATGTGCCCGGCGTACATGACGAGGACGCGGTCCGCGACATATCGCGCAGAGGCGAGGTCGTGGGTCACGTAGAGGATCGACACACCGACGTCGCGTCGGAGCCTCGCCATCACGTTCAACAAACCGACACGGATCGAGACGTCGAGCATGGAGACCGGCTCGTCGGCGAGGATCAGCTTGGGGCGTAACGCGAGGGCCTGGGCGAACCCGACGCGCTGGCGCTGACCGCCCGAGAGCTCGTAGGGGTACTTCGCGAGCACCACGTCTGGCGGCGTGAGGCCCACCGCGTCCATCACCCTGCGCGCCTCCCGGCGCCGGCCCTCTGCGTCGAGATCCGCCCGGTGCAGCTTCATGGCGCGCAGGATGCCGTGCCCCACCCGGTACGCGGGATTGATCGACGCGTAGGGGTCCTGGAAGACCATCGGCACATCTCGGCGGTAGGCGAGCCGGGCCTTGCGACCTCGCAGCTCCGAGGTCCGCTTGCCCGCGAAGCGGATGACGCCGCCCGTCGGCTTGTAGACGAGGGCGAGCAGCCGCACGATCGTGCTCTTGCCGCTTCCGCTCTCGCCGACGAGCGCCACGATCTCCCGCTCGCCCACCGTAAAGTTGACGGCGTCGACCGCGTGCAGCCACCGCTTCGAGGAGAACCCTTTCATGGGGAAGTGCATGGTCAGGCCCTCGACCTCGAGGAGCGGCTCGGAGGCCGTCACGGCGATCGCCTCGCCGGGTGGCGGCTCTTGGCTGAGGAGCGACGCGACCTCGGCGATCTCTGAGGGCGCGGCCATCGGCGCTGTGGGCGCAGGAGGGTGCTCCGAGTCGAACCGCAGGCAGCGCACGACCGTGCCGTCGACCGCGTAGAGCTCGGGCTTCGTCGTCACGCACCGTTCGACGGCCAGCGCGCAACGGGGCGCGAACCGGCACCCGGCCGGCGGGTGCGCGAGGTCTGGCGGCGCCCCCCGGATGCCCGTGAGCGGAACCTTCGGTCCGCGGATCGACGGGAACGCTTCGAGCAAGCCCCGGGAGTACGGATGGCGCGGGCTCCCGAACAGGGTCGCGGTCGGTCCGAGCTCGGCCAGCTGGCCGGCGTACATGACCATCAGGCGGTCGGAGTACTGCTGGATGAGCGAGACGTCGTGGGTGACGAAGATCACGGCAAAGCCGAGGCGTTCCTGCAGCTCCTTGATCTGGCGCATGAGTGAGCGCTGGGCGACCACGTCCAGGGCAGAGGTCGGCTCGTCCATGATCACGAGCTGAGGGGTGAAGAGGAGCGCCATCGCGATCATCGCCCGCTGGCGCATGCCCCCCGAGAGCTGGTGCGGGTAGCTGTGGAGGTGGACCGGATCGATCGACACCAGGCGCAGGACTTCTGCCGAGCGCTGCTCGATGACCTCGTCACTGAGCTCGGAATGGGCCCTGCATGCGTCCCGCATCTGCTCGGCGATGCTCATGACCGGGTTCAGCGCGTTCATGGCGCTCTGCATGACGACCGAGAGTTCCTTCCAGCGGATGTGACGGAGCTGCTTGTCGGTCATCTCCACCATCTGTTCGCCGTGGAACTCCACACTCCCGGCGGTGATGCCGGCTGGAGGGCTCAGCAGTTGCGCGATCGCATAGAGGAGGGTGGACTTGCCACAGCCCGACTCGCCCACGATGGCGAGGAATTCGCCTCGCGAGACGTCGAGGTCGACGTCGTCGACGGCCACGACCGGCTCCGTGTCGGTGGCATAGGCGACCGTGAGCTGGCACACCGACAGGAGCGGTGGCCCCGCGGACTCGGGTTCAGGCACCGCGGCCGTCCTTGGACAGAGCCGACCCGACGAGCGGTGTCGGGCTCGAGCCGTTGCCGGACTTCTCGAGGAGACCAGCCGGCACGAATCGCGTGCGGGCGAGCCGTCTGACCGGCCGCAGGGCGGGGTTGGAGATCTCGTCGAACGCGTAATTCAAGAGGGCGAACGCCGCCCCGAGGAGCGCCACGAAGAGGCCGGGCATGATCGCCCACAAGGGCATCCCGGCCTGCAGGGCCTCGTTGCTCTGCGCCCAATAGAGCATCGTTCCCCAACTGAGGGCGTTCGGGTCACCGAGCCCGATGAACTGCAGACCGGCTGCGGCGAGCACCGCGTACACCGCTGAACCGAGGAATGTCGCCACGATCAGCGAGGTGAGCGTCGGGATGACCTCGCGCACGATGATGTAACCACTGCGCTCGCCGCGCACCCGGGCTGCCTCGAGGAAGTCGCGGTTTCGCAGCGAGAGCACCTGCGCCCGCAATTGACGCGCGCCGTAGGGCCATCCGACAAAGCCGAGCACGAAGATCAGATCCAACGTTCCCGCGTTGTTCAGATACGCGGCGAGGATGACGACGAGAGGGAATGTCGGGATGACGAGGAGCACGTCGGTGATCAGCGAGAGCACCCCGTCCGCGATGCCGCCGAGATACGCCGCCGAGACGCCGACGAGCACGGAGAGCGCGCACGATATGCCACCGACAGCGAACGCGATGATGAGGGTCTGCCGGGCGCCCCAGATGAGCTGTGACAGGACGTCCTGCCCCTGTGCGGTCGTTCCCAACCAATGGGCAGCGGAGGGCCCGAGCCCCGGCGCGAATGTGGTCAGCGTGGGGTCATATGGAGCGATCTGCCCCGCGAAGACCGCGAGCACGATGAAGAAGAGCAGGAGCAGCGCCCCCGCGAGCGCCTTCGGGTTGTGGCGGAGCGCGCGCCACAGCTTGTCCCCCGGAATCCGACGTGGCGACGGCGCGACGGACGGCTCGGCGGCTAACGGCTCGAGGATCACCGGGGCAGCCGTCACGGCCCACCACGCTCAGGCACGGGCGAGCTCCCTCGTCCGAGGATCGATGATGGCGGTGGCGATGTCCGCGAGGAGCACGCAGAGCAGGACGGCGACCGTGATGAGGAGGAACAGCGCCTGCATGAGGGGGTAGTCGTGGGCGCTCACCGCGTTCAAGAGCATGTAGCCGACGCCCGGATAATTGAAGACCCACTCGACCAAGATGGCGCCTGACACGATGAAACCGAGAGACATCGCGAAGCCGGTCAAGTTGGGGAGGATCGCGTTCTTGCCTGCATAGCGCCACATGACTTCCCAGGACTTGAGTCCCTTCGCCCGCGCCATCCGCACGTAGTCCTCGGCGAGCACCGTGATGGTGTTGTTTCGCATCGTGAGGATCCAGCTGCCGACGGAAGTCACGAGGATGGTGAGCGCAGGAAGAAGGGCGTGCTGCAGCACGTCGCCGATGTATCCCCAACTCGCCGACGGGGTCGCACCGAGGGAGTACGCGCCCTCATTCGGCAGGACGCCGAGCGTCGAGGCGAACAGGTAGATCGCGAGCAATGCCACCCAGAAATAGGGGAACGACGAGGTGATCACGAAGATCGGGGGCAGGGCGCTGTCCAACCACGTACCCCGCTTCCACGCACTGACAAGTCCGATGAAGGTCCCGGTCACGAACGCGATGACGGTCGTGATCCCGAGGAGCCCGAGGGTCCACGGCAGCGCGTCGAAGACCATCGTCCGGACGGAGGTGCCGAAACTGGTGGTGATCGAGATGCCGAAGTTGAAGGTCAAGACGTGCTGCCAGTACTGGAGGTACTGCGAGAGGAGGCTCCCGTGCACCAGGTGGGAGCCGAGGAGGACCGTGAGAGCCTTGATCGCCCGCGGCGAGAGGTGGGGGTGCTCGGCCATGAGCGCCTGCACCGGGCTGCCCGGCATGAGTCGGGGCACGAAGAAGTTGAAGCTCACCGCCGCCCACACCGTCACGACGAAGAAGAGGAACCGCCGCAGCACGAACTTCATCTGCGGCGGCCCATCGTCATGGCGCTAGATCCTTCCTCGTCCACCGGTCCCGTCCGTGGCACCCTCTCCGGCGTCTCGGACGACCCTCTCTACTTGCAACCGCCCTTCGGGTACAGGTGCAGGAGCACCACAGCAGAGTCGGGGATCACGTACTGCGACGGCTGCGCGTAGGGGTTGTGCGGCGTCGGCCAACCGCCGATGCACTGGGTGTCGTACTGGTACCAGTCGGGCTGCTCGGTGACCGGGATCGTCGGCACTGTGTCGAGCATCACCTTTTCCAGCTTGTCGACGATCTTGTGCTGCATCGCGGAGCTGGTCGTCGCTGTGTACTGATGGAAGAGCGCGTCGGTCGCAGGGTTCGAGTAACGCTCGTAGTCGCTGCTCGCCGCTTTTCCGATCGGCGCGGAGTTGGGGCTGTACAGCAGCTCTTGGAACTCGAAGTACGGCCCCGGACCGCCTGTCAGCGCCTCGTACGCGAGATCGTAGTGTCCGTTCTGGACGTGAGCGAGGTACGTCGTGTTCTCGTAGTTGCGCGCGGTCACCTGGATGCCCACCGCTTTGAGATTGCTGATGACGACGTTCGCAGAGGCCACCCAGTCGGAGTAGGTCCCGTTGTTCACCATGATGAAGGCGAGCTTCTGCTTCCCCTTGTGCATGACGCCTGTCGGGCCCTTCTTGAAGCCCGCCGCCTTCAGCAGTGCGAGCGCCTTCGCGGGGTTGTAGGAGTACGCGTTGCCGAATTTCTTCGCGAGCTTCGAGTCGTACCATGTCTTGAAGGTCGGGAGCGGAATCCCGGTCTGGTTGGCCGGCAGCTGCTCCCCGCCCTCGCCGATCAGCGCGACCTTCTTCTTGTTGATCGCATAGGACATCGCGCGCCGGACCGCCACGTTGGACAGGACCTTGTTCTTCAGATTGA
>Ga0209579_10000393_pt1 | contig 46940 bp, 37 predicted proteins | sample Coa_R1_2_FD_187152 | JGI IMG/M metagenome (GOLD analysis project Ga0209579, IMG submission 187152) | Surface soil microbial communities from Centralia Pennsylvania, which are recovering from an underground coalmine fire - Coalmine... | ecosystem: Environmental > Terrestrial > Soil >...
CGCCGCATCCGCGACCGCAGCCCCGAAGAAGAACTCACTCCCTCTCCGGAAATCAATCTCTCCGCCAATGAAGTGCGCTCGGCCATCGACAAGGCCATAAAGACCCTTCCCTCGCGGCAGCAGACGATCTTTGTGTTGAAGCAATACGAAGAGCTGCGCTTCTCCGAAATTGCGGGCATGCTTGAGATCACCGAAGGCGGTGCTAAGGCGAGTTACCACAAAGCCTTAATGGCACTTCGCGAACGGCTGAAAGAATGGGCGCCCAACGGCGTGCGCGCGGGTGAAAGCGAGAAGCTTAACGAATTGTAAGGTTTGGCATTTCACACGGATGGTGAAATAAGGTAGTAAACTGACCTCCTCGATCTGTCACCAGTTATAGGAATTGTTGGGAACGAGCTAATGGTCTGTGAAATATTTGGATTACGACGATGTCTCTCGAAATTATCAAACCAGCCGATCTTCTAGGCGCTTACCTGAGCAACGAACTGTCTCCGGAAGAACGCCGCGCCGTCGAACGTTATTTGAATGAAGATCCTGCGGCCACCGAATTGCTCGACGAAATGCGCGAATTGACGCTGCTGCTGAAGGAAGGCGAGCGAGAAGTTTCGCAGGCCACCATCGACGCGCTGCGCCGCACGGTCCTCCAAAAAATCCGCGAAAAGCAGCTCAAAGCGCTCGTCACAGTCAGCATCACCGGCGACTTGACCGAGCAGGAACGAGCTGACGTAAAATACTACATGTCGGCACATCCGGCAGCCGAAGCGGCGCAAAAACAGGCGCTCTCCACGGCGGTGCTGCTGAAAGAAGGCAACGTTTCCGCAAATGACGCGCTCGCCGGCAAACTTCGGGAGAAGCTCAAAAGCGTTTTACCCGCCGCGGCCATGGCGAGAAGTCAAAAGACAGAGCCGCTAATCCGCAGCGCCTCGTCGGAAAGCGCCCGCACATCGCGCCCCTCGCTGCGCGTCTTCGTGCGTCCGGAAAACCCGTGGCGCAAGCGCTTCATCACCGTTGCGGCCAGCATCGCTGCACTGCTGGCCATTGGCGTTTTTGTGCGCGCATGGTGGATCAACCGTTCCGCCAACCCAGTCGCGACGAGCGGCGGCGAGAACATCATTCCGAACGAAGGCAAAGTTGACGCGGATCACGATCGAAAAGAGATCGTTCCAGTCCCCAATCCGAATTACGTTGAAAACGGCACTGACCAAGTTGCCCCGCCGAAGAACCCTGGCGATCGAAACGTCCCGCCACCGAAAAAGCGCGACGAAACGATCGCGACGCAGCAGCAGAACCCCGTCGTCCCGCCGAAAGACAATTCGAATCAGCCGGATCAGAAAATCGCGGTCGATGTAGCACCGAAGACGAACGCTGTGCCCGACGAAAAGCAGCCGGTTCCGCCGAATTCGAAGACCGCGAACAACGATCCAAAAAAGAGCGTCACGCCCGATAACACAGTGCCGACGCCACCGAACGTGGCGCCAAACAATAATGTGCCGGTGCCGCCAACGGAAGTCGTAGGCCCTGCGAAAAACAGCAGTGGCGGCGTGCCATTTGTTCCCAACATTCCAAATCCAATCGCGCCTAACAATCCCAATCCACTTGTGCCGCCAGTCCCGTCCATTGATGTCGCGGGCGGATCGGGAACAGTCGTTCCCCCAAAGGTTCCGAACACGCCTCAAAATGGTCTGGGCACGACCAGTGCGAACACGCCGCCTCCGGCGAACGGCATCGCCACCGTCGGCAGCATCAAAAACGGAGACGTCCAGGTTTCCGCGCCCGGCGGCGCCACGTCGGTCAGCGCCAAATCGGGCGACACCCTCGCTTCAGGCTCCAAAATCGTGACCTCCGGCACCTCGCTCATTGCGCTCAACATCGGCGGCGGCGGGCTGCTTTATGTAAAAAGCAATTCCTCGGTTGTCGTGAATTTCGGCGCTCAAACGGCTGTGACGCTGATCGCCGGCGAAATCTACTACAACCCCGTCGGCGCGCCCAAAGCCAGTCTCACCGTCAGCGCCGGGCAAGTTCAAGCGCCCAAGCTCGGCGAAGCCGATGTCACCCTCTCCGGTGGCCGTTTGGTCGTACTCAACGAAAGCAACGCCGCGCTGAAACTCGGCAAGCTCTCCGCCGCACCGGGGGACGAATCCAGCATCGCCGCCGACGGCAGCGACGCCTGGCGCAAAGACACCGCGCCCGCCATCACCGACAACGGCCTCTGGCGCCAGCCGGTGATGCTCGACCTCGATTCGCTCAAAGCGCGAAAATCCCGCAGCCGCTAAACAGGAGCGGCGGCACTCTTGCCGCCGTTATTGGCGCTTCCAATGATATCGGCGGCAGGAGTGCCGCCGCTCCTTTTCAAAACAAAATTGAATTTCCCCCCGCAAAACCGTATCGTATCGCCCTCATTTCAATGTCGCCGTCCCCGGAAGCCCGCTCATGTCCACGCGTCCGACCAGCAGCCATTACCTCCCATTCGAAGGGCCCATTAAAGAATTCGACGACCGCATCCGCAAGCTTGAAGAACTTTGCAAGCAGAACGACATGGACCTAAGCCAGGAGATTTCGCGCCAGATCGCCTTGCGCGAATTGACTCAAAAAGAAATCTTCGCGCATCTCACCGCGTGGGACCGCATCCAGCTTGCGCGCCATGTCCATCGTCCGCAGACCGCCGATTACGTCGAAATGATGTGCGAGGAATTTATCGAACTGCACGGCGACCGCAGCTTCGCCGACGACCGCGCCATTCTCGCCGGCCTGGCGCAAGTGGACGGCGCGCGCTTCATGCTCATCGGCCAGCACAAAGGCCGCGATATCCACGAACGCTCCGCCTGCAATTTCGGTTCGCCGCAGCCCGAAGGCTACCGCAAAGCGCTGCAGAAAATGCGTGTCGCCGAAAAGCTCAAGCTGCCCATCGTCTGCCTGATCGACACGAAAGGCGCCGCGCCCGACATCGGCGCCGAAGAGCGCGGCCAGTCGCAGGCCATTGCCTTTAACCTGATGGTCATGTCCGGCTTGAAAGTGCCGATCGTCTGCGTCGTCATCGGCGAAGGCGGCTCGGGCGGCGCGTTGGGTATCGGCGTCGGCGACCGGCTGCTGGTCCACGAATACGCGTACTTCAGCGTGATCAGTCCCGAAGGCTGCGCCTCGATATTGTGGAAAGACGCCGAACGCAAAGCCGACGCGGCCGAAGCGCTGCGCATCACCTCGCCCGAACTGCTGCGTCTGGGCATCGTGGACGCCATCGTCCCCGAACCGCTCGGCGGCGCGCACCGCGACCGCGCCGGCGCCGCGAAGCTCTTGAAGAAAACACTGCTCAAAGAACTAAACGACCTGAGCGCGTTCTCCACCGACGTGCTGCTCGCCCGCCGTTACAAAAAGCTGCGCGCACTGGGGCGCTACCGCGAGGAGGCGCCGGAGGCGGTGAAGAACTGAGATTTATGGCGGTTACGACAGCGTATCGGGTAGAATACTGGCGTGGAATTGTGAGGCGATTAGAGAGAGCGTCTAATGATAATTGTGGAGTTCTATGCGACACGCGAAAAAATTGCCAAAGAATTCAACAACGGCACGCGGACGTTTCTGATTTGTGAAAAGCCGCGTTTATGATTCCGTGAGTTGGCTCCACTTTTTTCCTACCAAAAACATAAAATCGTGCTACAGTCGCTCGGTGCGATAATGATCGATTTGCGGCGAAGCGTATTTTCAAAAAATCCACTTCGTTGCAGCATTGAGAAGGGATTTTGCGTCTTTCCGTGGTGTACGCTCTTGCAGCCGTAACAGGTATTGCCGTGTCAAACAGCTTAAGGAGGGTTTCCATGCGTCAACTTGCGTTGTGTCTTGCGGTCTGCGTCGCCTGTGCGTCCGCATCCGCGATGACGATCACCGATCTGAACATCGGCAAACATGCGTCCGGTCCAAATCTCACACAAAAAGATTTGAGCGGCAAAGTGGTCTTTGTCGTCTACTGGGGAACACACTGAGGGGCTTGCGTTGCAGAGATGCCCAGTTGGGCGTCCACCTACAAGAAGCACGCTTCGGAAGGTTTTGAGATTGTTGGATTGGAATGCCAGAATTCGACCGACGCTGAAATCGCCGACTTCATGAAATCGAAGAGTGCCGCGTTCGAAGCGTCCACCGGCGGCAATCTGAGCGGCGCGGCCGTCAGCGGAATTCCGCACGGTTTCCTTTTTGGCGCCGACGGCAAATTGATCGCCGACGACGGCCTGCGCGGCGGAGCACTTGAACAGAAAGTCACCGCCGCCGTCAAGGAATGCGGCGCCGCGATGGCCGGTCCCGGTCCTTATGTGAAACTCGCCCCCCTCGCCGCGCAAATTCGCGCGCGCATCGGTTTGGGCAACGTCCTCAAAACGCTCGCCGTGAAAAAGAACAGCAAGGACTCCGCCGAAGCCGCCGAAGCGACCATGATGTACGATTCGCTGCACGGCAGCGGACAGGAGCAGTTGGAAAATGCCGCAGAAAAGAAATCCGAAGATGTATTGGCTGCGGTGTCCACATACGAGCGCTTGTCGGTGCAGTTCTCCGGCGACGAAATCGGCAAAAAAGCATTCGACGAGTTGACGGCGATGAAAAAGGATTCGCAAATCCGCAAGGAGATCGAAGGCGCGAGCATGTGGAAGATCATCGAGCAAATCAACGACAAGATGAAACCCGTGAAGGGCCTTAAAGATCCGAAGGATCCGGCGTTCGTAAAGCTCAACTACGATACGCTGGTGATGCTGGCCAATGGCTGCAAAACAATCATCGCGCGCTGTCCGAATACGATGGCCGCGAAAAAGGCGCAGGACATGATCGACGAGTACACGAAACCAAACGTCACCGCGAAGTAGCGGCATCAAAGCGCCTGACTTTTTCGAAACCGCACGCTACAATGCGTGCGGTTTTATTTTTTATGGGCAAAAACAAACGCCAGAAAAAGAACGCTCCGCCTGAAACCGCCGCTCCACAGGTTCCGCTCCGCGGCAAATGGCGCCGAATCGTTCGTGCCGCGTGCGTTGCGCTTGTTTTCGCCGGCATTGCGACGTGGTATTTCACTCATGCCTCGGGCTTGAACACCTCCCACCCGACTTTCGCGCAGGACATTGCCCCCGTCGTCCATAAGCAATGCGCCGTCTGCCATCACGCCGGCGGTTCCGCGCCGTTTGCGTTGATCGCCTACGCCGATGTTGCCAAGCACGCCGCGCAGATCGCCGGCCTGACACAGCGCCGCATCATGCCGCCGTGGATGCCCGAGCACGGTTACAACGAATTCGAAGGCGAACGCCGCTTGAGCGGCGACGAAATCCTCATGCTTAAAAATTGGGCCGCGCAAGGCGCCGCCGAAGGCGATCCGAAGCGTGCGCCCGCTCCGCCGAAATTCGATTCGGAATGGCAGTTGGGCACGCCCGATCTGGTCGTGCAAATGCCGCACGTTTACACGCTGCCCAAAGAAGGCCGCGACCTGTATCGCAATTTCGCGTTTCCCATTCCCAACACGCAGGATCGCTTCGTCAAAGGCATCGAATTCCGCGCTGGCACGACGCGCATTCATCACGCCTTCATTTTCATTGACCACACTCACGGCTCGCGCAGGCTCGACGGGAAAGAATCCGAACCTGGATGGCCAGGCATGAACGCGCCGTCGCCCACCGCGGAAACGCCCAGTTCGCAATTCACAAGCTGGCAACCCGGCCGCATCCCGCGCATGCACGAGGACATGGCCTGGCGCTTGCCGGTCGGTACCGATCTCGTGCTTCAGCTTCACATGCAGCCCAGCGGCAAGCCCGAACCGATTCAACCGTCCATCGCTTTTTATTTCACCGATCGTCCGGGCACAGTCCATCCCATGATCGTGCTGCTGCGCCGAGTGGATATTGACATCCCCGCCGGCGAAAAGGCATACTCGGTACGCGCGCAATACACGCTTCCCGTGGACGTGGACGTGCTCGGGCTGCTGCCGCACCTTCATTATCTGGGAAAAGACGTCAAAGCCTTCGCCACGCTTCCCGACGGCAGCCGCACGCGGCTGTTGTGGATCAAAGATTGGAATTTCAACTGGCAAAGCGACTATACCTGCAAGCGCCCGGTCTTCGTTCCCAAAGGCAGCCGCCTTGAAATGGAATACACGTTCGACAACTCGAAGGACAATCCACTCAACCCCAGCGACCCGCCCAAGCGCGTGCAATACGGCCCGAACTCAACCGACGAAATGGCTGAACTGTGGGTGCAGTTGGTTCCGCATTCAGCAGGCGATGCGGCCATTCTCCAACAAGACCGCGCCCGCGCCGACATGGAGGATCTCTTCGCGCTCAACACCGTCCGCCTGCGGCAGAATCCTGCCGACAGCCACGCTCACCTTCAATTGGGAAAAGCGCTGATTCAGAAAGGACAGATGAACGAAGCCGAAGAACACCTGCGCGCGGCCGTGCGCTTCGGCGAGAACGACAGCGAGACGCATTATTTCCTCGCGTACTACTTAAACGATCACCTCGACGATCCAAAGCTGCGCGCCGAGTGCCTCCGCGAATTTCAGCGCGCCGTTCAGCTTGATCCTGAAAATTTCGAAGCCCTCAACGGCCTCGGGCGGACCCTGCTGCAACTCGGCGATCCCCGCGACGCCGCACGCGTATTGGCCGAAGCGCTGCGCCTGCACCCGGACGATCGAATCATCAAGGAGAATCTGGAATTGGCGCGGAAGGCGTTGGGGAAGCAGTGAGCGCAGGCTGCTAAGCGCTGCGCGCCAGCACTTTTCGCACCGTCGCGGGAACTCGATCCACGAGCATCAACAGCGACAATGCCGGACCTTCCGGCGTGCAGCGCGCCTGCTCCCAGTTTTGCAGTGTCGGTTTGGAAACGCGCAGCATCGCCGCGAATTCAGCTTGCGACATCTCCATCCGCTCGCGGATTGAGCGCACTTTTGCCGCGATGAACGCCGGCGACGGCCGCGCGCCAGTATGCGCGCGCATGGCATTTAAATCCTGGCGGGTAAGATTTATCTTACGAACAAGTTTCATTTCTCCACTCCTCGACCGCTTTCATCAAGCGAGCCATCTCAAATGCAGACAAATCTTCCTTTTGGTTTTTTGGATACGCGTCGAGCAAAAAACGGACTCATCGACAACATAATAATAAATAATCCGCATTCCACCGCGCTTTCCGCGGGCCTTGCCAGGAATTGCCCACCTCAACTTGCGCAGTCCCCGGCTTCCAGGAATTACAGCACCCGCGATTGGATTGAGTGCAACATACTCTTCCAACTCCCACAATTCGAGATCGTCAATTAATTTGGTGATACGCGAAAGGAACGTGTCCGATTCGATTATCTCCATAATTTGACTATACGCTACTTGCGCATACCTTCAACTGCCAAATGCCTCTTCAAATACCTCCCCGTAAAACTCCCCGCCGTCGCGCAAATCGCTTCCGGAGTCCCTTGCGCCACGACGCGCCCGCCGCCTTCGCCGCCCTCCGGGCCCATGTCGATGATCCAGTCCGCCTGCTTGATCACGTCCAGGTTGTGCTCGATGATGATCGCGCTGTTTCCCAGATCCACCAAACGCTGCAAGACGTCCAGCAGCTTCGCGATGTCATGAAAATGCAGCCCCGTCGTCGGCTCGTCGAGCACATACAGCGTGTTGCCCGTCGCTTTCTTCGCCAGCTCAAACGCCAGCTTGATGCGCTGCGCTTCGCCGCCGCTGAGCGTGTTGCTCGATTGCCCGAGGCGAATGTAGCCGAGGCCCACGTCATGCAGCGTCTGCAAAACTTCGCGAATCTTCGGATGGTTCTTGAACATCGCCAGCGCCGCATCGACCGAAAGCGCCAGCACGTCCGCGATCGACAAATCCTTGAATTTCACTTCCAGCGTCTCGCGGTTGAAACGCTTGCCTTTGCACTGCTCGCACTGCACGTACACGTCCGCGAGAAAATGCATCTCGATCAGCTTCTGCCCCTGCCCCTGGCATTCTTCGCAGCGCCCGCCTTTCACATTGAACGAAAAGCGTCCGCCGTTATAGCCGCGAATTTTCGCTTCGGGCAGCGATGCGTAAAGTTTGCGGATTTCATCGAAGACGCCGGTGTACGTCGCCGGATTGCTGCGCGGCGTGCGCCCGATCGGGCTTTGATCGATGTCGATGATTTTATCGACCGTTCCCGTGTTCACCCACACGCGGTCGCACGCACCGCCCTTGAAGCGCGCTGAATTCAAAATGCGCGCGAGATTCTTGTACAGCACCTCATTAATGAGCGACGACTTCCCGCTCCCCGACACGCCCGTCACGCACACAAATTTCCCCAACGGAATGTCCACGTCGATGTTCTTGAGATTGTTTTCGCGCGCGCCTTTGATGCGGATAAAACGCTTCCCGTCGTTTTCGCGCCGCGTCTTCGGGAGCGGAATCTCCAACTGCTTCGTCAAATATTTTCCCGTCAGCGAGCGCTCACACTTCCCCAAGTCCTTCGCCAAGCCCTGCCCGGTGATCTCGCCGCCGTGTTCGCCCGCGCCCGGACCCATGTCGATCAGCCAATCCGCGCGCGCCATCACGTCCTCGTCGTGCTCGACGACCAGAACGGTATTTCCCAAATCGCGCAGTTTGATCAGCGTGTCCAGCAGCCGGTCGTTGTCGCGCTGATGCAAGCCGATCGTCGGCTCGTCCAGCACATACGTCACGCCCACGAGCTTCGATCCAACCTGGCTCGCGAGGCGAATGCGCTGCGCTTCGCCGCCGCTGAGTGTGCCGCTGGTTCGGTCCAGCGTGATGTAGCCGAGTCCCACGTCGTTCAAAAATCCCAGCCGCTCGCGCACTTCTTTCATGATCGGCGCGGCGATCTTCGCTTTCTCGCCTTCCATCGAAAGCTCCGCGAAAAATTTCGTCGCAACTTCGATGTTCATCCCCACGATCTCGTTCACATTCTTCCCGCCCACGCGCACCGCCAGCACTTCCGGCCGCAAGCGCGCGCCTTTGCAATCGGGACAGCCGAGATCGGACATTAATTCGTGAATGCGCGCTTTGATGTTCTCGTTTTCCGTCGCATGAAAGCGCTCGGTGAGCGAACTCGCCAGCCCCTTCCAATTCGCGCCCCAGCCGCGCTCCTGCTTCGGCGTCGCGCCGTACAGCAGCGCTTTGAACGTCTCCTTTGGAATTTTCTCGATCGGCGTTTCCAATGACACGCCCGCGCGCCGGCAGAAATTTCGAATCGCGCGCCCGTACCAAATCGCGTACGCATGACCGAGGCGCCACAATTGCCCGATCACGCCGCGCTCCACGTCGAGCTTTTTGTCCGGCACAAGCAGATCGACGTCCACCTCCATCTTCGTGCCAAGTCCCGCGCACGTCGGACAAGCGCCATACGGGCTGTTGAACGAAAACACGCGCGGCGAAAGCTCCTCCAGCCCCGAGCCATGAATCGGACACGCGTACTTTTCGCTAAACAAATGATCTCGCCCCTGTACCGCCGGCGTCTCGCCGGCCCGTGCAGCCTGAGCGCCTGCGCCCCGCCGTTCACCCCTCTCCCCTTGGGGGAGAGGGGCGGGGGGTGAGGGGTCGGTGCCATCCGTTTCGCTCGCAATCACCAACCCCTCGCCCACCTTGAGCGCCAATTCAATCGAATCCGTGAGCCGCGTGCGCAGCGTCGGTTTCACCACGACGCGATCGATCACTGCCTCGATGTCGTGCTTGAACGTCTTCGCGACGGATTCCAACTCACGCGCATCGACAATCTTCCCGTCCACGCGCAGGCGTTGAAAGCCCTCGCGCCGCGCGGACGCAAAAATCTCGCGGTGCTCGCCTTTCTGGCCGCGGATCAACGGCGCGAGAATATTCAGCCGCGTCCCGTCCGGCATTTTTATGATTGCATCGACGATCTTCTCCGCCGACTGGCTTTCGATCATCCGCCCACAGACGTGGCAATGCGGCGTCCCCACGCGCGCAAACAGCACGCGCAGGTAATCGTAAATCTCCGTCGTCGTCGCGACCGTCGAGCGCGGGTTGCTCGACCCGCTGCGCTGCTCGATGGCAATCGTCGGCGTCAAGCCGTCGATCGACTCCATCTCCGGCTTTTCCATCATCTCGAGGAATTGCCGCGCGTACGCCGAGAGCGATTCCACGTAGCGCCGCTGGCCTTCGGCATAAATCGTGTCGAACGCAAGGCTCGATTTTCCCGACCCCGACAGCCCGGTGATGACCACCAGCTTGTCGCGCGGAATATCCACGTCGATGTTCTTGAGATTGTGTTCGCGCGCCCCGCGCACGCGGATCGCATGCGGGCGCGCGGTTAAGTTTTCACGGCTGTCCGACTGATTCATCGCTGCCTTATACCTCTCGAATTTCACTGCCTTCAGAGCCTTGCAATTTTACTTCAAAACCAACTGCGCGCCAGCGATTGAGACGCGGCGGTTGCGCGCAACGCCCCACTGTGCTAAAAGCATCTTCTCTTTTGAGCGGAGGCAGCCATGAGCGGACGCACGCGCAGCTTCACTTTTGCAGCAATCTCGATCGGCATGATAGCGGTGCTTTACAGCCTGTCGCAAGCGCTGACGGGCTTCGCACACGCCGATCCCAAAGGCATCAAATTCCTGGGCGTCGGTTCCTGCGGCGGCAAAGGCTGCCACAGCGAGGAACAGAAAATCCCAAAACCGCTCAACGACATCGCGCACGACGAATCCACCATCTGGGAGCGCCTCGATTACCACGCGCGCGCCTTCCAGGATTCGATCACAAAAAATCGCCTGAAAATCAAAGGCCTGCTCAACGAAAAATCGAAATCCATCGTCAAGAAACTCGGCATCGCCGACGCCACCACAAGCGAGCGCTGTACGAGCTGCCACGCGCTCTCAGGCTTTTCCAACGGTGAAAGCAAATCGCGCATCAAATTGGATTTTGCAAAAGACATTAATCCCGAGGACATTGCCAAGCAGCGCTTCAAGCCCACCGACGGCGTCAGTTGCGATGGGTGTCATGGGCCTTCGCAAGCTTACCTCACGCCGCACCAGACCAAGGGCTGGACGCAACAGCAGCGCGTGGCCATTGGCGGCGACAAGCTTTACGATACGCTTGGATTGTACGACACGAAAAATCTGCGCATGCGCGCGAACATGTGCGTCTCGTGCCATCTCAAAATCGAAGCCGACTTGATCCAGGCCGGCCATCCGGAATTGCCTTTCGAATTGGATTCATTCTGCCATGGCGCGTGGATGCACTGGCGCCCGCAGGGCGATTATTTCGGCGTGAAAGCGTGGGCCATGGGCCAGTTTGTCTGCATGCGCGAAGCAGCGCTGCAGCTCAGCGACCGCGTCAAAGGCAAAGCGTCGCCCGGATTGATTCTCGACAGCTACAAACAACTGGCCGCTCACGTGATCATGTCGCGCCATCCCGCGAAACTCGTCGCGCCCGATTTGGACTCCGCGATCGGCGCGCAGATCGCCGCGATTCACACGGGCTGGTCTGATCCGGCAAAAGTCATGGCCGCCTGCGAAACCATTTCGAAAACCGCCGATGCGCTCGCTGAAAAACTCCTGCCCATGAAATTCGACGGCGCGCAGACCGAAACGCTGTGCAACGATGTCTCCGCCGAAGGCGAAGCTGCCGGAAAGAAAGGCTTTCGCGCCGCGCAACAATACACCTACGCGATGACTTCGCTGACCGAAGCCCGTTTTCTCAAAGGCGCCGCGCCCGATCCAGACCGCGCCGTGATGGACAAAAAGATGAAAGGCCAGCCCGATTTCGAAAAGCTCACCGCGCTTAACGACGAGATCGACGACCCGGCAAAATACAATGCCGACAGTTTTGTCAAAGCCGCCAAAGATCTGATGTCACTTTTCAAAGGCGGCATGATGATCGCGCTTCCGCCAAATCCGCCCGATGCGTTCGCGGTCGATAAAAAGCCGGAGATTCCGCCGGTCGTTGACAAAAAGCCCGAAACGCCGCCAGTCGTCGATAAGAAACCGGACACGACGGCAGTGGTTGACAAGAAACCGGAGACGCCGCCGGTTGTTGATAAGAAGCCGGAAACACCACCAGTCGTTGATAAAAAGCCCGACACGCAAGTCGTCGTAAAACCGGACACGCAGAAGAAACCTGATGAAACGCCGGGCGTGAAAATTACAGAGCCGTCGGACAATCGCCCTCCGTTGACACCGAAGGAATTCGGGACAGCCATTTTTTGCCCGAATTGCGGATTGAAGTGCCCGCCCGATTACAAGTATTGTCCCCGCTGCGGCCACGCGCTGCCGCAGATTGAAAAGTAGCTTATGTTGGCGGGGAAGACATTCTTGTCTGCCGGCGATGGCAGACATTCTTGTCTGCTCCACCATCAGGACTTCATCTTGACCACGCAACCGAAACGCAACATCCCCCTTTGCATCCCCGACATGGACGAACAGGAATTCCACGCCATTGGCGAAGTCCTGAAGTCCGGCTGGCTCGCGCACGGCCCAATGAATCACGAGTTCGAACACCTCTTCGCCGAATTCGTCGGCGTCCCGCACGCGGTGAGTTTGAATTCCTGCGCCTCCGCGCTCTTCCTTGCCGTCCACGCCAACGGAATCAAAGGCGAAATCATCCTGCCGAGCTTTACCTTCGTCGCCAGCGCCAACGCCGTCGTCACTGGCGGCGCGAACTGCGTCTTTGCGGACATTAATTACGACGATTGCTGCATCAACCCCGCGCACGTCGAAGCGTTGATCGGCCCGCGCACCGAAGCGATCATGCCCGTCCACTACGGCGGGCAGGCCGCCGACATGGAGCGCCTCGCCGCGATCGCGTCAAAGCACAAATTGAAACTCATCGAAGATTCCGCCGAAGCCATCGGCGCGACGGTGAACGGGAAGCAGACGGGAAGTTGGGGAGACGGCTGCTGGTCGTTTTATCCGACGAAGAACCTCGCCACCGGCGAAGGCGGAATGCTCACCACGCGCGATGCCGCGTTGGCGGAAAAAGCGCGCGCCATCGCCGGACACGGCGTGGCCTCGTCAACGTGGGCGCGCGAAAAGAAAGAGAAGCCCTGGCTGCGTGCGGCGACCTTCGCGGGATTCAATTTCCGCATGAGCAACATTCTCGCCGCGTGCGGCGTGGTCCAGATGAAAAAACTGGCCCACATGAACGACGCCCGCCGGGTCCGCGCCGCGCAATACAACGCGCTGCTCGACAGAAATTTCTTCGACCTTCCCGTCGAAATGTCCGGACGCAAACATGTTTACCAGATGTACACGCTGAAACTTAAGGGCATCGACCGCACGAAATTCCTCGCCGACTTGCGCGCGCAAGGGATCGGCGCCACCGTGCATTTCGATCCGCCGGTTCACACGCAGCCCTTTTATGCGGACTTGTACAAATCCGCGCAACTCAACTTGCCGGTGACGAACAAAGTCGCCGCATCCATCGTCACGCTGCCGATGTATCCGACGATGACCGAAAGCGACGTTGAATTTGTGGCGCAGGCGGCCAATGCGGCGGCGGCGAAGCATCGGATGTAAGAGCAGACTATTGGCGAATCATGGCGCGCAGCGCCGCGCAATTCGCGTCCATGTCGAAAATCGCGCGGATCGGAATGCGGAATCCCGTGATGACTTCGCTGGCAACTTCACCGCTCGCCGATTTTAAGGCCAGTTCAAAGCGCTTGTTGCGCAGCACGTACTGCTCGACTGTTTCGGCGGCGCAGTCGATCATCCAATACTCGCGCACGCCATGCGCATCATAATCGTCGAATTTGACGCCGCGATCGTTTTCCTCAGTGCTTTCGGAGAGTACTTCGACGGCAAAATCCGGGACTGGAAACTTCAACATCTCCGGGCCGAATTTGGCGGCTCGTTCAGCCGTGAAAAATACAATATCCGGTTCGTAATCGTTGCGCGGAAAAACACAGAGGCATTTCTCTGACTTAACCTGGCCTAGTTTTCGGTCGTCGACCCAAGCGCTCAGCAACTTATTCAATAAGTCCGTGACAATGAGATGAACATTCCTCGCCGGCGAATGCAACACAACCTCACCGTCGATGAACTCAATCTTCATGTCCTCGGTCATTTCTTCATAAAAACGCTGCCGCCGCCGCGATTCAATATCCAATACGCCCTTCAACTCCGCGACGATGTCGGGAAGCTTAGGTGAATGCCGGAGCAATTCGATCACGTCGCTTACGTTCGCCATGTGATTATTCTACCATACGATTCCTGATTTGAAAGATGCTGGCGGCGGCACAATTCATTCGCGCCGCCGCCCCTTCAACATTCAACATTCAACATTCAACATTCCTCGTTCATCATTCCTCGTTCATCGTTGTCTTTTACTTGATCAACCCCGCCACATCGTTGCGTTCGCCAATCAATTCATCCGTCGTAATCTTGATCTTGGATTTCGCGAATTCGTCCAATTCGAATCCCGAAATGACGTCCCAGCTTGTGCCCGTGCTTTTGATCGGATAACCGAACTGCAAACCTTCGGGCACGCCGTATTCGCCTTTGCTCGCGACCGCCAGCGCGGCGCAATCGCCCGCCGCGGTGGCCGTGCGGATGCTCACTACCGAATCGATCGCCGCGTTCGCCGCGCTCGCCGCCGAGGAGAGGCCGCGCGCTTCAATGATCGCCGCGCCGCGCTTCTGCACGCTCGAAATGAATTCGCCCTGCAGCCACGCGTGGTCCGCGATTGCGTCGTAGCCGCCTTTACCCACAATGCGCGCGTTGCGCGCATCGGGAAATTGCGTCGAGGAATGGTTGCCCCAGATCGCGACGTTTTTCACGTCGCCCACGGTCACGCCCGCTTTCTTTGCCAATTGCGTCATCGCGCGATTTTGATCGAGGCGCGTCATCGCGAACCAGCGCTCGGCGGGCACTTCGCGCGCGTTGCTGCGCGCGATCAGACAATTCGTGTTGCACGGATTGCCGACGACCAGCACGCGAATGTCCTTCGCCGCGTAACTGGCGATGGCTTGCCCCTGCGGCTTGAAGATGCTTCCGTTTTTCTCGAGCAAGTCGCGCCGTTCCATGCCCGCTTTGCGCGGCATCGCGCCGACCAGCAGCGCCCACGACGAACCATCGAACGCCGTCTTCAAATCGCTCGTCGGCACCAGTCCCGCGAGCAGCGGAAAGGCGCAGTCGTCCAGTTCCATGCACACGCCGTTGAGCGATTTGAGCACGGCCGGAATGTCTACCTCCAGCAGCCGCAGCACCACCGGCTGGTCCGGCCCCAATAACTGCCCCGATGCAATACGGAACAACAGCGAATATCCAATCTGCCCGGCGGCGCCGGTGACGGTAACGTGAACGGGTTTTTTTGTAATCATGGCGAATACCTCTCCTCAGTGTTGGGTGAAATCTGTAAAAGGACAAGAATATCAGGATTAAGCGGCGGGTCAATCGTGCAGGCCAAATTTGGCGCTATCTGGAATTTCGCCGCATCTGCTGTACATTGGGCGCGCGGGATGCGGCAAGACACGCGAAAAGCAGAATTCCCGTCGCGCCGCGTCGTCGCGTGTTTAAACAATTGGAGACGCCAGGCTCATTTCAATGCTTTCCCACACGCTCCAGCCCGGCGAAATCCTCGCTGCGTATGATCGCGTCAGCCAGCTTTACCCGCGCATTCCCTCGATGTCCGCCTGGCGCTCGTTTGAATTCGCCGGCTATCGCCGCTTCCAATTGATCGAACCCGTGCTCGACATCGGGTGCGGCGATGGACAATTCTTCCGCCTGCTTTGGCCGGATGTCAAAATCGTCGAAGGCGTCGATTTTAATCCCGCGACCGCTGAAGCCGCGCGCCATTCCGGCGTGTACCGCTCGGTTCACGCCGCGCCCGCGGACAAAATGCCGATTCACGAGAGCGCCTACGCGTCGGCCTTCGCCAACTGCTCGCTCGAACACATGGACAATTTGCATGGCGTACTGAACGCGATCGCGCGCAACCTGCGCCCGGGCGCGCCGTTTGTCCTTAGTGTGGTCACGGATAAATTCATCGAATGGCAAATGCTTCCGCTGCTAATTGAAAAATCCGGCGCCCCCGATCTGGCGCGCCGCCTTGCACAGGATCACATCGACTATCACAACCTCGTCAACGCGTTGCCCGCTGAAGTGTGGGCACAAAAAATCCAAGCCGCTGGATTTGAAATCGAAGAACACATTCCCATCGTCCCAGAACTTTCCTCGCGATTGATTCTGTTCTTCGACCAACTCTGGCACGTGTCTCAACCTGGCGGCGAACTTGGCTCGCAAATTCACGCGCAGCTTGAACGCTTCCCCAATTTTCGAGCAGCTTATCGGCGTATTCTGCGCGGCGTCATCGAAATGGAAACCGGCACCAGCGGCTACAGCGGCGCCATCTTCAAGGCGGTGCGAAAATGAGCGCCGAACCCGCCGCCACTTCAGAACCCCTTACCGCCGCGGGACAGCAAAAAAAATGCTGGTGCGGCAACGACACGCTCATCCCATTCGGCCCATCTTATCTTCGCTGCGAGCGCTGCGAAACGCTGGTCGCGTGCGTGTCGGCCGGTTCCGAAATCTCCGTCGTTAAAAATGACGAACAGGATTTGTATGGGCGAAAATATTGGTTCGAGCATCAGGAAGGCGATCTGGGATTCCCCACCATCGTCGAGCGCTCGCGCACCGATTTGCCCGAACGTTGCCTCTTCTGGCTGCGCGCGCTTTTGAAATACAAACTCCCGCCGGCACGCGTTCTGGAAATCGCCTGTGCGCATGGAGGATTCGTGGCGCTCATGCGGCAAGCGGGTTTCGACGCGGCGGGGCTGGAGTTGAGTCCGTCGATTGTCGAATTTGCGCGGAAAACGTTCGACGTTCCCGTCCTGCTCGGCCCCATTGAATCGCAAGATATTCCGCTTGCCTCCCTCGACGTAATCGTGATGATGGACGTGCTCGAACATCTGCCCGACCCCAAGAGCTCGCTGGGGCGCTGCCGCGAATTGCTCAAGCCGGACGGCATTTTGATGATTCAAACGCCAAGCTACCGCGAAGGAAAATCGTACGAACAAATGACCGCGGAGAATGACTATTTTTTGAATCACATGCGCGGCAAGGCGGAGAAAGAGCACCTCTTCCTGTACAGTCCCAAATCGGTTCGCGAGCTATTGAAAGGCGCTGGTTTCGAGCACGTTCAATTCGAACCGGCGATCTTCGCGGCGTATGATATGTTTCTCGTGGCAAGCGCGGCGCCCTTGAACAGCCTTGACGTGAAAGCCGCCGATGCCGCGCTTGCCTCAACAGCAAGCGGGCGCATGACGCAGGCGCTGATCGATCTGGACGCGCGCGCGCAGAAGGATTACGGCGAGCTGCTGGCGGAGCGCGATAAACTGCGCGCCGATTTGGCCGCTTGCGACGCCGAGTTGGCGCAATTGCGCGAGGCGGTTGATGCGATTCGCGGCTCGCGGGCCTTTGGCCTGTTGCGCCGGTTCGGATTTTGGAGTGAGATTGAAAAGCGGCCGGCGCAAGCGCAGCCGGACTGCTCTAAATAAACTTTGCAAAATAAAGTTTGACAAGAAATCTCTTCTCGTTAATTATATTGGCATGTGATTCGATGTCGTTATCTTGGGATTCTCATGCGCTACAATTCCAAATTGCAGTCTCAGATCGACGCGGCGGCGCGCTGGCCGGTGATCGATCCGCCGGCGCCGCCGGAGAGTATGCCGCGGCACATCGCGATCATCATGGACGGCAACGGCCGTTGGGCCACGCAGCGCGGCAAGATTCGCATCAATGGGCATCGCGCCGGCGTGGAGTCGGTGCGCGCGTGCACGCGCTATTGCGGGCAGACGCATGTCGAAGCGCTGACACTTTATGCGTTCAGCACCGAGAATTGGAAACGGCCGCAGACCGAAATCCGCTTTTTGTTCAGGCTGCTGAAAAAATATTTGATCAGCGAGCGTGCTGAGCTGATTGCCAACGGCGTGCGCTTAACCTCTATCGGAAACATCAAGGGGCTGCCCGAAGATGTGCAGGCGGAATTGCGCGAATCGCAGGAACTGACGGCGGACGGCACCGGGTTGAACTTGTGCCTGGCGCTTAATTATGGTTCGCACGACGAGATTCTCGAAGCGGCGCGAAGTTTGGCGGCGAAAGCGGCGGCCGGAAAATTAAACGCGGCGCTAATCACTGCGCGCGATTTTGAAAGCGCCTTATACACGGCGAAGATGCCGCCGGTGGATTTGCTGATTCGCACCGCCGGCGAGAGGCGGCTGAGCAATTTTCTGTTGTGGCAGGCCAGCGGCGCGGAATACGTCGCCTCGCCGGTGTGCTGGCCGGAATTTCAGGCGCGCGAATTGGAAGCGGCGGTGAGGGTATTTGCGCGGCGGATTGAAGCGGCCGCGCAGCAGCGCAGTGCGTGAAACCGATCCCGTATTTCAGTTTTTCGTTTTTCATTTTGAAAAATTCATCTTTAATTTAAGCCCATGCTCGCAAAACGTTTTTTCGCCGCAACGCTGATGATCTCCGCGCTGACCGCCGCGCTGTGGCTTGACGTTGCCTATTTCCACGACAGCCTCATGCTCCATTGCGTGTTTTTTATCGGAGCGTATTTTTCTTTCCGCGAATTCTGGCCGCTGTGCCGCGCGACGGGCAATCAGACGTTTTCGAATTGGGGCACGATCAGCGGCTGCGGCCTGGTTGCGGTTCATTATTTCTGCATGCGCTGGCTCACGACGCCGGGCACGCAGGAATCGGCTGTGAACGCCTGGAATTTGATGAACGGCGCGCTGGCGATCGGCTTTCTCGGCACGTTCTTGCTCGCCGCCCATCGTGGAAAACTTCAGCCGACTTTGGGCGGAGTAGCTGTCACAAGCTTGGGCTTGCTCTACATTTTTTTTCTGCCGTCGTTTGTCATGAAGATCAGGCACTTGAACGACCACGGAACGTTGGGCGGGCCAGTATCGGGCTGGAATCTCTTCGGACATAAAATGGTGGTGGCCACTATCGTCTTGGCGAAGGGCTGCGATGTGTGGGCTTTTCTCGTCGGCAAGCTGTTGGGGCGCCACAAGGCGTTTCCGTTGATTTCGCCGGGGAAAACAATCGAAGGACTCGCGGCGGGGTTGATTGGCAGCGTGCTGACCGCGCTGCTTTTGCATTGGGACGCGATCGGCGTGTTGTCCAATTTTGCAGCGTGGAAGGCCGCCCTGCTCGGCTTGCTGATCGGCTTCTCCGGAATCATGGGCGATTTGATGGAAAGCCTGCTTAAGCGCAGCGCGGGCGCCAAAGACGCCGGCGCGCTAGTGCCCGGCTATGGCGGCGTGCTGGATGTGCTCGACAGCCTGATGGTGGCCGGACCCGTTGCTTATTACCTGATTCAAGCTATGATATGACTTGTGTAGAACGGAGCTCTGCTCCGTTCCGTCGAATGGAGCTCTGCTCCGTTTGGATACTAAAATTGAACGGAGCGGAGCTCCGTTCTACTGGAATTTTTGATGCGCAAGACAATCGAGATCAGCGACCGCGACACCGCGCGCGAAGTTCTTGGCGTGGGCGACAGTCATCTGCGCCGTGTGAAGGAAGCGCTGGGAGTGAGCATCTTCGCGCGCAACGAACAGCTTCATATCGAGGGATCCGACACCGCCGTCGGCCGCGCCGCGCGTGCGTTTTTGGCGATGCAGCGGATTGTGCGCAAGACACAGCATCTTCAGATGGCTGACGTGGACCGCATTTTGGACGTGGTCGAAGAGGACGGCAGCGACGAGGAAGTCGAAGCCGCCGGCGTGTATGGCCATCCTCACGCGCGCAAGGAAAAGGACGAGGGCCTGGGCCGGCCGCTGGCGGGGCGCGTGCGGGCGATGACCAGCGGACAGGAGCGCTATCTTCAAGCGATTCGCTCGCACGACATCGTATTCTCAATTGGTCCGGCCGGCTCGGGGAAGACCTATCTCGCCGTGGCTTCGGCAATCGAGGCGCTTTCGAAAAATCAGGTTAATCGCATTGTGCTGGTGCGCCCGGCGGTCGAGGCTGGCGAACGCCTTGGCTTTTTGCCGGGCGATTTGGCGGAGAAAGTGAATCCGTATTTGCGGCCGCTTTACGATGCGCTGCATGACATGCTCAACCCGCATCAAGTCGCACGATTTTCAGAGAAAGGCGTGATCGAAATTGCCCCGCTGGCTTTTATGCGCGGGCGGACGCTCAACAGCGCGTTTGTGATTCTTGACGAAGCGCAGAACACCACGCCCAAGCAGATGAAGATGTTTTTGACGCGCTTGGGCCGCGATGCAAAAGCGGTTGTCACGGGCGACGTCACGCAAGTCGATTTGCCCGAAGGCGATCTTTCCGGTTTGTCCCATGCGGCGCGCGTTTTGAAAGACGTCGAAGGCGTCTCGTTCGTGCATCTTGAAAAGCAGGACATCGTGCGCCATCCGCTGGTTCAGCGGATTGTGCATGCGTACGACAAAGAAGAGGCTGAGGACTAACAGCGTTAAATGGCAAACGGGCCGATGAAATCCGCGGTTCGCACCTCGCGCACGGGAATCACCACGATTATTCCGGTGGGGACGCCGCGCGCGAAGAGCGGGCTTTTCGGCGGCGAAGGATTAGGTCCGCCGGGCGTGCTCCTGTGCCTCTTGTTTTGCGCACTTGCCGCGTTGATTTTGGATTTGGGCGTGCTCCCGCCGTCGTTCAAAGTCTCGCAGCCCTCGCCACTCGATTTTTACGCGCGCGCGTCTTTCTCATACGTGGACCAGGACGAGGAAGAGCGCCTCAAAACCGAAGCCGCCGCGCGCGCGCCGCGTGTGTACGTCGAAGAAGAGCACGTCGAAGACAAAGTTTTGGGCGATTTGGAGAAGCTCGCTTCCATCGGCGAACACGCAACCAGCGAAACCGACGCGCTGGAGAAATTGCGCACCGAGCAGTTCCAATCCGAAAACGCCGCGCAGACTTTCCAATCGCTGGCCACCGAAATGTACCGCCACAAAGGCGTGGCGCTCAGCCGGACGATGAGCGCCGCGCGCGAAGCGGTGCGGCGGCAATACAGCCGGCACGCGGTTTTGTCGGACGACGATTATCGCACCGAAGCGATGCGCCTGGTTGAACCGCGGCAATTGGTGCGCGTGAGCATGCGCGAGGGCAATCAGGAGACGACGATGGTCGAAGCGCGCGATTGCATCAGCCTTTCGGAAGCGCTGGACACGATCAAGCGCGAACTGATGGGCACCGATCAGGACGCCTCGCTGCGCACGCTGCAATGGCAACTGACCAACATTTATCTGCAGGAAAAACTGCGACCGGGTTTGATTTTCGACCAGGGCCGCACGGATAAATGGAAAAAAGAGGTCACGGCGCGCGTGGGCAGCGGCGTGGTGCAGATCAAAAAGGGCGAACCTATTCTGAAAAAAGGCGTGAACATCAGCAAGTCGATGCTCGCGAAATTGCATTACGAATACGCCGCGGTCAAAGACGCGCGGCCGCTGCGCGAGCGGCTGACGCATCTCGCTGGACTATTCTTTCTGGCCGCGGGGCTGCTCGTCGCTTTTTTCATCATTGTCGGGCGGATCGAACCAGGGATTTGGCGGCGCGGGCGCGCGCTGATCATGCTGGGATTGATATTCCTGGCAATTCTGGCGATCTCGCGTTTGCTGCTTTTGTTCAATGCAGGACTGCCATTCAACACGCTTGCTTTCGCGCCGGTGATTTTTCTGGGCATGGCGGCGTCGTTGGCGTTTGGGCAGGCCGTGGCGCTGCTGGCGCTGCTGGGGTTGAGTCTGTTGATTGCGTGCGCGTCGGTCGGCTGGCAGGCCGTGCCGATCGACGGCGGCATGCCTTTCTTTAGCGCCGCGCTTTTCGTCGGCGGCGTGGGCGCGGCGATTCCCGCGGATAAATTGCGCGACCGGCTGGATCTGCTTCGCTATGGCGTGATCGGCGGCCTGCTGCAAGGCTTGCTGGTTGTCGCGATGACGCTGCTGCGCGGCACGGGCGCCGAAGCGGATTTTGCCGGAACGCTATGGCCACACGAAGGCCTGCCCACGCTTCTGGATGCGGCCGTCGTCGGTTCGATGGGCCCGATTTGCGGAATGGTCATGCTGGGAGTGCTGCCGCTGTTCGAGAAGACTTTCGGCATTCTCACCAACCCCGCGCTGCTCGAGTGGGCCGACATGAATTCCCAGCCCGCGCTGCGCCGCATTCAACTCGAAGCGCCGGGCACTTTCGCGCACACGCTGCAAGTTCGCTTTCTCGCCGAGCCCGCGTCCGACGCCATCGGCGCGCACACGCGCCTCGTCAGCGCCGGGACGCTGTATCACGATCTGGGCAAGACGCTCAAGCCGGAATATTTTGTCGAGAACACACCCGAAGCCGAGGAGCGGCACCGCCGCTTGAAGCCGTCAGTAAGCGCGCTGCTGATTATTTCGCACGTGAAGGACGGTGTGGACCTCGCGCGCGAATACCGCCTGCCGCAGCAGATCATCGATTTCATTCCGGAGCATCACGGCACATCGCTGGTCAGTTATTTTTTCCACACCGCCAAACGCGATGCGGAGAAAGGCGCTCTGGCTGAAGGCTCGGAAAACGAGGTCGAAGTCGAAGAGGCGTTTTTCCGTTATCCGGGACCCAAACCGCAGACGCGCGAGACGGGCATCGTCATGCTTGCCGACACCGTCGAAGCCGCCTCGCGCACGCTGCACAGTCCCAGCGCCACGCGCCTGCGCCAGTTGGTTCACGACCTGATCATGGACAAGCTGCTCGACAACCAGCTCGACGAATGCGGTTTGACCTTCGCCGATCTGGCGCTGATCGAGGACGCGTTTATTCGCGTGCTCGTGACGCGCTTCCATTCGCGAATTCGCTACCCTGGCCAGGAAGAAGAAGAGGAAGAGAGCCAAGCTGAGGAGCGCGAAGACACGGACCGGAAGGGCTCAGATGATTCGAAAAAAGACGACCGCGACGACGAGTCAGAACCGCCTGAAAAGGAAGGGCACGCCGCGTGACGTTTTGACGCAAATAAAAGTGGAAGTCACGCGGCGAAGCGGCGCGCCATCGAAACCAACACGAGTGGAATTGAGCGCGGTCTTTCTGCGCGCGTGGCAGTTCATTCCAACGCCCCGGATCGCAAGACGGCTCTCCGAGCCGTCCTGCATCAGCGTCAACGTGCTGCTCGTCACGGACGCGGAAATCGCGGAACTCAACGCGCGCCACATGCAGCACGATGGACCGACCGACGTGCTCTCTTTTCCCATGGGCGAATTCGATCCGGAATCCGGCGCATTTCATCTTGGCGACGTTGTGGCGAGTTTTGAAACCGCGCGGCGCGAAGCAAATGCGCGCAAGATTCCGCTCGCGGAAGAATTGGCGCGCTATTGCGTGCACGGTTTCTTGCACTGCCTCGGCTACGACGATTCGACGCACGCGAAACGGCGCGCGATGTTTGCGGTCCAGGAGCGCGCGCTGCGAGCCGCGACCGCAAGGGCGCGGGTTATGGTTTCTCGATCAGCAACACGGGCCGCAAAATCCCGCCCAAAAACAAATCGGTCAGCCGCGAATGATCCACGCGCACCGCGACGCAATTCTTCCCTGCATGCGCGCTCGCGGTAATGTCCACTTCAAAAGGCGCGTTCCGTTTCGCCGCGCCGACAATCGGCGCTTGAACGCCGTTGACGTACACCTCGGCGAGTCCATCGACTTGCGTGAACAAAAGCGAAAGCTTCGGGTGTTGCGCGGGAATGTCGATTGTCGTGCGATACCACATTACAGTCAGTTTATCCGGCAGCCCTTGCGCGTTGAGCGTTTTGCTGAACGTCGCGACGCGTTTCCAGCCCGTGTCATCGAAATCGGTTTTGGCGAAACCGGCCTCGATACCCGCGTTCTTCTCGTCCCACGCGAAGCGCCATTCGTCGCCGAGCACCGATAACAATTTGTTTGGCTTCGCCGTGGCGGCAGCGCCGGCATCGACCGCGGCCTTCACAAAGCGTTCCAAATATTTCGACGCGTATTCGCGATTCGCATAGCGCTGAGTGGCGAGATGCTCCAACCTCGCCGTTATCTTCGTATACGTATCCTTCGCGCCGGCGAAATCGCCTGCATTCATCGCGTTCCAGAGCTGCATGTATTCTTCAGCGCTTTTCAATCCTTCGGCGTGCACGGCCACGCGCGCGGCGTATTGCGCGTCACCCGCCGCGGCGTCGGCCGCCTGCTTCAAAAGCTGCCGGCATTTTTCGAGAAACTCCGGCGTGTAAAGCAAATTCACCCAATGAAAGCCGCCTGAATGGCAATCGAGTTTCGATTGGGCCTGATCGATCCCCATCCAATATTCCTTCATGAACGGCCCGGCTTTCGGCCCGAAGAATTTCGAAAAATAATCGTCCATGATCGCATCGGTGTTCGCGTTTGGCGCGTACGCCAACCGCAGTGCCAGATACATTTGCGGCCCGTAGATGTGCCAGTTTGAAAGCATTTCCATCGTCAGCCCGATGCAGCCTTTGCTCTTCAAATATGGAATGTCGTGCTTGAGCACCGAGATTCGCGAAAACGGCACCGTCGCTTCGGCGAGGTCATAATCGTACTCGTAATAGCCAATTTTCTGCGCCTCGCCGGCCCAGCCTTCGATCATCGCCCGCGCCTGCTGCCGCGACGGGCAGAGCGGGTTGTCCATCCCGTGAAGGCGGCAATAGCGGATCGGCGCAATGAACGCGCACAAATTCGGCGCGCATTTCATCCCCTGCGGCGGCTGCGTGTAATCAGCGTAACAATAGAAACTCAGAATCGAATCCGGATTTGTCGCGGCGACTTTGTTTCCGATTGCGTTGAAGAAATCGACGTAGCGGCGCGACATGCTCACCGTTCCCGACGACGGCTCGGTTTCGTTTGGATTGTCCTGCGCTTTGCACGCCGGACATTGGCAATAGCCGCGCCCGTCGGTCGGCGAAATCGACGGATTGTGCGCGCCGCCCCGAATTTTCGCGGCCACGCGTTCCGCAAAAAAATCGCGCAACTCCGGATTGGACGTGCACAGCCACCCGCTCGCCACACGGTTCCCATCCGCATTCATCGCGAAGAAATCCGGATGCGCCGCAAACTCCGACGCCGGCACGTAACCGCCCCATGAATGCGAATGCGACAGATCGATCCCGCCCTGCCCGTTCCACACCGTCCACAGCGCCTGATCGTAGCCGCGCCAGCTCGGCCCTTTCGCGTTGCGATGCAAAAATCCCGGCGCTTCCGAAATATCGAGCATGCCGACGCTCAGCGTCTGCGTCTTGGGATAGACTTCGCCGAGTGGATTGTCCATGAAGCAGCGGCAACCCAGTTCTTCGAGAAACCGGCACACGGCTTTCACGGTCGCGGTGCCGTTTTGCCCGCCGATCAAGATGCGCGTGTCGCCGGCAACAATCCGCACACCTTCGTGGCTGGGGCTGTCGATCGCGTCCAGTTTGAGCCCAGCTTTCACCGCCGCGGTGCCGACAAAAATCGCCGCGCCTTCCTTCGGCGCGGCGCGCGAAACCGAGAGCTTCGCGCCGGTGATTTTCTCGATCCAATCAGCGAGCACTTCCGCGGCGTGTACGTCATCCGCGGCGAAATTGCGCACTTGTTTGGCAGGCCGCTTCTTAGTTTTTTGATCAAGCTCCAGCGCAGGCCCGTCCACAACGATCGTCGCCACAGCTTTGCCGTCCTTCACCAGTTCCAGCGCTCGCGCGGAACGAAACGTCAGCAACAAGGAAAGTGCCGCAAGTACTATAGTGCTAATTTTCATTTCTTTGGTGTCCAAACAGGCGGCCGAAGGCAGCGCCAATTTTTATGCGTTTACGGGAAGATTTCGTTACCGCCGCGTTACTAATGTTTTAACCGATTGAGCACTTTTGTGACCCCTGAAATCTGCCGCCGTGTGGCGCGCGATTCAGACAACAGGGTTGGCCATCGTTTTTAACATAAGGAGTTTTTGTCATGAAGCGTCTGTTGCTTTCCCTTTCCATCCTCGTCCTCGCGGCCACGCTTTGCGCGCCCGTCCATGCAGCTCAAGGCGGCGGACGGCGCCAGGATCCCATCGCGTTCATTTTGCAGCACGCCAGCGACCTGAGCATTACCGACGATCAGAAGACCAAGATCGAAGCGATCCAAAAAGACCTCCCTACCCGCCCGAAAGACCGAACCGACCAAAATGCCATGACCGAATACCGGACCAAAGTCAAAGACGCAGCCGAAAAAGTCACCGCGCTCCTGACCAAGGACCAGCAGGACAAGCTCACGGCGCTGAAGGATAAAGCCGCCGCAGGAAGCACGCCTGCGGACAAGAAAGACCCCAACGCGAAGTAGCGATTGCATTCGCATTTCAACGATTACAAAGCCGGAGGCTGGTGCCTCCGGCTTTTTTTTGCAGGCGAAACGACTGCGACTCGTGAACCTTTTAGCTCATCACGTCACAAACTTTCGTCAACACGTTTGCATTTAAAGACGATAGGAAATCATGCAAAAACTTAACGCTGTATCCGTCCTCGCACTCTCGTTCCTATGCGGCGTGATTCTGTTTGACTGTCGCGCCTCCGATTCGCCGCGTGCCATCATCCCGCCCGCGCATGGCTACCTCTACGCGCTCAACGACGATGTCGCCGGAAATAAAATCGCCGGCTACATCGCCAACGCCAGCGGCGGCTCGCTCTTCACTATCCCGGGATTTCCCGTCGCCACCGGCGGCAACGGCAGCGGCAAAAACGCCAGTGAACAGTTAGCCGTCGATCACCGCAACGCGCGATTGTACGCCATCAACGCCGGATCGAACACCGTCAGCGCGTACTCCATTGATCTCAACACCGGCGCGCTGACCGCGCTGCCCTTTAGCCCGATCAATCTTGGCACGGGAAATTGGTACACTATCGCCGTGCATCCAAGCGGTTCTCCATTAATTGTGGGTGACGCTGACGGAAATCTGGTGGAGAGCTTCGTGATTACCGCGACGGCAGCCACGGCCGCGGCGGGCAGTCCATTCACAACCGCAACCGCGTCCCCGTTCTCATCCGTCTTTAGCCGCAAAGGAGATTTCTTCTACACCTCCGGCAACAACAACGGCAACAATTTCCTCGCTGGATTTCAAGTCAACAGCACAACCGGCGCGCTCACCGCGCTCAGCGGTTCGCCGTTCAACACCATCGACTCGTACTCCGTCGCGCTGCAAACCGATGCAACCGGAAGGCTCCTTTCAACGACTTTCAGCGGCGCGAACTTGCGCGCGTACACGACTTCGGCGGGAATTCCCGCCGCGGTCACAGGCGATCCCTTCGCTTCCGGCCTGTCCAAACCCACGCACGGCGCGCTGCATCCCAATGGCTTTTACATGGTCGCCGATCGCGCGAACAACCAAGTCGGCGTCTACCAAATCGCGGGCAGCGGCGCCGGCACGACACTCGCGCCCGTGACCGGCTCGCCATTCGCTTCGGGCGGCACGTTCACCGATGCGCTCGCGCTCAACCACGACGGCACGATCCTCTTCGCCGCGAACGCCACGACGCTGAACATCACCGGATTCACCGTCGCGCCGCTCACGGGCGTGCTCAGTTCGCCCGTGACCCAATCCGCCAATGCCGTCGGCGCATCCGGCCGCATCGGCGGTCTGGGCTTTATTGCGCCGCCCGTCGATCTCACGCTCACCGTCGTGAGCACGCCCACCACCGTCGTCGCCGGTTCCGGTGCGGGCAATCTTGTCTACACGCTCACGCTCAAAAACAACGGTCCTTCCGACGCCTCGGGCGTGGCCGTCACGAACATACAGTCGCTGCCGTCCGGCGTGAGCTACGATTCCGCGTCGCCCTCCGCCGGATCGTTCGACAACACCAACGGACTCTGGACGGTCGGCAATCTCGCCAACGGCGCCACCGTCACGCTGGCGATCACCAACACAGTCAGCGCCACCGCGCCCGCCGGCACCGCCAACATCAGCGATTCCGCAACGGCCGGCGCCAACGAAACGCTGATCAACACCAGCGACGACTCCGCCACTGCCACCACGTCCGTCTCGTCCACGATCGTCTCCGGCCCCACGGCAACGCCGTCCACCGCCGGCGTGGGACAGCCCGTCAATTTCTCCATCGTCGTAACAGGCAGCGGCCTGACGTACGCATGGAATTTTGGCGACGGAGGCACCGACTCGGGCGCAAGCGTGAATCACGCATACGCAGCCGTCGGCACGTACACGGCATCTGTCACCATCACCAGTCCTGGAAATCCAACGCAAACCGCCAGTGTGCAAGTCACCGTGGTCGCGCCGTTGGTTGGCTCCGGCAACGACAGCGATGGTGACGGCTTCTCCGATGCTCTGGAGACGATCGCCGGCACCGATCCGCACAGCGCCGCCAGCACACCGATCGGCCAGCCCCTCACCGCCGCGCTGATTCAATCGCTCACGATTTCGAAAGCGTCGATCAAACTAAATTTCATGACCGGCGGAAAGGACAGCATCTCTTTCTCCGGCACGCTGCTAATTCTTGCGGATTTCGCGCCGAACGGCCAAAAAGTTTTCGTCGATGTTGGCGGCAACGATGTTGGTTTCGTTTTGAACGCGAAGGGCCAATCCAAATCCGGCAACGATTCGCTGAAGATTTCAATCAAATCCAAGAAAGGCAGCGTCGCCGCGCAGACTGCCAAATATAGCGTAAAACTCAGCAAAGGCTCGTTCTCTGGTGCATTGGCCGACGAAGGCTTGACCGGCACGGCCGACTTAAAAAACGTTTCAAAAACCGTCGTCTTCTCTCTCATCTTCAACAACACCGTTCTGCAAAAATCGCAGACGCTGAGCTATACCGCAAAGAAAAACAAGTCGGGCAGCGCCAAATAGGTCGAAAGTCGAAAAAGTCGTTCACGTCTTGTCGCGCCCGTTCACCGCACTAATCACATCGCCCAGCGCCTGAAGATGCTTGCGCAGCACTTTCAGGCCGCTGTCGCTGAGCGTGTACCAACTCACCGGCTTGCGGTCCACGAATTCTTTCTTCACGCCGACGTAGCCGGCCTCCTCGAGCTTGCGCAGATGCGCGCCGAGGTTGCCGTCGGTTTCTTTGAGCAGGTTCTTTAAGCGCGAGAACGACAGCGCATCCGCGTCGCTTAGCAGCACCAGCGCGCCAAGGCGCGTGCGGTGCTGCAGCAGCGGATTCAGTTCGTTCAAGCGCTCGCCGGTGCGTTTCAGCGCATCATTCGGTCCGGGCATTGGCGCGCCTCGCAAGAATAAAATTCATCAACGATCCGAGGAAAAACGCGACGCCGATCAGCGTCCACACATAGCTTGAAATAAAAAAAATCGCGACGTAGCCCGCCGCCAAGATCAGTGCGTTCCAAATGAGCAGCGAACGCGAATGAACGGCCGCGAGCGCCATGCCCAGCGTGACCATCAATAAAATTGCCGGACCGACCCCGCTGGGTGTGAGCTGCTTGTTCATAACCATTAACGCCATCAATCCAATTGCCGCCGTGACACACAGCCAATGCCACAGCCAGCGCATTCCTTCAGTTCGCGAATTTTCGCCGCGCGCGACCTGGAAACGCCGCGCGAAGTAAAAGCTCAACGCGCCGCCGACCGGCCCCATGAGCAGCCAATACAAGCCCTCGTATTCAGGCCGCCAATCCAGAATCGGATAACCGGCCAGCGTGATAACGCCCCACAGCAAATAGATGGCGGGCGGTCCGTCCGCGTTTCGTTGTCGCTGCGCGACGACGTTTTTGATGAAATTGAGATCGTCCTGCGATTGAGCGGTATTTTCCATGGATTCCTCCCCAAACGGTTTCCTGTCCATAAGAGTACTCTACTATATAGAGTACTTTGTGTCAACTCTTTTCTTTGCTTTTTTTGAATTGAATGGCTGAAGGAATCACGCCGAGTCCTCGGTCATCCCTTCAAGGGAAGGGGTGGGGGCGAGCTTTGTCGTGGGCGCAGGCCCGCGGCGAATGCACGGTTGCGTCAATAGGAAGAACTTCATGCGCCATTGGCTCGCGTTGCTCCTGATCTCTTGTGCGTGCGCGCGCGCCGACTGGATTTATTTAAAAAGCGGCCGCACGCTGCAGGGCGAAGTCATTTCGCAAGACGACAAATTCGTGGTCGTGCGCGTGCTTTCCGGCGAAATCAAACTGCGCGCCGAAGACGTCGATTCCATCGAACGCCAGTCGCCGCAGGAATACAAATTCGATCTCGGCAAGCAACTGCTGCAACAGCGGCGCTACGACCGAGCCATCCAGATTTTCGAAGAAGGTTATCTCGCTGACAGAGGCGGCGAGCTGGCAAAGCGCAAACTCGCGCTCGGTTACGCCGAAGCCGCGCAGTACTACAGGGACCATCACCGCCTCAACGACGCGCGCGATATCTGCGAAAAATGGATCAAGCTCGATCCCGAAAATAAAACGCCCGAATTGCTGGCCGAAGAAGCGAAGCGCATGCTTGCCGAAGTTGCGAAGGAAGAAAAGGCCCTCGACGAGGCGATTTCAAACGCGCATACCTACGCGCAGAATTCGGATTGGAACGGCGCCATCGTCGCTTACGAGCGCGCGATCGACCTGACCCCCGACGCGCGGCGCATGGTTTCGTCCGAAATCGCGCACTGCTATGTCAGCCGCGCCAATGACCACGCGCGACGCAAACTTTCATTGGACGCAGCCAATGACATCGAGGCCGCGCTCGCATTCGATCCGTCGCTTGCCGACAAGCTCGAGCAGCTTTATGTCGCCAGTGTGCTGCCCGCGATTATCGACTGCATCGCGCACGGAGAGCTCGCTGCCGCTCAAGCCAGCATCAAGCGCGTGCTCGGCTTCGTGCCCGCCAACAAATCGGTGCTATACGTGTCAGGCCGGATCGAAGAGGCCGCCGGACATCTGCCCGCCGCCGCGGAGCAATACGGCCGCGCGCTGAAGATTCACGCGGCATCGCCCACGCAAGCGTACATCGACACTCTCCGCCAGCGCATCGAAGCGGAGTTGGGGATCAAGGGCGACACATGGAAAATCGATTCCGGCCTCGCCGACTCATCCGCCTTTGCCGCCGCCGCGGACGGCCCGGCCGAAACAAAAGAAACCGAGAATTTCCTGATCGTTCATCACAACGCCGCGCTCGCCGAGAAAGTCGCCGACGCCGCTGAATTCTGCCGCGCCGACATCATGGCCAAAATGGGCCTCTCTCCGCAATGGCGCGGCAAAGTCAAAATCATTTTGCATCGCACGCAAGCCGAGTACACCGCGCGCACTGCGCAGCCGGAATGGACCGGAGGCTGTTCCAAATTCGCCTATGAAGGCGGGCGCATTGTGGACGCGCAGATCCACTCGTGGCAAACCTCGCCGCGCCTTCTGAAATCCGTCATGCCGCACGAAATCACACACCTGATCGTCAACTCCAGCATGGCCGACCAAAGCGCCCTGCCGCGCGCGCTGCACGAAGGCTTCGCGGTGATGATGGAGCCGACGTTCCGCCAGGAATACTTCATGAATTTCCTGCGCCTGCGCATTAAGAGCCGCGATTTCATTCCACTCAGCGACCTGATCGCCTCGCGCGATTACCCGCGCGATCCGGAATTCTTCTATGCCGAAGGCTTCGCGCTGGTCAGCTATCTCGTGCAGGAAAAAGGAATCAAAAACACCGTCAGCATCATCAACGGCGTGAGCGCCTCGACGAAAGCCGAGAGCGAACTGCTGCGCATCTCAGGCCGCAAAACGCTCGACGACTTGCAGGCGGATTGGGTGGAGTGGCTGGGCAAGCAGGCGAAGTAAAATTAGTTTTGGCGATTCCGCGGGATCGTTTAATATATCACCGTATGGACGAGCATGATCTCTTGACCGCCCACAGCAGCAGTTCCGGCGCGGCTATCTCGGAGGGCGATGCGCCTACGGCTGCGTCCCGAGCGGCAACAGTGCCATTTGACCTTTCTCCGGATGCCGCCGCGTTCGTGCTGCAAAATCGACTTCAATCTGACTTGGAAGAACTCAAGTTTGCGGCGTGCAGTTTATTTTCCGGCGCTCGCAGGTTTGCGGTTACGCTTTCAACAGAACCCGAGGCCGAGCAAAATCCTTCGAAGCTGGTTCTCGAAGTCGATAGTGATTCGCCGCGGCGCGAATTCAACGACACAATCCTGAACTTGTTTCGAAATCTTCGCCATAGCCCACTCTACGATTTACTGACAACTATTCGTGCATAGAGCTTTCATGAACCCGATTGAATTCCTGCAAACAGCCGAAGAATTATTGGTCAGAAATGGCCGAGAGGCCGATCTGCGTTCAGCCGTAAGCAGAGCGTATTATTGTGATTATCAGGAACTTCGTCTGGAAGTCATCAAGATTAATGCTCGAATTCGAAATACAGCGGGCTTAGGCGGAACCCAGCAGATCAGTCACATTAAGCTTTGCAACGCGTTGATCGGATTAGGACGTTTCGATCCGAAGATCGAAAGCATCGGTCGGAAACTCGACAGTCTCAGAGAGAGCAGAAACAAAGCAGATTACGAGCTTCAGAAATCGCTTAGCGCGGCAAAGGCCGCCGAGCAACTTGAAAATGCGAAAGAAATTCGTGACCAAATTTCGTCCTGCGGCGGTGCGGCAACGCTCGCCAAAAGACTCGAAACTTATTTAAATCAATTGTCGCCGCAAACTCCGTAACGCGCTCACTTCCCGCACCGCACCGTCCCCTCGCAGCTTTCGCACACATACTCATGCTCGACGCAATGCATCATGCGTTTGTCGAGCAGATCCAGAATCAGATCGTCGATTCCCAACGTCGGCGCAACGTGATAATGCGTGCCCGGACATTGTTGCGCAGCTTCCGCCGTTAGCCGCGGAATGTCCTGCGTCCAGTGCTTGCCGGGTCCCAGAAAGAACGGCAGCACGACGATGCGTTCCGCGCCGCGTTCGACGCATTTCTTGTACGCGGTGGAAATCGACGGCTCGGCGATTTCCATGTGCGCCGGCTCGACGATGTCGTGTTTTGATCTGAAACGCACCGCAAAAAGCTGCGCGACGCGTTCGAGCATTTGGTTGCTCTCGCCGCGCGTGGAGCCGTGATCGACAATGATGACGCCGTTTTTCATGCGCTGTGCGGCCCTCTGAATTGTTTGTAAATCATATAGGCCGCCATGCCCAATCCAATCACAGAAACAAAGCGCCGCGACCAGCGCGGGCCGACTTTTTTCGCCGCGCCCGCGCCCAGCCACCCGCCCATCACCGCGCCCACCGCCATCGACAGCGCGATCGGCCAGTACACGACGCCCATCGCCGCAAAAATAATTGAGCTGATTCCGTTAATCACGAACGCGGCCAGATTCTTGAGGAAATTCATGCGGTAAATGTCGCCCACGCCCATCAGGCTGAGCGCCGCCAGCATCATGATCCCGATGCCTGCGCCGAAATAACCGCCGTAGACCGCGACCAGAAATTGAAACGCCAGCGCTCGTTTGCGCGGCGGCGCGTGCGCTTGTTGCGCGACCGCGTCTCGTTCAACGGACAGCTTCGCGTCCGGCGCTTTTTTAAAAAGCAATCGGCTGATTGTGTCGTGAAGCAAAAAAATAATCGCCGCGAGCAGAATCAGCCACGGCACGATCGCGTCGAATTGGCCTTTGGATGTGACGATCAGCAGAATCGAGCCCACGACGCCACCGAGAAAACTGACCACGTAAAACGAAAACATCTTCCCAATGCCAACGCTTTCGGCGCCGCGAAACCCGCGCGCGCCCATGAACGCTGCGGGAACCAGGCCGACCGTGTTGGTGTAATTGGCGCTCTTCGCGTCCATGCCGCACGCCAGCATGACCGGAAAAGTCAACAGCGTCCCGCCGCCGGCCACCGAGTTAACGGCGCCGGCGAGGATCGCGACGGCAAAGGTGACGAGGCAATGTGTCGGTGTGATGGCGGCTTTTTGTGGTAATCAAATAGCAAAGCTGCGGAAGCTGAATGACCCCGAGTCAGTCACGGCGCGTCGCCGTGCTGACAGCCGGGAGCCATTCGCCAAAGGCGTTTACTTCTTCTTCGCCGCTTTGTCTTTCTTCGGCTTCTTCACTTCTTTTTTCTGAGCGTTGTTTCCCTTACCCATCGGAGCACCCTCCTGAAATGAATTTTGCGGATTCGCGCGCTCCACGCGGAGCACACCATTTTTTTACATAACCCTTTCATCGTCTTGACGCAAGACTTAATTTAGCGTTTCGAAAGATTTTGAATTTGCCGGCGCAAAATTTTTATGCCTGTCCTATCATTCGCAGATTCGCGCGGCGAGCGGCGCCGCGCGAAAAACGACTGCATTCAAGGTTCGCGCCGAATATGCCCGATGGCTCGCCAGCTAAAATCAAAACTGAATCGATTTTCGTTCGCCGCGTACTGTTGTGCGCCGATCCGAACTGGCTCGCCTTCATGGCCGTGTTTTCGTTGCCGGCAATTTACGAACTGGCCTGCGCCCTCTTCAGCAGCGGCGATGCGCGCTCGATCCGAATCGCACAGGCTGAATTTTTTTTCGGCTTGGCGGTTTACGCCGGCGTCTTGAAGTGGCTCGGCTGGAATATCTTCACGCGCTGGCTCCCCGATGATTCCAAACCGCACAGTTACGCGCTGTTCCCAGCAGAGATTTTCTGCGGACTGGCGCTGGCCTGTGCCTGGTTCTACCTGCGAAATTTCATCGGCGCGCTGTGGCCGGCGAGCTACAGTTTGTTGGAACTGAGCGTCTTAAAATATCTCGCAACTGCGGTTCATCTCATTGCATTGGTTAGCCGCGCGCGTTCTCGCGAGCGCGTCTTCACGCTCGACAACTTAAGGCGCACTTTGCTGGTGCTGTCGATGTACGCGGCTTGCGTCCTCGCGCTTTTTCTGGCGCTGCGAGACGTCTCTCCTGCGCTGCACGTTCAATCCACCGATCCGTTTTATCACGCCTACAGCGCACTGATGTACCTGCGCCATGGCGTTGCTTACAGCATTTTCAACGGCGGCGAACCACTCGTCTATACCTCCGGGTTTGGCGCGATCAACGCCGTGGCCGCCGCGGTTGCGCCGCTCTCCGTAGTTCGCGCGGTTGCCATTCAACACATCTTTCTCATCATCGTTGCGTTTTTTCTGATGACGAGCGCCATCGGCGCAATCGCGCGCCGTCCGCTGTGGCTGCTGCATTGGACGCCGCTTCCATTTTTGTTGCTGCTGCCTGTTCACAATCTCGCGCCGTGGATTCATTACGAGGGCGCGCCGCGCCAGTGCGCACCGGCGCTGCTTGCAGCGATCGTTTTGCTCCCAACCCTGCTTCCCGCAACGCGCGCAAAATCGCTCTACGCAATTTGCGCCGTCGTTGCGGTGCTTGAAGGGCTGGCGGCTGCGTTAAATCCGGTCTGCGTTCCATTCCTCTTCGTGCTGGCGCCTGTTTCGCTCGGAGCGCTCTGCTTTCGCGCGCGCGCAGCGAAAATGCCGCTTGCTCGCATCGTCGCGTCGCACGCCGGCGCGCTGCTCGTGATCGGCGCGCTGCTCCTCTATTGCGATCAATATTATCGCCGTCTTGCTTTTGGCGGTCAGCGCCCCAGCGTGTCCGGCCAAGTGCTCCCGGCGCATCCGATCAAATTAAATTCAGCCCAAGGGCTTGCGCAGATGGCTTCCGCGCGCCCGCTTGCGTTTGACACAAGCATCGAAGAAATCGTACTGCGGCGTCCGCGCTTGCAATGGTTTCCGTTTGGCGCTCTGGCGCTGTTAGGTATGAGCGCACTTGTCTGGTTCGCAATGGGGCGACACTCAGAAGCTCCGCGCGTTCTGCTCGCCGCCGCGATGAGCGCGGGCGTATGGTTCGTTTTAAAATATCTGGCCGCGTTTTTGATTGGCGCACTCTCGGCGAACTCCGATTCGTGGGACGCGAGCACGCTTTGCGTTTATTTGAAACTCATGCTTTTCCGCATACAAGTCGTGCTGCTCTTTTTTGTCGTCGCGTCGTGTGCGTCGATTTTGTATGCATGCGCGGACAGACTGGCTCGACCGGCGCGAATTGCGGTGCTTGCCGCAGCGGCCGTCGCGATTGTGGCCATTCTGCCGTGGCGAACGATGATCGACGTGCGCAAAGCCGGTTTCGATATTCCCAATTCAGGATGCATGGGAAACGTGTCGGTGGACGACCTGAAGCTTGTGAAGTGGGCGGACCGAACCATCGGCAATGGACCGGGGATCATTGGTCTGGCCGCAACAACGGTGGCGATCAACGAGGAGAAGCACCTCTATCCCTTCAGCGGCGCGCAGGCGATGCCGCTGTACAGCGAGTGGTTGAATTATTGTTTCCTCGTCGGCGATCCGAAGCGCAAGTACAGTTTCGACGATTACATGGCACACATCCAAACCAATTTCGACGCGCGCTGGTGCTTCGACAACGGCATCGCTTATTTCTATATCAACCGCGATGTCCGCTCCTTCTACAGTTCGTTCGACGACGCGATCGCCGCGGGAAAACTCAAAGCGCTGCAAACGTATGGTAATTCGACGATCTACGCCGTCGTGGCCGAGCCTGCGCCGCCTCCAAAATGAAACTCCTCACGAGCGCTTGCGCACTTCCTCCTCCAGCATACGCAGACGCTGCTCCATGATCGCCAGCTCCTGCATCAGCCGGATGTTGCGCCGATGCTGGTGCGTCAGCGAGACGGAAACCGTGAAAGAAAAAATGTAAATCGCGGCCAGCGAAATGAAGAGCACCGCCGTCGGATACGCGAGATGCGCGCGCCGCGCGGCGAACTCGATTGCCTCGGGGAAAATGCCACAGAGCAGCACGATGGATGCCGCGCAGATCCACATCACGGCGTACTTCTCGCGCAAATCGCGGCTGCGCACCCAATACAGCGTCAGTAAAAACGCCGTCAGCCCGCCCATCAGCATCAGCAATTCGGCACTCATCGCGGACTCCTTTCAAATTTTTTCGCGCGCGCGCAGCCGGTCGATCACGATCGCGAGCGACACCTTCACCATGTAGTAAATGGTTCTGAAGTAACGTATCGAAGTGATCCCGCCCTGGCGCTCGCGCATGCGCACGGGGATTTCGCCGATGTTGAGCTTGTTGCGCGCGCACCAGAAGAGCGATTCCGGCTCCGGATAATCGTCGGGATAGCGTTCCGAAAAACGCTTCCACGCGCGAGGCCCGGCGCAGCGAAAGCCGCTGGTGGGGTCTGTGACGCGCACGCCCGAGAGCAGCCCGATCAGCCGCGAAAAAAAACGGATGCCGACGCGGCGCGTCAACGTCGATTGAAAATTGCCTTCCGATTTTTGAAGAAATCGCGAACCGATGCACAGGTCGAGGTGTTTGGCTTCGCATTCGGCGACGAGCGCTTGCAGGTACGACGCGTCGTGCTGGCCGTCGGCATCGAATTGAATCGCGTACGTAAAACCACCGCGCCTGGCCGCGAACAAATAACCGGCCTGCACGGCCACGCCGATGCCGCCATTGGACGGCATGTTGATCAAATGCACGGGCAGGCGGCTGGCGCGCGCAGCCTCCTGCGCCGCGGCGGCGGTGCCGTCGCGCGAGCCGTCGTTGATCACCACGATCTCAAATCCGTCCGGCAGCGCTTGCAGCGCGGCGATGGTGCCGGGCAGCGCCTGCTCCTCGTTATAGGCTGGAATGACGATCAGGTTTTTCATTCAGCGCGCACGCACACGAAAATGAATTGGTTTGCAAACAGAGGCCGCCACAGCCGCGAGAAAAAATGCTCCACCGGATAAATCCAGCGCTCGTAAAATTGAAACGAGCCGCGTTCGGACATCTTCGTATTCTGCCGCGAGGCCGCGTCATGCTTTTTCACAAACGTCTGATACATCCACACGACTGGCGCGGGCACGAAATCGATCTTCTCAATCTTCAATCCGGCGTCCGCAAGAAACACGCGCGCGGTTTTCATCGTGTAAAAATGCAGATGCGTTTCATCCAGGATGCCGCCGCTCTTCGACATATTGAATCGGCCAAAAAAGAGCCCAAGCCGCGTATAAAAACAGGCAATGTTTGGCAGGGAGACATACACACGGCCTGCGTTTTTCAGTCGCGGAAGAAGCGCCGCAAGCGTTGCGCGCGGGTTGAGCAAATGTTCGAGCACGTCGGCGAAAATCAGCGCGTCGTACGCACCGCCAATCACGGAGACCGCGTTCGGATCGTTCAAATCCATCACGCGCACGGAGGCAATCCGCTCGCGTGCAATGCGCGCTTCGTCCTCCGAATGCGTGATGCCATCAACGGTGTTGCCGTTTCTTGCAAGCAATTCGCCAAGCGCGCCGGTGCCGCAGCCGACATCCAGAATTTTGCGGCCGGTCAGCGCTTTCAACGCCCGCCAAAGCGGGATGTTGACGGATTCGTAGATCATCGGCGACGGCTTATACTCGATGCGCCGTGCTTTTCCAGCGTTGATCAGTTTCACCAATACGCTACGATCATGGCTTCTCGCAGCGAATATGGATTGGATTCTTGGCGAACATTACAAATGCAACTGCCTCTGGCACGGCCGCGAATTCGAAACTCGATCGCTTATCGGGCCGTCATTTACCACTGTGGGCCAGAACTCTTTTATTATATTTATTTCCACCGATCTATTTGTACCTCACCGCGAATGTGATTTTCTCAGGAAGTTCGACGCCCATTTGGGATGCAGAGCAGCAGCAGGCGCCGTATTATTCACTCCTGGCGGATAGCGTTCGCGCGCATCAATTGATACTTTGGAATCCAATGAGCAACGGAGGCGCGCCGGATTATGCGGTGCCGGATTTCTTTTTGCTTTCGCCGGTCACAGGCGCGGTTGCGTATATTTTCGGCGGTTCGCTGGCGAGCTTCAAATTGTATTGGTTTCTGGTCTGGGTTTTCGGCGCGTGGGGGATTGTCAACCTTGGCCGCCACCTAAAAGCGCCTGGATGGGGAATCTGTTGTGTCAACGCGGGATTCATGTTTTCCGGAGTGTACTGCGGGCAAGCCGAGAATATCAGCGGACTTTCGGCAATGTCCGTAATACCCTGGATTGTGTGGAGATTGGATGTTGCGCTCAAAACGGGACGCATTCTTCCAGCATTCCAAGCCGCGCTGCTGTGGGGGCTTTCGGGACTTTGCTCATACATTGGATTGACCGCGCTGACGGGCTGTTACTGTGTACTTTGGATGGCTGGACGGCTGATGACCTGGAGCGAAAGCGGCGAAGTTCACGAGAGGACAAAGCGTTGGATGTTCGGTTTAGCTGTCACTTCTATTTTCGGATGTTTTGGCTTGCTGATCGTGTCACCGATCTTGGCGGGATTAGGGATCGAATTGGCCGGCTACTCAGATCGCGCGGGAGTCTTGTCCAGATCTGTTGCAATTGGCGATAACGTGATCGATCCGCGAGCGCTCTTTTCATTTGCCAGTCCTTATGTATCTATTTTAAAAATGAATAACTACACAACGATATGGCCGAACACAGATACTTGTCTTATCAGCATTTACTCTGGTGCTGCCGCAACGGTGCTTGCATTCGCATCGTTGTTAGCGCGGAATTCTATTCGGTGGCGGCTGTGGCTCTTTGGGCTGGGGCTTCTCTGTTTGATGGCAGCGCTTGGGTATCATACGCCCGTCCGAGGCTTGCTCTATGATTGGTTTCCGCCCACGCGCTATTTCCGGCATCCGGCGATTTTTAGGTACTATTGGATATTTACTATTTCATACTTGGCCCTTTATGCCGCGCGCGACATTGAAACGGCTGCGCGTTCAGTTCGCGCCAGCAGATTTTTAGCAGCAATTGCAGTTTTCGCAGCAGTTATCGGAATAGCATGGACCCTGATCGCGTGTTCTTCAAATTACCTCACGTTGTCCGACGCGGCCCGCTTTCATCTTTTTGCCATTTGGCTTCTGCTGGCGGCAGCATGTATAGCGCGAAGTTTTGCCCGCCGGCTTTCTCCAGCGGCAATTGTCGTTATCGCCTGCATCGACGGCGCGCTTTCATTTCAAATGAATCGCGCAATCATGTGCAGCGAAGATCCCGGCACGCTTCAATTCTGGTCGGACACCGAGAAGCAGCACAATCCGTCGCTAAACTTTACGAAGACCGGATTCGACCGCGAATTGCAAGCAATGGCCAGGCCGCCGTACATGTACAATATGCTTCACAACTATAATCTAATTTTGAAGCGTTCGGCGTTGAAGAGCTATTCGCCGCTAAGCAATGAATACCATCGGAAGATTGCCGATACGCCTTTGCTGGCAAATGCGGCGATTGGGGAAAATAGGATTTGGTTTGCGCGGGACGCGCCGGAGATAATACCTTCACCGGCAAACTTTGAGGCATATAAGGCACGAGCGCTTGCAATTAACGCGGCGCCAATTGTGCGGCATACTCGCGATTCGCTATTGCACCACGCGAATACTGAATCTGCTGAAAGCAATCTTGCGGAACTGAAGGCTCCGCTCGACATGCCGGCTCAAATCATTTCATATACTCCCAACGCGCTGAGTCTGCGCGTCACTGCGCCCGCAGAAGGTTGGCTGCTTGTTACCGAACGCTGGGCGCTCGGCTGGCACGCGAAAGTCAATGGCGTGGAAACCGAGGTTGTTCCAGGCAATTTCATTTTTCGATGTATTAAAGTACCAGCCGGCGAGATTAGCGTTGATTTTTATTACCGGCCTATTGGAATGCCGTGGCTTTTATACTTAAGCTATACAGTCATTCTTGCAGTCGCGTGCATTTCGCTGGCGAAATGGCTGGCGCGTTTCTTTCACGCCAGTTCCTGAACCATGCCGAGATACTTCGCCACGTCGTCGCGGCTCAACAGGCCCGCGATGCGATCGGCTGTAATTACCAGCATCTCGTCCACGTTTTCGCGTTCCATGCGCTGAAGCGCGGACCACAGTCCGGCTTCCGGACTGATGCGCCGGATTTTATCGAGCGGCACCATCGCGTCGCGAACCGTCTTCGCCGCCCATTGCTCGCGCGGGACATCTTTTACTTCGTGAAGGGTGACCGCACCGATGGTCTCATCGCCGTCGCGCACCAGGAAAGTGCGATGGCCGTGCACAAGAATGTGATCATCGACCAATTGCTGAAGCGTTAAGTTCGCCGGAACCTCATCGCAATGATTCATCGCGTTGGAAACCTTGTGGCCCGCAAGCAGCCCTCGAAACTCAGCCCGATGCACTTCCGCGGTTGCGGCGTTGTCGAGGAACCAGCCGATAAAGGCGATCCACAATCCGCCGAGATTGCCGGTCATGACGCTCAAGACGCCGAGGAAGATGAATAGGTAGCCAAAGCCGCGGCCAATATTTCCGGCGATGATCGTGGCGCGGCGCATGTCTTTTATTGCTCCCCAGATCAGCGCGCGCAAAACGCGCCCGCCGTCCAGCGGGTATCCGGGGATCATGTTGAAGACGACGAGCATAAAATTGATGAACGAAAGATATTTTGCCGGCCCAAATACTTCGGGAATATTTGGCGCGACGATCGTGATCGCAAAGAAGACCACGCTCAGCGCAATGCTGACCAGCGGGCCGGCCACGGCGATCGCGAATTCAGCCAGCGCGCTCGGCGGTTCGGCGCCAAGCTGCGCGACACCGCCGAACAGGAATAACGTGATGCTGCGCACGGGCACGTTGAAAGCTTTGGCGACCACCGCGTGGCCGAGTTCGTGCAGCAGCACGCTGGCAAAAAAGAGCAGCGCCGTTGCCGCGCCCATCAGCCAGTATTGCTGCGGTTGCCAGCCCTTAAACTCCGCGGGATAGTAAGTGGCCGCCAGCATCCACGTGAGGAGGGCGAAAATGAGAAACCAGGAATAATCCAAGCCGATGGATATTCCCAGTATTCTGCCGAGAGAAATGTTTTTGCGCATCATGGCCGAGTTCTCGTTATTGCGACAAAGCACTTTAGCGTTGCGGCGGTTTGATGGTTTTGCCCGGCACCGCGAAAGTGCTTGCTTCGTCGCGAACATCTCCCTCCAAAGAATCTTCTATTTCCTGCTGTTTCTTTGCGTTGCGTAGATGATGTTGATGCGATATGGGCCGCTCGCTTTTGTGCGGCCGTTCCGAATTTGCTCTCTGTTTGGCTGGCATTTTGACACCTCCCGGCGGATAGAGCCTTGCACTCGTAATCATCTCGCAATGCCTGTACCAAAGCTCATGCGATTGGCACTTTCAGTTCGTCCGATTGGCGTTAAAAATAAACGCATGGATTTGCCATGCAACGCCCCCGATTCCGCCGCGCAACACCGCCAAGCCGCGCCGAAAAAATTGCGCGCCGCGGTCATGACATTGTCCACCACGCGCAGCAAAGAAAACGATCTCGGCGGAAAATATATTTGCGACGCGCTGGCGGAAGCCGGCCACGAGATCGTCTGGTACGAAGTGGTGAAGGACGATGCGCCGTCGATCGCGTCGATGCTGTGCGCGCTGCGAGAACATCACGAATTGGACATCGTCGTTTGCACGGGCGGCACCGGCATCAGTCCGATGGATCTGACGATCGACACCGCGCGCCCATTGTTCGACCGCGAATTGACGGCGTTCGGCGTAATGTTCACAGTGTTGAGCCACGCTGAAGTGGGCATGGCCTGTCTGCTTTCACGTGCCACCGCCGGAGTCATGAAAGACAAAGTGGTCTTCTGCCTGCCGGGCAGTCCGAAGGCGTGCAAGCTGGCGATGGAGAAAATCATCCTTCCCGAAGCGGGGCATATTGTGAAGCACGCGCGGGAGAAGGGCAGGGGTCAGGAGGCAGGAGTCAGGAGACAGGAGAACAACGGCTAAACCACTGCGCGGTTTTTCTACTTCCTCGTTTGCAAATCAGTTGGTGGCGCAATTTGAATGCATCATTTTACGGACTTTGAAATATGACCGATCAAGAATACGAATCGCTGAATCTTCTTTTTGCGCAGGATGTCAACACGGCGCTTGACGCGCTGATTGCCAAACTGGCGGAAGGTCCGGAGCATCATGCGCTGTTTCGCGCGAAGCTGTTAAAAAAGCGCGTCGAATTGGGTTTGCCGCTCATTAATCCCGGCGAGTTGAAAGGCGCGCCGCCGGATGCGCGCGAGACGTATGAAAATTACGTCGAAACGGTCTGCCGCGAGATTGGGGCGAAATACCTCGCTGAAAACAACATCGCTCAAGCGTGGCGCTATTTCCGGACGATCGGCGACAACGCGCTGGTCCGCGAAGCCATCGAAAAAATCGATCCGAAAAATGCGAGCGACGAGATTCTGGAAATCGCGATCGGCCAGGGCGTGCATCCGCTGCGCGGATTTGAAATCACGCTGGAGCGCGACGGATTGTGCCGCGCGATTTCGACATACGACACGGAATTTTCGTCCGATTTAAGCGACAAGCGCGCCGGCGCGGCGATGCTGGTGCGCGCGATTTACAAGGATTTGGTGCTAAACGCGCGCAAACAAATCTTCGAGCGCTTCAACGAATACCCGCCCGAAACGGATTTGATCGACTTGGTGCGCCACCGGCCGTGGATGTTCGAGAACGCGAATTATCATTCGGACCCGTCGCATTTGATTTCGGTCTGCCGCATCGGCGTGATCGTGGACACGCAGCCGGAGCAGATCATGGCGCTGAGTTTTAGCGAATACGGCAAGCTGCTCGACAAGCGCCATCAATACGAGGGCCGCGCGCCGTTTGAAGGCGGGTACAGCGATTACGCGCGCTATTACCGCGCGGTGCTCGGGCAGAACGCCGAGGAGACGATCGCATTTTTCGAAGACAAGCTGAACACGTACGACTTGCACAGCATGGAGAGCTTTCCGCTGGAAGCGATCCTGCTGCTGTACTGGCAATGCGGCAAAAAAACGGAGGCGCTGAATTTCTGGCGCGAGCGTTTTCAATACACCGCGCCGGAACAGCGAGGAACGATCACGCCATCGTACTACGAACTGTGCATGTTCGCCGGCGATTATCAGCGGCTGGAGGAATCCGCGAAAAACCAGGGCGATTCATCGGCGTGGGCGGCGGCGAAGATATTTGCAGCGCGCCAGAAGCCCGAGGCGGGGAAATCATAATGGGCTTTCAAGACCGCGAATATATGAAGGGGGGCGAAATGTCCTCCGGGCGCTCACGGCGCTGGTCTGGTAAATTCGATCAATGAAACGGCAGTTCTCCAATGCCGCCGCGCATCGGTCGCGGCCTGTTCCCAAGATTTTTCTGGACCTTTTTCATCGTTTCGTGTCTATTGTGGGGCGTTCGCTCCAATTTTCTGGAATGCGAGGACGTATGCGCCGCGTGTTTGGCGACTTGTTTCTTGTTGCATTATTAACGAGCGTGGCGGGCTCGCTTTGGGCCGAGCAACCGCCGCCGCCGCCGGTTACGCCGCCCGCCACTCCCAGGCCGCAGACAGGAATGTCTGCGCCACCCCGCCGCGTCACGCAGGAACAATTGGACGCGGCGGACGCGCAGTTCACCGGATCGGCAAACTACGACGAAGTCGCGCATGAGTTGCTAGAGCAGTTTCTGAATTTCAAAATCACCAACCAGAAAGCAGAAGTGCACGCGTCGAAGCTGAGCTACAAGGAAGCGCGCGAGGCTCGGGCGAAAGAAGCGAAGGAAGCCAAAGAGGCGAAGGCGGCGGCGAAAAATGCGCCCGCGAAACCGGATGAGTACAGCATCGCGGACATGGATGCCTACACGGTCAACGCGCAGGATTGCGCGCGAAAACTGGTCTCGTTGGGGAAGCGCGCGGTGCCGGAGACGGCGGAATTGTTCCGGGCCAGTTACGCAAAACCAGAGAAAGCGGCCGATGCGCTGCAGACGGCTCAGGTGACCTATTATACCGCGTGGGTGCTGTCGCACATTCGGCTGGCGGAGGCGGCCAAGCCGTTGATTCCGCTGCTGACGAACACCGCGGCGCGCTCGGATTTGCGCGTGATTGCGGTCGATGCGGCGGGCTGGGAGAAACTCGACGAAGGCGTGGCGCTGCTGCAGAAAATTGCGGTGATCGATCCAGACACGGAAGTGCGCAAGCGCGCGGTGGGGCAGTTGTCGATGATTCCGGAGCATTGGGTGCAGAGCGAGCCGGTCTTCGTCAGGCTGCTGGACGATCCGAACGAAGACATTCGCACGCAAGCGGTGAAGGCGTGCCATTACGCGCACATTTTTTTGAGCGCGAATCCGAAGCTGGTTCAGTTGATCGAAAAGGACGAGTCGCCGGTGGTGCGTCAATATGCGCTGCTGACGCTGGCGCGGTTGAAAGTGCGCGAAGCTCAGCCGGCGCTGATTCGGATGCTGGCGAAGATCGATTTGGACGAGAAGATCAGGAAGCAGGCGCTCGCCACGCTGGTGTCGATCAGCGGCGTGCCGTTCCGCGATGTTGACGGGGCGCTGAGTTGGTGGGCGAAGCAGGGAAAGGAAGAGTTCGAGGCCATTGAGAAGCGCTCCGGCGCGGAGGCGGCGGAGTCAAACGATGCGGAATTGCTGCCGATGAAGCCGCTTCCGAAATTCAAAGCTGCGCCGGCGGAGATCGCGGATGTGGTGCCGTTGAGCGACACGAAGTCAAAGGCGGCGGAGTTGTTGCCGGAGGATGTGCCCGCAGTAGCGCCCACGCCGTTCAATTCGGCGAAAATGCCGGAGCTAACCAAAGACGCGCCGGCGGTGCCGCGCAAGGTGGACGGCTCGGAGAGCCGTCCGACGGTGAAGGCGGAGAATGCGAAGGCGAGCGTGGTCGAGCCGCTGCCTGGAACGCGTTTCGACGATGCGCCGCCGGAGAATTTGGATCCCAACGAATCGACTGGATCGCAGCGGCGCAAAAAGCGGCTCGCGGAACAGCCATGAGCGCGCAGCATTCGTTTCCTGAAAAAAAAATCGGCGTGAACGCGAACGGCGGCGATGGCGTCGTGGACGCGCACGTTGTCGATGGCGCGGGAGCCACGCTTGCAAGTGCGAGCACAGGTGGCGGGATTGAAGGCGTTCCTTCAGGGAGGAATACGAATCACGGCGGCAGGAGTGCCGCCGCTCCTACGGCGGGCGAATTCGCGGGGCGCGTTGCGTTGTCGGCGGGGTTGATTGCGCTGGTGTTTGCGGTGTGGATGGTGAATTTGCAGGCGGCGGCGGGATGGACGGGGTTGTATGCGCGGATGGCGCCGCGTTTGAGCGTCTTCGGGATGGGGTTGTTCACGGCGCTGGCCATACAAGGATGCCGCGTGAAAGCGCGGACGCTTTTGGTGTGCGCGGGTTTGGCGCTGGCGGGGATGTTCGCGCTGCAAGGGTGGGCGAATCTGTTTGAAGTCGTGAAACCATCGGCGGAGACGCTTGCGATGTCCGGCGGAAAGCCGCGCGATTGGGCGAGCGCGGGCGGGAATGTGTACCTTCACGCGCGGCCGGACATGCTCGGGCCGGGGCCGGCGCTGCTGTTGATGCGCCTGGAATGCGCGCTGTTCGCGGCCGTTTTTTTGGGGACGTGGATCGGGCAAGGCGCGTGGCGCGCGTGGCATTTCGTGACGCTGCTGATGTTCGCGGGCGTCTTCGACGCGTGGCTCAATTGGCAGCACATTCCGGAGAGCGTGGACGCGGCCTCACCGCTGGCGGTGCTGCGCATGCCGTTCGTTCCGGCGCTGGGGCGGATGACGCTGGCGCCGGCGTTCACAGATATTATGTTTATCAGCGCCGCGTTTGAAGCCTCGCGCGTGTTCCGCATGCATGTGTTCTGGCTGGCGCTCGGCGCACTCACAGGCTATTGCAGCGGCGGATTTTTTGGGCCGGCGCCATTTTTGTCGATGCCGCTGGTGGCGATTGGGATGATCGTCGCCGCGTGGCCGGACATGAAACTCGACGAGAATTCAGTGGGCAAAGCGTTCTTGGCGCTGGCGCTGATGATTCTGATGCTGGCGGGCGTGAGGCTGCTGCGGATTGAATTGAATGCGCCGCGCGAACAGAATGCGGCGCCGCCGGAGTTGAGGAATGCGGCGTAGTCAGGGATCAGGGGTCAGGAGTCAGGGGGCCAGGGACTTTATCGCAGCCTCCGCGCACGCAGCGCCGGATTCACTCGCACCGCCGGGCGCGGCGGAGTCTTTGCTCCAGCGGGCGGCGTGATGCCTGGCGACGACGGCGGCCGTTGCACGGGTTGCGGGATGCCCGGCGATGAGGGCGGGCGTTGCACGGGCCGCGCGATTTTCTTCACTGTGGGCCGTG
>Ga0209579_10000394_pt1 | contig 46922 bp, 56 predicted proteins | sample Coa_R1_2_FD_187152 | JGI IMG/M metagenome (GOLD analysis project Ga0209579, IMG submission 187152) | Surface soil microbial communities from Centralia Pennsylvania, which are recovering from an underground coalmine fire - Coalmine... | ecosystem: Environmental > Terrestrial > Soil >...
GAGGAGACCTGGCGCCTCTTCCGCGAGCTCGAGCCGAAGCTCATCGTCAACGACGAGCAGATCTTCCGCGAGCTCAAGGACCGATTCGGCTCGCCGTATGGGTTCGGCGTCTACTTCAACGGCGGCATGGGAGCGGAGGCGATCCGCGACCTGCTCAAGGAGCTCGACCTCACGAACGAGGCCGCGATGCTCCGCGAGACGATCCGCACGTCGAAGGGCCAGAAGCAGCAGCGGGCGATCAAGCGGCTCAAGGTCGTCACGGCCTTCATCACGAGCGAGAACAAGCCCGAGTGGATGATCCTCGAGGCGATCCCGGTCATTCCGCCGGAACTTCGCCCGATGGTCCAGCTCGACGGCGGCCGCTTCGCGACGTCGGACCTCAACGACCTCTACCGCCGCGTCATCAACCGGAACAACCGCCTCAAGCGTCTCCTCGACCTCGGCGCGCCGGAGATCATCGTCAACAACGAAAAGCGGATGCTGCAGGAGGCCGTCGACGCGCTCTTCGACAACGGCCGCCGCGGTCGCGCCGTGACCGGCCCGGGCAACCGGCCGCTCAAGTCGCTGTCCGACATGCTCAAGGGCAAGCAGGGCCGCTTCCGGCAGAACCTGCTCGGCAAGCGCGTCGACTACTCCGGCCGCTCGGTCATCGTCTCCGGCCCGCACCTCAAGCTCTACCAGTGCGGCCTGCCGAAGCTCATGGCGCTCGAGCTCTTCAAGCCGTTCATCATGAGCCGGCTCGTCGAGCGGAAGATCGTCCAGAACATCAAGGCGGCCAAGCGGCACGTCGACCAGATGCACGCCGAGGTCTGGGACATCCTCGAGGAGGTCATCCAGGAGCACCCGGTGCTGCTCAACCGCGCGCCGACGCTCCACCGCCTCGGAATCCAGGCGTTCGAGCCGACGCTCGTCGAGGGCAAGGCCATCCAGGTGCACCCACTCGTCTGCCACGCGTTCAACGCGGACTTCGACGGCGATCAGATGGCCGTCCACGTGCCGCTGTCGGCGGAGGCGCAGGCCGAGGCGCGGATCCTCATGCTCTCGGCGAACAACATCCTCTCGCCGGCGCACGGTGACGCTCTCGCGCTCCCGACGCAGGACATGGTGCTCGGCGTCTACCTCCTCACGTACTCCGACAAGGACCTCAACGCGCTCACGGTCGACAAGCTCGACCCGCGGCCGCCGCGGTTCCGCACGGAGGAGGAGGTCGAGTTCGCCGTCGAGGCGAAGCAACTCCACCTCGAGCAGCCGATCGAGTACCTCTGGAACGGCGAGCTCATCCTCACGACGTCGGGCCGCGTGATCTTCAACACGGAGATCGAGCGCGCTCTGCAAGAGACGGCGAGCAAGGGCAAGGCCGTCGCGGCGCACGAATACGTCAACCGGACGCTCTCGAAGAAGGAGATCGGCAACTTCATCGCCGCGCTCGTCGCTTCGCATGGCGCAGCCGCTGTCGCTCACGTGCTCGACACGATCAAGACGCTCGGGTTCCGGTACGGCACCCGCGCCGGCGTGACGATCTCGAAGAACGACATCGTCATCCCGCCGAACAAGGAGCAGATCCTCGCGGGCTACGAGGAGCGCGTCCGGCGCGTCGAGGACGCGTACGACCAGGGCCTCATTACCGAGTCGGAGCGCCACGAGCAGATCACGTCGATCTGGACGGAGGCAACCGACGAGGTCGCAAACGCAATGGTCGACAACCTCGACGTGCTCAACCCGATCGCGATGATGGCCGACTCCGGCGCCCGCGGCTCGTTCGCGCAGCTCCGCCAGCTGGCCGGGATGCGCGGCCTCATGGCGAATCCGAAGGGCGAGATCATCGAGCGCCCGATCAAGGCGAACTTCATGGAAGGCCTCTCGGTGCTCGAGTACTTCATCTCGACGCACGGCGCCCGCAAGGGTCTCGCCGACACGGCTCTCCGCACCGCCGACTCTGGGTACCTGACGCGGCGTCTCGTCGACGTCTCGCAGGACGTGATCATCCGTGAGGAGGACTGCAAGACGAAGGAGCACGTCGAGCTGCCGCTCTTCCTGCCGGACGGGCTCAACAAGTCCGTCGCCGGCCGGATCGTGGCCGAGGACGTCTACAAGCCGCTCGCCACGGGCAAGCCGGGCAAGACCGTCGTCGTCGCGAAGGGCGAGGAGATCTCCGTGCCGCGGCTGCGCGAGATCGTGGCCGAGCTCGGCAGCGACATCGCCGACGACTTCTCCTTCCCTGTCCGCTCGGTGCTCAAGTGCAAGGCCGACACGGGCGTGTGTCGCAAGTGCTACGGCACGTTCCTCGCGACCGGCGAGCTCGCGGAGATCGGCGACGCGGTGGGCATCATCGCTGCGCAGTCGATCGGCGAGCCGGGCACGCAGCTGACGATGCGGACGTTCCACACCGGCGGTATTGCCGGCGCGGACATCACGCATGGCCTCCCGCGCGTCGTCGAGATCTTCGAGGCGCGGAACCCGAAGGGCGCTGCGGTGCTCGCCGAGATCTCGGGTCTCGTCGCGATCGAGGAGACCGAGCGTCAGCTCCGCATCACTGTCGTGGCCGACAGCGGCAACGAGGAGGACGACTTCTCGATCCTCGTCCCGCGCCGCACGCGGCTCTCGGTCGTGCACGGCCAGCGGGTCGAGGCGGGAGACGCGCTCCACGAGGGCTCGATCGCTCCGGCCGACCTCCTGCGTCTCAAGGGCTACACCGCGACGGAGCTCTATCTCGTCGGCGAGGTGCAGAAGGTCTACAAGTCGCAGGGCGTCGACATCCACGACAAGCACATCGAGCTCATCGTCCGGCAGATGCTCAAGAAGGTCCGCGTCGACAACAACGGCGACACCGACCTCCTGCCCGGCCAGCTCGTCGACAAGCTCGTCCTCGACCGCGAGAACGCCCGCGTGAAGAAGGAGAAGAAGGAGCAGGCGACCGAAGAGCCGCTCATCCTCGGCATCACGAAGGCGTCGCTCGCGACGGAGTCGTTCCTCTCCGCCGCCTCGTTCCAGGAGACGACGAAGGTGCTCACCGACGCGGCGATCGAAGGCAAGGTCGACCGGCTGCTCGGGCTGAAGGAGAACGTCATCATCGGGAAGCTCATCCCGGCCGCGACCGGGTTGAAGCGCTACCGGACGATCGAGATCGGCCCGTCGTCCAAGGTGCCGGCGAGCGCGCTCGTCCGGCCGCAGACCGAGGAGCAGCTCCTCGCGGCGCTCGAGGAGATCGGCACCGACGGCTCCGACGCTCTCGCGGATCTCAACTTCGGCTTCGGCAGCGAAGTGCTCGACGAGCCGAAGTCGGATCTCGAGGCGGAAGAGATCCCGGAAGTCGATACGCCACTCGACGACTAACCCGGAACGGACCGGATCGTTAGACGGAGAGGGCGGCTATATGCCGCCCTCTCTGGTTCGCTCGGCCGATCGTGAACGGGCTTACTTGATGTAAGCCACGCTCCACGAGACGTGGCCGGGGTCGTACGTGCCGTTGGGACAGGTCGAGCCGCATCCTCGCGACATGACCACGTCGATGAGTCCCTCGTCGTGCGCTTTCGGGTCCGTGTTGTGGCAGGTCCCGCTCCCGCCGGCGCACGTGGAGGGAGCCTTGGGCTGCCACTGCTGGAACGGAAGCTTCCCGATCCAACTGCACGTCTTGGAGCCCGCTGCTGGGAAGCACCTCGCGGGCGTGATGCCGCCCGGGTAGAAGGTGTTGCACTCGGTCCCGACTCCGTCCTCGCACAGACGGACCGAGAAGTTGATGAAGTTCCCGCCACCGGCCGGGGCTGGGTTCGTCGTAGTGACGGAGAAGTAGGTGATCGTCCCACTGCTCGCCGTGATCGGCGTCTCAGTCAACTCGTACGGTGCCGCCAGGAGTGACGGACACGGCGTCGACCCGATGTAGTCGCCAACGCCGATCAATTCGCATTGATTCGGAATAACCGAGCCGACCGTGCCTGGCTTACCCGTGCTCGACGCTGGAATGTTGCCGGAGCTGCCGAAGATCATCGAGTACGACACTGGCGTTTGGTAGAACGGATAACCCGCCAACGCGATCCCGGCAGCCAAGCCTGCGAGCACGAAGCCCAGTGCTATGGCGACAGTCACCTTGCGCTTGCTACGCATTTGTTCACCTCATCCTCGTGGTGCATGACAAATGCCCCTGGAGTACCAGCCAGCTGCCCCCGACATAACAGCTGACCCAACTCCTTGAACGAGTGAACCACAGTTCCAACCGTGCGTCAATGAGCAGCGGCGACGTACGAGTCGCTTGGACGTATGCCGTTTCTCGCCGTGGACTAGCCGGCTCTACTCGGCGGCCGCGAGCCCGCCGCCGCTCTTCCGCATCTGTTTCGCGGCGTAGAGCGACTGGTCGGCCCGCTCGAAGAGGCTCGTGGAGTCGTCGTTCGGTTGCAGCTCCGCGAAACCGACCGAGACGCGCAGGTGCCCGGCGCGTGCGATCGGGCGCGCGACGACCGCCTGCTCGATCCGGGCCGCGAGCCGTTGCGCATCGGCGAGGCGCGACTCGGGGAGGATCAGCCCGAGCTCGTCTCCGCCGATCCGGCAGGGGATGTCGGACTCGCGCACCGCCTCGCGCACGCGCTCGGCAGTCTCGGCGAGCGCGCCGTCGCCGGCGAGATGCCCGATCCGGTCGTTGACTCCCTTGAAGTCGTCGATGTCGACGATCACGAGCGCGAGCCCGCGCGAGTACCGGTGCGCTCGCGCGACCTCGCGCGCGAGCGTCTCGTGGAAGTAGCGGCGATTGTGGAGGCCCGTCAGCGCGTCGAGGTCGGCCTGTTGGCGCGCCTCCTGGAAGCGTCGCGCGTTCTCGAGCGCGGGCGCGACGCGCTCCGCGAGCTCTTCGGCGCGGCGGAGATCGTCGTCGCCGAAGCGCGCCTGCGGCTCACGGGAGAAGATGCCGAGCCAGCCGACACCGCCGGAGCGGTCGACGAGCGGGACCCCGAGTGCGGCCCTGATCGCCCCCTCGGTCGGCTCCGGATAGCGATATGACAGCTCGACCGCCCGCGCGCCCCAACCGCCCGCCTGTCCGAAGAACGACGTCGCATCCGGCGCTTCGCTTCCGAAGCCGCGGGAGCCCGCGATCGGCTTATCCGCTCCGCCACCGTCAAGCCGGACGAGAGCTGCGTCGACCTGCGGAAGCGCCAAGGCGGCGTCAAGGGTCGTCTCGAGGACGCTGTCCAGATCGACCGTCGTCCCGATTTGATTGAGGAACCGGCTGCGCTGCGTCTCCTCTTCCGCGCGGCGCACGCTCTCCTGTAGCTCGCGCGCGAGCTCCTCCATCCGTGCCTCGAGATGCCCGACGGCACCGGCCTCGACCACGACTTGCGGCTCGGCGTGGCGCCTCGAGCGGCTCACGAGGACACCAACAGCGATGAGGCTGAGAACGAGGGCTGCGACGAGCAACGCGATGACGACATCCATGGAGACGGACTGTAAGTCGCGTTCGGCTTCTCCACCAGCCCCAACCGTGGGATCAGGGCCGTGTAAGGCTTGGTGGCGAGGAATGCGGCGGTTCGCTACCATGCCGCGGGCCGGTTGGCAGGAGGCAATTTGCCTTCGCCGACCGTCTCTTTGCGAAGACCGTGTTTTTTTATCCGTAGGGGAGTAGACGAACTAGCCATGCCGACCGTCAATCAACTCGTGCGCAAGGGCCGCAAGGCCCCTCAGGCCAAGACGAAGACGCCTGCGCTCGCCGGTGCTCCGCAGAAGCGGGGCGTCTGCACGCGCGTCATGACGCAGACCCCGAAGAAGCCGAACTCGGCCCTTCGGAAGGTTGCGCGCGTCCGCCTGACGAACGGCGCTGAGGTCGGTGCCTACATCCCGGGCGAGGGCCACAACCTGCAGGAGCACTCCGTCGTGCTTGTGCGCGGCGGCCGCGTCAAGGATCTGCCGGGCTACCGCTACAAGGTGATCCGCGCCGCGCTCGACACGGGCGGGGTCGCCGATCGCAAGCAGGCGCGCTCGAAGTACGGCGCGAAGCGGGGTAGCTGATGCCTCGCCGCGCTGAAATCCAGGCCCGCGAGGCCTCTCCCGACTCGCAGTTCGGCTCCGTCCTCGTGACGCAGGTGATCAACAAGATCATGCTCGACGGCAAGAAGTCGATCGCCGAGCAGATCGTCTACGACGCGCTCGACAAGGTCGGGACGAAGACCGGTCGCCCGCCGGTCGAGGTGCTCGAGCAGGCCGTGAAGACGGTCACGCCGGTGCTCGAAGTGCGCAGCCGCCGCGTCGGCGGCGCGAACTACCAGGTGCCCGTCGAGGTGCCGCAGCGGCGTGCCCGCACGCTCGCCGTCCGCTGGCTCGTGACGTACGCGCGCGACCGGCGCGAAAAGGGCATGTCCGACAAGCTCGCCAACGAGATTCTCGACGCGCTCAACCAGCAGGGTGGCGCGTACAAGCGAAAGGACGACGTCTACCGGATGGCGCAGGCCAACAAGGCCTTCGCGCACTACCGCTGGTAGACGCAGGGGGAAGGATTTTGAGCACCAAGATGACAGAGCAGCCCATCGCGCTCGAGCGCGTCCGCAACATCGGGATCATGGCCCACATCGACGCGGGCAAGACGACGACGACCGAGCGGATCCTCTACTACACCGGCCGCACCCACAAGATGGGCGAGGTCCACGAGGGCGCCGCGACGATGGACTGGATGGCCCAGGAGCAGGAGCGCGGCATCACGATCACGTCGGCAGCCACGACGGCGTTCTGGCGTGACCATCGGATCAACATCATCGATACGCCCGGGCACGTGGACTTCACAGTCGAGGTCGAGCGCAGCCTGCGCGTTCTCGACGGCGCGGTCGCCGTTTTTGACGCGGTCGCCGGCGTGCAGCCGCAGTCCGAGACGGTCTGGCGACAGGCGGACAAATACAAAGTGCCGCGGATCGCGTTCATCAACAAGATGGACCGCACCGGCGCGAACTTCTTCGCCTCCGTGCAGTCGATGGTCGACCGCCTCGGCGCCAACCCGGTGCCGATCCAGCTCCCGATCGGCGCGGAGGAGAACTTCCGCGGCGTCATCGATCTCGTCGAAATGCAGGCGATCGTCTACAAGGACGACCTCGGCCAGGAGTTCGAGACAACCGAGATTCCCGCCGAGCTCGCCGAGCAGGCGCACGAGTACCACCACCAACTCGTCGACGCGATCTCGCACTTCGACGATGAGGTGCTGGGGGCGTACCTCGAGGACGAGTCCTCGGTCACGGCCGAGATGATCAAGCGGGCCGTCCGCATCGGCACGCTCGCCGACGAGATGACGCCGGTGCTGCTCGGCTCCGCTTTCAAGAACAAGGGCGTGCAGCCGCTGCTCGATGGGATCATCGACTACCTGCCGAACCCGCTCGACGTGCCGCCGGTGGCGGGCCTCGATCCGAAGACGGGCGAAGAGAGAGAGCGCCCCGCCGATCCAAGCGCGCCGTTCTCGGCGCTCGCCTTCAAGGTCATGTCCGACCCGTACGTCGGGAAGCTCACGTACTTCCGCGTCTACTCCGGCACGCTCAAAGCCGGCGACCGTGTGCTCAACACGATCTCGGGCAAGACCGAGCGGGTCAGCCGCATCCTCCAGATGCACGCGAACCACCGCGAGGAGCGCGAGTCGATCATGGCGGGCGAGATCGCCGCCGGAGTCGGACTCAAGGACACGACGACGGGCGACACTCTTTCTGCCGAGAGCAACCCGATCATCCTCGAGTCGATGACGTTCCCCGATCCGGTCATCTCGGTCGCGGTCGAGCCGAAGTCGAAGGGTGACCAGGACAAGCTCGGGGTCGGCCTCCAGCGCCTCGCCGAGGAGGACCCGACCTTCCGCGTCTCATCCGACGAGGAGACGGGCCAGACGCTCATCTCCGGGATGGGCGAGCTGCACCTCGAGATCATCGTCGACCGCCTCAAGCGCGAGTTCAGCGTCGAGGCGAACGTCGGCCGGCCGCAGGTCGCGTACCGCGAGACCGCGAGCCGGGACGTGGAGAACCTCCGCGAGAAGTTCGTCCGCCAGACCGGCGGCTCGGGCCAGTTCGCGGACGTCGTCATCAACCTCCGTCCGCAGGAGCCTGGCGCCGGCTACGAGTTCAGCGACAAGATCACCGGCGGCAAGATCCCGAAGGAGTACATCCCTGCCGTCAACGCCGGGATTCAGGAGGCAATGGACTCGGGCGTGCTCGCGGGCTACCCCGTCGTCGACGTCGCGATCGAGCTCGTCGACGGCTCGTACCACGAGGTCGACTCGAGCGAGCGCGCATTCAAGATCTGCGGCTCGATGGCGTTCAAGGAGGCACTCAAGCGCTCGAAGCCCAAGCTGCTCGAGCCGATGATGGCCGTCGAGGTGACGACTCCCGAGGACTACCTCGGTGACGTCATGGGTAACCTGAACAGCCGCCGCGGCCGGATCGAGTCCATGACGCCCGTTGGGAACGCCCAGGTCGTCAAGGCGCTCGTGCCGCTGTCGGAGATGTTTGGATACTCGACCGACCTGCGCTCGATGACGCAGGGCCGGGCCGACTTCCACATGGACTTTGACCGGTACGAGGAAGTTCCGCAGTCAATCGCCACCGAGATCATCGACTCGGGCGCAAGCAAGTAAGCGATCGAAGAGGAGACCAGGAGCCACCAATGGCCAAGCAGAAGTTCGAACGCACAAAGCCGCACGTCAACGTCGGCACCATCGGTCACATCGACCACGGCAAGACCACGCTCACCGCGGCGATCACGAAGGTGCTCGCGGAGAAGGGCGGCGGCGAGGCCGTGGCTTTCGATCAGATCGACAAGGCGCCGGAAGAGCGTCAGCGCGGCATCACGATCAACACGGCGCACGTCGAGTACGAGACGGAGAACCGTCACTACGCGCACGTCGACTGCCCGGGGCACGCCGACTACATCAAGAACATGATCACGGGCGCCGCCCAGATGGACGGCGCGATCCTCGTGGTCTCGGCCGCCGACGGCCCGATGCCGCAGACGCGCGAGCACATCCTGCTCGCTCGCCAGGTCGAGGTGCCGGCGATCGTCGTCGCCCTCAACAAGGCCGACATGGTCGACGACCCCGAGCTGCTCGAGCTCGTCGAGATGGAGGTGCGTGAGCTCCTCTCGAAGTACGACTTCCCCGGCGACGACATCCCGATCGTCCAGGTCTCGGCGCTCAAGGCGCTCGAGGGTGACGCGGAGTGGAGCGCCAAGGTCGTCGAGCTCATGGACGCCGTCGACTCGTACATCCCTGAGCCGGTACGCGATCTCGACAAGCCGTTCCTCATGCCGATCGAGGATGTCTTCACGATCACCGGCCGCGGCACCGTCGTGACCGGTCGCGTCGAGCAGGGCCAGATCAAGATCGGCGACGAGATCGAGATCGTCGGCATCCACGAGAAGGTGGAGAAGACGGTCGTCACGGGCGTCGAGATGTTCAACAAGACGCTTGACCAGGCGCAAGCGGGCGACAACGCGGGCGCGCTCCTCCGCGGTACGAAGCGTGAGGAAGTCGAGCGCGGACAGGTGCTCGCGAAGCCGGGCTCGATCAACCCGCACACGCACTTCAAGGCCGAGGTCTACGTCCTCGGTAAGGACGAGGGTGGCCGTCACACGCCGTTCTTCAACGGCTACCGGCCGCAGTTCTACTTCCGGACGACGGATGTCACGGGCTCCATCAAGTTGCCGGACGGCCAGGAGATGGTCATGCCGGGCGACAACACGAACATGGAGATCCAGATGATCCAGCCGATCGCCATGGATCAGGGCCTTCGGTTCGCCATCCGCGAGGGCGGCCGGACCGTTGGTGCAGGCGTCGTCACCGAGATCATCGCGTAGGAAGCTGAGGGAAGGGCACCGTGCCGCAACAGAAGATCCGCATCAGGCTCAAGGGTTACGACCACCAGCAGGTGGACAAGTCCGCGCGCGACATCGTGGACACGGCCCAGCGCACCGGTGCGACGATCACCGGCCCGGTGCCCCTGCCCACCGAGAAGAACGTCTACTGCGTGATCCGTTCTCCGTTCAAGGACAAGGACTCGCGGGAGCACTTCGAGGTGCGCACGCACAAGCGGCTGATCGACATCCACTCGCCGACGCCGAAGACGGTCGACTCGCTCATGCGGCTCGACCTCCCGGCCGGCGTCGACATCGAGATCAAGCTGTGATGGAGCGGATCGTGCGCAATACAGCGCTGGCTACCGCGAGGTGTGAACGAAACCTTGCGGCCGCCGAGGTGGTGTCCTAGATGAAAGGGCTACTCGGCCGGAAGGTAGGGATGACTCAGTTGTTCGATCCCGAGAGCGGCTCGGTGACTCCCGTCACCGTGATCGAGGCCGGCCCGTGCCCTGTCGTCGCTGTCCGCACGCCGGACACCGACGGCTACGAGGCCGTGCAGCTCGCGTGGGAGCCGGTCGCCGATCGCAAGGTCTCGAAGGCCGAGCGCGGTCATCTCGCTAAGGCCGGAGTCGACGGTGCGTATCGGCATCTCGTCGAGTTCCGCGGCCACTTCGCCGAAGCCGTCCAGGGTGAGAACGTGACCGTCGAGCTCTTCGAGCCCGGTGACAAGGTCAAGGTCAGCGGGATCGGGATTGGCAAGGGCTTCCAGGGCACGATCAAGCGCCACAACTTCTCTCGCGGCCCTGTCACGCACGGCTCGCACAACATCCGCAAGCCGGGCTCGATCGGCGCGTCCGCGTACCCGTCGCGCGTCTTTAAAGGCGTGCGGATGGCGGGCCGGATGGGCGGCAAGCGCGTCACGCAGGTCGGCCTCACGGTTCACTCCGTCGATCCGGAGCGGAACCTCCTGCTCGTCAAAGGCGCGATCCCGGGCCCGAAGAACGGGGTCGTCGAGATCAGGGAGATGTCGTAATGGCCGCGCCGAAGGCACCCGTTCTCGGAGGCGCCAAGAAAGAGGTCTCGCTCGACGAGACGGTCTTCGCCGCGGAGGTCAAGCCGCACCTAGTTCACGAGGCTGTCCGCGCCGAGCTCAACGCCCACCGGCAGGGAACCCGCGCGGCGAAGAGCCGCGGCATGGTCTCCGGCGGCCGCGCGAAGCCGTGGCGCCAGAAGGGCACCGGTCGCGCACGCCAGGGGACGATCCGCGCGCCGCAGTTCGCCGGCGGCGGCGTCACATTCCCGCCGAGCCCGCGCGACTTCTCGGTCAAAGTCAACAAGAAGGCACTGCGCGCTGCACTGCGCGCCGCTCTGAGCGATCACGCGCAGGCGGGGACGCTCGGCCTCGTGGCCGGCGACTCATTCGAGAAGCCGTCGACGAAGCAGGCTGCCGAGCTTCTTGCGACGTGGGGCCAGCAAGCGCCGACGGTAGTCGTCGCGACGGACGACGAGGAGTCGCTCATCAAGTCGTTTCGCAATCTCGAGCGGGTGCTCGTCACCGTTCCGGGGGAGCTCGAGGTCGCGCATGTCGTCTGGGCGCGTTCGCTCGTCGTGAGCGAGGCCGCGCTGCCGCTGGTACAGGCAAAGGCCGCCGCCGGCGCAGCCGGCGCCGGCCGGCCGAAGAGCAAGGCGCCTTCGGCGCCGGCGAAGGCGGGTGTGTCCGCATGAGCCTTCATCCCGCGCAGGTCCTCATCTCGCCCGTCGTGAGCGAGAAGAGCTACGGCCAGATCGTCGAGAACCGCTACACGTTCAAGGTGCACAAGGACGCGCACAAGACGCAGATCCGCCAGGCCGTCGAGCAGCTCTTCGACGTCCACGTCGTCGGGGTCAACGTCATCAAGGTGCAGCCGAAGCCGAAGCGGCGCGGGCTGATCCAAGGCACGCGCTCCGGCTGGAAGAAGGCCATCGTCGAGGTCAAGGCCGGCGAGAAGATCGACATCTTCGAGGGGGCTCAGCTCTAGATGCCCATCCGCCGTTACAAGCCGACGAGCGCCGGCCGTCGCTTCATGTCCGTCTCGACGTTCGAGGAGGTCACGAAGACGACGCCGGAGAAGAGCCTGCTCGCTCCGGTCACGAAGAAGGGCGGTCGGAACAACAACGGCCGGATCACGACGCGCCACCAGGGCGGCGGCCACAAGCGCCGCTACCGCCTCGTCGACTTCAAGCGCGTCAAGGACGGCGTGCCTGCGACGGTGGCCGCGATCGAGTACGACCCGAACCGCTCGGCGCGCATCGCGCTTCTTCATTACGCCGACGGCGCCAAGGCGTACATCCTCGCGCCCGCGCAGCTGAAGGTCGGCGCGACGGTCGAGTCTGGGCCTGAGGCCGACATCAAGGTCGGGAACGCTTTGCCGCTCGAGAACATCCCGACAGGAACGCTCGTCCATGCCGTCGAGCTGAAGCCGGGCCAGGGCGCGAAGATGGCTCGCTCCGCCGGCTCCGGTATCCAGCTCGTCGCCAAGGACGCCGGGTACGCCGTCCTCCGCCTCCCGTCCGGCGAGATGCGCCGCGTACCACTCACGTGCCGCGCGACCGTCGGGCAGGTCGGGAACGTCGACCACCAGAACATCAACTGGGGCAAGGCTGGACGGAGCCGCTGGCGCGGCAAGCGTCCGTCGGTGCGCGGCTCGGCGATGAACCCGGTCGACCACCCGCACGGCGGCGGCGAGGGCAAGTCGAAGGGCGGCCGCCATCCGGTCACCCCGTGGGGCGTGCCGACCCTCGGCAAGCGCACCCGCTCGAAGCACAAGGAATCCGACAAGTTGATCGTCCGCGGCCGTCGCCGCGGTAAGGAGGGACGCCGCTAAATGTCGCGGTCAAGCAAGAAGGGGCCTTTCGTGGAGGAGCGGCTGATGAGCCGCATCGAGGCGATGAACACCGCCGGCTCCAAGAACATGATCAAGACCTGGTCGCGCGCGTCGACGGTCTTCCCGGAGATGGTCGGGCACACGATCGCCGTCCACGACGGCCGTAAGCACGTTCCCGTGTTCATCTCCGAGCAGATGGTCGGCCACAAGCTCGGCGAGTTCGCGCCGACGCGGACGTTCCGCGGCCACGCCGGCGATCGCGCAGCGAAGGTGAAGCGCTAGTGGCCGTCATGGAACAGGAACAGCAGACCGTGCGCGCGCAGGCGCGTTGGGTGCATTCGAGCGCGCGCAAGGCGCGGCTCGTCACCGACCTCATCCGCGGGCGCAGCGTGCCGGAGGCGCGGACGATCCTCGCGTTCTCGAGCCGCGCCGTCGCGAAGGACATCGAGAAGGTGCTGCGCTCGGCCGTGGCGAACGCCGAGTCGCGCCCCGACCTCCACTGGTCGGGCGACACGCTCGTCGTCGTCACCGCGTATGCGGACGAAGGGCCGACGCTGAAGCGTTGGCGCGCCCGCGCACGTGGCCGCGTCAACCGGATTCGTAAGCGGACCTGTCACATCACGATCGAGCTCGCGCAGAGCCCGGCTGCTGTTGCCGCCGCTGCGGCTCAGGCCGCGGCCGCGCCGAAGCGCGCGTCGCGCAAGAAGGCCGAGCCGGTCGAGCCCGAGGCTGTGGTCGAGGAGACCCCGGTCGACGAGACCGAGGCAACCGACGAGGCCGAGGCAACCGAGGAGCCTGAGACCACCGACGAGCCCGAAACGACCGAGGAGACAGACAGCTAATGGGCCAGAAGATTCATCCCGGGGGTCTCCGCGTGGGCGTGATCCACGACTGGAAGTCCAACTGGTACACCGGCAAGAAGGAGTTCGCGGGTTACATCCTCGAGGACGTCAAGATCCGCGAGCACATCTACTCGAAGCTCTCGCACGCGGGGCTGTCCGACATCCTGATCCGCAAGGACAAGCAGCGGATCACGGTCGACATCTACACCGCGCGGCCTGGCATCGTGATCGGCAAGTCGGGCGTCGAGGTGGACGCGCTGCGCAAAGAGCTGCATGCCCTCACCCAGAAGAACGTCCACATCAACATCAACGAGATCAAGCGGCCCGAGCTCGACGCGAAGCTCGTCGCGCAGTCGATCGCGGAGCAGCTCTCGAACCGCGTCGCCTTCCGCCGTGCGATGAAGCGCGCCCTCGCCTCGGCGATCCGCTCCGGCGCCGCCGGCGTGAAGATCCGCTGCGCCGGCCGTCTCGGTGGCGGCGAGATGAGCCGCAGCGAGACGTACAGCGAAGGCCGCGTCCCTCTCCACACGATCCGCGCCGACATCGACTACGGCTTCGTCGAGGCGAAGACCGGCGCCGGTCGCATCGGCGTAAAGGTCTGGATCAACAAGGGCGAGATCATGCCGGAGGGGTTCGGCGAGACCGATTCGTCGCGCCTCGGCGACCAGGATGCGCGCCGCCGCCGCGGCGGTGCGCTCGAGGGGCTCGGCGCCTCGCGCGAGAGCGGCCGGTCCCGCAGTCAGGATCGCGAGGGCCTCGGCCCGGTGCGCCAGCGCCGGCGCGGCCCGGGCGGCGGTCCCGGTGGTCCGGGCGGTCCGTCCGGTCGTCCCGGCCAGCGCCGTGGGCCTGGTGGCGGACGTGGTCCGCGCCGCGACGATCGCGCCGAGCAGCCGCGCACCGATGAGACACAGGTTCAGGCGACCGAGCCGGTCGTCGAGACTCCGGCGCCCGAGCAGGTCGTCGAGACCCCGGCCGTCGTCGAGACCGTCGAGGCTCCGGTGACCGAGGCTGCTGCGCCCGAGGCTCCGGCAGAGGAGAAGCCGAAGCGTGCTCCCCGGAAGAAGGCCGAGCCGACTGTCGAGGCCGGCACCGAGGAGAAGCCAAAGCGCGCGCCGCGCAAGAAGGTCGAGCCGGCAGAGCCGGCGACTGACGCGGGGCCCGCGGCCGACGCAGAGCCGACGGACGGTGACGCCTGATGTTGATGCCGAAGAAGACGAAGTTCCGGAAGGTCCATCGTGGCCGCCGGCGCGGCGCTTCCACCGGTCAGACCGTCGTGCAGTACGGCGACTACGGCCTCAAGGCCATGGACGCCGGCTGGATCACGAACCGCCAGATCGAAGCGGCTCGTATCGCGATGACGCGCAAGATCAAGCGCGGTGGCAAGGTCTGGATCAACGTCTTCCCCGACAAGAGCTTCACGAAGAAGCCGGCCGAGACCCGCATGGGTTCCGGCAAGGGCTCGCCCGAAGGCTGGGTCTGCGTGATCAAGCCGGGCCGCGTGATGTTCGAGCTCGCCGGCGTTCCCGAGCCGCTCGCCAAGGAGGCGCTCCGGCTGGCGGGCCAGAAACTGTCGATCAGGACGAAGGTCGTGAAGCGGGAGGCTGAGCTCTTTGACTAGGGCATCCGAGCTGCGTGCGTTGACCGATGATGAGCTCGAGACCCGGCTCTCCGAGCGGCGACAAGAGCTGTTCAACCTCCGCTTCCAGTCGGTGACCGGCGCGCTCGAGAACTCCGCGCGCCTCAAGCTTGCAAAGCGCGAGATCGCCCGCATCCTGACCGTCGTGACCGAACGAGAAGCAGAGAAGGCAACAAGCTGATGACTGAAGAGAACGAGAACATCGAAGAGGCACCGGCGGAGACGCCCGTGGAGGAGACTCCCGAGGCGGTCGAGGAGACCCCGGTAGCGGCCGAGGCGCCGGAGGCCGAGGCGGAGGAGACTCCCGCCGAGCCCGAGGCTACCGCTGAAGAGCCCGCTGCCGAAGAGGCGGCCGAAGAGTCCGGCGCCGAGGCGACGCCCGAAGAGCCGGTGGTCGAGGAGTCGGCCGCGGAGCCCGAGCCTGAGGCTGCCGCAGGCGAGGCGCCGGCCGAGGAGGCTGCCGCCGAAGAGCCTGCTGCCGAGGTCGAGGAGGCTCCGGCTGACGAGGCTCCGGCTGAGGAAGCTCCTGCTGCCGAGGCTCCCGCCGAAGAGCCTGCTGCCGAGGTCGAGGAGGCTCCGGCCGACGAGGCTCCTGCAGCTGAGGCTCCTGCCGCTGAGGAGGCGCCCGCTCCTGCACCTCAATCCGAGCCGAAGAAGAAAGGCAAGCGCCTCCCTCGCCGCTTGCGCCCGCAGAAGACGCGCGTGTCGCGCCCGGCCGCGACCGGTGAGCGCAAGCCTGTCGTCCGCCTGCCGAAGCCTGAGCACGAGCGCGGCCGGCGTCAGGAGCGCCGTGGCGTGGTCGTCTCGAGCGCGATGGACAAGACGATCGTCGTCAAGGTCGACGTGATCACCTCGCACCAGAGGTACAAGAAGGTCATCCGCCGCAGCGTCAAGTTCCACGCGCACGACGAGCAGAACGCCGCGAACGTCGGTGACGTCGTTCGCATTGTCGAAACGAAGCCGCTTTCGAAGACGAAGCACTGGCGGCTCGCGGAGATCGTCGAGGTAGCGAAGTGATCCAGCAGGAATCCCGCCTCAAGGTGGCCGACAACACCGGCGCCCGCGAGATCCTCTGCATCAGGGTCAAGGGCGGCCATCACCGGCGCTACGCGCGGGTCGGCGACATCATCATCGGCACCGTCAAGACGGCCACGCCGCAGGGCGCGGTCAAGAAGGGTGAGGTCGTCACGGCTGTCGTCGTGCGGACGAAGAAGCCGTTCGGCCGCGACGACGGGACGACGATCGCGTTCGACGAGAACGCCGCCGTGATCATCGACGGCCAGCGCAACCCGCGTGGCACCCGCATCTTCGGGCCGGTCGCGCGCGAGTTGCGCGAGAAAAACTTCATGAAGATCGTCTCGCTCGCCCCGGAGGTCCTCTGATGTCGCAGACGATGAAGGTCAAGAAGGGCGATCGCGTGCACATCCTCCGCGGCAAGGACGCTGGGAAGGAAGGCCGCGTCCTTGAGGCGCTGCCGAGGGATGGCAAGGTCATCGTCGAGAACATCAACGTGATCAAGAAGCACCGCCGTCCGCGCGCGATCCAGAGCAACACAGGCATCGGTGGAACGGTCGTCCCGGGTGGCATCGCCGAACTACCGGCCCCGCTGCCGGTCGCGAATGTGATGGTCGTCTGCCCGACGTGCGGCAAGCCGACCCGTGTCGGCACGGTGACGAAGACCATTGCCGGCAAGGAAGTCCGCCTGCGCGTCTGTAAGAAGTGCGGCGAGGAGATCGACAAATAGTGGCTACTGCAACCGAGACATACACGCCCCGCCTCAAAGACCTGTACGAAGCGGAGATCCGCGAGCGCCTCAAGGACGAGCTCGGGCTCGACTCGATCATGCAGGTGCCGCGCATCGAGAAGATCACGCTCAACATGGGAGTCGGCGAGGCGAAGACCGATTCCAAGGCGATGGACGCCGCGATCGAGGAGCTCACGACGATCGCCGGCCAGCGCGCCCAGGTGCGCAAGGCCACCAAGTCGATCGCACAGTTCAAGCTGCGCGAGGGGATGGCGGTCGGCGCGCGCGTCACGCTTCGTGGCCCCCGCATGTACGAGTTCCTCGACCGGCTCGTCTCGATTGCGCTGCCCCGGATCCGCGACTTCCGCGGCCTCAACCCGGGTTCGTTCGACGGGCGCGGCAACTTCTCGATGGGCGTGCGCGAGCAGCTCATCTTCCCGGAGATCAACTACGACGACATTCACGACGTCCGCGGCCTCGACGTGACGATCACGACGAGCGCGCAGTCGGATGAGCACGGGCTCGCGCTGCTGCTGGCCCTCGGCTTACCGTTCGCGAACGCCGACGGCGAAGGAAGGAATCAATAGTGGCCAAGACCTCTCTCGTCGTGAAGCAGCGGCGACCCCAGAAGTACGCGGTGCGGAACTACACGCGCTGCAACAAGTGCGGCCGCCCGCGCGCCGTGTTCAAGAAGTTCGGGCTCTGTCGCATCTGCCTGCGCGAGCTCGCGCACCAGGGCGCCATTCCCGGCATGACGAAGTCCAGCTGGTAGGAGAAGACATGAACGTAGGCTTGACGGAGTTCATCAAGAGCGGAGCCGCCGGCTCGGCCGGCGTCGGAGCGGAGACGCCGTGCTGACCGATCCAATCGCAGACATGCTCACCCGCATCCGCAACGCCAACAAGGCGCTACACGAGCGCGCCTCCATGCCGAGTTCGCGGATGAAGGTCGAGATCGCCCGCCTCCTGAAGGAGGAGGGCTACATCCGGGACTACCACGTTGAGAAGGGCGAGTCCTTCGATACCCTGGTCGTCGATCTGAAGTTCGGCCGCGATCGCGAGCGGGTCATCTCCGGCCTGAAGCGCGTGTCGAAGCCGGGCCGCAGGGTCTACGCGCGGAAGGACCGTCTGCCGCGCGTGCTCGGCGGCATGGGCGTCGCGATCCTGTCCACGTCGTCGGGTCTCGTCACGAGCCGCACCGCGCAGGAGCGGGGGATCGGCGGCGAGGTCGTCGCTTTCATCTGGTAACCGCCAGGTCATTCCAAAGACAATGAGCAGAATCGGCAAAGCCCCCATTCAGGTCCCGGACGGTGTCACCGTCACGATCGAGCCTGCCCGCGTCGCAGTCGCCGGCCCGCTTGGGACGCTGCAGCAGCAGGTGCCGACGCGGATGAAGATCGAGCAGGCAGACGGCGTCGTCACCGTCACGCGCCCGACCGAGCGCGGCGAGGATCGTTCGCTGCACGGCCTGACGCGGACGCTAGTCGCGAACATGGTCGAGGGCGTGACCAAGGGCTTCGAGAAGAAGCTCGAGATCCAGGGCGTCGGTTACCGCGCGCAGCTCAAGGGCTCCGACCTCGAGCTCAATGTCGGCTACTCGCATCCCGTCCTCATCAAGCCGCGCACCGGCATCACGTTCGACGTCCCGACGCCGACCGAGATCGTCGTCAAAGGAACCGACAAGCAGATGGTCGGCCAGACGGCCGCCGAGATCCGCAAGGTGCGCAAGCCGGAGCCGTACAAGGGCAAGGGCATCCGTTACGAAGGCGAGTACGTGCGGAGAAAGGTCGGGAAACGTGCCTAGCCTCACCGTCAGCGAAGCGCGCGCGCGCCGGCATCGCCGCGTCCGCGGCAAGGTGAGCGGTACCGCCGAGCGGCCCCGTCTCGTCGTTTTCCGCTCCAACCGCGGCATCGAGGCGCAACTCGTCGATGATGCGTCCGGCACAACGCTTGCGTCTGCGTCGCATCTCGGGCTCGCGAAGTCATTCAAGGGCGACAAGTCGAAGCAGGCCGAAGAGGTCGGGAAGGCGCTCGCAGAGACGGCCAAGAAGGCCGGCGTCGAGGCGTGCGTGTTCGACCGCGGCGGCTACCTCTACCACGGACGCGTGAAGGCGCTCGCCGAAGGCGCCCGCGAAGGAGGACTGAAGTTTTGAGCGGAATCGAGTACACCGAGACGCGCGAGCTCAAGGAGCGCGTCGTCGAGATCAACCGCGTCGCCAAAGTCGTCAAGGGCGGCCGGCGCTTCTCCTTCACGGCGCTCGTCGTCGTGGGGGACGAGGTCGACCGCGTCGGTCTCGGCTACGGCAAAGCGCGCGAGGTGCCGCTCGCGATCACGAAGGCCGTGGAGGACGCGAAGAAGAACATGTTCACGATCCCGAAGCATGGCTCGACGATCACGCACGAGGTGCTCGGCCGCTTCGACGCGGCGCGGGTCATGCTGCGCCCCGCCTCCGAGGGAACCGGTGTCATCGCCGGCGGCGGCGTGCGCGCGGTGCTCGAGCTCGGCGGCATCCACAACGTGCTTGCGAAGAGCCTCGGCACGACCAACCCGATCAACATGGCGAAGGCCACCGTCGTCGCGCTCAAGGAGCTGCGCCGCCCAGAGGACGTCGCGAGGATCCGCGGCAAGCGGATCAGCGAGGTGCTGCCGTTCTCAGCGGCTGCTCCGGCTGAGGAGACCGCCGAAGTCACGGAGGCAGCGGTCGCGGAGGCCGCGCCGGTCGCTGAAGATGCGACCGTCGTCGTCGACGGGCCCGCCGTGGTCGAGGAGCCGGTCCTCGAGGAGCCGGTCGCGGAGGAAGCTCCCGCCGAGGAGCCGGTCGTCGAGGAGCCGGTCGTCGAGGAGCCGGTCGTCGAGGCCGAGGCTGCTCCTGCCGAGGAGTCGGCGCCTGAGGAGCACAAGAAGCGTCTCTCGCTCCGCCGCAAGAAGGACGACGCCTAGATGGCGAAGGTCACGATCACCCAGGTCAAGTCCCAGATCGGGCAATCGGAGCGGCATCGCGGTACCCTGCGCGCTCTCGGGCTCGGCAAGATCGGCCGCAGCGCCGAGCATGACGAGTCGCCGGTGCTCGCCGGCATGCTCCGCAAAGTCCGCCACCTCGTGAAGATCGAGACCAATGCCTGAGAAGCAACTCAACCTTTCGAACCTCTCGCCCGCGCAGCCGCGTGAGGACCGCAAGCGCGTCGGTCGCGGGCTCGGCTCGGGCAAGGGCCGCTACTCCGGCCGTGGCATCAAGGGCCAGAAGTCGCGCGCGGGCTCGCACAAGATGGCGGCCGGCTTCGAGGGCGGCCAGACGAAGCTCTTCATGCGGATCGGCAAGCTGCGTGGCAACACGTCGGCAGACGCGATGCCGATCGGCCCGTTCCGCACGTACACGCAGCCGATCAACCTGCGGGATCTCGACCGCTTCGACGCCGGGGCCGACGTGACGCCCGAGACGCTCGTCGAGAAGGGCCTAATCAAGAACACGAAGATCGACGTCAAGCTGCTCGGCGACGGCGAGCTCGCGAAGAAGCTCACGATCCGCGTTCACGCCATCTCCGCTTCCGCGCGCGAGAAGGTCGAAGCGGCCGGCGGCACCGTCGAGCTGCTCCGCGAGCCGAAGGTCAAGAAGGTGCGCCACCACAAGGCGAAGCCGGTCACGGCAGAGGCACCGGAGGCCGACGAGGCAACGGAAGAAGCCCCACAGGCGGACGCCACAGCGACGGCCGCCGAAGAGACCGCGGCCGACGAGCCCGAGGCGGAGGAGTAAGGGTTTGTTCTCGTGGCTCGCGAACGCCTGGCGCGTCCCCGAGCTGCGCCGGCGCGTCCTGTTCACCGCCGGTGTTCTCTCGGTCTACCGTCTCGGCTCGATCATTCCCGCGCCTGGCGTCAATCAGAGCGCGATCCAGCAGTTCTTCTCGAGCGGAAAGGGCAGTAGCGGCGCCCTGAGCCTGCTCAACCTCTTCTCGGGCTCGGCACTCTCGCACTTCGCGCTTTTCGCGCTCGGGATCATGCCGTACGTCACCGCCTCGATCATCTTCCAGCTCCTCGGGGTCGTCATTCCGTCCCTCGAGCGGCTGCAAAAGGAGGGCGAGGCGGGATACGCCAAGATCACCCAGTACACGCGCTACCTCACGGTCGCGCTTGCGGCCGCGCAGGCAACCGGCTATGCGTTCCTCTTCAAGCACTCCGGCTTGCTTCCGAACACGAACCCCGGTCGTCTGTTGATCATTATCGCCACCCTCACCGCCGGCACGGCACTGCTCATGTGGATGGGCGAACAGATCACGAAGCGCGGCGTCGGCAACGGGATCTCGATCATCATCTTCGCCTCGATCCTCGCTTACGCACCGCAGGGGATCAGCGGCTGGCTCAACGGCACGTCGACCGCCAAGCTCTTCTTCCCGATTGTCGCGGTCTCGGTCGTCGTCGCGGTCGTCTTCGTCATGGAGGGACAGCGGCGGATCCCGATCCAGTACGCGCGCCGGCAGCTCGGCGGCCGTCAATCGTCGGCCAACACGTCGACCTACATGCCGCTGAGCGTGATCATGGCGGGCGTCATCCCGATCATCTTCGCCGCGGCGGTCCTCGCGCTCCCGCAGACGATCGGCAACTTCAAGCCTGCGTGGCAGAACTGGCTGACGGCGAACTTCAACTACCAGGGCTGGCAGTACCTCCTCACCGAGGCGATCCTGATCGTCGTCTTCACGTTCTTCTACACGTCGGTCACGTTCAACCCGGTCGACCAGGCGGACAACCTCCGTAAGAACAACGGCTACATCCCCGGGATCCGGCCCGGCCCGCCGACCGCGGCGTACCTCGACCGCGTGCTCAGTCGGCTGACCTTCCCGGGCGCGCTCTTCCTCGCGCTCATCGCGGTCCTGCCGTCGATCTTCATCACGCGCTTCCACTTCGACTCGTCGGTCTACCGCGCTCTCGGCGGCACGTCCGTTCTCATCGTCGTCGGCGTCGCGCTGCAGACGATGCGACAGATGGAGTCGCAGATGGTCATGCGGCACTACGAAGGCTTCCTGCGCTAGATGAACATTCTCGTGCTCGGCCCGCAGGGCTGCGGCAAGGGCACCCAGGCCAAGCGCATCAGCGCGACGTATGGGATCCCGCACATTGCCTCGGGGGACATGCTCCGTGAGATGAAGGAGCTGCCTACCGACCTCGGCCGTGAGCTCAAAGAGGTCATGGACCGCGGCGACCTCGTCAACGACGAGCTCATGATCCGGCTGATCGGAGACCGTCTCTCGCGCGGCGACACGCTCTCCGGCTTCATCCTCGACGGCTTCCCGCGCACGATGCCGCAGGCCGAAGCGCTCGACGCACTCCTGCGCGACCTCGGCCGCAATCTCGACGTCGTGTTCGATCTCCAGGTTCCCGACCATGAGGTGCTGATCGAGCGGATGGTTCGCCGCGCGGCCGAGGAGGGCCGCTCCGACGACACGCCCGACGCGATGAAGCGGCGGCTCGAGCTGTACGACCGTGAGACGGCCCCGCTCATCGACTACTACCGCACTCGGCAGGCGAACGTCGTCGGCCTCCACGCCGACCGCAGCATCGACGAAGTCTTCCAGGAGATCCAGCACTCGCTCGGGGCGGTGGAGGCGCGGGCTTGATCATCCGCAAGTCTGCGGCCGAGATCGAGGGGATGGCGCGTGCCGGCACGCTCCTCGCCGAGACGCTTGCTCTCGTCGGGGAGCATCTCGAGCCGGGCGTGACGATGCGCGAGCTCGACCGGATCGCCGACGAGCACCTTACGGTGAACGGCGCGACGCCGACCTCGAAGGGATACAAGGGTTTCCCTGCCGCGCTCTGCATCTCGCCGAACTCGATGGTCGTGCACGGGATCCCGGACGACTACGCGGCGCGTGAGGGCGACCTGATCTCGCTCGACCTCGGCGTGACACTCGACGGCCTCGTCGCCGACAGCGCGACCACGCTTCCGGTCGGCGAGATCTCGCCTAAGGCGCAGCGGCTGCTCGACGTCTGCCAGGAAGCGCTCGCCGCCGGCATCGCCCAGGCGCGCCCGGGCAACCATCTCTCTGACATCTCGCATGCCGTGCAGGTCGTGGTCGAGGACGCCGGCTTCTCAGTCGTCCGCAGCCTCGTCGGGCACGGCGTTGGCCGCTCGTACCACGAGGATCCGCAGATCCCGAACTACGGCCCGCCCGGTCGCGGCCCCGTCCTCCAGGAAGGGATGACGCTCGCGATCGAGCCGATGATCACCGCCGGGAAGCCCGACGTGTACGTCCACGCCGACGAGTGGTCGATTTCGTCCGTCGACGGCTCCCTCGCGGCCCATTTCGAGCACACCGTCGCCGTCCTCGAGAGCGGTCCGCGGATCCTGACAACCGCCAAAGCGCCTTTGCTACGATGACCCGCTTGCGCGCACGGCTGGGCCGTGCGCGTGTTCACGTCCGATACCCACCCGCTTACCCGCTCCACTGAAGGGAATTTGCCTACCAAGGAAGAGAAGATCGAGGTCGAAGGCGAGGTCGTCGAAGCGCTCCCGAGCACGATGTTCAGGGTGCAGCTCGACGGGGGACATGCCGTGCTCGCGACCATTTCCGGAAAGATGCGGAAGCACTACATTCGCATCCTTCCGGGGGACAAGGTCAAGGTCGAGCTCAGCCCCTACGACCTCAGCCGCGGTCGAATCACCTACAGGCATAGGTAACCGCTGATGAAAGTCCGTCCCTCCGTCAAGCCCATGTGCGAGCGCTGCCGCGTCATCAAGCGGCACGGTACGACCATGGTCATTTGCAGCAACCCACGGCATAAGCAAAGGCAGGGATAAGGCCGAGTGGCACGCATCGCCGGAGTGAACCTTCCGAACCAGAAGCGGCTCGAAATCGGGCTGACGTATATCTACGGGATCGGCCAGCCGACGGCGCGCAAGACCGCGATCGCGCTCGGTCTCGATCCCGACACAAAGATCAAGGACCTCACTGACGACGAGGTCACGAAGCTCCGCAACTACATCGACGGTGAGCTCGAGGTCGAGGGCGATCTCCGGCGCGACCGGGCGCAGGCGATCAAGCGCCTCTCCGAGATCGGCGCGTACCGCGGGATCCGCCACCGCCGCGGTCTCCCGGTGAACGGGCAGCGGACGAAGACGAACGCGCGCAGCCGCAAGGGCCCGAAGAAGACCGTCGGACGCGGGAAGAAGGCGACCTGATGCTCGCAGCCGCCTCCTCCGTCCCGCGTACTCTGCGGGGCGCTGCAAACCTGCGCCATGCTGCGTCCTCGGTCGCGTCCGTAGCCTCCGGCTACGACCGCTCCCTGCGTCCTTGCCTGACGTGGTTTTCGCGGCCGCAGAGCGCGCGTGCCGAAGGAGGCGACTGCTAGTGGCGCCTCCCCGTAGAGCAGCGGCCGCGAGGGGCCGTACGCGCCGCCGCGTCCGCAAGAACATCGCGATCGGCCAGGCGCACATCAAGACGAGCTTCAACAACACGATCGTCGCGCTCACCGACCGCGAGGGGAACGTCATCGCGTGGGAGTCCGCCGGCTCTGCCGGCTTCAAGGGCTCGCGCAAGTCGACGCCGTTCGCCGCGCAGGTCACCGCCGACGCAGTCGCCCGCAAGGGGATGGAGCACGGTCTCCAGAAGGTCGAAGTCTTCGTCAAGGGACCCGGTTCCGGCCGCGAGACGGCGATCCGCTCGCTCCAGGCCGCCGGCCTCGAGATCCTGTCCGTCAAGGACGTCACCCCGCAGGCGCACAACGGTGTCCGCCCGCGCAAGCGGAGGCGCGTGTAATGGCCAGAGACCTCGGACCTAAGTGCCGCATCTGCCGCCGCGAGGGCATGAAGCTGTTCCTCAAGGGCGAGCGCTGCCTGACGGAGAAGTGCGCGATCGAGCGCCGCTCGTATCCGCCGGGAGAGCACGGCCGCGGCCGCATCAAGCAGAGCGAGTACCTCCTGCAGCTGCGCGAGAAGCAGAAAGCTCGCCGCTACTACGGCCTGCTCGAGAAGCAGTTCCGCAACTACTACGAAAAGGCCGCGAAGGGCACGGGCGTTACGGGCGAGGAGCTGCTGCGGATGCTCGAGACGAGGCTCGACAACGTCGTCTACCGCCTCGGCTTTGCCGCGTCGCGCGCACAGGCGCGCCAGCTCGTCCGTCACGGCCACTTCCAGGTCAACGGCCGTCGCGTCAACATCCCGAGCTACCAGGTGCGCCCGGACGACCTGATCACCGTCCCGCCGAGCTCGTCGGCGCAGCAGGTGATTCGCGACGCAACAGATCTCGTCTCGACGGTCGCTCCCTGGCTCCAGGCCGATCACGACGGGCTTACGGGCAAGGTGCTGAAGCAGCCCGAGCGCGTCGAGATCGACACACCTGTCCAGGAACAGCTCATCGTCGAGCTGTATTCGAAGTAAACGGACTCGATCTAACGGAAAGAGGGAGTTTTTTGGCGACTAGAGAGATGACTTTTCAGATCCCCAAGATCGTCCACGAGGACGTCGACGATCACCGCGGGGTCTTCGCAATCGAGCCGCTCGACCGCGGCTTTGGCTACACCTTCGGCAACTCGCTCCGGCGCGTGCTCCTCTCATCGCTCGAGGGCGCGGCGGTCACGTCCGTGAAGGTCGAGGGGACGGCGCATGAGTTCACGACGCTGCCGGGCGTCCGCGAGGACGTCACCGACATCATCCTGAACCTCAAGAACCTCATCGCGCGCCTCCATGGCGAGTCGCCCGAGATCGAGGTGCATATCGCGAAGAAGGGCCCGGGCGTCGTCACGGCCGCCGACATCGAGGCGCCCGCGGATCTCGAGATCCTCAATCCCGAGCTCGAGATCGCGAACCTGTCGGACAAGGGTCGGCTCGAGATCACGCTGACGATCGGCCGCGGACGCGGATACGCGCCGGCGGACATGAACCGCGGCTCCCAGCACACGATCGGCGTCATCCCGATGGACTCGATCTTCTCGCCGGTGCGCCGTGTCGCGTACCAGGTCGAGGCGGCCCGCGTCGGCCAGCGGACCGACTACGACAAGCTGACGCTCGACATCACGACCGACGGCTCTGTCGATCCGAAGGACGCGCTCGGCGAGGCGGCCGAGATCCTGATCCGCCAGCTCGCGATCTTCACCGACCTCGATCGCATCGAGGGCTTTGGCGAGGCTGCCCCGGTCGAGGGTGGGGCGACTCCCGAGACCGCACTCGCGCACGGGATGGAGAACTTCCCGATCGAGGAGCTCGAGCTCGGCGTCCGGTCGTACAACTGCCTCAAGCGGGTTGGGATCGAGACGATCGGCGATCTCGTGATGAAGAGCGAGCAGGAGCTGGCCGCGATCCCGAACTTCGGCAAGAAGTCGATCGAGGAAGTGCGGGACACGCTCCTGCAGCACGGCCTTCACCTGCGCGGCGAGAACGGTTCCGGCGGGTTCGCGGCGGAGTAACGGTGCGCCACGCTCGGACAGGGAAGAAGCTCGGCCGCGACTCGTCGCACCGGAAGGCGCTGTATTCGAACCTCACGTGCTCGCTCATCGAGCATGGCCGGATTCGGACGACCGAAGCGAAGGCGAAGGCCGTCAAGCCCTTCGCCGAGCAGATGATCACGCTCGGCCGGCGCGGCGACCTTCACGCGCGCCGGCAGGCGCTCGCCGAGCTCCGCTCCCAGGAGGTCGTCCACAAACTGTTCGCCGATGTCGGACCGCGGATGGCCGACCGTCCGGGCGGCTACTCGAGGATCGTCAAGCTCGGGCACCGGCAGGGCGACGCGGCCGAGATGGTCTACCTCGAGCTCGTCGACTTCGATCCCGCGGTCAGCTAATCCGTCAGCCGCCGGGCGTCCCGAGGGCCGAGCCAAGGGCGACGCTGATGCCGACGATGATCATTCCGGCGAAGGTCACGATGCCGAGTGCGCGGATGAACGTGTCCTGGAAGAACCGCCACCGCAGATAGGCGAGCGCGAGCAGCTCGCAGCCGACGACCGCGATCGCTGAGAAGAGAGCGACGTGGTAGCTCGAGATCAGGAACGGCAGGGAGTGAAGGATCCCGCCGACGAAGGTCCCGCCGCCGGTGATCAGGCCGCGCGCCCACGGGCTGCCGCGACCGGTCAGCTCGCCCGTGTCGGACAGGCCCTCCGAGAACCCCATCGAGATCGCCGCGCCAAGCGATGTCGCAAGACCTGCGATGAACGCGTAGCGGGTGTCGTGCGAGGCGATCACGACTGCGAAGATCGGGGCGAGCGTGGAGAGGGACCCGTCGATGAGGCCGACCATCGCCGGCTGGACTCGCTGGAGGAGGAACTTGTGCTCGTCGGACATGAGTTAGAGTGTATCGATCGGTTTGCAAAGTGCTAGAGCATAAGGCTGTCCTGACAAATGATGTGAGGGCTGCCTGACGTGCGCCTCATCCTGACGCTCGAGTACGACGGCGCGCCCTTCCACGGCTGGGCGGCGCAGCCGGGCTTGCCGACGATCGAGGGCGCGCTCCGCCTCGCGCTCGGCGATACGTTCGAGTCGGTCGAGCACCTCGCCGTCGCCGGCCGCACAGACGCCGGCGTTCACGCGCTCGGTCAGGTGGCGTCGGTCGACGTCGAGGGTGGCCCGCCGCCGGAACGCGCCGCCGGCGCGCTCAACTCCCGCCTCCCCGACGAGATCACCGTGACCTCGTCGGCGGAGGCATCAACGGACTTCCATGCGCGCCACTCGGCCCGGTCGCGCAGCTACCGCTACCGGCTCTTCACGCGGGCGACGCCGTCGCCGTTCGAAATGCGGCGCAGCTGGTGGGTGCCGCGGTCGCTCGACGACGCCGCGCTCGCCGCGGCCGCCGAGGTGATCGTCGGCGAGCACGACTTCCGCGCGTTCACTCCGACGCAGACGCAGCACGAGGTTTTCGCCCGCGTCGTCGAGCGAGCCGAGTGGATCCGGCGCGGCGACCACCTCGACTTCGAGATCACTGCGGGCAGCTATCTCCGGCACATGGTGCGAAGCCTCGTCGGGACGATGCTCGAGGATCCCACGACCGTCCCGGAGCTCCTCGATGGCAGCTCGCGCTCGGAAGCCGGCGCAACGGCGCCCCCGTTCGGGCTGTACCTCGTGTCAGTCGCCTATTAGGAAGGTCGCGATCTCGCCGGGCGCGAGCTCGAGGCCACCGTCGACCGTCTCGGCCTCGTCGAGCCGGATGCGCTTGGCGGGCACGTTTAGCGTCATAGCCTCCGGCTGCGGATTGGGGTTGAAGACCCGCAGCACGACGCCGGTGCCATCCTCGGCTCCTTTGAGGCACGAGAAGACGACGTCGCCGCCGAGCTCGAGCGGCGGCTCGAAGGGATCGCCGCGGAGGAAGTCCGTCCGGTAGTCCTGGCTCGCGCGAACGAGCGCGGCGTTCGAGAGTGCATCGCCGTCGAAGCGGAGCGCGTACTCGAAGACGTGGCGGCCGCGGCACTGGCCGTCCGGCGTCGCGATTTCCGGGCCGGCGGCGAGCGGGCGGGTCGGCAGGCCACTCGGGCGCGAGATCGTGCCGACGCACCGCAGCAGTGTCAGGTGGAGGCCGTCGGTGGACGCTTCGTATTCGGGGATGCCCTTCGTGAGCAGGACGAGCGGTCCGAGCGCGACGGCGCCGAGCGTGTGCGCGGTCGGGACCGGCGGCTCGACCCAGTCCGCCCGCGCCGGCGTGGCGCCGAGTGGCCGGTGGACGACGGCGAACTGCGACTCCGCCCTCACGTGGTTAGCGCCCCCGCCGCCGCGGATGACAACGCGCAGACGGTGGTCGTCCGTCTCGTTCGCCACGACGCTCGTGAGCTCGTACCGGTCGGCCACGTGCCGGATCGTCGTCTCGATCTGGATTCCCGGCAACTCGTGCTCGAGCACCAGCGCCTTGCCGTCGCGACGGGACGACGCGAGGGTTGCCGACGAGACTTCTCCGCACGGGCAGAAGGTGTAGAGGTCGCCGACGTCCGGCTCGTCTTCGAAGGCGAGCAGCTCGGCGACGGCCTCGAGCGGGAGCGGCGGCTCCGGTGCCGGCAGCGGCTCGGGCCTGGAGGCGCTGAAGCCGTCCCGCTCGACGAGTTGCCCGTCGACGAGCCGGCTACGCCGGAACGGCAGTGTGTTGACGAGCGCGCCACCGACACCGAGCGCCTCGCGCTCGACGAAGTCGAGCGTGCGGTGGAGCTGCTCGTAGCGGACGAGCATGTCCCGGTGGACCTCGTCGCACGAGCAGCCGCAAATCGAGTCGTGCGGGTGGTTGCGGAGAAGATCGCGCCACGCGAGCTGCAGGTCGGCGGCGGGGAACGGCGCCTCGCCGCGCAAGGCCCGGAGTGCGGCCGCGGTCTCGACTGACAGCAACCGTCGCTCGGCCTGCTCGTTGGCCTGCTTGAGGTAGATCCGCGCGGAGTTAACGCCCCGCAGGAGGTTCTGGAACCGGCTGCCGACGAGCTCCCCTTCATGCACGGGGAGCCCGGCCACCGCCGGCGCGTAGTCGTCGTAGCGACCGATCCGGATCGGGGCGTCGAGGCTCGCCGCGAGACCTGCGACGATCTCGGGCAGCTCCGGCTCGATGGGAAGGTGGTCGGAGCCGTCCGCGAGCACGATCGTGTCCTGGCCGGCACTGCGCAGCACCTCGCCGAACCGCTCGGCGATCCCCTGCACGCGCTCCTCCGCGTCGCCGTACCACGTTAGGCGCGCGAAGTTGTCGTAGTGCGGGAGCATCTTGGACGCGACGACCTCCGCCGTCCCGGCGCGCCAGCGGAAAACGACGCCGAGGTCGTCGACCTCGTCGCCCATACCGCGCGAGAAGAGGAAAGTGCCACATCCGAAGCCGGCGAGGATCTGCGGCAGCTGCGCCGGATGGCCGAAGCTGTCGGGCATGTAGCCCGCGCCGCTCGGCTCGACGCCGAAGCGGCGGCAGACCCTCCGGCCCAGCAGGAGGTTCCGGACGAGCGATTCGCCACCGACGAGGATCTCGTCCGGCAGGACGTATGACGGTCCCGCCTCGAGACGTCCCGCCGCGAGCAGCGCCCGCAGCCGCGACTCGTTCTCCGGGCGCACGTCGAGGTAGTCCTCGAGCACGATCGCCTGTCCGTCAAGCGTGAACGATGTGAACGACGCGTCTCGCTCGAGTGTGTCGAGGACGCCATCGACGACCGCCCCGAGTCGCAGCCGGAACACCTCGAAGGGGAGGTACCACTCGCGGTCCCAGTGGGTGTGGGGGACGACGAGGAAGCGGAAGTCCCCTGGCTGCGCCACTTCGCAGAGCCTAAATCACTCCGTCGTTACGATCGAGCCATGCGCTTTCCGACCGTTCTCTTCGACCTCGACGGCACGGTCGTCGACTCCGGCGCGATCATCCTCGCCTCGATGCGTCATGCGACGCGCGAGGTGCTCGGCCGCGAGTACTCCGACGAGGAGCTGTTGCGGACCGTCGGCGGCCCCGGCCTCGAGGCGCAGATGCAGGCGATCGCGCCCGAGCGCGCCGGGGAGCTCGTGGACGTCTACCGCGCGCACAACATCCCCCTCCACGACGAGCTCGAGGCGTGCGCCGGCATGGGGGACGTGCTCGAGCGGCTGCACGCGGAAGGGCGGCGGCTCGGCGTTGTGACGGCAAAGCGCCGTGACACGGCCGAGCTCGCGTTCGCCACCGTCCCGCTCGGGCATCTCTTCGAGACGATCGTCGGCGGCGACGAGACTGAGCGCCACAAACCCGATCCCGAGCCTCTTCTCCTCGGGGCCGAACGGCTTGGAGCCGATCCCGCCGCGACCGCCTACGTCGGCGACTCGCCGTTCGACATCCGCGCCGCGAAGGCAGCCGGGATGTTCGCCGTCGCCGTGACGTGGGGACGGATCCACGATCGCGAGCGACTCGAGGCGGAGGAGCCGGACGCGATCGTCGACACCGCCGAGGAGCTCCTTGCCGTCCTCTGACCTGGAGGCTCGCGCCGCCGAGCTGCGCGAGATCCTGAACCGCGCGCTCGCCGCGTACCACGTCGAAGACGCGCCGATCATGGAGGACGCCGCGTACGACTCGCTCTACGACGAGCTCGTGGCGCTCGAGGAGGCGCATCCGGAGCTCGTCACGCCCGACTCTCCGACGCACCGCGTCGGCGGGCTATCGGACCGGTTTGAGAAGGTGCGGCACCTCGAGCCGATGGGATCGCTCGAGAAGGTCACGACCGACGAGGCGCTGCAGAAGTGGGACGCCGACGTCCGCAAGCGACTCGGCACCGACGAGCCCGTCGCGTACCTCCTCGAGCCGAAGATCGACGGTCTCGCCGTCAACCTCACGTACGAGAACGGCGTGCTCGAACGCGGCACGACGCGCGGCGACGGCGTCCAGGGAGAAGACGTCACGCGCAACATCCGCACGATCAAGGCGATCCCGCTGCGCCTGACCGGAGATGCGCCTGCGGTGATCGAAGTGCGCGGCGAGGTCTACCTCCCGCTCAGCGGCTTCCGGGAGCTGAACGAGCGCCTCGCCGGGACGACGCAGAAGCTCGCGCCGAACCCGCGCAACGCCGCGGCGGGAAGCCTGCGTCAGAAGAACGCGGCGATCACGGCCGACCGTCCGCTCTCGATCTGGGTCTACGGCGTCGGGCATCGTGAGGGGGTCGAGTTCGAGACGCAGTCGCAGATGCTCGCGTGGCTGCGCGAGCGCGGCCTACGCACGAATCCATTCGCCGAGCGCTTCGAGTCGATCGACGACGTCGCCGCGGCGTGCGTCGAGTGGGAGAAGCGTCGCGTGGAGCTCGACTACGAGATCGACGGTGTCGTGATCAAGGTCGACTCCCTCGACCAGCAGCGCCGGCTCGGCGTCCTCCACCAGCGGCCGCGGTGGGCGCGCGCGTACAAGTGGGCGCCGATGACCGCCGTGACCCGGCTGCTCGACATCCGCATTCGCGTCGGGCGGACGGGCGCGCTCAATCCCTGGGCGATCATGGAGCCGGTACAGGTCGGCGGCGTCACCGTCACGCGGGCGACGCTTCACAACGAGGAGGACATCAACCGCAAGGGCATCCGCGCGGGCGACGACGTCATCGTCCAGCGCGCCGGCGACGTCATCCCGCAGATCGTCGGGCCGGCCGGGGCGCATCGGCGCGGCACGAAGGAGTTCCGGATGCCGACGCACTGCCCGCTCTGCGGAACCGAGATCGTCAAGCCCGAGGGCGAGGCGATGCACCGCTGCCCGAACCGCGCGTGTCCGTCCCGCGGTCTCGAGACGCTCATCAACTGGACGGGCGTCGCCGACATCGATGGCGTCGGCGAGCAGACGATCCGCATTCTCTGGGAGAAGGGCCTCGTCCGGTCGCTGCCCGATCTCTACCGCCTCACGAAGGAGCAGCTCCTCGAGCTCGAGGGCTTCGCCGAGATCTCGGCGTCGGCAGCCATCGAGTCCATCCAGCGCTCGAAGCAGGTGGCGTTCTCGCGCGTGCTGCTCGGCCTCAACATCCCCGGAATCGGGTGGGTGCTGGCGCGCAACCTCGCCGGCCATCTCGGCACCGTCGATCGGCTCATGGCGGCGGCTCCCGAAGAGGTCGCCGAGGTCGAGGGCTTCGGGCCTGATCGTGCCGAGGACGTCGTCGACTGGTTCGCCGACGACCAGAACCGCGCTCTCGTCGAGGAGCTCCGCGGTCTCGGGCTTCGGTTCGAGGCGGGGGAGGAGGAGCTGCCGAAGGAGCGCCGGCTCACCGGCAAGACGTACGTCATCACGGGCACGCTCGAGCGCTTCTCCCGCGACGAGGCGAAGGTGCGGCTCGAGGCGCTCGGCGCCAAGGTCACCGACTCGGTCTCGGCGAAGACGACCGGCCTCGTCGTCGGCGAGGAGCCGGGCGCGTCGAAGCTGACGAAAGCGCAGAAAGTCGAGGCGCCGATCCTCGCGGAGGCCGACCTCCTCGCCCTGCTCGAGGAGGGCGGCGCAGGGTGATTGCAGCGGGCACCGGGCCGAACTGGGTCACAGGGAGCCCGCAGCACTTCGTCGTCGGCGCTGTCCTCGCCTTCGGCGTCTACTGGTTGGTGCGGTCCAACCGGATCCGGCTGCCGGTCTGGACGGCCGTCGCCGTCGCGATCGGGTTCGTCAGCGCGGCCGAGCTCGTGTGGGAGATCGTCGAATACGAAGTTCGTTACGCGGGGCACTTCCACTACTCGGCGTACTACGACACGCTCGCAGATCTCGCGAACAGCTTCGTGGGCGCGCTCGTCGGCGCAGCCGCCGCAGTCGCTGCGGATCGCCTCCTCGCTCGGAAGGGCTAGCCGCCGCTCTTCGCCGCGCGCGCGAGCACTTCGGCGAAGGCGTCTTGCGTCCGCTGCGCGGCCAGGATCTTGACCGGGTGTCCGTTCTCGACGACGGAGAAGACGTAGCGTTGGCCGACGAAGCCCGAGAGCGCCGAGGCGTTGTCGGTTGTGCCCGTCTTTGCGTGGACGAAGCCGTAGGCGGGGCTGTTCCTCATCCGGTACACGAGCGTCCCGGTCACGCCGGCGGTCGGGAGCGAGGTCGTGATGTACGGGTGGAGGTCGGGATCGAGCCACATCTGGCGGAGGACGTCGGCGAGGCCGGCCGGCGTCCAGCGGTCGATGAACGATAGGCCCGAGCCGTCGACGATGCGGATGCCCTGCAGCGGCACGCCGGCTGCGGCGAGCAGCGCCCGCGTCTCCGCGACACCGGCACCCGCCGTTCCGGCGCCGCGCTGCACGGCTCCGACCTCCTTCAGGAGCATCTCCGCCGTGAAGTTGTCGCTGTACGTGTCCATGTAGCGGGCGAGGGAGGAGACCGGTGGCGAATAGACGTAGCCGAGTGCCGTTGCGTCGGAGAGCGCGACGCCGGTCTGCGGCGGCCCGCGCACGGACACGCCCGCGTCGATGAGGTAGCGCCGGAAGAGTTCTGCGGCGTAGAGCGCGGGCTCGGTCTCCTCGCGTCCGTCCCACCCGCGGTCGACGATGAGCGCAGACAGCGCTGGCGACTCGTTGAGGTAGAACTCGTGCTTCCAGCCGACACCGACGCGGCGCGCGTCGAACCACGACTCGTCGCCGATCACCCGCCCATTGACGTGTGTGATGCCGTCGCGAGCGACTTGGTGGGCGAGCGACCGGAGATCGGCCGAGGAGAGGGTCGGGTCGCCGTAGCCCTTGAGGACGATGTCGCCCTGCCACGTCGTGCCGTGTTGCATCCCGTCGCCGAGCACGTCCGTCTCGATCCGGAACGACGGCCCGAGTGCGGCGAGCGCCGCGTATGTCGTCGCGAGCTTCTCGTTCGAGGCCGGATGGAGCGGCATCGTCGCGTGGAGCGCGTAGACGACGCGCCCGGTTTGGAGGTCGTAGACGACCGCGCCCGTCTGCGCCGGGTTGACCTTCTTCGAGTGGAGCGCCGCCGTGAGTTGCCGGGCGAGCGAGGCGCCGCCGCCCGGCGCAGCCGGGGCGAGCACGATCGCGACCAGCGTCACGCAAATGGAGAGAAGAGGAAGCCGGCGCATGCCGCCTAGTCTCGCCTCGAGCTCAGACGATTCCCGACCGGACCGCGTATACCGCCGCCTGAATCCGGTTGTCGATCTGGAGCTTCATGAGGATGTTCGAGATGTGGTTCTTGACCGTCTTCGGGCTGATGTGGAGCTCGGCCGCGATGAGCGCGTTGTCCTTGCCGTTCGCGATCAGCTTCAGCACCTCGATCTCCCGTTCGGAGAGCTCGGTGCGGATTAGCTCCTCGATCCCCGAGTGCGCGCTCGTCGCGCGGACCCGCTGAAGCACCTTCCCCGCGATGTGAGGCGAGATGAGCGACTCGCCGTTGGCGGCGGCCCGGATCCCCGCGACGAGCTCGTGGATCGAGGCGTCCTTCAGGAGATAGCCGCACGCGCCGGCGAGGATCGCGTCGGTGACGTCGCTGTCCTCGTCGGAGCTCGTCAGCACCACGACGCGCGTCAGCGGCGAGATCTCCGCGACGTGCCGGGTGGCCTCGACGCCGCCCATCGCCGGCATGTTGAGATCCATCACGACGACGTCGGGTGAGAGCTCGCCGACGTGCGCGACGGCCTCGGCTCCGGTAGCGGCCTCACCGACGATCTCGAGTCCCTGCTCCTCGAGCAGGTTCCGCAGGCCCGTGCGGAACAGATCCTGATCGTCAACGAGCAGAACCCGAAGCGTGTCCGACGACCGCGTTTCCTCTTCCGTCCCGACCAGCTTCGACACGCGAAGCCCCCCTTTCCGCGGGGAGAGTGTGCCAGATATTTGCGGCTCTCTAGTAGATCGTGATCGTCACGGTGCGCATTCCCCATTTGGCGCACTGCGCGTACGTCGAGTACCAGAGGTCGATGATCCGGCCCTTGATCCCACCGCCGACGTCGGCGGCGACGCCCTTCCCGTAGCCGGGGATGTAGAGCCGCGTGCCGAGCGGGATGACGGTCGGGTCGACCGCGACGATGCCGGGCCCGACCGGTAGGCCGCTCGCCGTGGTCCCTTTGAGGATGTAACACGTCGCGCTCACGGTCATCTTCCGGCCGCCCTTCGGCGGCGGCTGCGGCGGCGGCGTGTCACCGCGCCCGATCGTCTGCGACTTCGTCGCCGCGGACGCTGCGCTCGAGAACAGTCCCGCCGTCTCGGTGCCAGCAGCACGGAGCGACGCGGCGTATGCCGACTTGCTTGCGGCCGTGCTCGTGAGACTCTGCTCGGCAGCGCGTGCGGACGAACGCGAGCGGGCTAGCCGCCGCGCGTCGGAGCCGAGTGTTCGCCGCGCGTGGAGGAGCCGGCGTTCGGCGGCACGTGTCGCGGCAACGGCCCGGCTGCTTTCGGCGGCGCTTCGGCTGAGATCGTCCAGCGCCCGCAGGCCTTTCTCGAGGGACGCGGCGCCGAACACGACGGCGAGTGGATCGACCTCGCCCTGCTCGTAGAGCGTTCGAAGCTGCAGTGCGAGCTGTCGCTGCGTGGCCGAGAGCACGAGGCGAGCCGTGCGCAGCTCGGCTCGAAGCGCCCTGCGCTCTCGCCGAAGCTTCGCAGCTTCAGTTCCGAGGTATGCGACGCGGCTCCGCGATCCCTGAAGGCGACTGTCGAGCGCGTAGAGCTCGAGTAGCGCCTGGTGCTCGCGACTACCTCGGTTCGCGCCGACCACGGCCCGGCCGACGGTCTGCGAGGCGAGCGCCGACGATACGAGTACGAGCCCAGCTGCGATCGCGAGTGTGAGTCGCCGTGCCACGAGAGCGGGGACCGTAACCCAACCGAAGCTTGTGCGACCGGCTGTCCGTTGGCTCGGCGAGGGCTTTGTGCCAAATTGCAGCAATTTCCTCGCCGGTTGTCCGTCCAGACGTCCGTCAGCCCTGTTATTGTCGTCCCACTTGTGACGGTCCGGAGGACGTCATCCGCACGCTGAAGCCCCTCGCGGCCTCGGCGCTGCTAGCAGCTCTGTTATGCGTCGCAGTCGCGGCGGCGCACGCGGCACCCCCGATCTCGGCGAAGCAGGCCGAGGCGCAGCGTGTTCTCGCGCAGCTCCAGCAGCTCGACTCGGCCGCGCAGGTCGCGAACAGCCGCTATCAGCTCGCGAACGCGAAGCTGCAGGTCCTCCAGCAGAAACTCTCGGCGAACAAGCAGGCGCTCGGCATCGCGCGCGTCAACCTCGGCGCAGCGCAGAAGGCGCTGGCCGAGCGGCTCGCCACCATCTACACGTCGCAGGACGACCAGTCGTCTCTCGCGGTCGTCCTCGGCGCACGGAGCCTCAACGATCTCGTCAATCGACTGGAGACGCTCAACACGGTCACGACGCAGAACTCGTCGCTCATTTCGCAGGTCACGGCATACGAGCACTCGATCGTCGCCCACCGGCAGTTCCTGCATCGCGCGAGACTCTCCGTCGGCCGCCTCGTCAGTGAGCGCGCCGCTGCCAAGCAGGCGATCGGTGCGAAGCTCGCGGCGGAGCAGCGCCTCTACAACTCCGTCCGCGCCCAGATCGCGCAGCTTCAAGCGGCGCAGCGCGCGAGTCAGCTCGTCGCGGTGCGGCAGGCCCAAACGTCCGCCCTCGCACAAAAGACGCAGTCGGATCTCGGCGGTGGCTTCATCGGCGGGGATCTCCCACCCGAGCGCTACGGGGCATCGGTCGGGATCGCGGAGCAGTACCTCGGCACGCCGTACGTCTGGGGCGGTGCGAGCCCGAGTGGCTTCGACTGCTCGGGCCTCGTGATGTACGTCTACGCGCAGCTCGGCGTTTCGCTCCCGCACTACACCGTGTCGCAGTACAACTATCCGAACGCCGTTCACCCGTCGCGCTCGCAGCTCCAGCCGGGCGACCTCGTCTTCTTCGCCGGGCTCGGCCACGTCGGGATCTACATCGGCAACAACGAGTTCATCCACGCGCCGCACACCGGGGCGGTCGTGTCGATCGACAGTCTCACCGGCTGGTACTCGGACGAGTACTACGGCGCGACGCGGATTCTGGGCTAGTCCGCGTAGAGCTGCTCGATCTCGGCGGCGAAGTGGTCGTGGATCACCCGGCGCCGCAGCTTGAGGGTTGGGGTCACCTCGCCCTCCTCCAGTGAGAACTCGCGCTGGACGATCGCGAACTTCTTGATCTGCTCGACGCGCACGCGATCTCTGTTGACCTCATCCACAATCTCTTGGGCGAGCTCCTGCGGGTCGCGTCCGCTCGAGGCGAACTCGGCTTCGTCGAGCGTCAGGAGCGCGGTGACGTACGGGCGCCGGTCGCCCACCACGATCGCCTGTGAGATGAAACGCGACGACTTGAGAGCGTTCTCGAGGTTCTGCGGCGCGATGTTCTTGCCGCCCGACGTGATGATCAGATCCTTCTTACGGTCGGTGATCTTGAGGAAGCCGTCCTCGTCGATCTCGCCGATGTCGCCGCTCGAGAACCAGCCGTCGTCGCTGAGCACGGCTGCCGTGGCCTCGGGATCCTTGTGGTAGCCGGCGAAGATCGAGTCGCTGCGGATGAGGATCTCTCCGTCGGAGTCGAGTCTGATCTCGCAGTCGTCGACCGGCCGACCGACCGTCCCGATCCGGAAGTCGGCGGGGTCGTTTGAAGTCGCGGAGCTCGCGGTCTCGGTGAGGCCGTACCCCTCGATCACCGGCATGCCCATCGCGTGGAAGAACTCCATCACGTCGACCGAGAGCGGCGCCGCGCCGGAGACTCCGAGGCGAAGCTTGCCGCCGAGCCGCGCGCGCACCTTCGCGAACACGAGCTTGTCCGCGAGTGAGTGCTGGAGGGCGAGCCAGGGGCCTGGCTTGCGGCCGGAGCGCTCGACGCGGCTCACGCGACTGCCGACCGAGACGGCCCAGAGCCCGATCCGTCGCTTCATTCCGCCGGCGCGCTCGATCTCGCCCACCGCGTTCGCGTGAATCTTCTCGTAGACGCGTGGCACGGCGGGAAGGACGGCCGGTTGCACCGTGGCAAGCGCCTCGGGCAGGCGGGCGACGTCGGCGACCGCCGCGATCGTCGCGCCGTGGTGGGTTGCGCCCTGGTGCGCAATCCGCGCGTAGCTGTGCGCCATCGGCAGGAAGAGGAGGACAACGTCCCCTCGCTCCTCGAGTGTGTTGCGTACCTTCATCGCCGCCGTGACGAGGTTCTTGTGCGTGAGCATGCAGCCCTTGGGCGGGCCCGTCGTTCCCGATGTGTAGATGAGTGTCGCGAGGTCGTCTTCGGCGACCGGTTCGGGCTGCAGGTGCTTCGACGCGCGGCCCTCGGCCTCGAGCTTGTCGAGCCGGTCGAACGGGATGACCTCCCTCAAGGCCGGCAGCGAGCCACGGACCGAGACGAGCTTGCGCGTCTGCTCGTCGTCCTCCGTGAAGGCAAGCACCGCCTCGGAGTGCTCGAGCACGTACACGCATTCGGTCGCAGAGTTCGTGGGATACAGGCCGACGACGACGGCGCCGATCGACATGGTCGCCCAGTCGAGCAGGATCCAGTCGACCGACGTCCGGGAGAGAACCGCGACGCAATCGCCGTGTCGCACCCCGTGCGCGAGCAGCCCGCGCGCCAGCGCGTCGATCCGCTCCGTTGCCTCGTCCCAGGAAACGGGGCTCCAGCTGTCCGGCCCCTCCTCGAGGTACGCGGGCGAGGCCGGCGCGTTGCGAACGGCTTTGCGCCAAAGCTCGGGGGCGGTGCGGCGCTCCATGTGTCAATCGTAAAACCGGAGGAGAAAACGCGGACGACTAGAATTCGCTATGCCCATGCGCACGATCTGGAACGGATCCATCAGCTTCGGCCTGGTCAACATCCCGGTTGGCCTAGCTCTTGCGACTCAGCGGCAAGACGTCTCTTTCCGCACCCTGCATCGCGAGTGCGGAACGCCGATCAAGCAAAAGCGTTGGTGCCCGGTCCATGAGCGCGACGTCGAGCCCGACGAGCTCGTCAAAGGGTGGGAGTTCGCGAAGGGCCAGTACGTCCTCGTCGAGGAGTCCGACCTCGAAGCCGTCGCGCTGACGCGCTCGCAGTCGATCGCGATCCTTCGCTTCGTCCGTCTCGAGGACGTCGACCCGGTGTTCTTCGACCGCACCTACTACCTGGCGCCCGCGGACGCGGACCCGCAGCGCAAGCCGTACGTCCTCTTGTTGCGGGCGATGGAGGAGTCGGGCATGGCTGCGGTCGGGAAGTTCGTGCTCTGGGGCAAGGAGAACCTTTGTCTCATCCGCGCGCGCAACGGCGCGCTGATGCTCGAGACGCTGTTCTTCGCCGAGGACGTCCGCTCGAAGAAGGAGATCGAGGACGTCGTCGGCGAGACGGCGGTCGCCGAGGCCGAGCTGCAGCTCGCGGGCCAGGTCATCTCGAGCCTCTCGGGAGACTGGACGCCGGAGGACTTTGCGAACGACTACCGCGAGGATCTCAAGCAGATGCTCGAGACGAAGCTCGCCGGCCAGGAGGTCGTCGCGCCGGAGCCGGTGACCGAGACGCCGGTGATCGACCTCATGGAAGCGCTCCGCCGCAGCGTCGCCGACGTGCAGGAGCGCAATGCCAAGAACGAGAAAGCCGCTCCCCCAAGATCTGGGCAGAGCGGCTCCCGTTCACGCAAGACGCCCGCGCGGAAAAGCGCCTGACGTCGCGAACTCTTCCTAGGCGGCCGTTGCCTGCGACGTAGCCTGCAGCTGGGCCTGGAACAGGTACTTGTCGATCTTGCCCTGGTAGATGGGCACGCCCTCTTCGACGCACACTCGGATCACTTCCTGGCGCTCGAGTCCGAGCTCTTTCGAGAGCTCTTCGGGCGTGAGGTGATTCGCCATACGTTCGACTCCTCTCCTGGAACGAAAAACCCGCGGCGCACACTGCGCTGCGGGTCTAGTTCGAACCCTCGATTGTCGTCGTGAAAACCACTAGCCGGAAGAATACGCCCTCATGGTGACGGAGGGCAAACGGCGTATCGATGGATTCGACGATCGCGAGCTGGTCATCGACGGAGCACGGCTTCGTTATGCGGTTTCCGGCGACGGGCCCGCCTTGGTGCTCGTGCACGGGCTCGGCGGAACCGTCGAGAATTGGCGCGCGCTCGCGCCTACGCTCGCGCGGAAGCACCGTGTTCTCGTTCCCGACCTACCGGGCCACGGCCGCTCGCAAGCGCTGCCCGAGGCGCCAGACCTCGACGCGCTCGTGGACTCCATCTTCGCGCTGGCGGAGGCCGAGAACGTCGAGCGGGCGGTGTGGATCGGGCACTCGCTCGGCGGCGCCCTCTCCTTGCGCGCGGCGATGCGTCGGCCGGAGGCGGTGCGGGGCGTCGTCCTCGCCGCGGCCGCGGGCGTCGGTTCGTCGACTCGTATCGGACGCTTGACCGTGACCCTGATGGGGATGATCGAGCCAGGCAAGGCGATCGCTCCGCACCGGCGCGCCTGGGCGAACTCGCCGCTCGGCCGGCGTGTCGCATTCGGCTGGTGGGGAGTGGGGGATGCCGTCGCGCTCGAGCCCGACATGGCCGAGGCTTTCTTCACCGGCCCCGCCTTCCACACGAAGACCCGTCAAGCCGGCCGCGCGCTCCTCCGCACCGACGCGCTCGACGGTCTCGAGCGGATCACGTGCCCTGTCCTCTGCCTCTGGGGAGCGAGCGACAAATGGGTCAAGCTCGACGACGGGATCGCATACGCGCGCCGTCTCGGTGCCCCGCTCCGCACGATCGCGGGCTGCGGCCACCTACTTATCGGCGAGCGGCCCGAGGTCTGCCTCGCTGCGATCGAGGAGTTCGTCGCCTCCCTCTAGCCGGCCACAGGCGCCTCGAACGGAATCACCTCGCCTCCCGCGTCCTCGTCCTGAGTCCGCGGGCCGCCGAGAAACTCGACCCGCCGCGCCACGACCTCGATCGCCGTGCGCCGCTTGCCCTCCTCCTCCCACGAGCGCGACTTCAGCCAGCCGTCGACAGCAACGCGACGGCCCTTCCCGAGGTACTCGGCACAGAGCTCCGCCTGGCGATCCCATGCGCAGACGTTTACGAAGTCGGCGCCGCCCTCCTTGCTCGCACGGTCGACCGCGAGGAGGAAGCTCGCGACTTTCTTCTCCGGGCCGACCTCGCGCAGGTCCACGTCGGTCGCGAGGTTCCCGATAAGCGTGACGATGTTCATGGAGCCAAACGTAGAGCGCGAATCGTGACAACGGGCTCAAAGGTTCGTGCCGGTAGAGTGGCGCCGCGATGGGCCTTTTCAGCGGACTGACCGGCTTCGGCGGCCGCGACATGGCGGTCGACCTCGGCACGGCGAACACGCTCGTCTACGTCCGCGGCCGCGGCATCGTTCTGTCGGAGCCGTCGGTCGTCGCGATCGACCAGCGCAACGGCGAGGTGCACGCCGTCGGCGTCGAGGCGAAGCGGATGCTCGGCCGCACGCCGGGCACGATCAGCGCGATTCGACCACTCAAGGACGGCGTGATCGCCGACTTCGACGTGACCGAGCAGATGCTGCGCCACTTCATCCAAAAGGTGCACCAGCACCGTTTCGCGCATCCGCGCGTCGTCGTCTGCGTCCCGTCCGGCGTCACCGGCGTGGAGAAGCGCGCTGTCGAGGAGGCAACCCTCTCGGCCGGCGCGCGCCAGGCGTACCTCATCGAGGAGCCGATGGCCGCGGCGATCGGCGCCGGGCTACCCGTCGCCGAGCCGACCGGGAACATGATCGTCGACATCGGAGGCGGCACCTCCGAGGTCGCCGTCATCTCGCTCGGCGGGATCGTCGTCTCGCAGTCGCTCCGCGTCGGCGGCGACGAGATGGACGAGGCGATCATCAACCACATCAAGCGTGACTACAAGCTCCTCATCGGCCAGCAGACCGCCGAGGAGATCAAGCTCGAGATCGGCTCCGCCTGGGATATGAAGGAGGAGCTCCAGGCCGAGGTGCGCGGCCGCGACATGCTCACCGGCCTCCCGAAGACGGTGATCCTCACGTCGGAGGAGGTGCGCCGCGCGCTCGACGAGCCGGTCACGCAGATCATCGACGCGATCAAGTCGACGCTCGACAAGACGCCGCCCGAGCTCGCCGCGGACATCATGGATCGCGGCATCGTGCTCGCCGGCGGTGGCGCGCTCCTCAGTGGGCTGGACGAGCGGCTGCGCCACGAGACGCAGATGCCCGTCCATCTCGCCGAGAGCCCGCTCACGTGCGTCGCCGTCGGCTCCGGCCGCAGCCTCGAGGAGTTCGAGGCGATCCACCGCTCGAACCGCGCGCGCTCTCGCAACGGCCGACACCGCTACTAGCGCGCGAGTGCTGCGCGCGCCGGGGACTGGGGGAGCCTGCGGCTAAGCCGGCTTTCGCCTGTCTTAGCCTCCGGCCGAAGATCAGGTGAGAGGGTGCGCTCGCACAGCCGAGTACTCGTTAATGTCACTTGATGGTGTTAGGCTCGCTCCGTGGCTGTTGTTCGGGCGGGTGTCTATGCGCGGATTTCGTCGGATCGTGAGGGTGACAACCTTGCGGTGAGCCGGCAGCTGAAGGACTGCGAAGCGCTGGCAAAGCGCAAGGACTGGGCGATGCAAGAGCGCTATGTCGACTCCGATATCAGCGCTTACCGGGGCAAGCCGCGGCCGGAGTATCGGCGGATGTTGGAGGACATCGAGTCGGGCCATATCACTGCCGTTGTCGTGTATCACGCGGATCGTTTGCACCGGCATCCGCGCGAGTTGGAGGACTTCATCGACTTGTGCCAGCGGATGGGAACGCAGCTGGCCACGGTCAGCGGCGATGTTGACCTTGGCACGCATGAGGGTCAGCTGCTCGCGCGGATCCAGGGAGCGGTCGCGCGGAAGGAGAGCGACGACAAGAGCCGGCGGACGAGTCGGAAGCATGAGGAGCTGGCGGACGAGGGGAAGCCCTCGGGCGGCGGCTCACGGCCCTTCGGGTACGAGGACGACAAGGTGACGATCCGCGAGGACGAAGCAGAGATCGTGCGCGAGCTGACGCGCAGGGTGTTGGCCGGCGATTCGTTGAAGTCGTTGGAGCGGGATCTGCGGGCGCGTCGCGTGCCGACCGCGCAGGGCAAGGAGTGGACGACGCAGGGGATCCGCAATCTGCTCTTGAAGCCACGGATCAGTGGGCAGCGGGAGCACAAGGGCGAGATCGTGGCCGATGCGGTGTGGCCCGGGATCATCAGCAAGAAGGACGGCGAGAAGATCCGCGCGAAGCTGCGCGACCCGGACCGGCGCACGAACCGGGCCGGCCGGCGGTACCTCTTGACCCGGCTTATGCGCTGTAGCCATTGCGATAGTCAGTTGCAGTCGCGTCCCACTGCGCAGCATGTGCGCCGCTATGTCTGCTCGACGCAGCTGGGCGGATGCGGCCGGCTGACCGTGCGGGCCGATGACGTGGAGCTGTATGTGTCGGCGATGGTCGTGCATCGGCTCAGCTCGCCGCTGCTGCCGCAGGCCATTACGCGCGCCCCGGATGACGCGGAGGGGGTGGAGTGGCAGAGGCAGGCGGAGGAGGCGCAGGCGCAGAAGGACGAGCTCGCGGCGCTGTGGGGAGCCGGCGAGATCTCCCGCAGTGAGTGGCAGAAGGCGCGCGCTCCGATCGAGCGCCGCCTCGACAATGCCCGCAAGAAACTTGCCCGGGCGAACCGGCAGACCGCGCTCCTGCCCTTTATCGGTGATGCCAAGCGCGTCAAGGAGGAGTGGCCGACCATGACGCTCAGCCGGCAGGCGGAAATCGTGCGGGCGGTCGTTGAGTACGTCACGGTGCTTCCGGGCCGGCGGGGTTACAACCGCTTCGACCCGGACCGTTTGGACGTCGTCTGGCGCGGCTGAGGCGGCTCGCGGAGTCCCATCAGCTCGCACACGTTTCGGAGGACCTCTAGGTCCATCACTTTCGCCGGCAAGCCCTGCGCTATTGCCGTTTCTTCCGCACGCCGCTCGGCGTGCAGGCGCAGCTCCTCACTCAGCCCACGCACACCAGTACGCCGGCGAGCCGTGCCACTCCTCCGCGTCCGATGACCGCCACAACCGGACTGGCTCGCTGCCCATCAGCTCGGACGCTTGCGCGATTACGTCCTCGTCGGAGATCCCCGCCAGCTGAACCCGTTCCGGTTTGTAGCCCTGCGCGACCTCGTAGCGGTGCAGCCCCGGGGCGTGGTCGTCCCCGAGGCTCTTGCTGACATACGGGGCGAGGTAGCCGGCAACGGTGCGGGCTTCCTCGAGCTGGCCGGAGCCGACCGGCAGATCCCCGATCAGCTTCATCGACACAAACCCACGCCCCCACACCCGCCGAACCAGCGTCACCGGAACGTACTGCGCGACCGCGAAGTGGGCATGGAGGCCGTGCCCGCCTGGATGCCACTCCGGCACCCACAGATACGGCAGCGGCTCGCCGCCCAGGCCACGCCGCAACGCCCGCCAGAAGCCCGCCAGATCCGCCCGCAGCTGCAGCGGGTCGAAGCACCCCTCACCGGCATAGGTGAGCGTGCCGAGCCGATTCAGGCGGTTAGCCGCGCAGAACCGCCGCACTCCCGCCCGCGCCCGTCGCGCCGCTTCCGCCTGCGAGCGCACGACGTCAGCCGGCCCACCATCCGGGCCGGCCGTACCAATCCCCGGCGTTGGCCGCAGGGTCGGCATGAAACAGCCGCCGCCTTCCGCTGCCTGCGGATACAGGTTGAAAAGCCAGTACGCCCGATGCCCACGCGATGCCACTGGTTGGCATCGTGCCAGTCAATGGCACGAGCGTCAAATCAGGCTACAGGCTGACGGTCGCTCCCATCAGCTCCGACACCGGCAGCTCTGTCGGCCGCAGACGCCGCTTCGCCCGCAGCTCCCGCCAGGACTGGAACCGCTCCGAGCCGATCCGCTCGACCAGCTCCGCCGCAATCGGGCCAGGGTCGCTATAGCCCTCGCGCCCCTCCCCGAACAACTCCCGGAACTCCGCCTGATGCCGCGCCGCCGTCCGCAGCGGCTCCCCCCAAAACTCGCGGTACTCCCCCAACGTGATCGCCCGATCCTCCAACCCCATCAGCAGCGCCCACTGGACGATGAACTCCCACACCCGCATCCCCTTCCGGATCGCCCGGAGATTGCCGCCCGCCCGCGCCACACAATGCTCGGCCAACGTCCGCGGAGCCCGACCCTTACCAACCATGTGCCAAATCATGGCACAACAGCCGCCTTGGGTCCAGCCAAACCTGCACCTGTACAAGTGCAAAAATGCACTTTTGCAGGGGTTTTGCACTCCAGCGAGTTACGTTGCACTCACCGGATAGCCGTCCGAACACCCCGATCCGACCCGCCCGGGCAGGCCCCGCCACCCTGCCGAGTTTCGTTGCTTATTCAAGTTAAGAGACCGCGAGGGCCCCTGCGGCACTCGCACCGCGCACGGTGCCGCCGGGCGGGGTGTGCCCCTCGCGGGGCAATCCCCGCGCGGGCGACCCCTCGCGGCGGAGTGGGGCCTCGGCTATGCGCATGATGCTGGCAGCCCCTTCTTGCACATCGCGTGAGATGTGAGTACACTCCCGGTTCCGAGTATGACCGACGACGAAACGCGCCAAGCTGTCCTCGACCTCTGGACGTACGACCAGGCAACCTACGGCCGTCCGTACTGGATTCCCGTGCTCCGCGCCGCCTGCCGGCAGGCCAAGATTGCCGAGAACTACGGCGGACGCTTCGCTGGCAGCTGGGTCCTTTCCGAGATGGCCCGCGAGACCGGCGAGCCGTGGCGCCCTGGTTTGCGCGTCCTCGTCACCTTCGGTCTCTTACAACCCGATGGCCCTGCTACCCGCGGTGGTCGCCGCAGGTACTACCGGATGGCTAATCGCGAACTCATCGAGAAGGTTCTCCGCCGGACTGGCCAGCCGGCCTAGATGTCGCGTGGATCCACCGGCTTCGGGAGCCGGCAAGCGCGACAAGCCGAGGGTGCCTCCCGTCGAGGATCAGCGGGAGGCCCCTCACCGACTCACTGCGAACAGGTTAGCCACGACCCGCGCGCCTACACGCGCGACATTCCCGAACTCGCGGCTGAGTAGGCGTTGCGGCACGCCCTTGACCCCCGAGTCTGACCCGAGGATCATCACGCTCATGCGGTACACGGCGTTCGTCGTTCTCGTCGCCCTCGGCACAGCAGCGTCAGCATGGGCGGCCGCCGGGACGATCCACCCGTACCGGATTCCGCCTACACGACGATGTCTGACCCACCATGGCGCACACCTGTTACCGCGGAAGGACGAGCAGGCCACCCCGTCCACGATCTCGTGGGATTCCTCGAAACATGACAGCTCCGGCCTTCCAATCTGGGTAATCGACCTAGACTTCTGGCCTAGCCCGCCGCAGGCGGCCTCGTACGAGCGAGGGATGTACCGCGACTTCCGCCGCCAAGGAGCCTCCAAGAGGTGGATACGACACCACCTCACCCGACGAGGCAACGTCGTCATCGAGAAAGACATCAGGGTCAACTACCCACTGACCGCCAAGCAGATCGCCACGATCGACGAATGTCTCCACCGATAACTCCTCGACGCTATCGAGGTGCCGTAGCGGTGACTGCGCTCTGACCCGCGGAGAACCGCACGCATGCAGATCCCGCATCCCTCGTCCGCAGACTCGCCGAGTCCCACCAAGTGACATTCCCGGTTACTGGCGCAGCCGAGCCGAGTACTCACAACTAGGCGGGCGGCGCCCATCCCTCGTGTTCCTTGATGTGAGCTTCGGCGGCCTGCGCCGCCGATCGGACACGCTTCGCCAGCGCCGCGCCGATGGCGA
>Ga0209579_10000395_pt1 | contig 46871 bp, 39 predicted proteins | sample Coa_R1_2_FD_187152 | JGI IMG/M metagenome (GOLD analysis project Ga0209579, IMG submission 187152) | Surface soil microbial communities from Centralia Pennsylvania, which are recovering from an underground coalmine fire - Coalmine... | ecosystem: Environmental > Terrestrial > Soil >...
GCCGTCCAGTTGCGCGCCTCCGCGGACTTTTGCGAAAATCGCGCGCGCTTCGCTCTCGGTGCAATCCTCCGCGAAAATCGTTTCCACTCCATGATCGGAAAGCCGCCCGCCGCAGGCGTGAAAATAATCGTGCCGCTCGCGCAGCGCGTCCATGTACGATTTGAAATCGACGATGTCCACGTCGCTGGCTGCGGCGAGCTTGTCCACCCACGCGTTGAACGCCGAGGGATTTTCGACGGCCATGCCCTTATCGGGGCGGAATGCGGGCAGCACTTTGATTCCAAATGAAGTGTCCGCCACGATTGCGCGATGGTGTTCCAAGCTGTCCGCCGGGTCGTCGGTCGTGCAAACGAGCACGACATTCATCTGCTTCATGATGCCGCGGCACGAAAATTCAGGGCGCGCCAGCTTCGCGTTGCATTCTTCCCAAATCCCCGCCGCGGTTTCTGGATTCAGCAGGCGGTCGCTGATTCCAAACGGCCGTTTCAATTCCAAATGCGTCCAGTGATACAGCGGGTTGCGCAGCGTATGCGGAACGACCTCCGCCCACTTCTGAAATTTTTCCCAATCCGACGCCGCGCCGGTGATGTAGCGTTCGTTGATGCCATCGGCGCGCATCGCTCGCCATTTGTAGTGATCGCCAGCGAGCCAGATTTGAGTGAGGTTCGCGAAGCGATGATCGACGGCGATTTCAAGTGGAGGGAGATGGCAGTGGTAGTCGATGATCGCGCAGTTCTTCGCGTGCTCATGGTACAGTTCCACGGCGGCGTTGCTTTGAAGCAGGAAATTTTCGGTGATGAAGATGTCGCTCATGCCCCCTCACTTCTTTGCGGCCTGAACTGCCGGCATGAGGCCGTTGAGTTCTTCGATGCGCAGCATGCGGATGTCGCGGACCGATTTTGAAAACCACGGCAGCGTGCGCGCGAGATCTTGCGAGGCGGGCACGCAGGTGACGGCGTTGATTTTTTCGCCGCCGAAATACACGCTGCGTTGCTGCCAGGAGAAACCGTGTTTCTGCAGCACACGGCGGATTTCAAGATATGCGTTATTGTACGGGTCGCCGTAATGTTGACGCAACAGATCAATGTCCATGTCGAAAGCGATGGCGTACACGCGTCCCTCCGTTTGCGGCGATGAGAAATTCGCAGGCAATTCCTGCCACTCGTTTATCTTTTCGTGGGTGACTGTGGTCATGGCTTGTACTCCTCGCTATTCCGATAGGAGATTACCACGCACGTGCGAGTCCGCATATACAAAATCCATATCGGAACTACGCCTTCGCCGCCATTTTCTTCGCGAGCACGCGGAACAATTCGCCGCGTTCCTGGAAGTTGCGGAACATGTCGTAGCTCGCGCATGCGGGCGAGAGCAGCACGACTTCGTTGGGCAGCGTGTTTGTCGAAGCCAGCGCGGCGGCGTGTTCGAGGTCTTTGGCGTGCAGGATTTCGGGGCTGCGGTTGAACTGATGCGCAGCGCGCTTGACGGCCTCTTCTATTTTGGGCGCGGTCACTCCAAGCAGAATCAGTCGCCTCGCTTTGCGGACGATGGAGATGGCCAGCTCGTCGAAGGCCGAACCTTTGTCGGAGCCGCCGGCAATGAGCGTGATCGGGCCATCGAACGATGCGAGCGCGCAGATGGCGGATTCGGGAGTGGTCGCGATGGAGTCGTTGTAATAAGTGACTTTCTTTTCGTTGCGCGCAACGACTTCAAGGCGATGCGGCAGCCCGTTGAACGTCGCCAGCGCTTCGGCGACTTGCCACGGCTTGACGCCGAATGCAATCGCTCCGGCAGACGCGGCGAGCGCGTTGGCAACATTGTGCGAGCCGGGGAGGCGCAGGGCTTTGCGCAGGCCGACGACTTCTTCGACGCCGTTGATGCGGATGACAAGCTTGTCGCCGGCGAGGAACGCGGCGTTGCCGTCGAGTTCCTCTCTGACGCTGAAGCGGATCACACGCGCGCGCGTCTGCGACTCCCAGCCGCTGAGCGCGGGGTCATCGTAATTGAGCACTGCCCAATCGCTGGGCGTCTGGTGCTTGATGATGTTGAGCTTGGCTTCGGCATACGCAAGCATGGTGCCGTGGCGGTCGAGGTGGTTCGGGGAAAGATTTGTAACGATGGCTACATTCGGGCTGGCCGCCAACTCGCTGAGGCCTTCGAGCATGAACGAGGAAAGTTCGAGCACCATCGGAACATCGGGCTTCAACGCCTTTGTTTCGCTCAGGAGGCATTTGCCGATGTTGCCACCCATCAGCGCGCGGCTGTCCATGACGCGGACCATTTCGCCGAGCAGCGCGGCCGTAGTGGATTTTCCATTCGAGCCGGTGACGCCGATTTTTCGATTTTTGGCGGTGAGTTTAAAAAGGAGATTCATTGCGTATTCGATCTGCGCGCCCGCGCCGCGCGCCATTGCGACGAGCGGGTTGTCCATCGGCACGCCGGGATTAACGACGACGATGTCCGCGCCGCGGAAATTGTCTTCGAGATGTCGGCCAAGTTCGTAGCGAATCGGAAGATTCTTGAGCGCGTCGATAGAGGGCTTCAAATCATTTTCGCCGCGCTTGTCGGTGACCGTAACGATCGCGCCGTTCTCGGCGAAGTAGCGAGCGGCGCCTACGCCGCCTCCGAAGAGGCCGAGGCCCATGACGGTCACCTTCTTGTTTGCGTAAGCGCCGCTCTCCACGATGCACCTCCCCCACGGAGTTCAAATTTGGAAATTTCTCTATGAATAAGTGTCGTCTGAATGCATGGAGAGGCTGAAGCGGATTCACGGCAAACAGCTCACGCAAAGGCGCAAAGTTGGCGCAAAGAAGAATTAGATGAGATATTTTTGATATATTAAATTTCTTTGCGAACTTTGCGCCTTTGCGTGAAAGCGTTCAATCTTTCCGCTCAGGCAGCGGCGGAAAAGACGCTCGGCAAGGGTGGCAATCACTGCAGTAGCCGAAGACTTGAAGATGGTGCCGCACCGAATGGAAACCCATCGCGCGGCAGGCGTCTTCCTGTAGCTGCTCGAGCTTTTTCGACATGAACTCGATGACCTTCCCGCATTTCAGGCAGATCATGTGCTCGTGATGCTGGTGGCCGTAGACGTGTTCGAAGTACGCGCCGTGCGGGCCGTGGAAGACTTCGCGGAGAATGCCGACTTCGCAGAGCAGCACGAGGCTGCGATAGATGGTGGCCTTCGAGGCTTTCGCGCCGACTTTGCGCATTTCCATGAAGAGCCAGTCGGCGTCGAAATGTTCGTGGGTCGAGAGGACGGCTTTGAGGATTTCGCGCCGTTCGGTTGTGTACTTCAAGGCGCGACGTTCAAGATTACGTTTGAAGATGGTTTCAGGCGCTTCGGTGCAGCCGGGGGCGATGAAGTGGAGGACGTCTTCTTCGACGGCAACGGGCGGTTCGGCAAGTGCGGTGCTCATGCGGTTTTTTTAACGCAACGGAGAGTTGTGGTCAAGGTGACCCGCTGCTCTTTAACGTCCGATTGCCGCGCGCAACTCCCGAACTTTCGCCACATCCACGACGCCGTCCGTCCGCGCCGCCGATCCGAAATGATATTCGTGCGCTTTCACTTCGCTCAGCATCGTCGGAATCTGTTCCATCGTCAATCCGCCAGACGCCACGAAGCTGATTTTCGATCCGAATTTCTCCACCCACTTCGCCAATCGCTTGCGGCCCTCGAATGCTGTTCGCGCCGGGCCGGCGGTCAGCACGCGAGCGATGCCCATCTCCGCCAAATCCACCAGCGCGTCTTCGGGATAAACGCTCTCATCGATCGCACGATGCACCGTAAGCGGAATTGAACGAGCCGCCATCATCACCGCCTGGATTGCGCCAAGGTTCAACATTCCACGCTCGTCGCGCGCGCCGAACACTACGCCGTCCGCTTTGACGTGGATGGCCGCGGCAAGTGTCTTGGCGAGCGCAATTAGCTCCGAATTGGAGTACTCAAAATTTCGCGCATGCGGACGGAGCAGCACATTCACTTTGATCTTCAGCTTCGCGCGAATCGATTGCACCAATTCCATGCCCGGCGTCAGCCCGCCGACGCTCAGGTCGCGCGAAACTTCGACGCTGTCAGCGCCGCCCTCCTCGGCGCGCAACGCATCCTCTAGCGACGTGACGGCGATTTCAAGCAAGGGCATGTGCGCCTCAATTCAATGTCTGAACGGCGAGCGATGATTCTCGCACTTTCGCACGTTTGTGATAAAAAACAACTCCCACGAAAGAAGGAATCTCATGCGCATTGCCATTGGCGGAATAGCCATCGAAAGCTGCACGTTCTCGCCCCTTCCGGTTCGCCGCGACGAGTTTCACGTCCAACTTCGCGGCGCCGAACTTCTCGCGCGCTATCCATTTCTTCAAACGATTTCGCAGCATCAAATTGAATTCGTCCCGACTTTCTTTGCGCGCTCGATTCCCGGCGGCCCCGTCGATCCCGCCGCGTACGACGCATTCAAAGGGGAGTTCATCGAACGGCTCGCCGCTGCGCATGCCACCGAGCGGATCGACGGGCTTTATCTTGAATTACACGGCGCGATGAACGTGCTCAACCGCTTCGATGCCGAAGGCGACTGGATCGAATCCGCGCGCAAAGTCGTCGGGCCGGATTGCCTGATTTCCGTGAGCTACGATCTGCATGGAAATCTTTCCGCCAAACAACTCGAAAATTTGAACATGCTCGCCGCCTACCGCACGGCGCCGCACGTCGATGTCGAAGCCACGCGCGAAAAAGCGATGCGCATGTTGATCCATTGTCTCAAAAAAAAGCTGCGTCCGCACCGCGCTTGGGTTTCGCTTCCCGTTGCGCTGCCCGGCGAGAAGACGAGCACCGAGTGGGAACCCGGCCAATCGCTTTACGCCGAACTTGCAAAAAGCGATCCGGCGCCGGGCGTGCTCGATGCGTCGATTTTCATCGGCTATGCATGGGCCGATGAACCGCGCACGGGCGCAAGCGTCGTGGTTACCGGCACCGACCGCGAAACAACAGCGCGCGAAGCAAGTCGCGTCGCCGAATATTTCCGAGCCGTACACGCGCAATTCGATTTTGGAGTGCAGACCGGCTCGATTGACGAATGCATTCGCATCGCAATGTCCGCGCCTGAACCCTGCGTCTTCATCAGCGATTCCGGCGACAATCCGACAGCAGGCGGTGTCGGCGACAGCCCGCTTTTTCTGCGCAGATTAATTGAACTCAACGCCGGCCCCGCGCTCGTCGCGGGCCTCGCCGACGCTCCCGCGACGGACGCTTGCATCGCGGGCGGAGTTGGCACTGAACTCGAACTTTCTCTGGGCGCCACGCTCGCGCCGAGCATGAACGAGCCGCTGCGCGTCCGAGCCAAAGTCCTGACGCTCGACACGACGGCGGATCGCCAGGCCGCAATTCAAATCGGCAACGTCGCCGTGATTCTTTCGCACAAGCGCCGGCCGTATCATCACGCTGCCGACATGCGCAAACTCGGCTGCGACCCGCTCGCGTACAAAATCGTCGTGATCAAAATCGGCTATCTGGAACCGGATTTGAAGCGCCACGCTCCGCGCGCACTGCTCGCGCTCAGTCCCGGTGCAGTGGATCAGGCGATTGAGCGGCTGCCGTTCAAAAATATTCGGAGGCCGATGTATCCGCTGGAACGAGAAGCGATGATGCATGAGCCGAATGTAGTTTTATTTGGCTAATAAGTGCGTTTTAAATGGTGACTGTGCTGGACTGTCGCTATTCAATGGCACTGCGTCACTGATGCCCTGATGGAAACAAGCGCGCACGCATTCGCGGCGTAAAGCCCCAGCAAGTACCAGAGTCCACCCGCGAGCTGAATGCGGTCGGCGTTCCATTTGCCGATGAATTCCACGGAGAAAATGGCGCCTTCGAGACAGGTATAGACCAGCGCGGCGATGCAAAGCCTGCGCGCCCAACCGCGGATGCGGCCTTGCTGCATCAGCGCGATCATCGCCGCAATCGGCAGCATCGCGGCGCACAGATGGGCTTTGCGCGTGAGCGGCGCGATCAGCAGCATGGTCATCGTGACCAATCCCCAACTCAGCGCAACCGCGCCGGGATCGTGCCGTGCGTAGGCGCGAACGGTGAGCGCGATCGTCAGCGCCAGAAACAGAAATTCCAAACCGTGCGCGATCTTTCGCGCGGTTCCGCTGTCAAGGTTCAGGATATTAATGTACGTGTCGCGTACTTCGTCTTTGCTGTATTGAAGCGTCATTTTCAATGGCGTAAGGTAACGCATGAGCGTGCCGCGCAGGGAGATGCCGCCTTCAAGCTGCTTTTTTTCGTGCCCGCCGGGAACGCCGATGGGATCGTTCTCGGCGTTTTCGCCGGTTTCGGCGGCAACGACGTGGTTCTCATATTTTTTGAGCAAGCCAATGCCGTCCGTAAAGCCGTAGCGTGCGGACGGAACTAGCACCAGAAACACAACCAATCCCACCGCGCCGCCCAGCATCGCCCACGGGCGCCAGGACCAAAGCAGATACAAACCAAAAAGACCCGGCGTGACTTTGATCGCGGTCGCGAGCGCAATCGAAAGCCCCGCCGCAAAATCGAATCTCGCTTTGCGGCGCAGCATCCACCACATCGCCAGCACCAGCGCAAAGGCGACGTACAGGTTGGAATTCACCTGGCGGTTGTTGTCGTCAAAGAATCGAAAACAAACGATCACGGCGAGCATGACGCCGATGGCCGGCTCCAGCAAAAATTGCCGCCAAGCCGGAGCGGCGGCACTCTTGCCGCCGTTTGGCGCTGCCCCGCTCAACCGCCACAACGCATCGCGCAGCAGCCAGCATAGGCCAAAAAGCAGCGCGTAATTAATCAGCACGAAGACGATCAGCGCAGCGTTCTGCGGCAGCAGCGCCAGGGGCATCATTGGAAAAATCGCGAACGTGGGCGGGTAAATGTAGGGGCGGCGGCCGTTGCCGAGGATGGACGAATCGTAGATGTCCTGCCCGCGCAGCGCGAGCGTGCCGGCCGAATAATACGCGGCAAAATCGGAGATTCTTTCTTTGGATGCCGCGGGATCTTTCGGCGACGCCCAGGCGTTTTTGAGCGTGACTTTGAATTCCCAGGCGCAAGCGAGCGCAATCACCAGCCACGCGGCGACGCGAAAGGTGCGGAGGGATTGAGTTGCGGACATTGGCGCGATTGTACGTGAAGCATACAAAAAAATCGCGCGCGACTTCGCGAAGCGAAGCCCCGCCGTTCTCCCCTCTCCCCTTGGGGGAGAGGGGCCGGGGGTGAGGGGTGGTTAGTTGTCAAACACGCTCGGCGCGCCCTTGGACGTGTCCGGCTTGTTGTTGCTGTTGCTATTACTGTTGGAATTGTCGTTTTTGTTGCCGCGCCCCGCGCCGGCGCCGTTGGCCATGCGTTCCTGGCGGAACTCTTTCAGCTTCTGCATCTGGTCGGGCGTGAGAATCTGCGCCAGTTTGCCGATAATTTCACCGCGCTTGCCGTCGGCGGCCGCGGCCGGCCCGCCGGCGTCTTTCATGCCCAGCTTCTCGGCGATCTTGGCGCGGACTTCCTTAATTTTGGTTTCGTCGCCGGAATCGCGCGCTTCCTTCATCTCCTTGAGCAGTTCCGGATGTTCGCGCAGCTTTTCGCGAAACGCGCCGGGACCGGCAGCGCCGTTTTCTTTGATCAGCGCTTCGATCTTGGTCTTTTGATCGTCGGTGAGGCCCAGTTCTTTGGCGTGCTCAAGAATCTGTTGAAGCGGACCGGCGGGCGGGCCAGCGGGTTTGTCGGCGGCGCGCGCGACAAGAGCAAGCGCCAAAATCGCGATCAATGCGGAAATACGGCGAATGGTCATGTGGATGGCTCCTTTAAGAATAGGTCCTATGGGACGGATCGGTCCCATAGGACAAATACAGTGTACACCATTTTGTTGAAACTTTGCTACTTGGCTTCGTCGGGTTTCTTCTCGTCGGGCTTCTTTTCATCCGGCTTCGCGTCAGCAGGTTTCTTTTCATCTGTCGAGGGCTTCGCGTCGGCGGCGTTCGGGCGATTGCGGTTGCCGGCGCCCGGGCGCTGCGGAAGAAACGCGCGCGCTTTGGTCTTCTGGTCGTCGGTCAGCACGCTCATCGGGCCCTTCTTGAATTCTTCGAGCTTGGTTTTTTGTTCAGCGGTCAGGCCAAGTTCGTCGGCATGATCGAGAATCGTTTGCGCCTGATTGTTTCCGCCCTGGCGCCGAGGCGGAGTGGGCGTGTCGCCATCAGCGGCACGGATACCCGAAAACGCGGTCAACATCGAAACCAACACCAGCGTGAAGAGCAAGCGCGTAGACATTGTCGAAATCTCCCACATGTGTGCCGGAATATCGGACACACGACCTAGGTCAAAGCCCACGAAACACAAACTGTGCAGACGCCGTGCCAAATTCCAAGTAGTGGATGGCCCACCCCAACGGGGTGGGTCCCGTAGCGACAAGAAGCTTCTCCTGAACCTCACGCATTTCAGTTTTGCGTGAAATTCAGGAGAGGCTTCTTGTGCCTTCGGCACCCAGCCCGTTGGGCTGGGCCACCCATCAAATTTCAGCCCGCTTACTTACGTGCGCGGCTCCGGAACTCCTACGGCCGTCCCATTTTTACCCACGCCGCCTCATTCGCCCAAACCTGTCGGTGACCTGCGTCCTCCACCTCAATCCGATGCCGCGGATCGGGCGGCAGCGCAATCGGGTCGTCGGTTTTCTTCGCGTGGCGCAAAAAATCCGTCACGTACAAGACCGGCTTGGGCGAACTCCACGTCCTGTTTAGTTCCGCTTCGTCAATCAAATATTCCGGCTTGCCGCCCGGAAAATTGGGCGGGCGGCGGTTGGGGTTGTCCGAGTTCACCACGTACACGAAGCGCGCCCGCTCATCGTTGTCGGTACCCAGATAAAACGCCGTGCCGGCGGCGGCGCCAAGTTCGAGCGAACCTTCCGAAATCCAGATGCAATCGGGCGGCACTTTTTTGTTCTTAAGCAAGTCCTCCACCATGCGCCGTGAGGAGCGCACGCGGTCAAACGCGGCGAAGCCTTGTGTGTTGTACGCTTCGCCGATGCCAATCGGCACGCACAGCGCCAGCAGCGCCGCGCCGGTTTTGCCTGCCAGCAACATGATTCCGCAGCAGCACATTCCCGCGCCAATAGCCACCGCGAATCCGGGAATATAATCGAGCGTTTGCGGCGCGGCAGCAAGGTCGGGCTGTTTGATTAGAAAGTCTTTTAGAAAAAATGGCACGACAGCGACAGCGATGCCGAAGAGCAGCAACAGCAGCGCCGCGAGTTTGCGTCCGCGCCGGTAATCCGTGCCGCTCATCACCACCCACCAGCCGGCGGCGAGCACCGCAAATGGCGGCAGCGTGGGCAGGCTGTAATAGATGAGACGCGAGGGAACGGGGAGAAAAAGCAGCGTCGGCAGCAGCGCGCCAAGGCCCAGAATCGACACCGCGTCCGCCGCGCTGCGATCAACGCCCGACCAGCGCGAGGCGTGTTTTGCGCTAAAGGCGAACACTTGCGGCAAAAAAAAGCTCCACGGCGCCAGCCACACCAGCGTGAGCAGCAGAAAAATAGGCCATGATGTTTGCGAGGCGTGGTAATCGGGAGGCCAGCGTTTGTCGAAGATGCGGTTCCAATGTTCGTTGACGAGCACGTAATGCAGGAAACCCGGATTGCGCGTCTCCATCAGGATTAGCCACGGCACGACTATGACCGCAATAATCAGCAGCCCCATCAACGGCCGTGACGCGCGCAATATCGCGCCGTCTTTCTTTAAAATCACGAAGAAAAACAGCACCGCCGCGGGCACAGCCAATCCGACGAGGCCTTTCGAAAGAATCGCCAACGCCAGCGTGACATAAAAACAAACCCACGGCGCGGCGCATTCCCGCTGCGTCACGCCTTTCCATAAAAAATAAAGCGCGGCCAGCAGCAGCACGCAGAGCATTTCATCGATGAGCAGTTGGTGCGAAAAAAGATACCAGCCCGCGGAGACGGCCAGCATTCCCGCCGCCGCGCGGCCCGCGCGCGCGCCCCACAATTCGCGCGCCCACTGCCACGCCAGCACCACGCCCAGCCAGCCCATCAACGCCAGTGGCAATCGCGCGGCCCATTCCGTGATCCCGAACGCTTTGTAGCTCAGCGCGATCAGCCAGTAAAAAAGCGGCGGCTTGTTGAGGTACGGCGCGCCATTGAGGTGCGGCGTAACCCAGTCGTGTCGCAGCACCATCTCGCGGCCCACGCCGGCGAAATGAGCTTCGTGCGGTTCGTAAAGCCCGTAATCGCCGATCCCGTAGAGCAACGCAGCCAGAATTGCACCCAGCAGCAGCAAATCGTAACCCTGCACGCGCGGCAGCGCGCGCGGGCACGGCATCTCGCACGCATGCAGATCGCGTGCGGCGGCTGGGACAACAGGCTCGGTCATCGGCCTCCGGGAACGAAAAATGTGAGCGCGTAATATCGTGGAAACGGCGGGAAATTCAAGGATTTCGCCGTTTGTCGTTCCGCCTTTAGGCGAAAGCGCGAATCGTCACCGCGCATCCAGCCGCGTAAAGGCGGGGCTACAAACGGCTGCGGCAATATGCCCCCCGAATCCGTGATTCAACACCAGCGCATGCGTGGCCGAGGATCGGCGCGGCGTGTTTTGAACAAAGTCGATGCCCTCGAATTCCGGCGCGGGATCTTCCAGGCCCGCGATCGGCGGAATGGTCCCCTCGCGCAACCACTCGAGCGCGAGCGCCAACGCAACGGGACCCGACGCGCCGAGCAGATGGCCGGTGACGCCTTTAGTAGCGGTAACCGGCGGAACTTTATTTTCGAAGGCGCGCCGCAGCGCGGCGATTTCGACCGGATCGTTGTACGCCGTGGCCGTGCCGTGCGCATGAACCCAGCCGATTTGAGGCGGCTCAAGGCCCGCGCGTTCGAGCGCCAAGCCAATCACGTGCGCGAGTGTCGCGCCGCTGAGTTCGGGCGTGGTGAGATGCTGCGCATCAGCGCCGAGCGCGACACTTAAGATGCGGCCAAGCACGCGCGGCCCGGTGCCGCGTTCCGCGTTGAATTCAGCGCGTTCCCATTCTTCGAGACGAAAGACCGCCGCACCTTCGCCGACGACGAAACCGTCGCGCTGGACATCGAACGGCCGCGTGCGGCGCTGCGCGCTGATCACGCCGAGACGTTCGAAGCTGCGCAGAATCAATTCGGAGCGCGAACTTTCCGCGGCGCCGGCCAGCACGGCGGTGCATGCGCCGTCGCGCAGCCAATCCATGCCAAGCTTGATGCTGGCCAGCCCGCTGGCGCAGGCGGCGACGGCCGCGGCGGCAGGGCCGTTGAGGCGCAACGCGCGCGCGACCGCGGACGCGGCGGCGTCGGAACCACAGGATGAAATTGGCGGTGCAGGCGGGCCGCCCACACCACAATCAGGCGAGCCGCCGGCACCACAAAGAGCCTCGACGCCAGCTTCGAGGCTTTCGATGAGGCCCTTCGAGATCACGATAACCGCGCCGCAATCGTTGTGGTGCGGGCGGCCCGCCTGCACGAATTCACGGCCGAATGCAAAACGCGCGGCGCTGAGCGCGAATTGCAGCGAACGCGGCTGCTTCCTTTCGCCTTCACCGAGATTCAGCGCGGCGTCGCTGGCGTGGATAAAAAACCGCGTGCTTCCGTGCGACGGCGCTTCGCGGCGGCAGTGCAGGCCGACGCCGGTAATGGCGGCGGGAAATTGTCTGACGATAGGCATCGCGGCGCGCGGAACTCCTCAGTCATCGATGTCACATATAGGGCCTATTCGCCCTAATAAGGCCTATTAAAATATATCTTTCACCTTACGCGATGCGCGAATCGGCGCTGAGAATTTGGCCTGAAATCAGCGGATTTTCAAGCACCCCTGTGGCGAATTTTGCGAAAGAAGCGGGCGCATCGCATTCCGTTTTTAAGACGCGCTTGTGCTTCGCGGATTCGATGAATTCCGGCGAGGCGGCGCGGCCCATGCCTGATCCGGCCACGAACGGCGGCAGCACCGCGTTGACGCGGACGCCCAGCGGACCCCACTCGCGCGCCGCGGATTTCACCAGCGAGATCAGGCCGCTGTGCGCCATCGCGTAAGCCGTCCCGCCCGCGCGGCCGGCCAGCGCCGCGTGCGACGACAACGCCAGCACGGAGCCGGATTTTTGTTTGATGAACAGGCGCGAGAACGCCTTCAACACCAGAAAAAAGCCGCGCAGATTTGTGATCACAACCTCGCGCAGCCCGGATTCCGGCTGCGAAACGAGCGGCGAATCTTTCACGATGCCGCAGGCCCACACGAGCGCGTCGAGGCGCTGAAAGCGCTGCGTGACAGCCGCGGCCAACTGCGCGGCCGCGGCAGGGTCGTTGAAATTCGCCTGAAAAAGCGCCGCATCCGGCGCGCGCTGCAGCAACGTTTCGCACGGCTCTTTGCGCGAATTGTAATGCAGGCCAAGCGTGTAGCCGCGCGCGTGCAATTCGGCGGCGATGGCGCTGCCGAGTGTGCCAGACGAGCCGAGAATAAGTGCGGTGGGCATGGGTTTGCTTTTCAAATTTCTAAAGGCCGTATAGGCCCCATAGGCCCTATAAGCCCTATGGGCCCTATAAGTAATCGCGCATTTGCCCGAATCTCCGCGAAACTAAAGCAGCAATCCCAGCCCCGTCGCCAGCACGCACGTTTGCAGCCAAAGTCCCAGCGGCGGCCACCAGCGCACTTTTTCGACCGGCTCGCCCAGCGTTTCACGCATCAGTTTAATCGCCGCCCACAGATGAAGCACGCCAAAAGTCACCGCGAGCGTGCATTGCAAAATCAGGCTCTCGTGCAAAACCGGATACTGAAAATCAGCCGTGTTCAGCCACCACAACGCCGCGCCGGGAATCATCGCCGCGCCCACGATCAACACCGCGTCGCGCCGCCAATTCTCCTTGCCCATCACCAGCGCCACCGCCGCCGTGCCGACCAATCCGCCCGGCACCAAAAACGCAAGCGCCACGCCGATGCGTTTGACCCACGGGTTCGGTTCTTTCGGGGGCCTTTTCTTTCGAAATAAATTCCGCAGGCGCAAGGCCATTCGCCCCAGCGTCACGGCCCAGCCCGCCAGCGTCCACAGCGCGAGAGTTCCGATCGCGAGTATCATGCCCAGATTCGCGTGGGTCACGCCGGTCCAAAGCTGTGACGCCTCCGCGCGGAGAAATTCCCACGTCGAGTAGCCGTCCTGCAAAAAAGAATTCTCCGGCACGGGCATCGGTTACTCCGTCGTTTCAGTATGAGAGTGCGAGAGGTACGAGACTGCTCTCACACTCTCACACTCTCACACTCTCACACTCTCACACTCTCACGCTCGCTTCACTCACTCCATTCTGCGCGTTCCACATCTTTTCGTACGTCGGCGAGTCCTTCATCAACTCCGCGTGTGTGCCGATCGCTTCCACGCAGCCTTCGTCGCCAAAGACCAGAATCCGGTCCACGTTTTCGAGCGTGCTGAGGCGGTGCGCCACGATCAGGCAGGTGCGGTTGGCTTCGAGTTTGTCGAAGGCCTCCTGCAGCGAGCGCTCTTTGAGCGTGTCGAGCGAACTGGTGGCCTCGTCGAGCAGCAGGATCGGCGCGTTGCGCAGCAGCGCGCGCGCGATGGTGATGCGCTGCTTCTGGCCGCCGGAAAAAAGTTCGCCGCCGCGTTCGCCGCAGAGTTCTTTGTAGCCGAGCGGCTTTTGCATAATCTCGTCGTGAACCATCGCCGTTTTCGCCGCGGCGATGACTTCCTCGTCGCTGGCATCCGGTTTTCCATAACGAATGTTCTCCGCCACGGTCGCGTTGAACAAAAACGCCTGTTGCGTCACCAGCGCCATCTGCGCGCGCAAACTCGCCAGCGTGACTGAACGGATATCCACGCCATCGATGCTGATGCGCCCCGCGGTCGGATCGTAAAAGCGCAGCAGCAGTGACAGCAGCGTCGATTTTCCGACGCCGGTGCGCCCGACGATGCCGAGCTTTTCGCCGGGTTTGAGCGCCAGATTGAAATCCGTGAGGACATGCGCGCGGGGAACCGAGCCGGAGCTCCGTTCTACTTGGCCATAATCGAAGCTCAGCTTTTCAAACGCAATTTCCCTTTCCAGACGCGGACAGGGCCGCGCGCCGGGCGCGTCGGCGATGGTCGGTTTGACGTCGAGGATTTGGAAGATGCGTTCGGCGTTGGGAAGGTACTCCGCAATTTCGCCAATCGTCTGCATCACCGCGGTAACCGGATCGTAGAGCATTCCCAGCGCGCCGAGAAAGACGATGAAATCCGCGAGCCGGTGCGGGCTGGGATGCTCCATCACGCGAATCCCGCCCCAGCCCAGCACGGCGACGCCGCCGATGCCCATCAAAAACGAGGTGAGCGGCCGTTGCATCGCCCGCAGCCGCGCTCGGCGCATGCCCGTCCTAAATAAACTCGCCGTAAGCCCGCGGAATCCGCGCGCTTCCAATTCCTCCGCGCCATAAGCGTGAATCACTTTGATGCCGCTCAAATTTTGCAGCATCGCCTGCGCGATGTCGGCTGTTTTTTCCTGATAACGTTTGGATTGCTGCACGATTCGCCGCACGATCCAGCGCACGAACAGCATGATCAGCGGCACGCCCATCGCGCCGACAAAAAACAATTGGTAGTCGTAATAAATCGCGACACACATCAGCGCGACGATCAGGAATGGCTGCTGCGCGAAATCCAAAAAGATTTTGACCGTCTTGCGCAGGTTCTCGCCGTCGGAAACCATGCGCGTGACCAGGTCGCCCGTCTGCCGATGATCGAAGAAGGGCATGTCCAGGGAAAGCAATTTGGCCATGACGCGTTCGATCGCTTCCGTGCGCAGTTTCTGCGCCAGCCACGAACCCAGAAACGTGTTCCAATAATCGAACAACGCTTTCAAAAACCAGAAGAAAATAATCAGCAGGCACAGCACGACCATGTATTGGCGGCCGGTCCCGAAGCGCGCTTGAAGCGACTCTTTGATGCGCGTGAAGAAACCGCCAACTTTCGAACTGATATACGCTTTGAATCCAACTTTGCTTTTCGCCGCGGCTTTGGGGTCTTTGGCATTCTCGGCCGGCGTCCCATCTGGATCGTCGCTGTCATCTTCCGGAACCAGCACCGGTGCGGGTGCGGGAGCCGGCGCCGCGGCCGCGGGCTTCTTCCCTCCCACCGATTGAATATGCGTGATGAATGTGTTCGCCAGAATCAGAGGCGCGCTACCGCAGATGGCCAGCCCCAGCGCCGTGCACATATAAAGAACCAGCATCCCGCGATGAGGCAGAATGAGTTTAAGCGCGCGCCAAAGAGCAAAATTTCTCATTATGCCGCGATTATACCCGAAGGCGGGCGTAGCGTAAACCGCGCGCATTGCTCTTTAGCCCATTGGCCCTATAGGCCCTTTTTAATTGCGCGGAGTGAGGCGGGAGCTGTTGGGTTTGAACGCTACCTGTTTTCGCCGAGCTTGTCGCGCTTGGGGACGGTGGAACTGCGCTTGTCCATCGGATCGCCGTCGGATTCGCGCTTGAGGTGTTCGCGCAGAGCCATGAAGCGTTCGCGGTAGGCGCTGTTTTTGGGCGAGAGGCTCAGTGCCGTCTGCAGGCAGCGGGTCGCTTCGCGGTAATCGCCGCGCGCGGCGCAGACTTCGCCTTTGGTCGCGAAAAGATAGGCTTGATCGGGGTCGATCTTCAGGGCCTGTTCGATGTATTTTTCGGCACGCTTGAGGTCGTAGATCGAAGAACGGCGGTCGCGAATTTTGACGAACGCCAGATTGTTCAGCGCGCGCACGCATTGCGAGTCGATTTCGAGCGCGGCTTTGTAATCGTTCTCGGCTTCTTCAAGCTGCTTGAGGTTTTCGCGCGCGTAACCTTGATTAATGAGCGCGTAGATGTTGCGCGGGTTGAGGGCGAGCGCGCGCTGCGCGTCGTGGAGCGCGGCGTCGTAGTTCTTTTCGCGCGCCAGAAATCCCGCGCGCGAGGAGAGGAACGCCGAGACGACTTGCCGGTCGGTCATGGGGCGAAGGTACTCGCCGCTGGCTTCCGCTTTCGAATCGAACTTGCGCCACTTGCGATAAAAGTCGTCGTCGAGTTTGCCCCAGTTTTCGGGCGTGGGGCGGGTCACGTCGAAGTTGACCGGCTGCTCATGGCCTTTGCCTTTCAGCACCGCCGTTCCGCGCAGGAAAAAATGCCCCGGGACTTGCGTGCCATTGATGGGCGCGTTCATGCGGCGCGCGACGGCGAGCGCGGCGATGCCCATTGCCAGGCAATTGCCGTGGTGCTGAAACACGGCGCGGCTGAGGTCGAAGTCTTCGGCTTTTTCCTCGTGGTTGGAGTCCAGCGGTTTTCGGCCGAGCACGATGTCATAGAGCGCGTCGTAATAATCGGTCACGTCGGGGTTGTCCGGCAACTGTTCTTTGGCGCGCTTTGCCATCGCACCGAGGCGCTCCAACGTTTCGGCGGCGGGCGTGCCGAGCGTAAAGTCGTCTTCTTCCCCCAGCGCGAGAATAATTTCGGCGATGTCGAATTGGCCATCGACGAGGCCGCTGAGATCTTTGTAGAGGTGCGATTCTGATTTAACGGGCGGCAATTGGATGGCGGCTGTTTCGCCGCCGGCCTCGAGCACGGGCGCTTTGTTTGTATCGGCGGAGCTTTTGACGGACGGCTGTTTCTCGGTGGGAATTGAAACGGTTTCGGCGGCGGGGGCTTCCGGTGTCGCGGGCGAAAAGACAGCGGGCGTCTCAGCGGAACGCGCGTTCATCGCGAGAAGCGCGAGCGCAACAAAAAACGCCGCGAGCGGTGCGCAGCGTTTGGGTGAACGGGTTGTCGATTCGGTCCGCACGATGGCACCAGGATTCCTGCGTTCGTAGTCCCGCCGTTAGGCGGCAGGACGTTCGACTTTGCGACAGGCGTTGTGGAAGCAACGCCTTCCGCCTAAAGGCGGGACTACAAACAACTCAGTTGGCGAAGGTCACGCTGGCGCCGTTCTTGTTCCACCAATCGCGCCACGCGGCTTGGCTGAGCGCTGGAACTTCGCCGTTGTAACTGGAATGATTTTCAACGATGTTGGCGAGCAATTCGGCACAGACTTCGCCGATCGTGAACGTGCGCGAGGCGCGGCCGAGGTCGGCTTTGGTGTGCCCCTCAAGGTTGTACGCGTCGTCGCTGCGGCTCAATGCGTCGATCAGATGCGGAACGGCGGCTTTGCCCGCGGAGATGAGCAGAGCTTGTGCATCGCGCCAGCCGGATGTGCCGAGGCGATTGATCGCGGCGACTACGTCGTCGTCGGAGACTGGCGCGGCTTTGGTCTTTTGAGCTTCGAGCTTTTCGCCAGGCGCGGGCATTGCGCAGCCTTCCGGGCCGTCGGGACCGTGGCGGCCTTCGTCTTCATAGACCGGCTTGCCGTCGAGGATGTATTTAATGCGGCGGCCATCGGCGGATGCGGTCGTCGTCACGGGCGCCGGCGCGCTGGCGGATGTTGTCGGAGCCGCGTTTGTTGCGCACGTTTGGCAGGTTTGGCATTCGCAGCATTTCGAAGAATTCGAAGAAGAAGACTCGAACCACTTGCTGGGACCTTTGTTGTAAGTGCAGCCCTTCACCGCGGTTTCGACTTCGATATCGGAGACGCTCTTGTAATAAGGAGTCTCGCGGGCGCTTGCGGCGCCCACTAATACAATCGTCGCCAAACTCAGAACCTGCATCCAATTGCGCATCAAACCACCTCCGAAGAATATCGGGCAAACCGCGCGTATGTTCCCGTAAAAAAGCGCTCCTGTCAACACTCAATTGTCATTTATCGGCGTTAAGAATACGACATGTGGAGGGAAAAGTGCTGAGTGCTGAGGAACGGCGGCGACTGCGCTTCGCGCAGTCTTACTCAGGACTCAGGACTCAGGGCTCAGGACTCAGCACTCAGCACTCAGCACTTCGTTTACGTTCCCGCGCCGGAGTATTGGCGGATGCCTTGGCGCCAAGTGGTGATACCGATCAACATGCACAGGGCGCCGGCCGCGGGCGCCAACATGCTGAAATAGCGGAAGGCTTCAGTGTTCTGCAAAAAACCGGAGGCGGGATAGAACGCGGCGAAGCCGAAGGGGATGATCCACGTCAGCAGCACGCGCACAATGGGCTTGTAAATAGTGATGGGGAACTTGGCAAAGTTTAGCAGGTTGTAGACGGGCGGGAGGATGCTGAGGCGGTCCTGCGACCAAAACGAGAGCGAGATCAGCGCGAGAAAAATGCCAGTGAGCACGCCCCATGCGCCGATGATGCTCCACATCATCTGCAAACAAACGAGCGGCGTCCAGGCCGTGCCGAGATGCGGCCAAGCGTAAATCATGACTGCGATCCCCAAGCCCAAATCGGGCAGGAAATCGAACGCGATGCCTTCGAGCAACAATTGAAAGAGCGACGAAAGCGGGCGCATCAGCAGGCGGTCCATTTCGCCGCCGACGAGGTATTTGTCGGAGAATTGATAGAAGCTCATCGCGGAAGCGCTGAAGAGGCCCATCGGGATCAGCGAGAAGCCGAAGATGAAGAAGACTTCGTAGTCGTTCCAATGTCGTGTGGCATCTTGCATGGAATGAAATTGGCGGAACATGAGTTGGAGGGTGAGCAGGCTGGTGTACTGCATGGCCAGCGCGGCGAGGCACTCGACGAGGAAGTCGAGGCGGTACTCCATGTTCATCTTCAGTGCTTGCGCGCAGTAGTGGAGGGCGATGCGGAGGTGGTGGAGGAGGCGGGGCATGGGAACAGCTTATTTGTCAATTGGCGTTTGTCATTTGGGATTTGTCATTTGTGCAAACATTCAAGTGCATTGAATTTTGAATTCACCCTCCCAGCGTCTCCAGCCGCTTCCGCACGCGCCACCACATCAGCGAACACAGAAACAGCAGCGCAATCGTCCACGCCGTTTGAAACGCAAGCTCCAGCGCCATGTCCATTCCGCGCGCGCGGCCGAGGTAGATGATCATGGGCGTATAGGACATGCCTTGAAACGGCAGGATGCGGAACGCAATCTGCATCCAGTACGGTAGAAACTGCAGCGGCAAGAGCAGGCCGGAGAGGAATTGGAGGAGCATGAATTTCGCCCAGAGGAAGCCTTGGATTTTTTCGGTCCAAGCGGCAATGAGCCCGGTGAGGAAATTGATCGCGAAGAAAATGTGGAACGCGAGAAACGTGCTGTAGAGATAGCCGAGCGCGGCGAGCGCATTGGCCGGCGGGGCGATATCGAAGACGCACAGCGCCAGCAGCAGCACCGGCAGCGCCATGAAGATCGCGCGGAACGCCGCTTCGCCCAGCGCCGCGCCGTAGAATTGCAGGAAGAGCGAGACGGGCCGCAGCAAGTCTGAGTTGATTTCACCTTTGTTGATGCGCGCGGCGAGGATGTTATCGGCATTCGAAAAATAAGCGCTGCGCATGATCCAGCCGACGCTGACGTAGGTGCGCATATCGTGGAGCGTGTAACCCGCGCGCGTTTCGCCGGCGGGCACGCCCGCGTAGAGCGCTTCCCACAGATAATAATTGACCGCGACGTACGTCATGTAATTGAGCACGCCAACGACGTAGCGCACGCGATGCGCGAGCATGATGTGGAAACTCGACACCGCGAATTCGCGCATCAGCGAGAATTTGTGCGCGAGGCCAAAGGACGGGCGGAGCACCCGCGTGCGCTCAAACATAAGCCGCTACCGACACTTTTCGTCGAATCGCCAGTGAACTCCGGTGCGACTTGATGCGTGCGATCTCGCGCGCTGTCGCCGCCGTCATGTAGCTTTCGCCGCAATGGGGGCATGTGACGACGGGCACGTTTTCCACAATGAGCAAGTTGCCGCCCTTGCCGTAATTGCGCGTAACATTGCGCAGGCGTGCGCCCGTCCTCCCGCAGTTTTGGCAGACAAGCTCTCTCGTGTTTTTGTTTTTACTCGACATGTTCAACGTATACCGTGACGATGACCAGTTTGCCGGTGACGCTTCGTTTGGCGACTACAATCGCCTCTTCGCCCGAAATCGTTTCGCCGCGAATCAGGTATTTCCACTCGCCGGTTTCGCGGTCCTTTTGACGCGCGGCGATCCGGCCGCACAGGATTATTTCTTCAACATCGAAGATAGTCAACCCATCTTCATCCATTTCCTCGTCGGCGTGGATCGTGACGATGTAATCCGCGTCGCGAATCCTCTGGCGGAATTCTCTTAAAATTCTTGAGAACATGGCCTTCGCCTTTTTCTTGGAATCCGGCTGGCAGGCAAACTAAAGCCTTACCCGGGCCCAAACCGCCGGGCCGGATACTTCTTTGCTTCCAGCACACGCTCATTGGCAAACCATGCCGGCGCGGGATCCATCAGCGCCTCCACCTTTGGAACCACGGTCTGCTCGACCGCGCTTACGAGCGCCGCGCAATTCAGGAGCAACTTTGCGTGCGTGTCGCAACTGTCGATTGCGGGGCCGAAGGAAGTGTGCGTCAAAGCGCCGGACGCGGAACGAACATCCAGGCTGATCGGGGTGAACCATATTGCGCCTTGAATGCCCAGCGACGCTTGAAAATCCGCGTGATATTTGCCGTAGTCAAATTCAAGACTCAGCAAATTTTTGCGCTTGGTCACCTTGACAAAGCTGTTGCTGCCCTTTGGCTTGAAACCGATGCGCTCGAAAATGGCGCGCACTTCGCTTTTGCTGATTTTTGTTTTTGTCCCACCTGACGTATATCTCGCCATAATAACTGAAACGATATCGGCACTGGAGTTGATGGTGTGTGGCAGTCGGGTGACGTCCGAACCGCTGAGAGGATTTCCTTCGTATTCGCGAAGAATGGACTCTCGAGCCGCCTTCGCCTTTTCATCGGCGCTTCGCTCGCTGTCGGTGGCGCGTACGTTCACTCGAACAGCGTGAATTTTGCCAAGCGCCGCCAGACGCTCCATGGCCGTATCAGGAATTGGAGGAAGCCATTCCGTTTCATCCTTTGGCGGATCGAGCGGTGAACCGGCAATCAGATTGTATGGAATGCCCTTTTCCCAGATCACATGAACGTGCGGCTCCCAGGCAAAAACCGCCGCCGAGTCCCAACCAGTTCGCCGCGGTTCGGCGCGCATTTCAAGACATTTTATGTTTGGGAACACGAGCGCGGCTGAGTGAAGAAAAAGCGGCTTCGGAATGCCCTTGAAAATCTCCAAAAGTGTTTCGTTATCCACATGGCCAATTGGAGGTGTCTGATGCCCTTCGTACCAGCCTGGGCCGAAGTTCGTCGCCAAGTTAACATAATGCCCCCTACGCGCAAAACTTTGAAGCGGCGGCTGCTGTTTTAGAAGTCTTTTCAACATCGTGTTAAAGCTTTGAAACATGAACAGCACCGGATTCTCCGCGGTGCCGTATTCCGGAAACGTGCGCATCGCACGATCCGCCAATTCGTGCATGGGCGTATCACGTTCCGCTTTGAATTCGATTTGACGCGAAACCAGCATGTTTCTACTCCCCAGTAAATCCACTTCCATTAGCCATTGTAGATTTTACTGACAATCCGCTCGATCCCCGGCTCCGTAATCTCAATGTCCTCGACATCGTGCCCGTATTTATCGAGTACCGCGCGGATCACGTCCGTCCTCGGCGGCGCCGTGTGGCTCAAAATCGCCGTCAGGGCCGCGCCTTTCGCTTTCCATTCCACGCCAATTTGCGGCAGGCCGTTGGGCGACCAATCTTTCGCCAATTCGTGCGCGAGTTCGAACGTCAGTTGCGCCGAATCGACGGCCTTCGCGCGCAGCGCGTCGAGCGTGCCGTCGAAAACCTGCTTGCCGTGATCGATGATGAACACGCGCGAGCAGAGTTCTTCGATGTCGCGCAGGTCGTGCGTGGTCAGGATCACGGTGACACCGCGTTCGCGGTTGATGCGTTTGACGAATTCGCGGATCGACTGCTTCACCGCCACATCCAGCCCGATCGTCGGCTCGTCGAGGAACACGATCTTCGGATTGTGAATCAGCGACGCCGCCAATTCGCAGCGCATTTTCTGGCCGAGCGACAATTTTCGCGCGGGCGTCTTCAGGAAATCCTTGAGCTTCAAAACCTCTTCGAATTCCGCCATGCGCGCGTCGAATTCGGGCTTCGGCACGCCGTAAATGCGCCCCAGCAATCGCAGCGATTCGCCCGCGGCCAAATCCCACCAAAGCTGCGAGCGCTGCCCGAAGACCGCGCCGATGTTGCGCACATGCGCTTCGCGGTCGTTGACCGGCACGCGTCCGTCCACCACGATTGAGCCGGACGTCGGATACAACACGCCGCAAAGCATCTTGATGGTTGTCGATTTTCCCGCGCCGTTCGCGCCGATGTACCCGACCATCTCGCCGCGTTCGATGTCGAACGAAATGTCGTCCACCGCGCGCAGGATTTTGTACTCGCGGTGAAACAAATCCAGAAACGCGCCGCTGAGGCCCTCGCGGCGGTCGTAGGTCTTGTATTCTTTCACCAGGTTTTTGACGGAGATGATCGGCATTGGAAAAAGAGCATAGTTGTCATTTGAGATTTGTCATTTGGCATTTGTCATTTCACTGTGCGGCGAAAGCTTTTTTGATTTGCGTTTGGATCATCGACAGGGGGACCATGAACGGTTTTTTGGTGATGGTGATCGTGACGGTGTTGCCGGCGGCGGAGTAATTGCCTTCGACGGCGCCCATCGGCGTCTGGCCGGTGAAGGCACCGGATTTTTCGTCGCCGATGAGCGATCCCCCGTGCTGCTTGAGGGCATCGCGCGCGGCTTGGAAGGAAGCGGCGGGGTCGGGGACGGTGAGGGTGAAAGTGTTGGCCATGGCGTCAAGGTTTCACGGTTTTGGGTTTCAGGGTTTTGCGATCACGGTAGAGGCTCCATGATAGCGCGAGGGCGAGGATTGTGGTAAGCCAGAATTCGGGGAGGTAGGCGGGGCCGTACCATTGCCACGGGCGGCGGAGGCGGAAGACGAACTTCGTCATCGGCGCAATTTCGCCTTCGCCGTGCCAAGCGAAGGGATCAACGGTTTGAGCGCTTGGATCAAATCTTGATGCGACGAAGAGATAAGCATTCTTTGCGAACGTTGCGCTGAACGGGGCATTTCCAAAGGGATGAATATTCAGGAATTCGCCCGTCTCAGCGCTTGCAAATTCGATTGGCGACAGCCCGTCTTTTGTAAGGTCTACTTTCACAATGCTGTCGTTTTCGGTCTGATCAAGAATAGCGTCGCGGTGCCATGCCCGCTTATGGTGTTTTACATCGATGACGGTGCCGCTTAAATCATCGATCAAGAAATCGTTTCCAGGCAAGAAATGAGCATCTGGAGGGACAACCAACGGCGTGTCACATATGAACGGGGAGTAGAGCTTTAGAGAATTGCTGCCGTCCGAAACCAGAATCGAACTGCCATCGTCGTTGTGCCCCGTGATCGAACCCGCGACTTTGAGTACACACTTGCCCGATTGGGCATCGAATATGTAATAGTAGTTCAAACCGCCGGAGCCAACCTGCGTCGTTGTATTTTGTATGACCCCCTTTGAACCGCAAAAAGGATAGTCGGCAATCAATTCGTCGAATTTGAATTTCATAGTGGTTCCTGTGCGTAAATCAAAGATATCGCCCTGATGTTCGGTTTGGACCAAAAGACGATCATCGGCTGTTAGGTACGCGTACACGGATCGATCGAGCTTACGCACGGGCGCGAAGTCCGGCAGCTTCACAAGCAAGTCTTCCGTGACGAGGTTTTTCAGATCATTACGATGGAACAGAGCGTATTGCGTCCCAAACTCGGCGGGGAACGGCGAAATATTCGTTAGGCCGGCGTAATCGAAATTGAGCCGTTTGCCCGTCGCTATTTCCACTAGAATTGGCAAGTGTCGCGACGAATCGAATTCGCCAAACGGATCCTGTGCAGCCCTAGGTAGAATGATAATGCTGTCTCGAAATTCCAATTGTTTATAGGTATTCGCAACAGCGAACGAGAACTTAGATTTACCGGTTGCGGTTTCGCGAACATCGAGCACATTTTCGCCCTGATAGGATGCGTCCTTTACGTAGATCACGGCCAAAAGACTACCATCGTCTGAGAATTTGATGCACTCGAACGGACCCGGTTCAGTAATTTTAAACGCCACCGTCCACGGCCCCCAATTCCACCACAACGTCGCCCCGCTGCCGATCAGCAGAACGGCGAGCAGCAGCGTGCGCAGGGAGAAGCGGAAGCGGAGTTTCATGGTTTCTAAACTTTGCGGTCGCGATGAAGGCTTCATGATAGCGCGAACAGGCTCTTTGTCTTGCGAAGCAAGACGCCGCCGTTCAACGCCGTTGGCGTTTAATGCCATGCGCGCCCAATCTGTCATGCGCCCCCTGTGCTTTGGCGGCTCGAAAATTGGATTGACGGCCTCGGAACGTGAAGGTATTACGGCTGGCACGATATTCATTATTGCGTGAATCTTCGGAGACAAGACGATGCGTTCCCTCATGCTGGCACTCGTTTCTCTTTGCGCTCCCGTCTTCGCCATGACCCTTAACGACCTCTCGATCGGAACGCATGTCACCGGTCCGAAGCTGGCGCCTAAGGACCTCAAGGGCAAGGTTGTTTTCGTCGTGTACTGGGGAACCCACTGCGGGTACTGCCTCGCCGAGCTGCCCAACTGGGCGGCTGCCTACAAGAAGCACGCCGGCGAGGGTTTTGAAATCATTGGGCTGGAATGCCAGGGTTCGACGGCCGCTGAAATCAGCACGCTCACAAAAGCCCGGAACGCCGAATTCGAAACCACCCTGAACGGCAATTTGAAGGGCGCGAATGTCACCGGAATTCCGCATGGATTCCTGTTCGGTCCCGACGGTAAGTTGATCCAGGACGGCGGCATGCGCGGGCCTGAGTTCGAGCAAAAAGTCGCCGAGGCGCTCAAACAGTACGCCGCCGAAATCGCCGCCAAAGCGCGCGACGCCGCCGCCAAAGCGGCCGCCGCCAGCGTCGTCACTGCCGAAAAACAATGCAAAAGCTGGCTTTCGCTCGCCGACGCCTACATCACCAACGGCAATCCCGCGGGAGCCAAGGAATACCTCAATAAGATCGTCGATAAATACGGCGAGACGGCGTGGGCGGCGGAAGCGAAGAAGCGGCTGGAAACGATCAAATGAGGAAATAGGGCGGCCGGTGCTCTGGCTAGCCTGGGGGTAGAACGGCGCGGAACCCGATGAAGTTGTATGGGTTCGTCGGGATGTCGTTGCCGCGTACCGCCGACCGGCAATTCGAAGGGGCGTAGCTCCAATAGCCCCCGCGAACCACACGGAGGATTCCAGACGTTGGACCGCGCGGATCGGTGCCTCCGGCATACGGCGTCCCATACCAATCCCAACACCACTGAAACACATTTCCCGCCATGTCATTCAGTCCATACCCATTCGACGCAAACGTTCCCCCCGGTGTTGTATACGGTTGTGCCCCTGTATTTCCAATTGAGTTGTAACCGCTCGGTCCCAAATCGTAAGCGGGGTTACCCGCAGTTGCAAAGTAGTTCGCCAAATTCTCGTCGATGGTATTGCCCCAGGGAAAGCGTTGCCCGCTCAGACCACCCCGGGCCGCCTTCTCCCACTCCGCTTCCGTCGGCAGCCGATACCCTTTGTTTGCAAAGTTTGCATACACGGTCGTCGGCTCCCCGGTCCGATACACCGTCGTGAACCCCGCGTCCGTGTAATAGACGGGCGTCTTCCCCGCTTGCTCTGAACGCGCATTACACCACTTCACACAGTCATACCAATCCACCGTCTGCACTGGATGATTCGCTGCCTTACCCGCTCCCGCATTTACAAACGAATACGGGGTCGACTGCGCCGTGGCCCAAAGGTAAACCGAGCGCCATTGGCTGTAGCTCACCAGGTTCACGTCCATGTAAATCGCCGAAACCGTCACGCTCACTTGCGCCGCGTCCGTGATGTCGGTATCCGCCGCAATCGCGTTCCCCATCGTGTACGTCCCCGCCGGAATCAACACCATTCCCGGCGGCGCGACCGCGACCGTCGCAGCCTTGGCAACATTCGCCGCCGTCGCACCTCCAACCGTCGCAACCACCGTCGCGCCTTGCGTCCCCGTCACGTCGCCCGCAACGTTCCCCGTGAACGACGCAGCCGAGCCGCTCACGTTGCCAGTAACGTTACCGGTCAGGTTCGCCGTAATGGTTCCCGCGACGAAACTGCCGTTCGCGTCGCGCTTAACAATGGTGCTCGCTGTGTTCGCGCTGGTGGCCGCGTTGGCGAGAAGCTCGGCGGCGTGGACGTTTGCGGCGGTGGAGGTGCCGACCGTGGAGACGACCGTCGCCGACTGCGTGCCCGTCACGTCGCCCGCGAGATTGCCCGTGAATGTCGCCGCGGACCCGCTGACGTTACCCGTCACGTTGCCCGTTACGTTGCCGGTCACGTTGCCGATGATGTTGGTCGCAATCGAACTGCCTGCGCCACCCATAAACGCCGCTTTGCCCGCGCCATCGGCGGTCAACACCATGCCGTTCGATGCTGAACCGCTGTCGATGTCTGTGCCTTTGATTTTCGCCCAGATGGACTTGCCCGTGCCGTCGGCGGTCAGTGCCTCGCCGGCGGGCGCGAGAACCTGCGGCTTCTTCGTCACCGCGCTGTTGAACTTCGTATTCGACGGCGTCAAGGAAGCCGCACGCGCCGCCGCCTCCTGCGCCGGAGGGGGTTCCTCCGCGAACGATTTTAACGCGAATGCGAGAACCGCTGCCACGACGAACAGACTTAAGCTACGCATCACGCACCTCCTTTGGGTTTCGTGCCGCGATAATGCGGCTCATTGCGAATGCGCAAAACTTTACCGGGAACCAAAAGACGCAACAATCGCGAAAACGAGAACGGGGCGGGGTGGGGGTGGTCATGGTTTAGTTGTGGGACGGGAATGGCGGGGGGATTCTTGCAGGAAAGTTGTGCTGTGGCAAGGGGAGGGCGCCGCGGAGTATGGCCGCGCGCATGCTTCTTTTTTCGCGATTGAATTGCTCGTGCGCTGTTGTAGGTTTCACGATGCCGGTTTTCAGGAGAGCGAGAGATTTGAAAACGGAAATTCGATTCGTCGTGAAGCTGAAGTACGCCAAGTCGATTTCGCGCGTCGTTGCGCTGTTGGGCGATCACACGCTGGACGATTTGCACGAAATCATCTATGCAGCGTTTGACCGGTACGACGAGCATCTTTACAGTTTCTATTTTCCGAAACAGCGGGTCGGCAGGAAAGATCCGCCGCCGAAGGAATTTACATCGCCGCACATGCTGGAGGATCCTGGCCAATTTGGCATTGACGAGGAACTGTTCGATGCCTCGAAGACTCGATTGGATTCGTTGGGACTTAAAATCGGCGATACATTTGAGTATCTTTTTGATTTCGGCGACAAGTGGATGCATGAATTGAAGGTGAAAAGCATCGGTCCGGTCGAGCAGGAGCAGCAGTATCCGGCTGTGATTGAGAAGAAGGGCGATTCGCCGCCACAGTATCCGGATTGCGATGAATAACGGATATGCAGGCTGGAAGCCTGCACCACAACAGGGGCCGCATGTCCTACAACGTTGAATTAATTCAAGTGCCGCTCATCCACACCGCTGTCATTCGCAGCGCTGTGCGGCCGGCGAATTTTGGGAAGTTTGTGCAGGCTTGTTGCGGCGAAGTGTGGACGTTTGCGAAGACGGCGGGGTTGCCCAAGCCGGGGCGGCATGTGGCGCTGTATGCGGACGGCGACGGGCCGGTGGAAGTGGGCGTGGAAGTGACGGCGCCGTTTGTGGGGAATCAGCGCGTGATCTGTTCGAGCTTGCCGGCGGGGCGCGCGGTGGTGACGGTGCATTACGGGCCGTATCAGTTGCTGGGGCAGGCGCACGACGCGATTTTGAAATGGTGCGCAGCTCAGGGCTTGAAGCGGGCGGGGGTGTGCTGGGAGATTTATGGGCATTGGGATGCGGCGTGGAATAACGATCCGGGGAAGATTCGGACGGATGTTGGGCATTTGGTCGTTTGAATTTTCTCACGCGGAGGCGCGGAGGCGCAGAGGAAGGCGCTGAGAGATCAGGAATGTGGAATTTGATATGAGGGGTCAATGTTGGCAAAAATCGTTTTGGACAACTGTTTTGAGGAGAGGCGACAATGGGAACAACGGCAAGAACTTTGATTACGGCGATTGCCCTCGTGTTCTCGGCGTGCGGCGCCGCACAAGATGAGTCGGTAAGTGACCTCATTAAAAAGTTGGGCGAAGATGGCGTCATCAAGAACAAAGCGATGGGGGCGCTGGCCAATCTAGGCGACCGCGCCGTACCGCAACTGATCGAGACGCTTCAGTCCAAGGATGAATCGCTGGCATTGCGGGCCGCGTATACACTTGGAATGATTGGAACGGAAGAACTGAAGGCCCAGCTACGAGAACTCTATCAAAATCACCCCAAAGATGAATGGAGGAAATTTATCTTGGTCGCGCTGGGTGTGAGTGCGCGCGGCGAGGAGGAGAATATTTTATTGGCGGCAGATGCCCTGAATGACAAAAATCCGTCTGTTCGATACGCCGCGACCGAAGCGATTTCCGTTTATGCAGAGACAACCGCTTCAGACCTAGAGGCGTTGCGTAAGAATTTAAATACAATGGCGGATCTATTGAAGGATGAGGATCCAAGAGTGCGCGAGTCAGCGTACAATGCGCTCGAAAAATTGACCGATTTTGAATTGCCTATTGTTCCGAAACTTGCCGCGCTGCTTGACGACACGCGTGAGGACATTCAATTGAATGCAGCGATATTGCTTGTTAATATCAAGCCAATCTCGGAGGGAGTGAAGCAAAAGCTATTGACTTTGAAAGGCACCACGAAAAACAAGCGAATTAAAGAGATAATTACAAAATCTGAAGAGCCAACGAAGAAATAGGCGCGGAATTGAAATCGAAAATACGGAGGAATCCATGGCTACGAATACGGTTCGACTGCATCGGGTGTTGAAGGCGCCGCCAGAGCGGGTGTACAAGGCTTTTTTGAATGCGGAGGCGATGGTCAAATGGCTGCCGCCGCATGGGTTTACGGGATCGGTGCAGCATTTGGACGCGCGCGTGGGCGGGACGTACAAGATGTCGTTCACGAATTTCTCGTCGGGGAAGAGCCATTCGTTTGGCGGGAAGTTCTTGGAGCTGGTGCCGAACGAGAAGATACGGCACACGGACACGTTCGACGATCCGAATTTGCCGGGAGAAATGGTGACGACAATCACGTTCAAGAAGGTGTTTTGCGGGACGGAATTGACGGCGGTGCAGGAGGGGATTCCGGCGATGATTCCGACAGAGGCGTGTTACTTGGGATGGCAGGAGTCGTTGGAGTTGCTGGCGAAGTTGGTGGAGCCGGAGATACCGGAGTAACGGCAGGAATCAGGGGTCAGGAGTCAGGAATCAGGGGTCAGGAGGTCAGGTCGGGAGTCAGGAATCAGAGCGAAACGACGCGAAGGATTCTGTGGACGCGATGGGCTAAATGGACAAAATGGATGATATGGACGTGCTTTTTAGCAAAAACATTGGATTCGCAATGGCTTTGCATTTATGCGCTTGTGAGAATGGGATTAATAAAACTCACAAATCTTAAATCTTTTCATCAAATTGCATTGACAGCGTTTGGGCGATAGTGTATAAGTCTCCCTGTCACGCGGTTGACGTTGTCGGTCGATCGCGTGGGCGCTTTGACAAAAGAAGAGAGAAGACGACGCAAAGACTGTCGAACCCGAGTTCGCTCAATGGCGGGAAAGAAGTGAGGCCCGCCCTACAAGCGACTGATGTTTAGTCGCAGACCAGATTTCGGACTCCGATGAAAATCGTGAGCGCTTTTCGAGAGATCGAAAAGAACAGATGCAGTGAAAGGCGCGCCCTGTATGAGGCGCGCGTCACAGCGAGCGGCTCGATAAGTTAAAACAGAATTTGCGGGGAAAGACCTCAGGCGTTCAGCATTTCGCGGGATGTCGCTTGGCACAGTTGCGACAGTGCGTGGAATGGTGAACGTGTGGTTTTTTGTCGTCTTCGATTGACTCTTAACGGTCAATTAATATAACAGTTTGCCATGCCAAGTGGCGAATCGCCGTTGTGAAACGACGAGGGACGCTTGGGATGGTGGTACGGCTCTTTGACAAATACATAGACAGTTAGCACACTCAAGAAATGTTGTGTGTGTGGGAAACCATCACCAATTCCAGAAGCGGGGGAGGCGTCGTGAGACGTTTAACTCGTGGAAGGGGTTAGTGTTGTGACCAAAAACATAAGTGACAACGAGCGAAACAACAAGAACTAACGTTGTTCAGCTCAAGATCAAGACTTTAAGAGATTACATCAATTGAAGGGTTTGATCCTGGCTCAGAACGAACGTTGGCGGCGTGGTTGAGGCATGCAAGTCGCACGAGAAGCACGTCGCAAGACGTGTTGTAAAGTGGCGGAAGGGTGAGGAATGGGTAGATAACGTACCCTCGAGATGGGCATAACGTTCCGAAAGGGACGCTAATTCCCGATAAGACCACAGTGTGGAAACGCACAGAGGTCAAAGGCTGGGGATCTTCGGACCTAGCGCTTGAGGATCGGTCTGCTTCCTACCAGCTAGTTGGCGGGGTAATGGCCCACCAAGGCTGCGACGGGTACCCGGGCTGAGAGGCTGATCGGGCACATCGGCACTGAGACACTGGCCGGACACCTACGGGTGGCTGCAGTTCGGAATATTCGGCAATGGACGAAAGTCTGACCGAGCGACGCCGCGTGCGGGATGAAGGCCCTATGGGTTGTAAACCGCTTTCGCGATTTAACAAGTCATACTTACCTAACAAGTGAGTATGTTGAGCAAGGATCGTAAAGAAGCCCCCGCTAATCACGTGCCAGCAGCGGCGGTAATACGTGAGGGGCGAACGTTGTTCGGTGTCACTGGGCTTAAAGGGCGCGTAGGTGGTTGCGTAAGTAACGTGTGAAATCCCTCGGCTTACCCGGGGAATTGCATGTTATACTGCGTGGCTTGAGGATCAGAGGGGAATGCGGAACTCCAGGTGTAGCGGTGAAATGCGCAGATATCTGGGGGAAGGCCGGCGGCGAAGGCGGCATTCTGGCTGATTCCTGACACTGAGGCGCGAAAGCGTGGGGAGCAAACAGGATTAGATACCCTGGTAGTCCACGCCCTAAACGATGGATACTACTCAGAAGGACCTGCAAGGGTCTTTTTGACGGAGCAAAAGCGTTAAGTATCCCGCCTGGGGAGTATGGTCGCAAGGCTGAAACTCAAAGGAATTGACGGGGGCTCACACAAGCGGTGGAGCATGTTGCTTAATTCGATGCAACGCGAAGAACCTTACCCGGGCTCGAAATGTGCGAATTATTCCTATGAAAGTAGGAGGACTCCCTCACGGGCGGAACGCATATAGGTGTTGCATGGCTGTCGTCAGCTCGTGTCGTGAGATGTCGGGTTAAGTCCCTTAACGAGCGAAACCCCTGTCGTTAGTTGCCATCAGGTCAAGCTGGGAACTCTAACGAGACTGCCGGTGTTAAACCGGAGGAAGGTGGGGATGACGTCAAGTCATCATGGCCCTTACGTCCGGGGCGGCAAACGTGCTACAATGGCGAGTACAGCGCGAAGCGAGGCCGCGAGGCGGAGCAAATCGCTTAAAACTCGCCCCAGTTCGGATTGGGAGGCTGCAATTCGCCCCCATGAAGCCGGAATCGCTAGTAATCGGGGATCAGCCACGCCCCGGTGAATATGTTCCTGAGCCTTGTACACACCGCCCGTCAAGCCACGAAAGCTGGGGGTACCCGAAGTCGCCACAAGCGCCCACGGTAAAACCAGTGATTGGGACTAAGTCGTAACAAGGTAGCCGTAGGGGAACCTGCGGCTGGATCACCTCCTTTCTAAGGGGATTACCTTAGAATTCAGATGCAGCCAGAAGCTGCATTTGATTTAATTCTTGCCGCACACATAACGTTTTGCGACGTGCTAACTGTCTATGGTTAAATTTCATTCGTTGGGGTCGGCTGAGCGAAAAGCCAGAGCCGCGCACCGTCGGTATGCGGCCGTTTGTGAAATGCTGAGAAGAAGTTGCGCTGAAAGGCAATGGCTTTAAACTCAGCATCGCACGGAGGCTCATAGCTCAGTTGGTTAGAGCGCGTCCCTGATAAGGACGAGGTCGGAAGTTCGAATCTTCCTGGGCCTATATCTTCAAGAAGGTATTGGGGGCGTAGCTCAGCTGGGAGAGCGCCTGCTTTGCAAGCAGGAGGTCACCGGTTCGATCCCGGTCGTCTCCACTCTACTGATATGTCGTGCAGGCCAGCCGCCTGCACCACGAGATTGACGCGGGGTGGAGCAGCCTGGTAGCTCGTCGGGCTCATAACCCGGAGGTCGTAGGTTCAAATCCTACCCCCGCTATATTTCGGAGGGGAATGTGGGCGTAACGGAGCAGGAATGCGAGGCATTGGCGAGAATACTGGAGCAACAATCGTATCCGTATGAGACGGTGCGCTTCGCTGTTGTGGTCGATGCCTATGGTGGAGGTTTTCAAATTGCTGTGGAGGTTATTGATTCACGGCTCACTTCGGAACCGAAACTTGATTTGAAGCTTCCCTCGGGGTGGATTTGTGGTAATTGGTATTGGGCCGAGGCCGCGATGACATACTGCGGAGCGATCAACAGGCCTCAGTAGGAGAGAAGCCAATGGCAAAGATCGACAAAGAGTGCTTGGAGTTGGCTCTTCGTTCGGGGCACGAAGCCCGTGCGATGTATCGCCAGCTTGAGCAGATGCTCGACAAGGGCTGGTCGGGGACTTATGCCGATTTGGCCAAGCACATTGGGTTGAGGCTAAAGGGCACTCATGCGATCAAGCAGTATGTGAGCGCCTATGTCTTGGACCATCCAAATTGGCCGCAAGAGCGCGTGTTTGAAAAGGCGTCAAGCCTCCACGCCGCGTAACGAATGAAATTTGACTGCGAGTTAAAAACACACGGTTCGACGCGATTGACACGACGTGCAACTTTTGCACGCATTTCAAACCGCGGCCCGTGTGCGAGTCAGCTTCTGCCGAAAGGCAGTGGATTGAAAACGGCTCTTTGAAAATTGAAGAATGGATGTTTAGATTTGCGGAAAGAAAACGTGGCATTGATCTGTTGCAAGACAGTTCGATGAGCGAAATCAACGCAAGTGCTGAGTGCTGAGTCCTGAGTGCCGAGTAGCGATACGCGGCGCGCAAGGAATTGGTAATCGGTGCTGCGTGTGTAGGAAATAAATGAAAAGTGCGAAGGTTCGGAGCGTGGGTGTGCAGTACTTAGCACTCAGCACTCAGAACTCAGCACTGAACTTTCATTCACCTGGGCCGTCCGTATTTGCCGCCGTGAGGCGACGATGGTTCTTTAATTTACTGATTGTGAAATCGGGGAATTGGAAAAGGACGGTCAAGTTACTAAGGGTGTATGGGGGATGTCTTGGCGCTAAGAGGCGATGAAGGACGTGGTAAGCTGCGATAAGCCAGGGGGAGCTGCACACAAGCTGATCCCTGGATCTCCGAATGGGACAACCTGGCCCAGAGCAATTTGGGTCTTTGCCCCCTGAATCCATAGGGGGGCATTAAGCGAACGTGAGGAAGTGACACATCTCAGTACTCACAGGAAAAGAAAAGCAAATGTGATTCCCAAAGTAGAGGCGATCGAAATGGGAAGAGCCTAAACCGGGCGCATGCGAATGCGTCCGGGGTTGCAGGACCGCATAACGACGAGCATTCGAGACTTGAATTGTCTGGAAAGTCAGCCATAGAAGGTGACAGCCCTGTAGAGTTTTGAAAGCGGATCCGGCGGAATCCTAAGTAGCACCGGCCACGTGAAATCCGGTGTGAATCCGGGGGGACCACCCTCCAAGGCTAAATACTACTTAGCGACCGATAACGAACCAGTAGCGCGAGCGAACGATGAAAAGAACCGGAAAGACCGGAGTTAAAAGACCCTGAAACCATACACCTACACAGCGGTTGGAGCCCTTTACTGGGTGACAGCGTGCCTGTTGAAGAATGAGTCCGCGAGTTAATGGGTGCCGCAAGGTTAAGGCCTTTGAAGGCTGCAGCCGAAGGGAAACCGAGTGCGAAATGCGCGTTAAGTGGTACTTATTAAACCCGAAGCCAAGTGCGATCTAACCATGGGCAGGATGAAGTGGGGGTAAAACCTCATGGAGGTCCGAACGTGTCTGTGTTGAAAAACGGTGCGATGACCTGTGGTTAGGAGTGATAGGCTAATCAAGCATGGTGATATCTGGTTCTCCCCGAAATAGCCTTAGGGCTAGCGTCGATTAAGATACCAATTGGGGGTAGAGGACTGATGGGGCTAGGGGTCCTACCGGACTACCAAACCCCGTCCAACTCCGAATACCAGTTGGCGTAAATCGGCAGTCAGACTACGGGGGATAAGCTCCGTGGTCAAGAGGGAAACAGCCCAGAATACCGTCTAAGGTCCCAAATCTATGCTTAGTTAATAAGGAGGTCAGAGTGCGAAGACAGCCAGGATGTTGGCTTAGAAGCAGCCACCATTTAAAAAGTGCGTAATAGCTTACTGGTCGAGCATTCTCGCGCCGATAATTAACGGGAATAAGCATGGAACCGAAGACGTATCATGTATACTTTCGTTGAAAGTATACTTGGGTAGGGGAGCGCTCCATAGGAGATACAAGCCGGTTCGAGAGGACCGGTGGCGGCCTATGGAGGTGATTCTGCGGACACGAGTAGCGATAAAGAGAGTGAGAAGCTCTCTCCCCGTAAGCATAAGGTTTCCTGGGCCAGGTAACTCCGCCCAGGGTTAGTCGGGACCTAAGACGAGGCCGATAGGCGTAGTCGATGGAAAGCCGGTTAATATTCCGGCACCTCCAGAAAGCGTCGAAACTCAACGTAACTCAGGTAGCCAAGGTCGGGGAATCCATTAGCTGGATCCTCCAAATGCAAACGCCGTTGAAGCCCGGTGAAAACGGGCTGAGGCCGAAGCATGAGCGCGATGTGGGTGAAACCGCAGAGGCGATCACAGCTAGACTGACGAGAAAAGCGTTGTGACACATAGCCCAATGGAGCCCGTACCACAAACTGACACTGGTATGCGAGGCGAGTAGCCTAAGGGGCTCGAGATAACTCTTGTGAAGGAACTCGGCAAATTTGCTTCGTAACTTCGGGATAAGAAGCGCCCGCGTAGAGGTCCTCAGCAATGGGGGTGCCTCGAAGGGCCGCAGAGAAATGGGCCAGGGAACTGTTTATTAAAAACACAGGACTGCGCAAAGTCAGAAAGACGACGTATGCAGTCTGACGCCTGCTCTGTGCCGGAAGGTTAAGGGAAATCGTCAGGAGGTTCGCCTCCAAAGCGATGAACCGAAGCCCCGGTTAACGGCGGCCGTAACTATGACGGTCCTAAGGTTAACAAAATCGCTAGCCTTAGTAAAATCGAACCATTTGCGGGAAACTCCTCAACAGCCAATTGGTACTCGACGATGAAATGTATCGTCAGTAAAAAACCTGTTGGACATGGGGACAATCCGCAGGAAAGATCACAGCCGGGACGGCTGCGAAATCCTCAGAGACTTGACGTTCGATTCTGACCATGATACTGGAAGCTCACTGGGTAGTGGGGTTTGTCGATGGCGAAGGATGTTTCTTCGTCGGAGTCAATCCACACTCCGAAATGACAGTGGGTTTTCAGGTGCTGCCGGAATTCACGGTCGTTCAGCATCAACGCGATGTGCAACTTTTGCATGCACTCAAAGAATATTTTGGGTGCGGCGTGGTTCGAAGGAATCACGGCGAGAGAATGGCATATCGAGTTCGAGGCTTGAAGGACCTTCAGGAACGAATCCTGCCTTTTTTCGAGAAGTATCCATTACAATCGAAGAAGCAAGATGAATTCCTGGTGTTCCGGGAAGTAGTCAGCGCGATGACGCGCGGCGAACATTTAACTTCGGATGGAATTGAAAAGATCCGGGGAATGGCGCGCGGTATGAATCGTGGAAGGAAAAGGTAAAGTCCAACTCGTCCGGAAACGGAATGAGACCAGTTGAGCGAAATTCCTTGTCGGGTAAGTTCCGACCTGCATGAATGGCGTAATAACCTGGTCACTGTCTCCACAAGAGGCTCGGCGAAACTGTAGCAGTGGTGAAGATGCCACTTACCCGCGACTAGACGGAAAGACCCTGTGGACCTTCACTGTACTCTACTATTGGGTTTTTGCATTCATTACGTAGGATAGGTGGGAGACTGCGAAGTTCCCGTTTCGGCGGGAGCGGAGTCACCGGTGAAATACCACCTTTTGTGTGTGAAAATTCTAACTCGGATCCGTGATCCGGACTGAGGACCGTGGTAGACGGGCAGTTTGACTGGGGCGGTCCCCTCCCAAAGAGTAACGGAGGGGCTCTAAGGCACGCTCAGCACGGTTGGCAATCGTGCGTCGAGTGCAAGGGCATAAGCGTGCTTAACTGCGAGAGAAAAACCTCGAGCAGATACGAAAGTAGGACTTAGTGATCCGGCGGTGCAGTGTGGAATGGCCGTCGCTCAACTGATAAAAGGTACCCCGGGGATAACAGGCTGATCTCCTCCAAGAGTCCATATCGACGAGGAGGTTTGGCACCTCGATGTCGACTCATCGCATCCTGGGGCTGCAATCGGTCCCAAGGGTTCGGCTGTTCGCCGATTAAAGCGGTACGTGAGTTGGGTTTAGACCGACGTGAGTCAGGTCGGTCCCTATCTGTCGTGGGCGTAGGATTTTTGCGGAAAAACAACCCTAGTACGAGAGGATTGGGTTGTACGTACCCCTGGTGTTCCAGTTGAGCCGCTAGGCTCACCGCTGGGTAGCTATGTACGGACAGGATAAACGCTGAAAGCATCTAAGCGTGAAGCCTCTTCCAAGATCAGAAATCCCCATGAGACTCCTGGTAGACCACCAGGTTGATAGGCCGGGTGTGTAAGCTGGGTAACCAGTAAGCTTACCGGTCCTAATTAGTCCATTGACTTGACCGTTTTTTTCCAGTATCCCGATGCAAATCGGAAATTGGAATACGGCCAGGTGACTGAAATAATCGCTCATCAACTTGCAACAAACAAGTGCGCGTACTCTCCAATGACTAAACATCCATTCTTCTTTAAAATTCGGTTCCAAGTTTCACGTATCACGTTTCGAATCTATCAAAGTTTGAAACCTGAAACCTTGAGACTTGAAACCAAGTAGTTTCTGGGGATCCGGCGCCGGTTAGTTTGTAAGTTTGAATCGCGTCATTCAGAAGTATCGACGCCCGCGCCGCGTCCCAGTTTGAATCACGAGCCACGACCGCAAGGGAGTGGTTCAGTTTTGACAACTAAATAGGCTCCGCAGTCCGCCATGTCTGCGTTGAAGCTAAAGAGAATTCCGGTGACCATGGCGGAGGGGCCACACCCGTTCCCATTCCGAACACGGCCGTTAAGCCCTCCTGCGCCGATGATACTGCTCACTAGCGGGAAAGTAGGTTGTCGCCGGGTTATTTATAAAAACGCCGCGTTGATTGAGTTCATCGCGGCGTTTTTTATTAAGGTTCTTTAGACTTTCATGTGGGTAGTTTAGCGGCAAACTGGTGCGCTTCGCGCGCTTCCGCGCCGCGCCGTTATTTGACTCATGGATTTCAACTGCCTCCGGCGAGAATCCGCACACTTCCTTGATCCTACTAATTCAAATTGTCCGACACAATAGGAATTCCGCGCGGTGTACTTCATGGGAAGCAAACTCAGAGGAAACCATGCCGCATCGTCTAATCGCCGTCACCATCTTCGCCGTTATAATAACCGTCTCGCACGCCGCCGAACCCGCCTTCGGCTCGCCCGATTTCCACCCCGCGCCCGACCATCCCGTCGGCTGGCGCGGCGACGGCACCGGCCGTTACCCTGCCGCGACTCCGCCGCTCGAGTGGTACCGCCGCCCCAAAGGCGCGTTCAATTTTTTGCGCGTGCAGGCAGAGCGCCCGAAGGACAACAAACCCCTCACCCTACCCTCTCCCGGGGGGAGAGGGGAAACAACGGCCGGCGAACTGCTCAACATGGGTTCGATTCGCGAGTGGCTCGTCGCCGGCCCGTTCGACGCGAAGGAACACAAGACCGCGCTCGAAGATGTAAGCCAGCCGGACGAAACCACGCTGCAGCCTGCGCTTGGCGAAGCGCTCGGCGGAAAACCGTGGAAGCTCGAACACGTCTCGATCGGCAACCAAAGCCAAAGCTGGGCGCGCCTCGTGCTCGATCTCGCGCTGCTCTTCGGCAAGCAGGAGCAGCAGGAGTGGCAGAACCATCCCGGCACGCTCGACCCGCTCGTCGCGTACGCCTGCACGAATATTTACGCGCCCGAAGCGATGAAAGTGCTGCTGCGCATCGGCGGCACGCATCCGGCCGTGTGGGTCAACGGCAAGCCGGTGAAAGTGCCCGGCCAATGGGACCCGTCGCCGGCGGTCGAACTCAACGCCGGCTGGAACCGATTGATGGTGAAAGCCGCGTCGAGCAAATCGAATTGGAACATCTCCGCGCTGATCACGCCCGCGCCCAACACCGGCTACGAAACGAAGAACATCGTCTGGATGGCGCCGATTCCCGGTCAAAGCTGGTCGTCGCCGATTGTCGTCGGCTCGAAGCTCTTCGTCACCGCCGACGACGGCACCATGGTCTGCCTCAACAAAGCAGACGGCCGGGCGCTGTGGACGCACAGCACGACTTTTTTCCATTGTATCTCCAACGAGGAGCGTGAAAAATTCCCCGCGCTCGCGCCAAAAGTACAGCAGCTCGACGAGCTGATGAAAACGCTTCCCGATATATTGAACGCGGGCTTGAGCGTCGATGGATCGAAAGCCGACGGCAACGCCGCGCTGCAAAAGAAGATCAAAGAGAAGCTCGAACTCGAACGCTCGATCCGCGAAACGATGGGAAAGGCCGACAAAGTGTACGACTGCTGGGGCAACGACCGCAGTTGGGCCATGGCCACGCCGGTCTCCGACGGGAAGCACGTGTGGGCCGCGTTCTACGGCGGCAACAAAGGCAAAGGCGCGAACGCCGTCGTCTGTTTCGATCTCGACGGCAAAGTCGTCTGGAATCATTTCACCGGCCAGACCGGCATCGGCGAACACGGCCAGCACACCACGCCGTGTTTAAGCGGTAACAACCTCGTCTACCTCTCCGGCGGCACGCTTTTCTGCTATGAAAAAGAAACGGGCAACGTCGTCTGGCAGAAGAAAACGAAATTCGGCGGCGTCGCCGGCGCCAGCACCGTCGCGCTCAAAGCCGGCGCGACGGATGTCGTGCTCATGGCCCAGGAAGGCATCTTCCGCCTCTCCGACGGCGTCGAATTATGGAAATCCGATCTGACCAACAGCATCGTCACGCCGTTCAATCTCAACGGCACCATCTACGGCGTCGCCGATGGCGGCAACGTGATGAAGCTTTACGCGTACAAACTTCCCGCGCCCGCCGGCGACACACTCAAGCCGGACATCGTTTTCAAAAAGCCGTGGAAGGAAATCGGCCTGAATTACCCAGGCCAGTTCACCAACCAAATCATCGGCCCCCCGCTCGTCCACGACGGCTTGTACTACGCCGTGACCGAAGGCGGCGGATTGGCCGTGCTGGACGCCGCGACGGGCGCGCCGATTTACACGAAGATGCTCGACGCCCTGAACCCGCGCCTCACCTGGGTCTTCAGCGTCGGCATCTGCTCCGGCCCCACGCTCGCCGGAAACGCCATCCACATCCGCGACGACCAATCGCAAACGCTTGTTCTCGCCCCCGGCCGCGAGTACAAAGAGCTCGCCAAAAACGTGCTCTGGGAACTGCAACCCAGCGGCGCCCAGCAAGAAGCGCAAAGCACGCCGGTGTACGAAGGCGGGCGGATTTATTATCGCACGCAGTTTTTTTTGTATTGCATCGGGGAGAAATGATTACGAGCCGCGACCGCAAGGGAGCGGCAATCGCGATCGACGCGCCGGGTGCCACGAAGCAATACCCTGCTTCGTGATGAGGGCGTGCGATTTCGGAACAAACTCAAGTCTCGGCGCAATCGGGCGCGCCACAGCACCTGAAAAAGCGTTGAGTTTGGCGCGGCTTGGGGATATACATCAAACATGGGACAAGCCAATGAGGATACTTCATGGCCGCTGCGGATCTTGAACGAATTCAAAGCGCAGTCCTTGATGGCCGCTATACGCTGACAGAATACGCATACGATGAAATGGATGAAGACCGCTTGGATGTTTTGGATGTGGAGAGTGCGATCCTCACAGGCGCAATTGAAAGCGTTTTGACAATGGACCCTCGCGGCGCCCGTTATGTGATTCGGGGTTTGGCAACGGATCAAACGACGCCGGTTGAAGTCGTGGTTCGTTTTCCCAACACGGATCATTTGCTCATTCTCACGGTTTACCAGATTAAATGAGGTTTGCCATGTATGACTTTAAATGCGAACATTGCGACGGCATGGTGCGCGAGCGGCGGGTAGAGCGTGAAGCGTTGCGCCATAAAGGCGGCTTTGTGATCCTGGAAGACGTTCCGATTGGCGTCTGTGAAAAGTGCGGGGCGCGTTATTTCAGTGCGTCAATCCTACGCCGCGTGGCGGAAATCGGACGCGGAACCGCCGCGGCAGAACGGAAGATGGAAGTTCCAGTTGGGCGATATGCCGTGGCATAGCTGCGTGCACGTCCCCGCGGTCCCGCAATTCCTGTTTGAAACGCCCTTAAACAACTGTAGGCTTTACTCCATGAACGCCACCTTGGCCGCACCGCCCGCTGAACCTCGCCGCGCGTCGCGAGGGATGCGCACCGCCAAAAAAGCGCTGACGCTTTCAGACGTGCTCCACGCCCTCGGCGACATCGACGCCAGCCGCATCCATTATCACAAGTTTGGAAGAGCGACTGTTGACGACGCGATCAAAATCAACGAACAAAAAGAGGGCTTCGTTGAACTCGTCGAAGGCGTCCTCGTGGAGAAAGCCAAAGGATTCCCGGAATCGTATTTGGCAATGTATATCGGGACCCTTCTGCTGGGATTCGTCGATGCTCACAATCTCGGCATTGCCGTCGGCGCCGACGGGATGTTGCGGGTCGCTCCAAACTTGCTCCGCATTCCCGATGTCTCGTTTGTGTCCTGGGAGCGCGTGCAGGGCAAAGTTCCCCGCGAAGCCGCGCCCGCCGTCGCGCCGGACCTCGCGGTTGAAGTCATCAGCCCAGGCAACACGGTGAAGGAAATGGAGCGCAAGTGCGGCGAGTATTTTAAATCCGGCGCAAAACTGGTGTGGATGGTCTACCCCAAAACGCGAACCGTCACGGTTTATTCAAGCCCCGCTCGATCCGTGACGCTCGCGGAAGAGGACGTGCTCTCAGGAGGGACCATCCTTCCAGGGTTTTCGCTTGAAGTCCGAAAATTGTTCGGTCAATTGGACCGCACGCGGGATGGTTTGGCGGGATGAGAATTTGGGCGGGGTGTGTCACCGATTGGTCCGCAGTCGTGGTCGCGACAAGGCAGGTGGGTTGAAATTGACGGTGGAGGCGGTTTGGCGAACATTTATTGGTGTACCGGATTTATGTGTGCTGTGTGGTAGTCGAGATTTATTATGGCGGATGTATTTACAATTGTTGAACGATCCGCTGTAATGGCAGCAATCAGATCATCTGGAAACAAAGACACCGAATTAGCGCTTGCTCGAATACTTCGGCAAAATGGAATCAATGGCTGGCGCAGGCACCTTCCGATTCAAGGAAAGCCAGACTTTGCATTTAGGTTGGAGCGGCTCGCGGTATTCGTGGACGGTTGCTTCTGGCACGGCTGTCCAAAACACTGTCGCGTGCCGAGAAGCAACACGTTGTATTGGTCGAAAAAGCTTGCACGAAATCGAAGACGTGACAAAGTTGTTTCGCGCGGGCTAAAAATGGCGGGCTGGATTGTAATGCGAATTTGGGAGCATGAGCTTTCGAATCCAGAACGCATAACCCGGCGAATTCGAGCCGCATTGAGGCGTCAGGAATAGTTGCGTGCCTGCCCCCGTGAACCGTTTAACCTGCTTCGCAATCCAAAAAGCGATTTAACTCGGCAAGGTATTGCCGAGAAGGCCAAGACGCTTGATTTGCCGGCAAGCGGCTTAGCGGAATGCGCCCTGCAATTACCGCGAATGAATCAATGTCGAACTGGGCAGTTTGCGCGGCGAGGCGGACGGGGTTGGGAATGGAGACAATATAGGCGCTTTCGGATTCATCGAATGTAAGACGGAATAGACCTTCATCGAAAGCCCAATGACACTGCTTATTCAGACATAGGCCGTTCGTCGTTGAGTCAAGATCAAAACGGCACCACGGCAATATGTGGGCGGCGTCAACGCCAGGTGTAGAAGTGGCGTCGGTACGAGGGAGCCTTTGGCCCGTGAACATGCAACGCGAATCGTAAGCCTCCCTGACATTGCGCCGAAACCCGGCGGCCGACCCGCCGCGAACAACGGCAAGCCGCCATTGTCGCACCCGGTCAATGCGGGCATCAGCCGGAGCGACATCAACTTCCTCAGCGAAATCGTCGTCGCCGGTTTCTGGGTCGATCGTAGGCATGCTTTCACCAGCGTCGTGCAGGCAACGAATAAAAAATCTGTACGCTTTCGATGGATTGCCTGTTGAATTCAAGCTCGCGCAATGGGTCGAAGAACACTTTGATGCGAGGCGCTGTCTCAAGGCTGCTGACAACAGCCAAACAATACTTCTCGCGAAACTCTTCGGCTTTGTTGAACTCGTTATTTGTAAGCCGGATTCCGCCTGTATTCCCACGCACGCCTTTTATCTCGGCAAGAAAGTATTCACTTTCAACAGCAATTTGAAAGTCATAGCCGTCTCCGAAAAGCCTAGCGTCTTGAAGCGCACCAGTGGCGAAGAGGCTAATTGTACGGTAGTTGTTCATGAAGAACAATTCAGCCTCGTTTCCGGTCTCCTGTAACTGCCTGAACATGCTTTTGAGAATGGGAACTATTGGCTTCACCACTTCACCGGCGATTGGAAAATAAGTCTGGAGATAATTCTCAAGCATGACCGCATAACTGACCGCATTGAGGTCGCCGAAAAGTGAATCAAGTAGAATCTTGCGATGAAGGTAACGATCACCGTTCTGCCACCAACCAATCTTGGTTTTTCTGACCAATGGATTGAATAAGTCTTGCCGGTTCTTAAGCGTGCCGCGCGTCTGGGCGACGCCGCGTTCAATTAGACTGTTAAACAAGGCGCTTTTTGTCTTGAAACCAAGCGCGGCGACAAGATCGCCCTCGAATTTCGCCAGTCCATAACCGACGAGATTGAGGACTTCGTAGTTTGTGTGCCTGATGCCAGTGGGCTTACTCATGCCATTCTTTCCGGTTTGATGGCGTCACCCCGATGAAATTTAGCACCGCAATCGAGACATTCCAAATAGGATTCAATCTCGTGCCAATGCAGATCTGTGCTTCTGCATACGCTCCCCTGCTTTCGTGAGAGAACTGTGGGACAGCAATACCTTCCCTCGATTGAAGCTTCGCGCTTGAAAAATAAACCACAGTTGAGGCAATCGATGAATCCTTCATCGTCCTCGTCGCTTAGGTTGGTACTTCCACAACCAACCAAGTCATTATTCCACCTGGCAAATTGCGGACATTTGAGCTCAACATCAAGCTGACTTCTTGTTTTCGCAGGCATAATCAGTTCATTCCTGACGACATGTACTTGCGAGCATGCCCTTCGCGGCGTTCGGCTTCAAAAAGTATTTTTCCGGGACCTTCGATGTCTCTATGACACCCAACAATGAAGACTCTTTGGCGTGATTGGGGGACTCCGAAGTTTTTGCTGTTAAGCACACGCCAGCCGATAGAATACCCGAATTCGGCCAACGTCCCGATGACAACTCCGAAGTCTCGTCCACGGTGCGAGCTAAGGAGGCCTGAAACGTTTTCGAGAAGAATAACTCTGGGGCGTGCTTCGCCAACGAGGCGAGCAAAGTCAAAAAAGAGTCCTGATCGCTTGCCTCTAAGCCCCGCGCGTTGACCCATCCTTGCCACCGAGACGTCTTGGCAGGGGAATCCTCCGGCCCAAATATCGGAAAGAGGAACGGCTGATGCGGTGAGTTCTTTGATGTTTTCATGGCATGGGATATCCGGCCAACGGTGCTTTAGTATGCTTCGGCAAAACTTGCTCAATTCACATTGAAAGGTGATTTCAAAGCCGGCACGCTCCAAGCCAAGGTCGAAACCGCCGATTCCACTAAAAAGCGACGCCGCTCGAAATCGCGGTGTTGGCACAGCGTTTTTGCTCATGCTTCGCAATGACGATGTTCCGTTAGCGGTACCGTTAATGTTCATTGTCATTGTAACGGCCATCGTAAATCAAAACAGCGTTCTTCGCAAAGAGCAATGGAAACCCCGGGATAGACGGCGCATTATTTTTCTCGAGAAACGTGGCGGGCACGAAATATTTTCCCAAAATAACAGCCCGTCCCTGTCCGTCGTATGAACTCGCTTTTCGCGATAATTACACCGCTCGCTTGCCGGCCATCAGAACCGGCTTTAGCGCGCGGTCAATTTCCGCGCTTTGCCTTATGTTTCGCCCGCGTCCACAGCTTTCGCCCGTCCGCGGACATGGGACGACCGGAATCGGCAACAAATTCGCGGTCGAATTCCTTTGCCATTTCGGCCAGTTTCGCCGGCGGGCGCAGCCACGGCTTTCTTGTGCTTCCGTTTTTCATCGTCTCTCATTGCACGCAATGCAACGCCAAAGTCAAGAAAATTGCGGGAACATCGGGGACGCGCACGAATCTACTGTCGCTCACACGCAAATTCACGCCGACGCCAGTTCGCGGATATGATTCACGTCTCGCCGGCCGACTGGCCGCACGTTCTGCCCGTCCACCGTGGCGATGGCGATGGTTTCTCCGGCCAGCGTCATGAACTCCACTTCATAGGCAGCGCCGTTTTTGTGGATATGCACCACCGTGCCGACATCGCCCGCCTCCAGCCCTTCAATGGGCATATCGGCGGTAAGCACCACGCAATCGTGTTCTTTGATCGTCATAAGGCCTCCAAAGGATACACGCTAACTACACAGGATACGCGCTGATCAGGCGCGGCGCAACTGCGCCCTGGTCCATTTGCCAGACCGTTCGCACACGCGGGCGGCGGGCTGACGGCGTGTTCAATTCTCCCTCCACAACGTAACGCGGACCATAACCTGTTTCGGTCACACACACTACGTCGTACGTCCGCCCATGCTCGCGCAGCCGCTCAGCCAAAACTTCCCAATCGTCACTTTGAAAGCCAAATAATTCAAAAAAGCGCGCCTTGCTTCCGCCATAACGGTGCGAGGGATTGAGCAGATAATCCGCGATCTTCTCGCGCTCCACAACCAATTGGCCTGCGCACGGCAATTTCATTTCGGGGCGTCTTTCAAAAAAGGGGACATTCACTCTCGAAGCGCATGTTAGCCGCCTTTCGCAAGAATACAAATCCGTCGCTTCAGACGCCAATCATCTATTAAAATTACCCGGTTTTTGGAAGCATTTTCCCTCCAAACGCGACTATATTGAAGGTCTTCTTGTCGCTGAAAGGGCTTTCATCCGAGTGCATCGTGTGTGTCGAATCTTGTGTGTCGCGTTGAGCCTCTCGGCTTCCGCGGCGCTGGCTGCGGCTGGCGCCACTGAAACCGATCTTTTTGGCGCGCATTACAAGGACAAAGTCTTTCCGATGTTCGTGCGCTATTGCACCGAATGCCACAACCTCACCAAGAAGAAGGGCGGCCTGCGGCTCGACGAACTGGTCGATGCCAACAAAATCACCGCCGATCCGGAGAAATGGCAGACGCTGCTGGAGCAGATTACATCCAACGAAATGCCGCCGGAAGACAAGCCGCGGCCGAAGCCGGAGGACATCGACACGATGGCGGAATGGGCGCGCAACGCCATTGCGTACGTGGATGGCCGCCGCCCCAAAGACCCCGGCTACGTGCTGCCGCAGCGGCTGAACCGCACCGAATACAACAACACCGTGCGCGATTTGACCGGCCTCGACATCAAACCCGCCGACACGTTTCCCATCGACGATTCTGGCTATGGCTTCGACAACATCGCCGACGTGCTGACCATGTCGCCGCTGCTGGCGGAGAAGTACCTCGACGCGGCGGAGGCGATCATCGAAGCGGGATTCACGCCGAAATCATCGTCCGGGACTTCGTCTTCGTCGTCGCCGGAAGACAAATCCGAAGTGGGTTTAATTCCGGACGGGCGTTTCACGATTCGAAAGCAAGGCGTGACCAACGTCGGCGGCGTGCTCTCCTTTACCGAAGAAGGTGTCACGGTCTGCACGCTGGAATGTGCCGCCGGCAAAGAATACGAGATCAAAGCGCAGGCGTGGCAGCAGCGCGGCGGGAGCGAAGACGCCAAGGCGGCGGTTTTTATCGACGGCAAGCTGATCGCGTCGATCGATGTGGATGCCGTGAAGCTCAAGCCGAAGACGATCAGCGCGCGCTTCAAAGCCACCGCGGCCAAGCATGAATTAACGCTCGCCTTCACCAACGATTTTTTCGACGCCAAAACCAAAGAGGACCGCAACCTTTATATAACGAAAGTGCGGCTTGTGCCGGTTGCCGCTGCCGCCGCGCCGACGGTCGCGAAAGCGCCGGAAGCCGCGCCGCTTCCGCCAGTGAATGCTGAATTCGCCAAACGCGTGCTGATCGTCACGCCCGCCAAACCCGGCGACGAACGCAACGCCGCCGAAGCGATTCTGAAGAACTTCACCACGCGCGCTTTCCGACGGCCCGTGCGCGCCGACGAAGTACTGAAACTGCTCTCGCTTTACGACGCCGGCAAAAAAGGCGGCAACCATTACACCGGCCTGCATCGCGCGCTCACCGCCGTGCTCTGCTCGCCCAGTTTCCTCTTCCGCGTGCAGGCCG
>Ga0209579_10000398_pt1 | contig 46492 bp, 59 predicted proteins | sample Coa_R1_2_FD_187152 | JGI IMG/M metagenome (GOLD analysis project Ga0209579, IMG submission 187152) | Surface soil microbial communities from Centralia Pennsylvania, which are recovering from an underground coalmine fire - Coalmine... | ecosystem: Environmental > Terrestrial > Soil >...
TCAAAGCGGTTTGAAACGCCGTGGCCTGAGTGCCGGTCAACCCCCAATCCGTCGGCGTGCTGCTGATCGCCGAATTCAACTGCGTCAAAAAAGTGATCTTCGCCGCGTCGGTGCTGGGGATGAAATCATTAGCCATCGCTGCTCTCCTTTGATGAGGGTTTTAAGTTGCAAGCCTTTAATTTTAAATGACTTAGACAGTCTACGCGCGCCCAGGCGCCAGCTTTAAATAAGTTGGCCTGAACGGTTCCGGCCAAGGCGGAAGCCGCCCAGGCCAAGGCGGAAGCCGTTCAGGCCAAGGCGAAAGCCGCTCAAGCCAAGGCGGAAGCCATTCAGGCCAAGGCGAAAGCCGCTCAAGCCAAGGCGGAAGCCATTCAGGCCAAGGCCAAATCGTTTCAAGCCACGGCGGGAGCGCTTCAGGCCACGGCCCAAGCCGCTCAGGCCAAGGCTTTTGCCGCTAAAGCCAAGGCCAACGCCGCGCCCCGCCCCTACTTCGCCTCAATCAGCTTGAACGACTTGACGACGGCGTCGATGTCTGTGACGAAAGCCAAACGTTAGCGCGCCGCCCAAAAACCCGCAAGGATGAAAAAAGCTCAGCCCATCTTCCGCGCCGCGCGGCGGCGGATGAGATATTCGAGGAGGAACCAGACGGCGAAGAGAATTGCCAGCGCGAGAGCGATATCACAAAAAATCGATTTTTCATTCCATTTTTTGCTTGGGTCAAAACGAACTTCAGGATAGCGAGGGTCCGTGTAGTAATATTGGTATTCCGTCCTTACTTCATACGCTATCCAAGGCCACCCAAACACCGAGCGCCGGACGATATCGCCTTTAAAATCGAGGTAACCCTTTTTCTCAATAATTGTGCCTCCAAATTCAAATACAGATGGAGTCACATTCGCCCAAATCAACCCGCCGGCGACAAACATCAACACGATGGCCGTGGAGAGATGAATCTGAAAGCGCGCGCGGCGCGGAGGCTCAGGCATGTCTCACGCTCCCTTCCGCGCCGCGCGCCGGCGGATCAGCCATTCGCAGGTGAACCCTGTAGCGAGCAAGATTCCGACCGCGATCAATAGATCCGGGACAAAAAATATCGCGAAAAATATTGGTGTGGCTCGCGGCGCGAACTGAACTCCGTTTTCCTCGATGATAAACAACGGCGCTTTGAATGGCCAGCCGTATTGAAGGTGAGTTGATCGTGTTCCATGGAAGTTGAGCTTGTAAATGGACACGCCAATATTCGCCCAAATCAACCCACCCGCGACAAACATCAGCACAATGGCCGTCGAGAGATGAATCTGAAAGCGCGCGCGGCGCGGAGGCTCAGGCATGTCTCACGCTCCCTTCCGCGCCGCACGGCGGCGGATCAGCCATTCGCAGAGGAACCAGACGGCGAAGAGAATAAGCAGCGCGATTAGGGCGTCGTAGATGATTGGGCCGGTGCGCCACTCTGCGGGGAGTAGATTCGGGTATTTTATTAATTCGTCGTTGTGTCTTGTTGTGATGCTGACCATTTTTCCGTCGCTTTCGATTAATATCTCGCTTCCGTTTTGCATCGCATCGAACGGCCAGCCATGTTCGTGCAGTTTCTTGCCAGACCAATATTTGAACGTTTTCGTCGCAAAAAACTCGGACTCTTTCGCGGGGCGACGGGACGGGATACCAAGGTTAACTGTCCACGCTTCTCCTAAGACATCCACGCCCCGTTCGTACACATTCGCCCAAATCAGCCCGCCCGCGACAAACATGAGCACAATGGCCGTCGAAAGATGAATCTGAAAGCGCGCGCGGCGCGGAGGCTCAGGCATGTCTCACGCTCCCTTCCGCGCCGCGCGGCGGCGGATCAGCCATTCGCACGTGAACCAGACGGCGAAGAGAATCGCGACGGAGACGGCGAGGTCAACCGCAACACCGGAGTAGCTGATATCAGGCAAACTCTCGTCCCAAGTGCCATCCCGGCGTTCAGTGATATACCTGGTAAACGGTTCAGTAATCAAGCACGGCCACCCATAGTTTTGTTCTGTTCCTATGAACGGTCCTCCGATTAATATTCGCCGTCCGTTCACATTCGCCCAAATCAACCCGCCCGCGACAAACATCAGCACAATGGCCGTGGAGAGATGAATCTGAAAGCGCGCGCGGCGCGGAGGCGGGGGCATGGGACGAGACACCTATTTTGAGCGGCGCGATCTTAATTCAAAAAAGCGTGGATGCAAATCGTGCCGCTTTGCAATCACCTGCTCACCACCTTCCTGAATTCCTCCGCCAGACCATACCGCCGCGTTTTCTTGGCCGAATCAATTACCACGATAACGCCCTGCTCAACCCAGGCGGATAAAAGGTTGCGTGCGGCTCGTTGTGACAACGCAAATAACCTGGCCACATCGGCGCTCGTAATTGTGTCGCTCCGCACAAAGAGCTGCAGCATTTTTCGTTGACGCGGATCGAGTTTGCGAAGCGACGGCGAAGTATCGTCCGCCCCGGAGCCGGCTGCTTCCTGCGCGCGTTTGCGAACATTCTCAAAGCTGTCCGCCGCTCCTGCGCAAAAATACGCGATCCACCTCGTTATGTCCGCGTTGGCTCGCCCAAAATAGTAGTTGTGAGAAGGTCCGACGGTCAGCGCCTCGTAATAAGCGCCGAGATCGCGTGCGTAATATTCCTCAAGAGAATAGAGGCCCTTGAGGTCATAGCCCCCCAAATGGAGTATCAATGTGGTGAGCAGTCGCGCGGTTCTTCCGTTTCCGTCATAATAAGGATGAATCGTGGCAAACTGATAGTGCGCAATGCCGGCGCGGAGCGGGCAAGGCAAGGCGCGTGAGTCGGAATTGATCCACGCGAGAATATCCTTCATCAGCGCGGGCACGTCCGCAGCCTCGGGCGGCATGTAGACAATGCCTCCGCTCCGGCTATCGCGGATGACGTTCTGGCCGTCGCGATAATGGGATGGTTTAACACGGCTCCTTCCGCCCGCCATAACCAGTGCGTGCAAAGTCTGCACATGCTGCTCGGTAATGTTTCGCTTAGCCGCGGCAAGCTGTTCAACTTTGGCAAGAGCCGCATAGTAGCCAAGAACCTCTCGCTCATCGCGCTCGCGGCCAGGAAAATGCCCCTGCTTTTCGATGACCTTGCTCACCTGTTCCTGCGTCAGCCGATTGCCCTCAATCATGGTGGAATAATGCGTCGAGAATAGCCGGGCACTTTCGCGCAGTGAAGCGAGCACGGTTGGCGTAATCGGCAAGTCGCGGATGGCTTGCCGCGCAGCCTCGATGCGCATCAGGCTAGTGGCAATTTCAGATGTAATTGTAAACTTGGGTGTAAAGGGCATATGCCGTTATTATGCCGTTAAACTGCCGTTAAATCAAGAGCGCCGATTCCTGAACCACGGTCTTTCACTTCTCTGTTCCTCGTCGGCCGAGTTCGGCCAAACCGGGCGCATTGCATTTGGCCCATTGGGCCCATCGGCCCTATCGGCCCTATTAAATGGCGCATCGATCCCCAATTATCCGAGAATTGAAAGGCCCTGATTCCTGAACTACCCCCCCCCACAATCGGCCTCAACACCAAATACAACAGCGCCGCCACCAGCGCCGACACCGGGATCGTCAGCACCCATGCGGTCATGATGTTCCCCGCCAAACCCCAGCGCACCGCCGAGACGCGCTTCGACGCGCCCACGCCCATGATCGACGACGAGATCACGTGCGTCGTCGAGACTGTAAAATCGTGGACAGACCCCGCCAAAATCACGCATTAACGCGCCCAGATGATTTCGCGATGACCACGGCATGGCTCGACAGGCTAAATGTCAGTGGTGTCTGCGCTGTTTTGAGGGAGACTGCGTTCCTCGTCAGTCCTTTGCCATTCGGTTCCGAGGGACCACGCCTGACGCTTTAGTTTGACTGGGCAGGGAGGGATTTGACCTCTGAAATCTCCACCGCCCTCCCCCGTGCACAGCGAGCAGAACGGCCACCGATATGACAGCCGTTATTACAGTCAAGCGAAGACCGCTCGCCGGTGGCCGCAGCGCTCGCCGGAGCATGGCTTCGCGTGCGTCACGATGGCCTCCGGAGCCGCTCACCGCGTCCGTACGGCACGCCAGCCCAGAGCACGACGGACGCGCTCGGTCATTAAGTCCGCTTAAATCTGACACGTGACAGCCGAATAGCGGCCAGGAACCTAGCCGGTAGCGTCTTTCGTTTCAATTCACATTCCCAAACTACGAAAACTCTGTACCCCAATTTTCGAATTAAGCGTGCAACACGCGCATCTCTGCGTTTGTTGCGTGAAATTTTCTGTTTCCAGAAAACAGACCGCGACTTGGGAACTGTACGGCCTTTCTTGCATGCTGTGTGGCCGTGCCAAAAGCAACCGTGAACAAAAACCACAATGTTGTGGGATTTGAGAACGAAATACAGCTTCTGGAGCGGTTCGAAAACTCTGCCGCCTTACTGTCTGCATTATCGCGCGCCGCTTCTCGACAGAGAAGATGTCCGCCATGATCGATCACCCTGCCCTTTACAATTCTACGGAACGGATTATAAGGCATTGCGCTCCCGTCCAACCTCAAAAGAGGCAAAATTCTATGGCTGACACAGATGCCGGAGATGGAAATCTCAAGATCGAGGTAGCGCCAAACATCGTAGAAGATTTGGGGCTGAATCTGTACACCAGCTTGCCGCGCGTGCTCGTTGAGTTCATTGCCAACGCATACGATGCTGACTCTCCGTGCGTCGATATCTCGATGAACTTCGACGAGATCGATAAGGAACGCAAGACGCTCAAGGCGGACTGGAAGCGAGAACGCGATCAAGCGATCATTGACGGCACGCTCGAAACAAATCCAATCAGTCCGTTGGAAGACCGCACGCTTCCTGAAAATATCAAAATTGTGATCGAGGACCAAGGGTTTGGGATGACGCGAGAGGATTTACAAACAAAGTTCTTGCGGATTTCACGCAGAAGGCGAAATGACCAAAATGGAAGTCGCTCGCCCAAAAATCGGATAGTGATGGGCCGAAAGGGAATCGGCAAGCTTGCCGGATTTGGGGTTGCGCACCGCATTGAGGTAATTTCTCGCAAAGAAGGCGCTGTGAGCGCTACAAAAATCACTCTTCAATATCAATCATTAGTCGGAAAGGAAACGACAGAAAAAGTATCAATTCCGACGGAGACGCTCGATGATGGCGGTGGTATCAAAAAGTGTGGAACGCGCATTATTTTGTCGCAACTGGTCTACGCATCCGCTGCCAGTCAAACGGATACTGTCCAAGATGCCATCGGGAGTCATTTCGCGATTATCGGGAGCGAATTCGTAATTCGCTTGAACCGCGACCCTATTGTGCCGAAAAAGCGCGATTTTGCCTATGCCTATCCGAACCCGCTCCAATCTGTGGATGCCTTGGTAGACCACGAGCTGGAAGTCGAGGATCGGAAGTACAAGTTTTCTTATCGTATCCGTTTCACTGAGGCGAAGAAGCAGCTCGGCGCGAAGGAGCGTGGCGTGCGAGTTTATGCGCACGGTCGGTTAGCTGCGGCTCCGGACCTTTTGGGCATGCCCACCGGTGTCCATGGATTTAAGAATTCCAATTACATGGATGGGATTGTGATTGCCGATTTTATCGACGATCAGCTAACAGATTACATTGCGAGCAACCGCCAGAGCTTGCGATGGGAGACGCCATTACTTGCACCGCTTGCAACATTTCTTGAAACGGAAATGGAAGATGCGATTAGAAATTACCAGAACGAAAAAGACAAAACTGTCGAAAACAGAGTGAAGTCGCACGAGTTCACGAAAAAGATAATTGAAGAGGCAAATCTTCCCTCTCATCGCAAATCAATTGCGTACACCATTGCACGTCATCTCGCTTCTGGCTGCGATCAAGAATTAGAAGATCCATTTTACCGCAAGTCTTTGCCAATCATCGTGGGTGGGCTTGGTCATGGAGAGATTTTAACCGCAATCTCAAGCATCGCAGCGCTCGACCATCCAAATTTTCGCGAGCTGATTAAGGCGATAACCGAACTCACTTGCCAAGAGTGGGATGACTTCGCGATTTCGATTCATGGAAGGTTGGACGGAATCAAAGCGCTTCAAAAGCTGTATAAGGACGTCGATTTCAAGGCGGGCAAGAATGAAAAGGAGCTTCAAGTTCTCTTAGAGAAGAATCCATGGCTCATAGACCCCACTTTCTATCAGTTCCTCACTGCTAACGAGTGGGAAGGAACGATGAACGACCGACTGGCGAAGGAACTACAAATTGGAGCGCATGTACCAGTGGGCTATGATCCGGCGAATCCTGCTGAAGCCGATCCTGGAGGCGAAAACAAACGCCCAGACCTTACATTTCTGCTGAGCAACACCACGCTTCGTCGTTTGATAATTGTCGAATTGAAGGCACCGAACACGCCGTTACACGGCGAGCATTACCGACAGTTACAAAAGTACATGCGTCATGCGCGCAAATTCCTGAAAGGACAGGGCGCGAAAGCTGAGGGGCTTATCGTTGAAGGATACTTAATTGGAAGCCGGGCAAAGATCACGTCTCACGCGGATGAAGTGGAGTGGTTGGACGAGCAAATCAATCAAACGCGCAATGAAGGCGAGATAAAGGTCTACGATATTGGAGAGGTGCTGTCTCGCGCTGAAGACGCTCATCGCGAAATCCTGAATATTTATGAGCGTGCCGAAAAAAGGCAGATATGAACCTCTACCTTAGAGCGTCTCGTATGGCATCAGCGAGCGCTCGTCCAACTCTAGGCGGCACGCTATTGCCAATTTGTCGTGAAATCTGAGTCGGTTTTCCAATGAACTCGAAGTTGTCGGGAATGGACTGCAATCTCGCCGCTTCTCTTAGTGATACAACTCTGTGCTGTTCGGGATGAATATATCTTCCCTTTGACGGATTTTGAAGGCAGGTGCGCAGAGTATTACTCGGTTGATCCCACTCCATTCGACCCCAGACATCTGTCACATCACCCGGTATGTTCCACCACGATTGAGGAGTTAAGGAAGGATCACGCCGCATGATGTCGCGCTTATCGCCCCCAATCGGAATCAATTTCATTCGTGCAAGCGCGAGCGCACTTGGTGCGGGTGCGTAATGATTGCGTTCGCCAGAAGGCTCGTCAGAGAGTCCCTTCCACGCTTCGCGAACTGTCTTAAAAGTTTTGGTTTGTGGTTGAACTTGGATTTTACCGACGCGACTAGCAAATGTGAACGACCTCACTCTTTTCTGCGCCACGCCAAAATAACATGCGTCGATGGTCTGTGCCCAGACAGAGTAGCCAAGCTGCTCAAACTCCTTCGCTATCGCTTTCCACGTAGACGATTCGATAAATTTTGCGACATTTTCTATGACGACAATCTTAGGGCGCACTACTTTTGTCCAACGTACCACTTGATGACTTAATCTATTTCTCGGATCGTCTTTCTCGCATTTGCCCAATGTCGAGAAACCTTGGCATGGTGGGCCAGCCACAATGACATCACATTTTCCTGTTGGTGTTGTCGTGGTGATGTCTGCTATTTCTACATGATCGCCTAGATTTCGTTGATATGTAAGCGCTGCTGCTCGGTCCATCTCAATGGCACGCACAAGCTTGAAACCTGCGTTTTTAAAGGCAAGGCTTAGTAAGCCTGCACCTGAGAATAAGTCAATAGCTTTAAACATTCTCCAATTGATTGTCGGATGGACTATGGGGCTTACTAGAGGAGTTTATTCAAATTTACTGACAAAAGAAATTATCGGAAGAATATGCTACGCGAAAATAATAAGGTAAGCATCGACCGATAATATTTACATTATAGGTATTACCTCAATGATTTCCGCAGCACTTTTTATATTTCTTCCCCGAACCACAGGGACATGGGCTGTTCGGACCAACTGTTTTCTCCGCAGCAAGTCTTGCTCCCGTCGCTTGAAGCACTTGGCCCGTAAGCCCGTGTTCGATGCTGCTTTTCTGCGCGGTGTTGATGTCGTCGGCAATTTGAGCAACCCATTCGTCATAAGACCATTTGTTGACGCCAGATTTATTTGACGTAAGCCATTCAACGCAATCAGGAACCAATTCCATCACTGACGTGTCCAGACTTCCACCATCCATGCGAGCCATTTGATCTAGCACTTGGCAGACATGCGGGTCGAGCTTCGCTTTCACGTCGGTGAACAACGTCTGGAGCGGAAACTTGTCAGGGTCGGATGTCTCCAAAGTCTGGACCATCTGATGCGTCTTCACTGAATACATGGGAAGCCTCCAACTGCTAAATCCACGGATTTTTCGCTCTCGTCGCTCATGCGTCTATGTCGTCTCGATTTTCGCCCAATGTTCTTCAATATAGGGTCCGACTTCTGCAAGGTCTGACTCGGTTAAACGGCCAAGAATTTTGGGAATCGGAGCGCCATGATTGTTCGGATGCAAATAACCAAGCTCGCGGACACATACTGGACAGCCGCATAGCACACCCTTGTTGCGTATACAGGACATACTGAAATCCACAATGTTCACGGTCTCGGACCACTTTTGCGCATACAGTTCAAACACGACGCACAACGGAGTAGCTGCCATTACGCTCTTCACGTAGCTTAGCTCATCTGGTTTCAATTTCGAATTGTCAGCATTCGCATAATAATTCTGCACTTTGTCAAACTGTTCGAGATAAAAGTTCATATAATTGCCTTTTTTGTCGCACTGACGAGTCAATCCCTGGAAAGCCATCTCATAGCTATCCCGGAACTCGTCGAGCAGTTTGTTCCTTGTCTTGAGGATCATAATGCTCAACTCTTGGATTTGAGCCATACTCGTCTTCTTCTGGGCTTGTTGTGCGCTCGGAGACGGCGCAGCGGTATTTGCAAGGAATTCCGACAAGAAAGTCCGTTCCTCCATCGTAATGTGGTGCTGTTCGCACACCTCCAGCACTTTTCTCAGGGCGGGGTCTTGCTCTGTTCTGCCTTCAGACAAAAGAAATGCGGCAAACGCCGAGTTCCGTTTCAGCCATGAGAAATCCATTTGTGAATCATCCTTTCCGGCGTCGAGCCGTTCATTTGTCAGTCACAAAAAACCGCACCGCGCCATTTCCAAACGTCGCCACAGGAACGCCCACGACATCTTCAAGCAGTTTGCGCTTCGTCCCAACCCAATCTGTCTGCCGGTATTGGTGCTGATAGATAATTAAAGAATCGGCTGGCCGCAAAGCCGCCCACACTGATTTCAAGTGCTCAACACGAACGTGCTCCGGGCCAGCATTTGCGCCAGCGATGCCGTTGTCAGGATCAAGAAATACAATGTCGCGGCGCGAAGCTTCGCGCGCATTCAAGAGCGCAATCACCTTTTCAAAATAGGCGTCCTGCGCCTTCGACGATGCCGGATAGGTCTCGTTGAAAATCTGAAACGGCACGCCTAATTCCTCGAACAAAAACGCAGTCCGCAGAAGGTCCTTGCCGTGGCCGTCGGCGATTCGTTTACGCTCGGCAGCAAAGAATCTTGAAACGGCCTCGTGGCCTTCGATGCTCTGATAATTCTGACCGTGGTTCGCGTCAAAGCCGCTCGTCCCGGCGTCTGGCCGAAGCATCACAACCCACAGGACAGAGCGATTGCGCGCAGCATCCAGAATGATCGACCACTTCTGGGCGTCCCGGCTGTCGGCATAAAACTGATGGCGCATGGCAACAGCATCAGCGTCTTTCACTTTGCGTCAAGTTTCAAATTACGCCCTCTGCCGTTGTCTGGTCTAATCGGCTCGCAAAGAGAACAGTTGGACACGACAGGCACAAAAAACACAGCAATGCAGATTGTGGAAAGCGAGTCGGCTGCTGTAAAACCACTGAGGCAATCGGAGAAAAATTTGGGCGACTACGGCAAAACATTGCACGTCCGGCTCACGGCTGACCAAGAGAAGAAATTCGAGCGCGTTCACGCCGAATTTAAGGGATTGCCGTCGTCGGTCGTTCTGCGTATGCTGATTGCCGATCAGCTTAACAAGAGCGTCGAGGAGCAGACGCGGATCATTCACGCGCAAATACGAGGAGCATCTGAATCACCGGACCGCCAAAATCGACTTCCGTCAGTCAACCGCACTCGATCACATGGAGGGTGAATCATGAAAGCGCTCGCCTCTGGACTTATATCGCTTATGGCTCTCTTCTGCATTTCTAGCAGGGCAGGGCAAATGGCAGATACGGACGTTGCAAGTGCAATAATAGAATTCATAACGATGACACAGGCAGCGAAAGACACACCACCTTCGGAGGCGACAGTCAAATCTAACCGAGATGCACTTCTTGCTGCTTGCAAGGATTCGCCCGCGACGGCTCGCAAAGTTTTTAAGAATCTTCTCACCAATGAAAAGGGTGATGATCGCATTTTCGTTCTAGGTACTTTAAACAACGCTGCATCTGAACTCACCAGTGAAGATTTGAACTTCACTCTTCGACTTCTCATAGTAGACCAAAAGGAAAATCTGAAAATCCGTTCGCTGGCGATGATCGCGTACAAAAAACTGAATAAATCAAAGCCAACTATTGATCTTTGTATAAACTTGATCAATGCGAAGAGCATTACCGCAGACGACAAGAGTTTTAAATGGTTGCCAATTCAACTTTTAGCAAATTTGGGTAAAGATGGAGCAGCCGCTATCCCAACATTGAAAGCGTTTACTCCGATTGATAGAGGCGACCCAACTGGAACCTATGCGCTTGTCGCAATTGATTGCATTGAAACGGGTCAGCCGATTGCGCCGTTCCTTTCGTGGACTGAAGTCTTAGCGAAAACAAAGGCAAATGGAATAAGTGATAAAGAGTGGGGAATAGCAGCGAATAAGAAAACTCTAGCGACAATCGCAGCCAATGAGACAAATCAGAGGCCCGCTCAACCAGAGGCACCACCGGCAAAGAGGGCATTGACTTACGCTGATTTATCGGCTGAAGATTTAGTTGCCTATATCAACGATCATTTGATCGCCAATCAGGGAACCGCAACGACGGTCTGGAGTGCGATTATTGAAGGTCCATATCAATTTGCTGGTACAAAAGCATTGGGTAAAAAGCAAATTCAAAACATCATCGAGAATTTAAAGGATAAGAACGGGGAGTGCGCAAAGGCCCTGCAAGTTCTCGCAGATAAACTCAAATAAAGCAGGACCACCGCTAACTGCTCGGTGGTCCTTTTGGGATTGGACTTTGCGCTCGCGCCGCAAATTAGCGTTCCTGCGGCAAGCAAAGCACATTATTTTCCAGATAAAACTTGATTTCCTTCAGCGGAAAATCGGTCCACTCGATCTCCTGCATGAACGCCACGTCACCGGCGTCCCGACAGCATGAGAGCGCCGCAGAATGAGTGTCGAGATTCACCATCAACACCCACATTTGAAAATCCCGCAGCATCGCGTCCTTCCGCGCCTCAACCTGCCATGAAGCAATCGCGTCAATCAACCAGAAGGCTCCTGCTTTGTCGGCCAGCCATTTCACGCCTTCCGTGTACGTGATGCCGAGCCAGTGCTTATAAATTGTGTCTCCGCCTGTGAACTGCCGCAATCCGTCTTCGATTTCCTGTGGGCTGTACTGGTAGTTGCTCATGGTAGTTTCCTCTGTTAATCGGTTGAAATGAAACCGGCTCCCGCCTTTGGGAGCCGGTGAAGTGGGCTATTCAGTGAATTCGAACTTTATCGGCATCGGTGTTCCATCACGCCAATTCCAAATGATCGTGCGCGTGTTGCCCTCGGTCGTGTCGCTGCTGATCGTCTCGTCGGCCAGGACCATCTGAAGGTCCAGCATGTCAATCACGGTCTGCGTGAGCCGCGCGGCGTCGTCGGTCAAATTCCCGGCGAATTCGGCGCTTGCGTCTGTTCCACACTCGGCGTCTTGAACTCTGCATTTCATCTTCAACCCTCCACAACTTCGATGTTGGCCACTCCGAATTCCTGACAGCGCTTGCAAGTCCGCCGGTGTTTAATCTCGAAGGCTTCCAGAATTTCATCAACCGGAGCGCCCATCGCTTCGGTCATTGGATCGTTGAGTAAAGTCTCGGTGAATTCCCTGACTTCAGGGCAATCAGGGTCAACTGGCGCGTGCCATTTCATTATTCGCCTCCCATCGTCAAACACGCCACAACGCAACCATCCAGCGTCATGACGAGAAGTTTAGGGCCAACATCCTCGGTCTTCCCATCGCATCCGTAGAGCATTCCTTCAGGTAGACAGGGAGCAATGAGATGGTCGTCGGGAATTCGGTTGAGCACGTCCTGTAGCTCGCGGACTGTTTGAATGTTTCCTGTAATCATTTTTAAATCTCCTGATCGAAGGGTTGAAGGTTGCGGTTCATCTTCACTAGTTTGGCGTCTGCGTGAATTTCCTTGGCTGATTGAAGGTAAGGAGCAGCTTCGTCGGCTGTTTCAAATTCTGCTGGCTCGCCGGTTAGAGCATTCAGCATCCAGTGGCCGTCGATCTCGTCAGGGTTCCAAAGGCGAATTCTGTACATTGAGTTATCTCCTGATTAAAAGTTAAAGGTTGCCGCTCCCCCGAAATTGAGGGAGCGGCGAGCGTTGAATTAGGCCCAGAAGACCTTGACCATCTGACCTTTCGCCGCGTCCAGAATCAGGTGATGGCCGCTGCCCTTCTCCACCAGGAAAGCCTGAATGAAGAGATCGCCGTTGACCTTGCTCTGCGCCGTCCGCACGATCAGCGGGATTTCATTCTCGCCCACGACGGCCAGCACCAGATCGGCTTCGGCGGGAACCTGCTTGCCGCCGTCCAGCACGGCTTTCGCGATGCTGAAGTGCAGGCCAACCGCTTCGTTTACGATCGTCATGCCGCCATTCTCGATTCCGGTGGATTTGGGAGCGGCTTTCTCCTTCGCTTCCGTGGCCTTCGGAGCCAGCCCCTTGATCTCGTCGAGCGTCAGGGGCTTCTTGGTTTCGGTGCTGTCCTCGCGGCTCGCCTTCGCCTTCATTACCTTCTTAATTCCCTGGGTGCTCAGGTCCGGCTTGGGAGCCTTGGCTGATTTGCTGCTCCGGCTCGTGGTCTTCGCGGTGGTGCTCATTCTGTCCTCTTTCTGCTCCTGTGGAGCGTTGGGTGATTTGTCCGAATTGGACAGAGGAAAAAATCGCAACGAACGTGCCACGAGCCTTGTCAAGCTCTCGTATAGGTAGAAGCTTGATATACAGGTGGTTGGGCTTAATCGTCTTTAGTACGTCGCTGAGACCATATCTTAATTAAGCGTTAATCGCGCAGGCTGACATAGGTAGTCAAGCTCCGTGCCAACGCTTATTGGCAACGTGGCCGATGAAGAGCGATTAAACTAAGTATGATTTAATAATAAACCTCCCGCTGGAGTGCCTGTTCTCCAAGCGGGAGGTTTGCCAGCACATATTAGCGAAGTGTGCGCTGGTCGATAGACTTTACGCTGGAATTGCCCAGCCGTATCTATGTCCGCCGCGTATCCTGGTTATATGACTGCGAGCAACACCCATTTTCTTTCCAATCTCCAGATCGGTGCAGCCTTGTGCCTTCAAAATTGGAATTTCTCCAAGCATTTCGGAGGTTAATTTGACTTGATGCAAACCCGTTTTGAACGAGTGCCGAATATTCTCGGTGACTGTCAGATATTCCAAATTAGACGCTCGGTTGTCGTCCTTGTCGCCGTTCTTGTGATTGACAGTTTTACCATCAGAACTTGAATCAAGAAACAAACTCGCCACAATCCTATGTAAAAGCAGCGATTTCGGTTTTCCGTGCGCATCGACCAGCACCGTTTTGCAATAGCCGTCTTTGTTGTGCTGCCATTTGATAAGATGACCCTTTTGACGATTTGAACGCTTGATAGCCAACTTCATCTTGCCCAGATTGGAGACTTCATATAAGCCGTCCTCGGTCGTCTTCCAAATCTCAGGCTCAGGCTCGTTCATTGTCTGTCTCCTACTGATGGCGACATTGTTCAATTGTTTTCATACGAGCTTCTAAATCCACTAATTTCAACTCTAATTGGATAACTTTGTCGTTGGCAACTCTCAAGCTCTGGACTTCGGCTATCAAGGTGTCCATTTTGCTTTGTAAATTGCCTGCCCAATACATCGCACCGATAACCAGCATCAAGACAAAACCGCAAATGCTCAACTGTACACTCGTTCTCTCGCCTATGCTCGGTTTCGGTTTCTTAACGTCGGAATCGTTGTCGGAGTGCATTTTAAGAAATTCTCTCCAAAGCCTACTTTGTATTTTTGATTAAAAATATACAAGAGCTTGACAAGGCCGCAGGTTATCGGGTCTCGCGGCGTGGTACGCGAGCCTAGATTGTGCGACGAGCGGCTGGCTGGTAGCTTGGGTGAGCGCAATAACGCGCAGGAGGATTTGACAATGACAAACTTCTTACTCGCTCTGTTGGAAGGGCTTGGTTTTCAATGGGCGCTAAAGAATAACCGCGAGAAGGCCAAGCAGGAAATGAGACGCGAATTGGGTTTGACGCGCAGCAGGGCTTACATCCAGCAGGCTCGGCGAGAGAACAGAAGCAGGCGAGCAGCAAAAGCGACTGCCAGCATTTTGAGTGTTTTATGTCTAGTGCTCGTGGCTGTGATCTTTGTCTTCCTGCTGGTCTGCCTCGGTGGAAAGCATAAATAACTCTTGCTTCATACCGGCCAACCTCATACTCATACTTTCATCGTGCCACGAGCGAATGACCGGTCTTGCTCGTGGCTGGATTTTAACGCCGCTATAGAAATTGAACCGACTGTCTATCTCTCTGACTTTGACCCTAGAATATCGCAAGACTTTATTCACCACAAACTGTTCATAGGTTGGATATTCACAGCCATCAATGGCAACGTCGGCATTCACCTTGTCAAAGAAATCACGGACTGCATAACTATTTCGTGCGAAGATCACGCCGGTGTTGTAGTCGTCGCACTTATTCTTGACCATCGCCAAATCGTCAAACTCAAAATCTAATTCATCGGGGAGCAGCACGAGGCTGTCCGCGTCAAGCCAGAGCACAACCTTTCCAGAAGGAATTGAACCCAACCATTGGCGCAGCAGAACGATCTTGTCCCAATGCGGCGAGCGCCGCACCTGCAATCGCCCGTAGGAAGGGTGATACTCGTGCTTGTTCAGGACTGTTCGGTGATGCTCTTCGCAGAGTTTTAATAGCGCCGTGTGCGCGCCAGAAGCGTGTTGCAGAACAATCATTAGCTTGTCGGTGGAGGAGGACCAAGGCAAGTCTTCAATTGTCGCATAGCCCGAATTCCCGGCTGGATTGAATGGACTGCGCCGCTGATCTCTCGCCGACCAGCGTTTCTATCGCCGTTCCTGCCTTGAGTAAATCGCTGCATTGGTGGAATGTTGCGCGCCCATTGTCGGTCTTGTCGTCTTAAATCATCAAACAGCATTTATCTGTCCTCAAAATCACCTTTGGCACGGGCCTTTGCCATTTCATCATCCTGGATATTGTGGGCTTTCATTCCGCCCGTAGGAGACTTTCCGAGCGCTCCGAGATTGACGGTGGGCGCACCAGGACGATTCACAAACTGACGGCGAGCCGAAACAGCATCACCAATTGAAGCACCAGCCCGATTTCGGCTATCCCAGAGGCGCGTGCCCTTTGGGACTTGTCCAGAAGTGTTGTTTCCAGGACCAGCAAACGAGTTGAATTGGTGTTGCTCGGCGACGGATTTGTAATTGCGCCGGTCATAGGCGTCTGCCTTACGAGTGTCGGCGATTCCGGCAGCAGCGTCATTCAGGCTGGTCTTTCCATTGATAGAACCTTGTGAAGGCTTGCCCATTGCGTTCATTATGTCGGTCTTGCCATTGATAGAGCCAGAAGAGGGTTTGCCAAAAGCAAATTCACCCAAACCACCAGCACCAACCTCCTGACCATTGGGCATAACCATAGAACCCTGTCCTGCGTCTCCACCAATCCTGCGTCCTTGCTGTCGCCGGTCTCCACCAGCGCCAACCTGTGGAGCATCTTTGCGAGGTCCGATTGTTCCTTCATCATAATTACTTTCTGTTCCTGGTGCGGTGGTCTTGCCTGTGCCAGTGCCGGTTTCCTTGTATTGATAATTGTCGGTCTTCTTAACAGGAGGAACCATTCCCGGCACTCCATACCACGAAGATAGACGAGGACCACTCGGAGTATCTTGAATTGTTATAGGCTCACTACTGGTCAGGTGAATTATCGTTTCCTGCTGGTCGCCTGGGCCAAGCCCAAAAACAAATTCCTGAGCCTTTGAAACGCCATAACACGGCACGAGGTTATCACCAACCAGCCTGATAGAAGTCCCTGGGGGATAGTAGGGTTTAATCCCGTCCAACACGATAACGCCGGAGATTTCAACACGATTAACGTCAATCTGTCTTAAAGACGCGTGTGTCATCTCACGCCCTGTGGGGTCAGGATTGAAAACGTCTCCTGGTCTATCAGTAAATAACTCACTACCAGCGACGCAACGGTCAGGGAAGACGGCAATGTTCTGATTTATCCGCGCCCAGCCTAAAGGACGGCTTGAAATTCTTAATTTCTCCGTGTAGTCCATTGGTTCGGCTGCTGCTACATAGGCAAATTTAGGAGCGCCGCTTGATTTGCGCAACATAGCGTTGTTGACATCATCATTATTGAAGCCGACTATTGGTAAATCGTGCTCAACAGCAAGTGTAATCCTGATATTGCGAGCGAAGATACCCTTACCAGGAGTATCCTTGACGTTATAAACGATTGGAATAGGGTTGTTATTCTCATCGGTCTCTAAATCTTGGATTTGAAATGTTAATGAACCACCAGATGGAGACGAAATGTTCGTATCATTAGCCATACTGGTAGCACGAGCGATTGGAAAATACACCGTTTGACTATTCGGATCAAGGCTTTGTCCATCAAAGGCAGTTCCAGGCAACCAAGGCTCTAGTCCATTTAAGGCATCTTGGCTCTTCGGTTTCATATTAGGACCACCGCCATAATACTGATAATATTGATTTGGCGTTTCAACTATTCTATACTCAAATCTTGCTGGTAAGGGTATCCAGTTGCGAGGGTTTGATTGACTCTCGTTATAACCAGTAAGCAATTGTGGCAATATCTCAGGGTTCCTACTGGATACGGGCATCGCTGACCATTTAGTGCCGGAAAATGGACCACCACCGGCTTTGGTGTTATCGACTTGATAAGCACAATAAACCGTCGGCCAAATAGCATTTGCTTCAACAATAGCCCGTGGTAGATACGTCTCGTTGTCGTTTGGATTGTTTGGGTCGTTGTGGTCAGTTTTATGGTTCTGAATATAGTCCTTCCAAGCTTGCTCATCGGCTGGCGTCCAAGCAGGAACTAAGAACCCCTCACAACCCGGAATTCCATCAACAATGCCGTTGCTCGTACCATTGGGAAGAGGATTAAAGAAATTCGTGCTCATAAACCGCTCAACTGCAGGACGATCTCCAATAATGCGCGTTTGTTCGAAAGCATTGCTATCGTTTTCTATGATTTTGGCATACTTGATGATGTTGGCGCTGTCAATCACTGTCTCAAGAGAAGGGTTGCCGTAGGTTGGCATATAGAGCGTCGTGCCGGTGTTGCTTTTGGCATACATCGAGACAAAGCCTACTTCACTGACGAAATTACCCTTGGGAGTGAAATAGACCTCGTATGCGCCTACTTTCTTGGCAGTCTGCGTCAGAGCATCCAATAGAGACGTGTTGTTTAAATCAAAGTGCTGGATCGTTCGTAAAGTACCAAGCACTTCTCCTGCTTGCTTGGGCCACGAAATACCGTTAGGTAAGTCAAGGTTTCCAACGTCTATAGGAATGTTGGGACGATTAACTCCCTCTGCTATATAATTCCAATCACGCAGATAGAGCACAATGTCGCGAGCCGTCCAAGGTCTGCTCTTTAGAATAGCATAACCGATTGGTGGAGGAGCGAAGTCTTCCTGGTCAAACTGCTGGCTATATCCAAACCTGAATGAAGGAGCGAACCTTGGTCCATAGGGCGTGTCCAAACAATCAGGATAACCAAAATAATTAAATATGAGCGGCTTGTTAATCCAATAGTGCTTGAGAGTGTGAGGGTCATAAACCATCCGTCCAAAGCACGTGTATTTGGTGAAAAGCCATTTGTCTTCGAATATCGCACTCTCTAAACTATCAATTGAGGTGTCGTGTTTGTGCTGAGTCAACCAGCCGCAGAGCAACACTGCCGCTCTGGTTGCAGTCTTCATTCTGAATTCTGCCCGCGTGCGAAGCTTGATTGTGCCTGCTGGCCCGTCCTGCAAGAGCGCCACTGCTGGGCCTTGCTCATCCCATAGGGTTTTAATTGGTATCGTGCAGTGAGCATATGAAATCTGGTCGCCGGAAACTTGCGTGCAGGAGGTTCCCCACCGAACGTCTGCTCCACTGAATTCCTCGCCTTCATAAGGGTCATCTTGAAACGCTATTATGGCTTGTGCTCCCAATACATCCTTGGCAATACCTGTGTTGGCAACTTGTGCAGTATTACCCATGGTTTATCCTATAATTCCCGGCTGACCTAATTGGACCGTCGCCGACATATTGATTGGTGGGTTTGGAGCGTCGCTGGAAATGTAATGGGTCTTGATTGTATGGTTCTTGGAACGAGTACCAGCATTTGAGACAAACACCCAATGTACAACATCAACATCAGGGTCTTCACCATTAGAAGCAGAAGCAATACATCTATAAATTACGCCGTCAAACACAACTAGACTGTTTATCGGATAATTGGTTTGCATTTCTATAAATGTTGGAATGGCGACGCTATTTGAGCGAGCCGCAACTGTAATGTCATATTCACCATCGCTCGGAACCGTATAAGTCAAGGTTCCCTTTACAAACTGCATAGCCGTGCTTGTCTGGTCAGCAGCCACAGAAGCCACAGGAGAATTTAAGTTTATCGTATCGGTCATCGTGTGAGGAATGACGTATAAGTCAAAGTAATCAACTGACGCTCCAGAATTATCTAAAATCGCGGATGCCTGAACCGTCAGAGTGTGAGAATTCGTGATGGTTAGTTTATCTATTCGAGCGTCTGGTGGATAGCCGCTAATCGGCGTACCATCGGAGCCTAGAGTAAAGTCAAACTCTCTGTCGGCCTTCTCCTGCCGGTGATGCTTCGTGGCTCGGACGATCACGCCATACTCAGCAGGAATTTGCAGGGGAGTAATTAAGTCGGTTAGAGAGACGGCCAGAGCAGTGATGGTGATGTTGTGGGAGCCGTCGGGAAGGGCGTAGTGTCCCGGCTTCCCATAAACGGTGTTGCCAATGGCGGCCAGAAGGCTCCCATATCCTGAAATGATAGCATTCTGAAAATCAGAGAGAGAGAGTGAACTAACGGCATTTGCGCTGTTGGTCAGGCTGTCAAACTGGTTGTCAAAAGATTTGACGAATGCCGAAACATCCAACCAAACGTTGTTGCCAAAGGTCAGCAGGGCAGAGTGCAGGATGGTCTTTTGAAATTGCAATTCACTAATGAATAAAGCAGGGCTTGATAGAAAACCGAAGGCAAGATTGGCGACGACGCTATCAACAAAGGAAAGCAGCGTGTTATAGTCGCTGGTTCGGTCAAGGGAAGCATTGCTGAATAAATCGTAAAAGTAGGGCGTGCCGGTTCCTGGTTCAAATTGAGCCTTCATACAGGTAATGGTGTTGGTCAGCGTGGCGTCGTTAAGAATTCCTCCAATTTGATGACTGGCTGGTATGATGATCGGGAGCGCCAGCGTATTGCCAGAATGATCGTTAGACGCAGTTAATGATATTCGCCAATAAGAGCCAGCATCAACTACGGAAACAGAACCAGCATGAAACAGCGTGGCTACCCCTGTGTTGGTGTTCAACCAAGCACCAGGACTGATTTCACTACCGTTCTCAAAGTCTATTTCTATTGCCGGAAACACTGTGGCTGAAGTAGTCTTTAGAATATAAACTGAAAACGTATATGCTTGGGTATCGTCTGGAATTGTGAAGGTTTGACTGGCGTAGCTCAAGATAGTATTAGAAGCATCGGTAATTGTGTTAGCCGTGCTTGATGCGTGAAATAAATACCACGCTGCATTTGTGAAGTCATTTGGGCTAACCAGCAAATTACTAAAGGTAGCGGAAGACGCATTAGCCAGCGTGGTCAATATTGAGGTTTTCAAATCTACAGGGCGGTTTGATTTTGAAGCATAAATATCATAAGTGCATCCCGGCTCGCCAGCGTCCCAATTTATCGTGATTTGATTGCTGCCATTGGAGACGACCGAAGTGATCGTCGGTGATGCTGGAAGAGGCGAGATAATCTTTGGGCTGTCAGCAGGCTCTATAGGATTGGTCTCGACGTTGCCTTCATCATCGACCGACAGGATATTCCAGTGATGAATGCCGGGCTTGAGCCTTGGCGTTTGATAAACGAACAAATCACCGCCATTATCATACTTGATGGCGTTGGGTGTCCGCGGATATGCCAGAATTCCCTCGGTCAAACCCGTCTCGTCGGTACTTCCTGTGGCTCCCGTTGCGTCTCCTGAAGCCAGCCAGTGCAACTGGTACGAGAAGGGCCACCTGACTTCAAGAAACCCCGTGGAAGGCCCTACGTCGTGGCTGTAATTCAAGGTGCAGGGAATGGTCAGACCCGATCCGCTCGCCGGTAAACACGTCAGAGGACCATTGCCCACTCTGCTGCCCGTCGCCACAAGCTGGTTGCGATTCCACCAGGAGACGGTATGCACAAAGCCTTCCGTGGCCGTGTCAATTGAGGTGATTGTGTAGGTTAGCCTTGCCCTGGTGGGTATTTCGCTGTAGACATCACAATTGACGCCGCGTTTAGCTCCCTGGACGGTGATGTTTGAAAGCTGATTGTCGCCATAGACGGGGGCGAGCTTATAGTTGGCTTGCCATTGGAAGGTCAACCTGTCGGCTGTTTCTAATTCGAAAATCAAGGCATCGGCTGTGGGTATTTGATTGCCTTCGAGCAAGGCCCAATCGCCAGCATCTTCGATATAGATGTTGCCAAAATCATTTCCTGGGCTAAATGGAACCGTGAGTTGAATAAAGCCAGTCTTCAGGTCCGCATAAAAATTGCCCAGATAGAGACCATCCCGGAAGATTGCAAAGTATCGTCCTCGATACGGACCCCAAACTTGGACTTCTAATATGAAGCCGCCTGAACCAGGAATGATTTCCGTGGCAATACTGACATAATCACTGGTTAAACCGGGAGCTGAACTGCAAAGCATAGATTATCCTACTATTACTCCCGTCCTTCGGTTTTTATGACCACAAACCACGTCGGCAATCAATGGGCGGAACCCAGCCTCACGGCAATCTCTCGAATACGCGCCGCAAGGACCAAGCGAAGCGCGTTGGCCGTCAGCCTGATAGACTTGGACATCAAACCCGTGTTGAAAGTCAACTTTCTCAAGAGCCTTCCTAGAAACCAACATACAACCTAGACCGGCCATATCACAGCTAACCACGCTTGGCTGTGGGTGTCTATAATGCACAAGCTTTTCCGCTGCCCAACACGCAGCAACCCACGCCTTTCCGGTGATCATTTTGTACCAGCCATAGAGCAAAGGCTTCCGCTGCAAAATAAGTCTAGCGAGACCATCCGCTGGCGGAATAACGTCATCGTCCAACCACCAGAAATAGTCCGCGTCTGAAGCCAAGGCCAGCTTGCGCGCAGCCTGCCGATTGAGGGTTGAGCCATTGCTGTATTGTGCGCGCTGCTTAATAGGATCAACTTTTGGCTGGGAAATGAAATGGGTCATGACCGAGTAGTTTGAATAAGTCTGATTGCGAACGGTTTCGGCACATTCCGGCTCAACACCATTCAAAGTAGGGATAACGATCAGGACTTTTGGGTTCATTATTTAATCCTTACGATAGCGACGGCGGTGTAGTAAGGCTGCTCGGCGACTGTGCTATTTGTACAGGTTGGAGCAGGACCCGCGATTACGCTAAAATCACTACCAGCAGCGACACAAACTGTACCACCGAATGATATATAGTGGAGATGACAAACGGCTCCGCCTGAATTGCCGGACGTTGTGGATGGTTTCAAATAAAACTGGTTGAAAGGATATATCGCACCATTTAAATCTGGAAGGGTAATGCCATGCAACGGACTTGAAGGGTCAGTTATAACTTGCCCATTTGCTTCCAAGAAATTTGGGGGGAGCGTTAATGGTGTGCCAGTGATGTGCTTTAACCAATACACAACTTCGCCAATAGGCGATAATTGTTTGATTTGTAAAGCGCTTGTCATCGGTGTGGCAAATAATTGAGCGATATTGTCATCAATCACTTGTCCCAACACAAAAGAAATCGTACCAGGACTGCCGGATAAACTGCCAGTGTTTGAAAGATAAATGGCTGCTGCTTCTGCACCAACTGTTCCACCGTGCCCTGCTGAGCCATCAAAATCGCCCTGGGCAAGCCAGAAGTGGTCCAAATAACACGCCTGATGTGTGCCGATCTCAAGAATTGAGCTTACGAAGCCTATGACATTGGCATGTGTTGCGTCTGTCGCATTGGCCTTGGCGACAGTGGCTATTTGCTGGTTCTTTTGACCTGTATTGACCAGATAAACTGGGTCGCCGTGGGCGAGTATTCCACTGATATAAAAGGGTTGCCGATAGCCGTTAGAACTGGTGCGCCCATTGATTAGAGCCAACGCCTCATTTTCAAGTCCAACAAAGTCGTTGGCTGTGATGCGATTTTCTGTGAGCGTTGGGTCGTTATATAAATCAGGGTCAACCTTAGATACACCCTGATAGCCGTCCTGTAAAGCATTGTTGGGATTTGGACTGTAGTTGAATGTTGCTTGCGGCATTTAAAACCTCTAATTATCGGTGCTCCATTGCGTCCATGTGAATGCGCATTTTTCACAAACAGAACCATTGATTTGAGTCTGTAAAACCTTCTTGGCGCTTTCTAATTTGCAGCCGTTAAAAATCTGACCATCGGGCATTGTGATGGTGTAGCGGTTAAGCGCTTCACAGAGGGTCATAAAGTTCTCACGCAAAGTCTCAGCCTGGGCTTTGGTGCCTATGAAAAGCAAATCAGCGTATATGCCCTTGATGCCAAACGGGTATCTGCGCTTTGTGGCAACGCCAGGAACGCCAGGAATCCAAATCTTGGTTTCCTGATAATTTCTATTTGTTGAGTACGGGGGATTTCCGGATAGATCGTCCGCGCTTGGGAGACAATAATAAACATCACTGACTGGACCTACATTATTGTTGAACGCGTCTATAAACGAGTTTAAGGTTTGACCTGAGACTACGAAGCCTGCGCCAGCACTCATTCAAGAAAGTCCTCGTTTTATATTTGAATGGGCTTGTTTCTAATCTCCTGAACGAAGGCGTGCTCTTGTCATACAACTTTTGGCATAATTTAATTTGGCGAACGTGGTGCTCTGTAATATGCTAAACTCCTGCTCGGCTGACCTAAACGTCGTGCCGGTCATAGGCTCATAGGCTTTGCGTGCTCGCTCATACTCAATCATATTTCCAGTGCTCATCGCATCACCCATAGCGGCTTGGGCCTCATCTCGATAGCGTTTAATGTCGGCTGTCCATTGCTTGCTGTCCATCAACCACGAGAAGAAGGCTGGATAATTGCCTGACGCTGCGGCTTCTTTCCACTTTTGCGCGGCAGCACCCTGCAAAGCGCGCGTCTGTGCTCCCGGATTATTGATGCCGGTCTCCTGGGCAATGTCTCGCTGATATTTTGCTAATCCTCTTTGGTTCTGCTGTTGGACGCCAAAGGCGAATTGGTCCTGAGACGAGGTATAGCGGCCATAAAGCCTGTTGAGCCTGATCTGCTTCTCGCGGGCCGTCTCGCCGTACTGAATGTCGGCGAAATTAGCGCCCATTTCAGTAGCCGTGCCAACACCGGTAATGATAGCGCCAGCCACTGGATGAAACTTTGAGACTACCCCGCCAGCAGCGGCAATCGCTTGGCCGATAGCACCGGCCTTCTCGGTTCCTGACCCTTCAAAATAACTCTGCGATAGATTGCCCAGCCCTCGGAGCGTGGCTTTGGTTAAACCAGCAATCGCGACTCCCCTACCAATTGCGCCAATACCTCTACCCAGAAAGCCACCGGAAAGCCTTTCGGCTCGATCCTCCATCGCCGATAACTTGTCTTCAAGTTTCTTGTCCTGTATCTGGTCTTTAAGGTCTTGCACCCTGTTTTGGTGCTCTTCTACGGTCTTAATCAACTGAGCGGGAATGGCTTTGTTTTCTCTGGCGAGCTTAGCCATTGCCTTTTGAGCATCGTTGAGTTTCTTGGTCTCTGATTTAAGACGGTCAGGCAGAGTAATGATTTTTGCCAAATCAATATTTAAAGATATTGTGGGGGAACCAGGCATATCAAGCCGCCTTCCTTGAACGCCCTCTCTCGGCTTCCCTAATGATGATATTCACCTGCTCTTGAAAAAGTTTGATATACTCCTGCTGGACAGCCTCTTTCTGCGTTTCGGTCAAATAAAAGAAAGGATGCTTGGGATAGACTTTGATGCTTCCAAGGTCTATGTTCCGCTTGTCATAGTGAGCCTGGGCGCGTTTGCTCACGGCTTTTTTGCTGTATGCTGCCTTCTTAATGGTCTGTTTCGCCTTTGCGCCCAGACCGGAGCCGAACTTATAAGCGCGGCCAGCCTGTGGAGCAGGGTGATTATGATGTCCCGGCTGATGCACCGCCCCGTAGTTCTGGCTTGCTCCATAGACATAAACTTGATTTGCAAATCCAGGAGCAAAGCGTATCTTAATCATTCCCGGATGGCCGGTATCGACATCCACAACACAACCAGAAACAGCAGCAGCATAAAGTTTGCCCGTGCGCTGGCGCAGTCCAGACGTAGCATAGTTAGCATCAAGGAACTTCCGATGAACTGTCAGCCGCTTGCAGACACGATAATGAAGTTTATTGACCGCTTTGGCTACAGCCTCTAAACCGTGAAAGACGTTGTTTAATCGTTGGACATCGTGGACAATCGTGTCCAACTCTCGACCATAGGATAATTTGGAAAGTTTCCTGCGAACATCATCATAAAGCGCATCAACATTCATTACTGATCCAATAAAGACAGATCGGCCTTGAATTCATCAAAACTCTTGACCCTGTGGGCGACGACTAGGGCGGCTCGTTGCTTGCGCGTGCGTGGTAAGAATTCGAACTGTCCGTGCGCAAGGTCTAATACTGCTGTCAAATAAAGATCAAACTGGACCAACTCGCCAGAATTGTCCTGTCCCTGGGGAACATCCTCCTGGGGAGTATCCTGGGGAATTGGTTCGAAATCTTGTGAAGCATGGCTCTCCAATTCCTTGGGAGTGCCCTTGATTTTGGCATATTCGGCGTCGGCGGCTTCGTTGGAGAGTTTGATAGCCTCTTCATTGGACTTGCCAGCCCGTAGCGCCGAACGCATAGCATCAGCAGCAGCGACGTTGGTTGCCTTGATTACTTCTGAAGGATTGACCGTCGTAGGAGCCATTCATTAAGCCTGTGTCAGAGTTGAAGCACCAAGAGACCTGAAGGAGTGTTTGTAAATCGCCAAATCACCCGCACCGCCCTTGGACTTTGAAACAGCATAACAATACATATTTGTGATGGTTGTGGTTAAAGTGTTTCCGCCTGTATCTCTGGTAATAATGACCAAACTATGATTTGCTTGGGCTAAAGCAATCGGAGAATATAAGAAATCGACTTCAGCAGAAAAGGTAGAACGATAGCGCCCAAGCACATCATCATTTACGCTGTCCTCATTTTGAATTGCCCGAAGTTCTTCTAATTGCGCCCAGGTGAAACCTTGACAATTGCCAACCTGACTTCCCCAAGTCGCGCTAACGTTGAGTAATTCCGGAGCGGCCATAAATCTTTCCTTTTCAAAAGTCCTATTTTATATTTGCTAAGAACCGTGGCTGAATTCTATACTCAACTGGTAAAGACCTGTGGGAGCATCATTGTCAAGGAAGGTCTCTACGTCGGCTATGGTGATGCCCGACGGGTTAGGGAGCGCCGTCCAGCTACCAGGAGTCCCAAGTGTATTCCTCATAGCAGCAACGACATCCTCTTCATTCAAATATTGGAAATTGGTCTTGCTGGGGATTGGGAAGTAAAACTTCACAGGAATAGTGAATGCACCCAACTGTTCCTGAATTGAATACTCACCCCATTTGACCGGCTCAATCTGCACGAAGTATGAGTTAACCGCCACGTCTTCAAAGAATTCCTGGGAAGGGTTCTGGTCATAAACGCCAAGCTTGATACGGCTGGCCGTCAATCCAGAGATAGTAGAAAGTATTGTTTGTGTGCAAAGGCGAGCGTTGGCTTGTACTGACGTATTGGGCATTACTTCAGCCTTCTCACGTGCGTTCTGACAGCAGGAACTTTATAGACGGCGCGCACGCTATCCGATTTAACGCCATCACTAACCACATAATTCACATCATCAAAGGGGATCACGTCGCCCTTCTCAAAAGTATCGTAGATGAAATCGGGCATGTAGACGACCACCGGACCAGCGGTGTCCTCGATTGTGATTTGTTGCCGCGCAATGGTGAACATACGGCCAGTCTTTGTCGTGTCAGCACCCAGCACAAGCTCGCTGAGGTTCGTCTCGTCTCCGATGAGCATCCAGAGATTGAACGTCGTGCCACGGTGAATATAGGGAACCAACTCGCCAAAGGCTTTTGCCGCCTCAAGCGCAGCCGCAGCAAACGTATCTCGGATGTCTTCTCGCGGAGTCCCCATTGGATCACCTCACAAGGGGAATGTAGCTTTGATTTTGGGCGTCTTGCTGGCGAGCGAGCACTTCATGATATTTGTAATAGGGAACGATATACCGGACGCGCTTGGCAATTAAATTGCGCTTTTCATCCCAAGAATAATTCAAGCCTTGCAAATCACTGGCACCGCCAGATTCAATTCTTCCGACATTCAAGCCAATGCTATCCCACTCGGTCAGATAAGTGATTAGCTTCGTTTCTGAATCGCTTCCCCCGATGGAGTTCAAAAACGACAGGATCGCTTGCTTCGCAGCCCCAAGAATCGGCTGATTGATGACCGTTGAGTAAGCTTGGCCCATTCCATCAATGACGGAATAAGAATCGGTATAGGGAACATCCAGGATTTCAAAGAGTGAGATTTGCTGCGAAACTGTGAGCGATGTTGTGGGCATCTAATTCTCTAAAGGACCTCAAAACAGAACCAAAGGGTTGTACTTAACGTGGCGCTCACGCAAACACGCCTTCCGTCGGCGCATGGAATACGCATTGCGAGACCCTTAGTTATCAAAAACGAGCCTTCATTCTGCTCGTTATTGGAGATTTGAATATCCTGATCGGTCGAGAAGAGCACAAGCGTCAACGCCGTAAGAGGCGGAAATAAGACGACCATCACGCCGCTTTCTGGAGTTGCTTCCAGTGCTACAGGGCTAACAACACCATTGGCATCCTCATAAATTAAACCGGCAGGCACTTGAATGGGATGGTAATTCGCATCTGTCGGAAGCGTCGCCGATAACATCATTTCTTCTCTTTCTCATCCAGAGAAGCCAAGACTTCCGGCATCTTTGTCATGTGCGTGTAAAGAGCAGCTTCAGCGACCATCTGGGAAGTCTTCTTGCGAACTGCCTCTTCCGCAGCAGCCTTACGAGCCGCAGCATCTTTGGCTTGCTTGGCTTTGACCTCGGCGTCCGTTGCTAAACGCCAACCCGTCTCACCCGGCCCAATAGTGCAAAGTTTCTCACAGTACATTGGCGCGCCAATTTCACCCGGCTTGATATTCCAATAACGAAGTTGGTTAGTTCCACGGTGAACGACGGGAACAGCACTGAGTGGAATGTTCTTGGCCGCAACAAGCTCTCGAATGCGCGCGACATTGCTTTTTGAACCGCTAATGCCACCTTGATTATAAATCGGTTGGCCACTGGGTTCCTGCCACGGACGGATTTCCTTCTCTCGTGGATCAAATAAAACGTCTGGCATTTGTGCTTTTCCTCGGATGAAAGGGGAGGATCGTCCTTCTTGATCCTCCCCCATTGAAAGATTATTAGCTGAGCAGCAAGGCAATCCAATCCTCACGCCCAAAACCCTTGCCATAGAGCGAGTGAATCTTCATCACGTCGCCGCCGTGGGCTTGGTCGTAATACTTTAGGATTTGGAACGCTATTCCACTATCGGGGTCTCGGAAGTTCATCGCTTCGACACCGGGAGAGGTGGGAATTGGCAAGTCTAACATCGCAACCAGGATTGCGTCTTTCGAAAACAAGAAGTTGTAGACGGTATCAACGCTATCCGTGTTAGCACCCGTTCGCTTCACGTTCTGAGACTCAAAATGGCGAGCACCTTTCCAATAAGTACCATCACCATAAGTTGTCTCTACGTCAGGTGAAGTACGACCGGTGTATGCCCACTGTCTGAAGCCTGCCAAATTCGAGAGCGCCACGAAGCTATATGGACCAGGTGAATAGAACGCTGTCAAAGGCACGTGGTCAGGAACCTGAGCTTCGACCAAATCAGCACGAGCAGAATCGTAAGTAGATTCACTCAAGGCCGTAGCTGGTGTTCCGAGCACATTGGTTGTTGCCGTGCTTGCTAAGGCGCAGATATCCTGTTCAATGACATTGAACAGAGAATACATTCTGCCCTGAATAACAGGAGGAATGCTGCGACCGCCATCGAGGGCTTGTTCTATTTGTGTAAAGCCGAAGACAACGGTTTTATGAACGTTCAAAGAAATGTCAACATACCCAGCGTTCAGGGGATTACCGCTGACTAACGTATCGTCTAAATTAGGGGTCGTGCCGTCAACTTCATCGTTGACAGTCGTATTGGAAGGAGCCAGCATAAAGCGGGCAGTACCGTGAGCAGCTTTGATCTGCTCCCCGTCGGTATTGCAGAACTTTAAGATGCGACCCTTATTGCGTTTCGCTTCCAAGAAATCATCGGCAAGCACCGTCATGATGCTTCCAATTCCAGTAGAGGCTGTAGAGGCTGTTACCAGAGCATTACCCATTTGTTAAGAACCTTTATCTCTTCATGTCGCGCTGAGCCATTGACCACCGTTGAGCTTGGGTTAATTTCCCGCGCTCTTCTGGGCTAAGCTCCGCATATGTAGGCCCACTTGAAGAAGAAATGGCAGTGCCAGAAGATCGGAGACCGCGAGCATTAGGAGCAGAAACGGGAGGCTTAAACATCTGCCCCTCTGGTTTCTTCATGAAGTCTGCGACGATATTTGAAATGGGAATCGGTTTATTAGGTTCAAGATCGTCGTAGTAACTAACGCTATCGTCGTCTTCAACTTTTATCCGTTTGCCAAATTCTGCATCAAACAGAGTGCGGAAAGCCTTCATTCGGTCTGCGGGAACCCCGGCTGCTGAAGCGGCTTCATTTATTACCGATTCGCGCAACCGACGATCACCACGAGCCAATTTATCTTCCGCAAACTTCAAGCGCTCCTGGACTGTCTTCTCTTGCTCCGGCTTAACCTCGTCCTTGGCCGTCTTTCGAAGGCGGCTAATTTCCGCTGCTACGGGGTTAAGCATCTCCTGAAAAAGCGCCTTCGCTCTTTCCTCGGTGAGACCTGCTGTTGCACCCCCGTTGGCCCCTGGTGCTTGGGGTAGCGCCTGAGTTGTTTGCGCAGCGTTGGCGTTGGCTGCGTTAATTTCCGTCATACCCTATATTTGATTCTGCAGTTGGCTGCGGTGTTGGGGTGATAGATTCCCCAACAGCAGGCTTTTGACCTCTCACGGCTTGGCGTATTTTCTCTTTGGTGGGCGCGTCGGCATCCTGACACATTGCCAACTCTAATTTTTGAAGGGCAAAGTCTGCGGACACTTCCGAAATAGGCAGCTTGACGAAATCCGAAGTTTTCTTGAGCAGCAATTCAATATTTTGAACGTCGAATTTGTCTAATCCTTGGATTGTGATCTCAACATCATCATCACCACGGACTTTCTGAACCAAACCAACTGACTGCTTGACGCTATTCTTGACAGACGACGCAAACACGGCTAATAAAGTAGCGAGCAAGCCTTGATCGTAGATTTTGGATAGCGCCGTCTGCCGTCCTGCTGATGGCATTGACGCGGAATTGAGCGCCATTGCCTGGACCACGCCGAAAAGATTCTCTCGCTTGTCGTCGGCGTTCTGCGTCAAAGCTTGAAAATGCGCGGCGTTGGGTATTTCGTATCTGAATGACTCACCAACCCGCAGCTTGAGCACGGCAAGCTCGTTGGCAGTGATTGACTTGACATCCTGGTCGGAATTCAAAATCGGCAGGGCAAGCGCCGACGTGTCGAGGGCGAAATCAAGACTGGCTTCGCGATTGAAGATTGAAACAGCCAAAGGATATAGGCGCTGCATCACCCAAAAGCAAGAATCCAACGGGCAGGCAATGATTGGCAGAGCGCCGAGCGAATGGGCAGTCTCACTTTTCAGCTTTGCAACGGCGTCCTTCTGCCAGATACCTTTGCGCGCATCTTCAATAGTGCGAGTCGCTTCATATTCATAAATCGCTTCATTAGTGATAAAACTCCAAGTGTTGCGCTCAAATGCGACAGGACCCCACGTTTTCAATCTCACCGGCTCGGTCGTGTGAGTGCGTATCCAGAGCAAATTGCCTTCTCGGTCGCACTCCCAATCTTCAACTTCGGCTGCGCCCAAACCACAGATATTCGCGTCCAAAGCGCCAGCCTTGCGTTGGGAAGCTAAATCGGGATACTCTTCACTGGCTTCTGGAAAATCAATGCAGAAATATGCGCGGCGATGAACCATCATTTGTTCAAGGCGCGAGCGGCATAGACTGAGCAAGTCCTTTCCGGTGCCGTCAACATTGTCATTGAGCGAGTGGTAATAGGTAACTTTATCAGGAGGACCTTTTGCGAGGATTTGAGGCTGTGATTGAAGTGTAGCGGCAACGAGCCAATCTATCAGTTGGGCTGAATAATTTGTATAGGACGCCGAATTTAAGCGTTGCTGCCGGAACGCCTTTGCTCCTGGTCCTGGTCCTTGCTCAAAGGCTCGCGCACGCAGATATTTGGTTTTGTGCTTTTCAAATCTGTCCCCGCCCTCGTAGATGTCTTGATATTGTTCAAGTAAGTCAGGACGATAATCGGCGTGGTATATCAGCAATTCATCATTTACGGAAAGCGCGGCTTCAGCCATAGAGATTAACCAACCTTTCTCGCATATTCTTCAAGACTAAATACTCTTGCGCCGCTGACCACGGCTCGCCTACCCTTCGGCCAAAGACTGAAATCTCTACCATATTTGCGTTTTCTGAATTGGCAGCTCATGCACAAGACTTGAAGGTCTTCTCGCTTTGGTTGTTTTAATAATTGGATATAAAACGGATCACCCATACCCTTGAAACCGCTAATTCTTCGGTCTTTAACGCCATCGTCGTTGATATGGTCTAATGAGAGGACTGCGATATCGTCGTCCTGGCAAAATGTGCAACTACCATTTCCGTATAGATTCATTACCGCTACTTTTCGGTCATGGCGTGATTGACGGTTTTTTGCCTTCTCTTTGGCTCTATACTTGGCACTTCTCTTTTGGTAAGCACGGCAGCAAGCTCGGCGTTTATTAACGTCGTACATTTGAAGAATCCTCTATGGGTAGGTTTGAATGAGAGCTATAGCCAAGAACCACCAGCGGTTGCAGGCTTTGGATCGCTATACCACCGCCTATGAAGACCCCACGCCGACATTGCAAGGCTGGCTACGGCGTCGTCGTGCCCTTGCTTACAGCCAAAAGTAGTTTTCGAGCCTCTCGACTGTAGAACGCGATAATTCTGCATTTGAGAAATGACAGCAGCGAACCTCTTCGGAACCTTCAGTCGCCTCTGCTCAGTCAATAACATCAAGTTGGAAATGATATCCCGCTTGGATTGAGATTCAGAATTTGGAGACCAATAGAATTCCCGAAGAGAATTCACCTGCTGCCGATAGACTTCAACGAAGGAATCATTACTACTGCGCGCACCACCGGAACCACCACCACCCGTGCTGTCGATAACTATTGGACAATCCCAATATCGGGATCGAGCGCCGACGCGCTGGGCCATAAGCTCGTGCGTCTGCCCAAGCTCGAATTCCTCGGCGTGCACGAGCAATCCATCGGAACGCAGGATCGTCAAAAATGTATGGTCTCGCGTGCGGCCAAGATCGAGACCACCGATAAAGCCGAAGGACTTTTCAGGACCTTCGGGAGGGTTGGCGTCGATGATGCATTGATTAAAGTAGGGGAAGGCTGTTGAATTGTCCTGACCGGGAATGCAGAGATATTCACTGTTCCACTGGTATTCCGGCGTAATGCTTTTCAGATCGGCGAGCCGCTGCTTGCCCTTTGGCCCTTGGAACGCTATGCCGGTGGGGGAGGGATAAATCCAAGTCTTCACGAGCTTGTCGCCGGATAGACCCCTCTGGCCCAAATCCCAAAGCCAATTTTGATGCGTGATTGTCGAGGTAATGTAAAGCTGGCTGTCGCCCGTGCTCATTTTGGGCAAGATAATTTTGGTGATTTCGTCGCCGGAAAGATCGTTGGCTTCATCACAAGCAACTATGCCGCCCGTCCAACGACCACCACGAAGGCGCTTTGGCCGCTCAAATGACCGGAATTCAAGACGGTGCTTTGTGCCTTTCCACGTAATTAGAGGGTACGGCCACAAGATCGGCTCGCCCTGCAGGAGCGAATCGAAATTCTCGCCGTCGGACATATCCCGGAAGAAATCTTTGGCCTGGCTTTGAATGGGCATAATGACCGCAGATTTGCCCTGATTTGAAAGCCCGATTTGGCTCAAGACCGCATATAGGAGAGTTGACTTGCCCCAACCGCGTCCGGCAATAAGCACTTTTACGCGGTGTGGATCATTGGCGATTTCAATTTGGGCTTGGGTTAGCGGGATCGTTACCAGCATCTTCCTCAATGCGTCCAAATTGAACTTTGATCACAGCGGATTGGTTGTCCTCCTGGGGAGCCATAACTCCGGTGCTCTGGCTGACAGCGAGAGCCGCTTTGACGCCTGGACCACCACCGGCCAACATTGCCGCGCGTAAACACTGCACGGCAAGAGGGCCAAGGCTCGAAAAATCCTGCTTGGCCTGCTCGACACACTCATTGAGAAAGGCGTTGCGCGCCCTGGTCACTTCGGCGTTGAAGTAGGGCCACGTGCGCCACCTGCGGAAGGTTTGGTCCTGGATATGAAGTTCGTCGAGGACTTCGCTTTTGGTCTTGCCAGCGGCCAGAAGGCGCACGGCGCGCCATTGCAGGTGCGAAAGCGCTTTAGGCGCGTTCGGGAGCGAAAGGACGGTTCCTGCGGGCTTCGCGGGCGTGTGCTGCACTGCTGCTGCCATACCGTAGATTTGCCGCGAGGGTGAAAGCAACGGCCAAGAGGGTTGGGGTCTCACACACGAAGGTACGCCCAACAGATATACCCCCCTATATGGGGGATTCCCCTACCATAAATAATTATCATCAAGCGTCGTGTAGGTGTATTCTTTATCCCCTACTATCAACACAAACCGTCGTGGTGCGTATTCTAAGTCCTCATCTTTATCCTGTGGTTTGATCCGTTGCCAATTCCATGTTGGATCGTTAAAAGTGTCATTTGTTTTTGGTTCATCCATTTAATATGTTTCCACAGTTGCCTTATACTGATAATCTTTATTCTCGCCTGGTTTAGCTGGATTGTCTAAGTGCTGGCGCTCGCATTCCTGGCAACGCTCGAACGCGGTCTTGTTCTTCTTCTGACCTTCAAATTGCTTATTACAGTAAGAGCAGACGTAAATGATTCTCATTGGGCTATCCCATCCGGTTTAGTGACCAGTGAGGCTTTGGCATCCAAAATAATCCGCTGCAACGCCGTAAACATCGGCGTCTCCGGTTCAATGTCCTTCATCTTTCTGGACTGTTCCACAATGAATCTATCAACTACGTCCTGTATGTCTTCTGTCGTCAAAGGTCAATCCTCCCGTGTATCTTTGCTAAGCTGGCTGCTAACCATTAACGCCACGCTTAACCTCGACAGCCTTATGTTTGTTCATCATCACAGACAAACTACCAAACACACGGGTATCAACCAGCGGCGCGCCGAACTCCTGCACCAGCAGTTCCTTGGGCTTGCTGGTCGTGAAGATCGTAAAGCATTCAGGGTCGTTATAGCGGTCGTTAAGCAGCTTAAACAATCCATTGCTAATTTGAGGGTTGGTGATGGCACTCAAGCCAAACTCGTCCAAAAACAGCAGCCCAGCGTTCCTGTAGGCCCTTAAGTGCTCCCCAGCACTGCGCTGGTCTTCGCTCGGAAAGCCTGTGGCGTTAAACAAATATTGATAGAGCGTAGCCCAATCAACAGCCAAGCATTTCTCCGTGCGCAACAAACACCCAAACACCGTTCCCCAGGCTGCGTGGGTCTTGCCCGCACGAGTAGGACCAGACAACATCAGGGTATTAAAATCACGTTTAACGAACGGAAGGACGGCATTCTTAACGCTTGGGTCTAAACTATCCCAATCAGCCTTACTGAAGCGCTTGGGAGGGCTGGAGGGCGAGAACCCTGAACAGCTACCTGACCACGTTCCGGTTAGCCACTGTGTTTTAAGTTGCTGAGTACGCTTATCAAGAAAGGCTTCTTCGTCTGTCATTGTCTTAATCTCCTAAAGTTCCTTGATTGAAATGTCCTTACCCCCAATAGGCTCCAGCCCGTCGGCTTCCTGCTCTGTAATGTTGGTGGTAGTGATGGCAGGAACGCTCTTGTTGTCTTTCCAGTTGAATACTCCCGAAGCTAAACGCTCTACGTTGTATCTCGGCTGACCATCAATGTCCTTGATCTCGAAAAGCCATTCCAGCGTTCTTGCTCGCTCTCCTGTCAACCTGAAATCCTTGCTGCTACGATTTTTGAACGCTTCTTTGAGTAGGTCTTCAAGTGCATCGCCGTATTGGTACTTCAATTCCTTAACGGCTTGAGTTATTCTACGAGCAACGCGGTCAGGGTTATGCAAGCCGTTAAGGCCAGCATCTTCCCAAAGCTCGATAACTCTATACGCACTGTCAAGACCATACATTTGATGGTCGTTATCACCCAAAAGCTTGCGCCAGTAAGGCATCACCTTTCCTGATGCGTCGGTGTGCTGCATAAACAGGTCTAACACCGATAAACCCTTGTTTTTGAGCTTCGCGAGCTTGTCGATCACCACCGGCTTGAGTTGCACCCCATTCTCAACCCAAACAGCCAGCGCTTGAACGATGGTGTTTAAGGGTGCTGGTTTGTAGCCTGCTGATGTGAGTTTGGTCAGGAGTGTTTGAGCGAGCGAGCGTTGATGATTAGTAATGTGCATATGATCGCGTGTATCAGCGCCAACTTCGCTGGGAAGGGTAGGCTTGTCCTCTGTTGCAAGAGCCTGCGAAGTTGGCAGTGTTGCGCTGGCTGGTACTTCCTGCGCGTCCCGTTGGCTGTCCTGAGGCTTGGAAGGCTTGGTTGGCGTTGTCGTGCCACTCGCCCATTCGGGCATTGCGGCGTCGTCGGCGTAGCCGTCTCCTTCGCCGCAACCCCGCTCTGCGTTCTCCGGCCCGGCAACGCCTCCCGCGCTTGCTACGCCAGCATTGAGCGTGGGATGGGTGCTGGTGGTTTCTGTTTCTAGCGAAGCCAGACGCAACTGTGCGGGTTTCTCCGAGAGGGTTTCTCTGTGCGGGTTTCTCTGTGCGGGTTTCTCGGAGGGTACCGGTGTCCGCTCGCCGGTCTTCCGTGTCCGCTCGCCGGTCTTCCGTGTCCGCTCGCCGGTCTTCCGTGTCCGCCTTATAGGACCCAAATGCCGGTCTTCCGTGTCCGGTCGCCGGTCTTCGGTGTCCGCCCTGGACGGAAACGCATGGTAGTTGATGCGACAGCGGAAACACGACTCACGCTCGCCGCTGATTATTTCTAGTATACCCTTTTTAACCAACTGCTGGATGATACGGCGTTGTTGTCGCTCATCAATGCCGGAGCCAGAGTCGAAGGGGTCAAGACCATCCTTCTGGCCCTTGGAAAGTGTCGCCTTATACACCCAAATAGTTGCGTCAGGATTATCGTTGTCGTTATTGTTTCGCCAAGAGTTTATGGCGATCAAAAGCGTCTTTTCTGATGGCGTCAGGAATTTGCCACAGCGCGCGATCTTGTTTGATAGGTAGGCGTAGTTTCCGCCTGCGAAGGTGTTGGATTCTAATTCTTTCATGACCGACCCTGAAAAGATTGGGACCCTCCTTTAGCACCGTCTGCCTTGACCCATAGAGTAAGTCAGGCGAGACGAAAGGAGGGTCCCATTATTCAGTTTTCGTTGTCGGTCTCTATGTTCTGTATCAGCAACAGAGTTGGGTGCTATTCAACTCTTGCCAAAGGTATGTTTGCCTCTCTATTTACCTCCTTTTTCAGCCATCTAACCTAATAGACTCCCCTCACCGCCACTTTCCTGATACCTCTTAAAGTTCTCCGAAGTATGCGTTAACAGCGGCTGCAAAAATTTCAATTGTAGGCGTTGTAGATTGGCTTGAATGTCGGCCAAACCCACAACGATCTCCTCCATTTCAACAGGGTTGAGCCTACAGGGATTTGGTGGGCGCAACAAATCAAACGCATCCTGCATTTGCTGTTTATACTTAGCACCATCAGTACCCTCGTCGTCATTTTCTTCTTTGTGAGTCATTTACCCTTCTCCTTGTGTTTACCATTCAATCCCTCCAACGTTGCTTCAACCTCCTGCACAGCCAGGACAATCGCCTCATTGCGCTCTCTGCCCTTAGGTTTGTCGTTCGCTTCGGCCATGAGAGACAAGCACCTCTCCATTTGTTGCTTGATATCCCAAGCCTCTAAATTCGTAGCGCCATAAAGGTGTAGGTTTTTCTCAGCGTCTTCCAACAATCCTTTGCAGAGTTCAACCATTTCAACAATCAAAACCTTGGAGGCTTCAATAGTGATAGCCTCCTTTACCACCTTGGCGATCTCCTCCCTCGGTTTATTATTGAGCTTGGCAAGCTCGCCTATCGGGTCGTTTTGTTCCATTTGTTCTCCGGTTTAAAATGCAGGAGTAGGATAGGGTTATGAGCCGTCCTACTCCTGCGCCAACCATCAACACAGCGCTGACGGTTTAATCCTTGGGCTTCCTGCCGCGCGGTTTGGGTGCGGGCAGGCCCAACGCCGCGCGCACGGCCACGAGCACCTGTCTGTCGGAAGCGTTCGCCGGGAGCGCGTTCGCCACTTCCAGCGCCTTGACGACCGTGCGCCACGCGTTTTTCAGCAGCACAACACTGTGTTTCCCGTTTTGCTTGCGAAGGTGCAAACCGTGGTCAGACGATCCGATAGTGTCGCCGGCCACCTTTTTAGCCCCGTCGGGGAGCATTTCGAAGGCGACGACAAACTCGTCGGCGACAGCCGCCCGGAGTTCTTCGTAAACAATGCTCTCGTCTTCGGCTGCGTTTTCAGCATCCTCGTTTTCGAGCATTCTATGAAACACTTCCAACCGCTGCTTGAAGGTGCTCTTGGTGGTGATCTTTTGGCTGACGTAGGGCGTCAGCTTATCAACCTCAACCTTAAATCGCTGCATGGGCATTGTTCTCTTCTCCTTTGGTCATGCCTTTAAAATAAATGGACCACGACGAGAGGCATTGGCTGGTCGTGGTCCAGAAAGTCAGTTGTCAAAGAGCCGTGCGGGTAAGTATCGTTTGGGCGACGAACGAGTTACGCGCCGCGATGAACCCTTTCCTGTTCGCCCGCTAACTTCGCCGTCCTTGTCCCGTTTGGGCGACGAAACGCAAGGGCGTAGAAAGCGAACCCTTTCTCCGGCAGGGGCAAAAAGGGTTCACAAAATGTCGTTGTCTCGCCGTCGCCCAAATGATAAAAGCTAAATATGGCACGAAAGAGAAATGGGCGTCCCTGCTTCACTGGCCCTCGTGGCGAATGGAGCGGACGATATGGCAACGCAAAGCGTTTCCGCCACACGCCGTATGTGTATAAGCCCTCTGTGCTGGTGCGACAGGACGAGCAAAAGCGGCGAGAGCAGGATGCGAAGCTTCTCGAACGTTTGCTCAAAAAGGCTCAAAAGAAGGCCGCGAAGCAGGACGCCAAGCAGGACGCCAAGCTAGAACGTCGCCGTCAGAGGTTGGATGCGTTGGCTGCGGTTTTAAAACCCTTATTTGATGCCGGTGCGCGCGTGTTGGATATGGCTGCCAAGCTGGATAAATCGGAGAGTCAAACCAAGCGCTTGTTGAGTAGCCTTGGGTTAAAGCGTCCGTCTGGTCGTCCGCGCAAAGCCCGTCCCACCGATATTAATCTCACCGACAACTGCAACATTTAAACCGCCCGCCAAAAGGGTTCTCCAAAGCGCAGTTGTCAAATTGTCGCTGAAACGGTACGTGCCACTGGCGCGGCAATTGCCCCGCAACCCAACCTACACAAAGGAGATCAAGATGAGCAAGTATTTGGTGAGACACTGTTTTACCACGACTGAATACTTTGTCGTTGAGGCTGAAAACGAGGACGCCGCAACCGACAAACTCAACACGGGCAGGATGATCACTGAGGAAGTTGGCAACTGGTCCGAAATCACTTGCGAAGGTTGCTGCGACGATCACGGCAATCTTGTGGAGGACAAATAATGAATGAACCTGAATCTAACCTCGATGACGTGGAGCAGGAGTTTGGTGATTTGAACAATTGCGACGTGTTCTTCTTTAGTGATTGTGATGACCGTCCTATGTATGAATTGACGTTTGAATTAACAGATACGAATAAGCTGCATCTTGAAGCCCTCTTTTATGAATTCGACAAACTGCATAAGTGGGTTGGTGAGCAGTTAATAAGGTTGAAGATCAAGTGCCCCTTTAAGCTCTGCTTGAAAATCGACGGACGGGAACACGGAGTGGACCCTGACGAGCAGTTCTTGTTGATCGGTCAAGACAACTATTACATTGAAATCATTGGTGTTGGCGATGCAATTATTCGCAGCAAGGAATGGTACGACCGGCCCGCGTAGCATCAAATTACAAAGAGAGGCTTGCTACGTTTGAATACAACCTGCCGCATGGGGCGGCAGGAGGGAAATCAAATGGTGCTGTTAAGCGTGAAACATCTTTTTCAACGTGGTGGTCGCTGGTGGACGAACTTCGCTCATCCGATGCTCCGGCGTCCGAACGGCAAAGCGCCGCTCATCAGGATCACGACCGGCTTGGAACTTCATCAAGTCGAGAGCGCGCAAGCTTGGAGCGATGCTATCCAGCAGTTCAAAGCCGACGCGAAGTGGCACAACGCCGTGATGTACGGCCAAGCGCGCAAAATTCACGAGGGAGCCGCCAAAGCGTTCTACACGCCGCTCAAGGGCAAGATCGACGTGGCGAGCGCCGTCAATCGAACGTACGTCAATTGGCCGGAGATCGAAGACGACGGATATTTCAGAGAGGAAGCGCTGACCATCGAGGAAGGTTTGCAGCGTGCGCGCATCATTGAAGGCGAAAACAACACGCTAAAGATCGAAGCTGCCGAAAAGGACGCCCTGATTGCCACGCTCAACAAAGAGTTGGGCAAGACGCTCAACGGCAAGGATTACAAACTCGCCGACGTGGTTCCCGGCTACATTGAATGGGGAACACAGAACGGCGGCAAGACCGGTAGGAAGTGGTGTCCAGAGCACGCCAAGAAAATCGGCGAATATTTGACCTATTGGCAGAAGAAATTCCACACGCTCGGCGAAATCAAGGTTATCGAGGTCGAGAAGCATCAGCGCGATTTGCAGACGACGCGCACGGGGAAGACGGTCGCCAATTACACGGGTGCGCTCAATTCGCTGCTGGAATATTGCGTTGGCCGCAAGCTGATGCTCACCAATCCGCTGCGCGGCGCGTGCAAGGTCGATTCAAGGGACAGGCAGGAGCGCCGAATTCTGACGCCCGAAGAAATCCAAGCGCTGCTGACCAACTGCTCGGACGACCACCGGCTGGTGTATCAAACTGCCCTGTGCACCGGCCTGCGCGCCAACGAGCTTTCTTCGCTGGTCGTAGCCGATCTTGATGTTGAGCGGCAGGGCGTCGTCCTGCACAGGGAATGGACGAAGAATCGGAAGCCGGGATTCCAGCCAATTCCGGCGTGGCTGGTGGACGAATTGAGGGCATTTGCCGCTAACCGGCTCCCCACCGCGCGCTTGTTGCCGCGCTTGCCCAAAGGCGCGAATACGGCCAAATCGTTCAAGGCCGATTGCAGAAGGGCTGGCATCAATCCCGACGACAACGGCAGCGGCGTGCTCGTGTTCCATTCCTTGCGCGCTACGTTCTTGACGATGGCCGACGGCGCTGGTGCGAGTCCGAAATCGACTCAAGCGCTTGCGCGCCACGCAACGCCAATTTTGACTTTCGACCGCTATGTTAAGGCTGTTCCGGCAGAGTTGGTGCGCGTGGTGGGCGAGATTGGGCGTGTGGTGAAGGGAGCCTAATAATATGATTTAGCGTTAGCGCGTCGAAATTATCCTGATCCTCGCAGAAAAAACTTCGGATGACAGCACGACGCGGGCGTCTGCGTCGCTTTATGCCAAACAAGGCATCAGCCCAATTAGCCTGACGCTCTTCGATGCGAGCAGTTCTTAGGCGCTCCTTTAGACCTCGCACTTGTTCCTTCAATGTTGTATTTTCCTTAGCCAGCGCTGCGTTGTCCTCGGATAATTGCATTAAAGCGCGCGTGAAGTAATTTCTATCCAACGCCTCGGAGGGGGTGTCGTTTTCAAGCATCTCGTTTCTCCTTCCCACAGAACTTTAGCGCGCTTAAGCTGAAAAATACAGATAAAATCTATTGCCGCGCGCGGCAAGGGTTTTATTACAGCCGTTATTACAGAAAAGCGCCTTCTCCCCTGGTTCGGAACCCTTGTAAGGGTCGTGTCCCATGGGAGAAGGCGCTTTTTTAGTGTGATGGGCAGGGAGGGATTTGAACCCCCGTAGACTTTCGTCGACAGATTTACAGTCTGTTGCCATTGACCGCTCGGCCACCTGCCCGGTGCTGCGACGGCTTTGAGCCGGGCAGTATTTCAGAATGGCGCGGAATTTCAAGTCACTTCTTTGCGTCTGAACGCGGTGCGTAATAGCGCACCCAGTCGAAGAGCGCTTCCGCGGGCAGTTTGGTGTCGTCCACTTTGTCGGTTTTTGATAGCGGCGCGGCCACGACCGAGAGCCAGATGCTCTGGTCGTCGTGGTCGAGCCCGCCAAGCGGCGTGGCTTTGGTCGGGGCGACGTAACCGGTGGCCTCCATCGTCGCGACCAATTCGCCGTCGAAAAAATAGCGGACTTTTTTTGGCGTGAATTCGCAGCCCCAGACGTGGAAGTCGGCGGACAGATCGGGCGATTTGACTCTTTTCGCGCCGTGCTGGCGGTGCGAGGGCTTCCAGAGTTGGAAATTGGCGGAGAACGTTTTGGTGTCGATTGAGTCGGTGTCGCACACATCGAGTTCCTGTTTCACGCCGGTGGATTCCTGTTTGTGCGGCGTGAGCGCGAAGGCGGTGTGCCAGCCCTTGGAGTCGGGACATTTGAAGCTGGCTTCGTAATAGCCGTATTTGAAACTGCGTTTGGAAATCACGCCGCCGGCCGTGTACTCCATTTTGCCAGCGCTTTCTTTTTTCAGCGCGATGTGAAGATACCCGCCGGAGACGGAGACGTTCTCGGCCTTCTGCGCGCTCCAATACCATTTGTCGAGGCGGTAATCCCAGGCGGAGGTGTCAAGCGCGTCGCCATTGAAGTCGTCGGACCAGGCCAGCGCGTAATCGCTGAGGTCCTCTTTGTGAGTGAGCGGATGGATTTCGGCGGCGGACGCGGGCGGAGCGGGCCGCGCGTCCTCGGCGCAGGACGCGGCGATGAGGCACGCGGCCATGAGCGCAACAGCGAATCGGAACATGGGCGGGGAGTATACAGGCGCGAAGGCAAACGCGGCAAACAAAAACGGAGACGTAACAAAACGGTTAAACAACGAATCGCACGAATCTTCGCGCAGGGATTTTTTCAGCGGCAGCGGCGCTGGAGTGCAATCAGTTTGGTTGCGAGGCATCAGTTCGCCCCGCTGGGAATTCGACATTGGCGGCATTGCCCTCTTGCTCTGGCGATTTTTGTGATTAAAATCCTTTGTGCTTGTGGATTCGAATTGAATCTTGAATCGTGAATCGATGTTATGCGCATACCCTTCGACCTCATCGCCGCCATACTTTGTTCCGAGCGCATCGGCGATTATTTGTCGCAGCGCAGAGGCGCTGAACCCAACGCGCTGCACGCGCTCTGGGTCTGGCCGCTTTTTTTGCTGATCACCTACATGCTCAACGACGTGATCGCGCGCCTTACCGACCGGCGCATGGATTATGGCCGCGCGCCCGATGGCGGCGGATTGGGCCTGCACCCGCAGCAATTTCACACGCGCTGCACGCGCGCCGCGCAGGTGCTGACCGTCGCGCTTTACGCCGCGATAATCTGGCAATTGCAATGGCCGCTGGTTGTCGAGCGCTGGCCGGAATGGATCGGATTGAGCGAGGGCGCGAGCGTCGGCGGATTGGTGCTCGCGCGCAGCACGGTGATCAGCGCGCTGCTGACGCTCGGACCGTTTCTGGCGGCGATGATGCTGTCGTGGATCCCGCGCCGGCGCCTGATGCCGGTGGCGCGCCGCCGCCAGGTGCCGCTGCTGGCGTTCTTGAGCCTCGAAGCCAAACTTTCGCTCCTTCCGCTAAGCTTGGGTGCCGCACTGGCGGTGCTCAGCGATCTTTTCTTAATGAGCAGCAACCTCGTCCCCAAGTTGCCGCCGGAGGTAGTCGATTTTTTCAGCAACGAATTGACTCAAGCGGTGCTGCTGTGCGTGCTCTCCGGATTGGCGATTACGATCTTCGTGCCGATGGCCGTCGTGAAACTTTGGCACTGCACGCCGCTCCCCGACGGCGAATTGAAAGAGCGCCTGCGCGCGCTCACCGAAAAATCCGGCGTGAAAGCGCGCGCGATCATGGTCTGGGGCAAGCGCAACACGGGCATGCTCAACGCCGGCGTGCTCGGGCCGTGGTCGCGTTTTCGCTATGTGCTGATCAGCCCGCTGCTGGTGGATGAATTGAGCGTGGATGAAACCGAAGCGGTGCTGGCTCACGAATTGGGGCACGCGCGCTACGGGCACCTGACTTTTTACGTGGCCGTGATCGCGATGCTGGCGATTCTGATCGCGTCGCTCGACAGCGCGATTGGAACGGGCTGGCGCGCGTTTCCGCTGGCGCAAGTCGGCGCGACGATGGCGTTCGTGATCGGCTACCTCTATTTTGTGTTCGGCGCGTTGTCGCGAAGGTGTGAACGCGAAGCGGATTTGGCCAGCGCCGAAATGATCGGCACGCCGCTGCCATTAATTTCAGCGCTCGAAAAAATCGCGGCGCGCTACGGCAACATCCGCAACGTGCCCTGCTGGCATCACGGCTCGATCGCCGACCGCATTCTCGCCGTGGAACGGCTGAGTTTGAATCCGGACGAATCGATGCGTTTTCACGCGCGCTTGCGGGCGATGCGGATTGGCTTGATGGTGCTGGCCGTGGCGCTGTTGGCGGTGCAGATGATTTGGCATGGATGAGGGCAAGGTTCAAGGGTTCAACCTTCTTTGGGAGGAAAGCAGCTATGCGGTGGACGGCAATTGTGGTTTGTGTGATGGCATTTGGTTATGTTCGCGCGGGCGAAGAGAAGATTCGCGGCGTGCTTGAGAAGACGGCGAAGCCCGAAGCGTGCGCGCAGATTTCAGACGCGCTCAACGAATTGTATTACGTGGCCAAATCCGACGCGGCGGAAAAGATGATCGCCGGTTACGTCGGCAAAAATCAGCGCGTGGTGTTGAGCGGCACGATTGAATCGAAGCCCAACGAATCCGTGCCGTATATCAATTTGAAGACCGTCGAACCCTACGCGCCCAAACTGCCGCCGGCTCCGCCGCCGCCGCCACCACCGCCGCCCGCAGCGGAAAAGAAGGACGAACCCAAGAAGCCCGATGAGAAAAAGCCGGACGAGAAGAAGGCGGACGAGAAAGAGTCCGGCGAGAAAAAGCCTGAAGAGAAAAAAGCGGATGATAAGAAGGCGGACGAAAAGAAATAGTTTTCGTTGTCCCGACTTTAAGCGAAAGAACGCCTCGGGAGCGGACGCGCATTCCGCCTAAAGGCGGGACTACAAACAATGCGGGACTACGGACTTGATCAGCGTTGGTAAATCGGCAAATATCGATACGGGATTCCGAGGATTAGCACGCACATTCCCGTGCCCCAGATTGCGGGGCCGCGGTCGGGTTCGTACATGCCGCGTTCGGGGCCGCTGGTTTTCTGGCGCTCGATCACGGTCTTGGCGATGTCGGGGTACCACTTCTGCCAGTACTCGCGGAATTTTTCGTTGGCGCCGGCCTGGTACATTGCCTGCGCCGCGTAGTAGTGGCCGTAGATGAACCACTCGCGGTCCTCTTTCTGCTGGCGCGATTTCATCAGGTAATCAAGACCGTCTTTGAGCACCGACGGTTTGTAATTTCCGCAGAGCATCAAGCTCATCACGCCCGCGGCAGTCGTGGACCATTTCTTGCCTTGACCGGGCTGGTACGCGAAACCGGAAAGGCCGTTCTGGTCTTTCTCCGAGCGGCAGGATTCGACGTAGCGAATCGCTTTTTCGATGGTTTCCTTCGGCACGGCGATGCCGGCGTCTTTCGCGCCGCGCAATCCGAGCAACAGCATCACGGTCACGGACAGATCATCGTCCTGAACTTTGGGCATGTAGCGCCAGCCGCCTTTGTCGTTCTGCGTGCGCACGATCAGTTCGACGGCGTTTTTCAATTTGTCGTGAATGCGTTTGTCGCGCGTCTGGCCCCAGGCTTCGGCGAGGCAGATCGTCGCGAGTCCGTGATGATACATCACGTGCTGATCCTGCCCGCGGAAGAGCAAACCGGACGGCTGCGCGCAATTGAGAATGTAGTCGATGCATTTCGCGACGTTCTTTCCGTACGGGCCTTCGCCGGGAAGATTGCCCTGGCACATGAACGCGAGCGCCGCCGAGGCGACGATGCCGGTGGTCTGGCCCATATCGCCGGAGAAAGAGCCATCGGCGCGCTGGCGTGAAGCGAGGAATTGCAGCGCCATCTGGACCGAGGCGCGGCCCTCGCGCGACATTTCCACTTCGCCGGTGTTGGCAGCGAAGCAAGCGTGCGCAGACATGATCGCGGGGATTACGATTAAAAACGCACGCTGAAGAACGCTCATTGAATTGCTGCCTATCGTTATAATTCGCGGAAAAATCGCTCGATCAACTCCACGGGCTAAAAGCCCGTGTTACTTTTCGTCGGCGCGCGCGTTGGCCATATTTTCGTAATAGAGCTTGATCTGGCGCGCGTACTTCGCCGGCACTTTGGATTTCACACCCTGCTCGACCGCGTCGCGTTCCTTCGGCGGAAGCATCACGTTCCACGCGCCGTGGTCGAGGTTGTTCATCTTGCCATAGGTGAAATTGCCTTGGCCGGCCTTGTGGTCTTTGGTCTGGCTGTGCGGTGACGGCGGATGATTGTCCGGATGATCGCTGGGCGGCTCCTGCGCGAGCGCTTGAGCCATCGACTGCTGCGCTTGCTGCAACGCGGCTTGCGCGCGCGCCTGAGCTTGAGCGGCTTGCGCCTGCTGGCCTTTGTGCATCGCCTGTCCGGCTTCTTCCATGGCTTGGCCGGCGTGTTCGAGGGCGTCGTGCGCAGGGCCGGCGTGTTCGGCCATGGCCTTGGCGTGCTGGCCCAATTCGCCTTGCTCTTCGGCGTGCGGCTCGCCCTGGCCTTGGGCGTTTTCGTCCTGCAAGCCCTGCTCCTCTTGCTGCATCTGGCCGATTTCGTTGGCCAGCGCTTGCTCCGCGGCCTGCGGATCGGCCTGCTGCAAATCGGCCAACGCTTGCGACTCCGCTTTGTCCAACGCTTGTAGCGCTTTTTCTTCGTGCTGCGCGGCCGCCTGCGGATTCTGGTTCGCCAAATCCTGCGCGGCCTGTTTCATCTCCGCGGCGGCTTGCTGCAACGGCTGCTGCACGCCTTGATCAGCTTGCTGTTGCGCGGCGTCGTCGGCTTTTTGCGCGAGGTTATTTTCTTTCGGCGCAATCGCGCTGGCCTGCTGATTGTCGGCCTTGTCGGTCTGATTCTTCAAATCCTGCTGTTCCTGGCGCAGTTCCTGAATCTTGTTCAAATTTTCCTGCGCCTGAGCGGCCTGATCGTTCTGAGTTTGCGCGTTGGCCAAATCCTGGTCGGCTTTTTGAATCGCCTTGTCGAGTGCGGCGAGCACTTTGTCCTGATTGGGCACGGCTTCCTGCGGCTTGTTTTCGCCGATCTGCCCGGCGGCCTGTTCGGAATTCTGTTCGGCCGGCGCCAATTCCGCGTTGTCCTTCTTCAAATCATCCAGCGCTTTCGAGACTTCGCCCTGATCCTTCGCGGTCTGCGCGACGGCCTGATCGTTCTTCGTGTCGAGCTTCTGCGTCTCGGCTTTGGCCGCTTGCTGCTTCTCTTTGGTCGCCTTCA